>Ga0102938_10001621_pt1 | contig 17005 bp, 14 predicted proteins | sample SalPonR2_B_D2_MG_FD_84516 | JGI IMG/M metagenome (GOLD analysis project Ga0102938, IMG submission 84516) | Salt pond soil microbial communities from South San Francisco under conditions of wetland restoration - Salt Pond MetaG R2_B_D2_MG | ecosystem: Environmental > Aquatic > Marine >...
CTTTTTACTGCTGATCAAATACAAAACCAAAGCGAGTGGTCCAGACCAAATTACTCGGGAACCCCTGAGGACTAGAGCCATTGGCAAGCCAGCGCCGGGATGAATGTTCTACTCGAATTAATCCATAGAATGATTTAAAATTATAATTATGGATTGTATGAGCGTAAATCCCGATATAGAAAATATTAGCAACTGCTGAAGGCAGTTGAGGCGCTATATTTTCATAATCAGGGGCTCAATAAATATAAATGGCTGGGTTTATGTAGCACAGTTTAATTATACTGAACAAAACAGACAGGACCAAGAGTTAAGCTGCTAATAATCAACGCTTATTTTATCAAGTATCATTTTTATGCACAAAAAAGGAATGCTGTTGGCTTAATTGAAAAAAAATCCCGGAATTATACACTTCACAATTCCGGGATGGCATAAAGTTTTTATTCGATATTATATAATGCCCATCTTAAACAATACAACACTGGCAAGCAAGCCCACAAAGAAAAGCACGCTAAATGCACGGTTATAAATAAATGCATGACTCACCAAATAGAGCGGCCAACCTGTTTTATTGTTTTCGGGCTCTGCGCTGGGTCGTGGTTGTCCGAATATTTTGAATGTGGATAAAAGTTTCGGAATAGCCAAAAACGTAATAAGCAGAGGCCATGCGTGGTTTTCATACACATAATAACCGATCATGACATATTGTGCAACCCACATCAACATGGTGAAATATCGCGCGTTTCGCTCTTTAAGGATCACAGGCAAGGTATAAACTTTCTTTTTCAGATCTTCCTGCAGTTTATCGGTGTGTTTGCCCAACAGCACTGTTGTCGGCCCAATGGCGTAAAGCAATGCAATGTATACCACATCCCAGTTCCAGGTGCCCGAAGTGGTTACATAATAGGTGCCGCCAATCATCAGCGGCCCCCAAACCAATAACACCACAAACTCGCCCAGGCCGATGTATTTGAAGGGCCAGGTGTAGAAAAACAAAAACACCAGGCCGGCTACAAAAAATGCGGTTGTAATATAATCGGTTCTAAGAATTAAAAACAAACCGCTTATAGTTGCTATAACTAAAGAAGCAGCCAGGTATTTGTAGAATGTTTTGAGCGAGGTGTATTTATGTTCCAGCACCTGCACGCCATAAAGCGATCGGAAATAGTTGTTTTTGTCAACGCCCCGTTTGTAATCAACCAGGTCGTTGATAAGATTATTCGAAGCATGGGCGAAAATTAACCCGACAAATGCTACTGAAAAATTAATTACATTAAAACTATCAAACAAATAGGCCAGAATACCTGCAATAATGGCCGAAAAAGCTGTCATAATAAGCACCGAAGCTCTTGTGGCTACGAGCCAGCGAGAGATGGAGTCTAATCCGCCCCACTCTTCTTTAGAGACGCTGGGGACTTTTGTGAGTGCCGTTCCCCAAAATGAGAAGTTTGTCATATCTATTATTTTAAATAAACACAATTTTAATATCACTCTGACCAACACATGGTATTAATTTATGTTTACGCACAAGGGTCATGTCAATTCACAAATGGCGCTTAATCTAACGAACCAGGTATTGCTCTTTTCATTTTATCTGCCTTAAAAAATTATTACAGAACGTTGCTATACGCACATTTTTTGCCTTTCTAAAAATGAAAACTCCTTCAACTTATCCGTCATTTCAAGCATGACATGACACTAATGACTGCTGAGATATGCAGGGATGGCGGCTTTGAGTAAACCGGCAACCAATAATTACGCTCCAAGGCAACTCAACGAAATTTGGTTACAGGCAACAGGGTAAAGCGTCAGAAGGGCCAGCTAAAGTTTCATTTATTTCTACAGCAAAGGCCTTTCCCTTTATTCAATTAAAATCACTTAAATTTAGGCTAATTTCGATCATATCCGGAAAGGAGGAAAGCTGCATGGACTTTCATAAAAGCAAAAGTGATAGAATAATTAAGGTCAATCCAAATAGTCCTACATAAATATCCAGCACCACGATTTTTTTGCCTTGATTCTTTTTTAACATCCCAGATACCCAGTTATAAAATTTTTTATAATCAAAAATGAATACAATGGCCTTAATTGCAGTCAATGAAAACAAAACTGTAATGGCAATGGAATACTGGTAGTTTGTAGTTAGCTCTTTGTACCATGTGAAAGCGACAAGGAGTAATCCAACGATGGCAACAGGAATGATCCATACAGGCCGTTTTGCCGCATAAGCGTTTTCGATATGTTTATTTTCATCCCAGGGTAAAACGTGCATATAAAATGGTTTAAGAAAAGCTACAAGGCCGAAGACGACACCTAAAATCTGAAAGTAATTCATAATGCTTAAGACAATAAATTAAAAAATCAGTCTGATATTAATAATAGGAACAAAAATGATCACTGTTTACGGCTAAATTTAAAAATCTGATCTCTGTTCTGTACAAAAAGGCTGTCGGGGTTTTGGTTGTTTATTTGAAATTTAAAGGAAATGTTTACATCTGGATTAATAAATGCAGTATCGGACAATGCGCGCAAATGCAGCGGCATATTTTCCATGAATTGTGCATAAAAACGCTCATTTTTTTGGAAAAAGGTGCAATAACCAATGGGGCCTTCGAACCTTCCTTTAAATTGATTCAGTGCCTTTTCATTAATATCTTTAAATTCATATTCAGGTGCCGCTTTTAGGTTAAAAAGGTCAAGTACTAATTCCTCAAACCGGGCTATTACCAGTGTGCCGCGGGTTTGCGTAAAAAACAGCAGCAACAAATCCTGTGAAGGGATGCTCATGGCTACAGTGCCATCGGAACCACCATGTCCGAATGCCAGAGGCTGCCCGTTTTCCACATGGTACAATTCCATCTGGTAACCGTAATTACTTGTCAATTCAGTGGGTTGCAAGGCTGCATGCTTAGTTTCTTTGGTAAGAAAGCCCGCCTGCGGATTTGACCATGCATACAGGAAGCGTGCATAATCCATGGGGTTACAATAAATGCCGCCACTGCCTCTGAAAAACGATATATCCGGTTCGGCTTCGTTGTCCCAGTATTTACCAAAAGCATCGCCTTGCCACTCGTAAGTACTCACGGTTAAATGGCGAATGCTGTCATTGACCGGAAGGGTTGTATAAGTACTCTGTAAGTTCAGCAGCTCACTGATATACTTCTGAATAAACGCACCGGAGGGCATTCCGCTGACTTTAGCCACTAAACGGGCCATTGTTGAGGTACCGGCATCACTGTACATATATTGGGTGCCGGGCTGCAAAGCAGGTCCATGTTTTCCAAGGTCGGCCACAGCCTCTTCAAGCGAATTATAGTCGTAAATACCACCCCTGGGAAACCCGGGCTGCGTAAAACCAGCAGTATGCGTAATCAATTGCTTAACGGTAATTGCCTGGCTTTTATCATTATCAAAAGCCGGCAGATAGGTTGCAACCGGTTCTTCCAGCATAATTTTCCCCTGCCCGGCCAACATCAGTACCGCAGTACCCACAAAGGGTTTGGTCATTGAACGTATGCGATAGAGCATATTTTTACGAATGGGCGTACTATCTTCTACATCGGCCATTCCGTAAGTTTGATGCATCAAAATATCTTTATCCCTGATTATTAAAACCTCCCCTCCAATAAAATCGCCGCTGGATACCCACATCTGTACCTTTTCGTCTATGGTTTTGAGTTTATTTTGCAGGGTATCGTCCATTTTTTGAACTGGGTGAAAAAAACTCGATGCTCGTTCATGTTTTTGTGTGCATGAAAAGGCTACCAAAAGGATAGCCGACACGCAAATAAATATTACATACTTCATGACCTGCAGTTTAACTGGTTAGCAATCTGATATATTGATTAAAAGTACAGCTAAACTGCTAAAATTGCAAATTTATCGGGTCTGGCAACACGCGGGGTATCAAGCTGAAAGTGTATCCAGGCGGACATTCCTTTCAGACCCCACAAATCGCACGGCATCAGCGGGTTGAGACATATTCATCAACTGGTTGCGCATCTCTGCTGCTCCGCGAAAACCACTGATATAAATTTTTAAAAAGCGCTTGAGGGGCTCAAAAGGTTTATGCTCGCCCCATGTGGCATCATACAGCTCAATATGTTTTAAAAGCAGGTTCAACCTGGCATCAATTGAGGGGCTCACCTCATCATTGCGGAAAAGCCATGGATTATGAAAAATGCCTCTTCCAACCATGATACCGTCAACACCGTATTGCCGAATGCGCTGTATTCCATCGCCATAGGAACGCACATCGCCATTGCCAAATACAGGTATTTGTCTTCCGCTCAAATCCCGCAGCTTCACGGCTAGTGCAATTTCATCCCAATCTGCCTCGCCATTAGATTGCAACTTTTGTGTTCGGCCATGTATGGTCAATGCAGTGATGGGTGTCTCCAGCAAATGACCAATCCACGCTTCGGTGGCAATTTCTTTCAGTCCAATACGGGTTTTTACCGATACCGGCAAACTGGTGCCTTCATGGCACGCCTGGATGATCTCTTTGGCTAAGCCGGGCGTGGCAATCAGTGCTGAGCAGCAACCTTTTTTTACAACTTTTTTTACCGGGCAGCCCATGTTGATATCAATACCATCGAAGCGTCCAAGCTGCTCAAGGTGCCGGGCGGCCTTAAAGTTCTTTTCGGGATCGTTTCCCCATATCTGCACCACCAGTTTTGCACCCCGCTCCCGCAAAATTTCGTTTTCAGTGGCATTGACCTCCAGACGCCTTGCAACAGCATCGTAACCCTGTTTGCTCGCCAACCCGTCGGTTGAAACAAATTCGGTAAAAACCACCTGCAGCACCTCAGGTTGCGATATTGATAATACAATTTCTCTAAAAACCGTATCTGTGACATCCTCCATGGGCGCCAGCATAAAAACGGGCGTTTGTATGTTTTTCCAAAAGTTCGGCATTTTCGAATTTTATTGAAAGCCAACAACAGGATATGAGAAATGTTTGTCGCTTTTAGGGTAGCCGAACCCACTTATTTCAGGTAAAAAAACTTAAACCTCACTGTGAAGCCCTACCCTTTTTGAGGAAAGCTACGATTTGAGTTGTTTTTTGTATTCATTTTTTATTAATCTCTGATCACTAAAAAAAATTTTGCTTCCGTAATTGAGCACAACGAACGAAATATGATGCGTTTTAATGCAACATTTTTTTGTTATCAGCCGCTTATTTTACTATTTTTTTAATGATTAATTCTTTTCCTTTCCTATCTATGATCCTAATAATTAAGAATGTCTAAATTAGCACTGTCTGAAAAAGGGTAAGGCTTCATAATCGCAAACCAATGGGGGTTCATGCAAGGCACACGACAAAAAAAACCTGCTAAAGAAAGCCTTTAGCAGGTTTTGTATTTACTTTAACGTGAGTTTACATAAATTATGAGTTACACACACTTAATAAGCATTATTCGATAATTAATTTTACTATTGAAGCATCAAGCTCGGAGCGTACTTCAACAAAATAAACACCTTTATCGAAAGTAGAAATATCAATTGACTGAAATTTAGATTTACATCTAACATCTTCATAAACCAATTGTCCTCCTACGTTGTACATTTTAATACTGCTTAATAATTCTTCACTTTGAATATTAAACACATTATTAGCTGGATTTGGGTAACATGTAAACGCAGGTGAGTTTTGTTCGGCAAACCCCACTCCACTTACATTGATGAATTCTTCTTTGGTCGCAGTATAGCTATCACCGGCATCATTTGTTACAGTAAGAGAAACAGTGTAATTCCCTTCATCAACAAAGGTATACGAAGGATTTTGCTCATTCGAATCTTCAATTCCATCATTATCAAAATCCCAGGACCATGAAGCAACAGAACCACCAGTAGTTTCATCAGTAAAGTTTACAGTTAAAGGAGCAGTACCATTAACTTCATCTGCAGAAAAATCTGCAGATAATATAGCTCCACCTTCTAATTCAACCTGAGTAGCATTGGCAATAATACCTGTGTTAGCATCAATCAGCAATACGACTAAATCTACATTTTCAGAATCAAAATCATTTGCCAATGTATGGGTAAACTCATAAGAATATGGTGTACCATAGACAACATCTGCAGGAATAACTCCGGAAATACCGTCCCAACCACCTACTAAAACTCTACCAACATGATCGTAAACCATTTGTGCAGCTGGTACAGGATCTGGTAAATCTGCCCAGTTTCTTCCGTCCCAATTAATGAGATCACCATAACCTCCACCAGCATAATAATTTGCTTGATTCCATCCTGAAGTAGTACCGGACATTCCGTTTTCGACGATAACCATAGCTACATTATAGGAAGTTTCTGTTAAGTCCATAGCAAAATTTGAGGTTGCTTCTACCGTAATATCGCGTGTTACGGTATCCCATGTTTTTGCTGTGACTTCAATTTTAGCCAAAGGAACATCTTCTTTTGCCGCTAAATAAGCTGGCTCTAAACTTGAGAGACCTGGATCAAAAACATTTTCTCTATTCATTACACCACTTGGATATCCACTAATAAAATTCCCGATAGCCTGATCGTATTCTGTTACGGCCATTGGGTCGCTATTATGAACACCAATACCTATCCAGGTGCCATCTGTATAATTGTGAGCCATTGTGCTTAACCCTACCAAACCTCGTGGACACCATCCGCACCAGGTACCCGTACCTTCTTCATAAACCACATTTTTGGTAAAAATTTCATTCACACATAAAACATTTGCCGATAATGAATCATTACCAGGAAAATCATCGTCACCCTCACCATTAATATTCTGAATAATCAACTCCAAAGTATGGTCACCAACTGCAATATTAGCCAACTCAGGATGTGTAAAATCATAGCTTTCATTAAAACCGATATTTAACCCATCAAACGTAGCAACCTGGCCTACTACATCATCAATCGAATAAACTACATCAAAAGATGTAATGGGTGTATCTCTATCACTGCGAACAGTACCCTTAATTTCGACATCTCCTGCAGCTACTTTTGGTGCAATATCAAATGTAGTTAGATTTAAATCAGTACCTGCAGAAGAACAGACATTAGTAAAAACAAAGAATTCTCCTGGTTCTGGAGCTTCCGTAGGCTCACATTCATAAACTATGATACCAATTCCATTTGTAACTGAAAAAGAGCACTCTTCCGGATAACCTCCGGCGGTCCAAACTAAACTGATATCAGTCATATCGGGAGCAGAAATGTTGGCTATTCCTGAAGATCCACTTGTAAAAGTAGCTGTGCCCAACAAGTTAGTGCCGTCGTAAACTTTAACAGAGGCACCATTCCAGCCATCACCATAGCTGTCTTCCATATCAATAACGATATCGCATTGTGCAATTGCTGAATTAATGTTTCCCCAAAAAAGGAATGCAACTGCAATTAGCATAAGTAAAAAATTGTTTCTCATAGCGTAATATTTTATAAGTTAGTAAAGCTATACCAAAAATACATTTTTTTTCAGTTAAAGCTATCCTTAATTCATTTTTGAGTATTCCTTATTTTTTTTTTGGACCTGGGTTCACATTTGTTTTCTAAAAATCTACCTTTAACATGGGAAGATAGATTGATGCACAAGTCATTGTATAACAACCCCTGCCCCCTCCTGTATATATTTAAAAATATCTTATTGCTATCATCTACAGCTAAATCTATAACGCTATCCGATATTCTATAGGTTAATATGAGCGAAAATCTTTACGTATAACTTAGAAAACCTCTTAGTGCACTGTCTAAAAAAAGGGTAAGATTTCACTTAAATACTTTCGCGGTTGTTTCGCAGCTTGCTGGCAACGTTTCGGCTAGTTTTGTGTAAGGATTACTTATAACAACCTCTCAAACAGCACTTAGCCAAATTTACAATTTACTAAATACAAAATAACATATCAAATCGTAGATTTGGCGGAGGAAATTAAGCTCCTTTGACGCAAAAGCCCGCCACAAGCGCCTTATACAAACTCGCCGCTGTTAGCAAGCGTTTTTTTATTCTTTATTAGTCAGCAAATCTTACTGTTGTCTCTTCGTTAATCCAGCAATTTATTTTGTACTTTTGTCCTTCTGTCACATGTCCGTAGAATGCTTCCTCTTGAGGAAAATATCTCGAATAAACATCTATCAGTCTGTCCACTTTGTCAGTCAATGAATTATCAAGTTCTTTTGCTTTTTGAAATTTGTCAACTGCTAAACAGTAAATCATGTGTTTCATAAAATCATTGTCTGCACATGAATCGGCTGAATTAACATAAGCGCCGCCGATCAGCAAATATGCTTCACCATAAGTAGAGTCAATATCAAGAACCTTTAATGAATATTTGCGGCTTTTTTCAAATTTATTATTCTCTAAATATTGATTTGCCAAAGTAATATATTGATCTATCAGCGATGAATCAAGGGTTTGAGCAATTAATCCAGAATTCCAGGTTGTCACTAGAATATAAAGTAAAAATATTGATACAAATCTTAAATTCATTGGTCTACAAACATATTTAGGAAATTAATAGATACGAAATTATACTTCCAGTCAAAAATAAAGCAAAATGAATGAGCAACGTATTCTTTATCGAGGCTTTCTTTTTTACAAGTCTAATGGCACTATAAAATCCGATTAATCCGAATGACATATTCAAAATCAGTATCCAATCAGGATACATGAATAACCATAATATTTCTGTAAAATTATAAGCATAAAACAACCAACTCCATCTACTAATCCATAAAAGATCAAGAATTAACAATACAAATCCTATTACTTTAGTTTTATTCATGATACAGTGAGAAATTGGAAATGCTTGCTAACTTCTGGCTATTAACATGTTTTCCAAATCATTGTCAATAGCATTCCAAATTTCTTCAAATAAGCGAACATCTAGTGTTCGGTTATTCATTTTATTTAAAGGTTTAGCAAAAAGGTTATTGCATTCATCCAAATTTAACAAAGCTTGTTAAGTTTTCCTATTTTTCATTCAAAAACAGATTGAGAAGTTTCAATAATACCACCTTTTTAGAATCGAACAGAAATGTTGTAATCAGACGGTTTGTGTAACGATTAAAAGTAATGTGACTGCAATCAATGCAATAATTATAGAAATAGAAACAATTACATCTCTCTTTTTTTTCTCCCTGACTTTCTTCCTGATTGTGTTTTTCACTTCTGCTGAAAGCTCCTGATGTGAAGGTATATTTTTATTGTGTTTATAAGAAACCGCGCTTCTTTTACGTAAACTATACTTATCTTTTTGAGAAGTTCGCAAATTACGATTCTGTCTCAGCCTGTTCTGCATATCCCTTGTATGTCCGGCACCACCTGTCATTATAGTTAACAATTATTCTGTTTCAGATTTTTGAAATATCTCCAAAATGGTAATCGAACACTCCGGAGCACTATCAAATTTAACCAAATTTGTTATACACTCATAATTTTAGTATAAAAGCAAATACCCGCACAGAAAAATCCATGCGGGTTTAATTTTACGGTCTTATAATTTACAGCGGGATATTACCATGCTTTTTGGGTGGCATGGCTTCGGTTTTGTTTTGGGTCATTTCCAGCGCCTCGATAATTTTCGGGCGGGTTTGTTTGGGGTAAATAATTTCATCAATATACCCCAGCTCCGCCGCACGATAAGGACTTGCAAATTTTTCCTTGTACTCCTGTACTTTTTGCTTGCGCTCCTCTTCGTTGAGGTTCTCTTTGCGGTAAATAATGCTTACTGCTCCTTCGGGGCCCATTACGGCAATTTCGGCTGTGGGGTAAGCCAGGTTCACATCGGCACCGAGGTGTTTTGACGACATCACGTCATAGGCGCCGCCATAGGCTTTGCGTGTAATGATGGTGATTTTGGGTACGGTAGCTTCCGAAAAGGCATAGAGCAGTTTGGCGCCGTGTTTAATAATTCCGCCAAACTCCTGGTCGGTACCGGGCAGAAAGCCGGGAACATCTTCAAACGTGATAAGCGGAATATTGAACGAATCGCAGAAACGCACAAAACGGGCACCTTTCATGCTGCTTTCGATATCGAGCACGCCGGCCAGGTGCGCGGGCTGGTTGGCCACAATACCCACCGGGCGACCACCCATACGGGCAAAGCCTACCACAATATTTTGCGCGTAATGCGGCATAATCTCAAAAAAGTTATGGTCGTCTACCACTTTTGTGATGATATCTTTAATATCGTAAGGTTTATTAGGATCGTCGGGGACAAGCTCCTGCAGCGATTCATCCTCACGGTGTATATCGTCGGTACAGGGTTTTATGGGTGGGTCTTCCATATTGTTCGAGGGCAGGAAGCTCATCAGTTCCCGCAGCATCATCATGGCTTTTTCATCGTCTTCGGCCATCAGATGTGCCACACCACTTTTAGAGTTGTGCGTCATGGCACCACCCAGGTCCTCTTTGGTTACCTCTTCGTGGGTCACAGTTTTAATTACATCGGGCCCTGTCACAAACATGTAGCTCGACTTCTGGGTCATAAGAATAAAATCGGTGAGCGCAGGCGAATAAACTGCACCTCCAGCACATGGACCAAGCACAGCAGAAATTTGGGGAATGACCCCTGAAGCGCGCACATTGAGGTGGAAAATATCGGCATAGCCGGCCAAACTCTCCACACCCTCCTGAATACGGGCACCACCACTATCGTTCAGGCCCATTACAGGGGCACCCATTTTCAGGGCCATCTGCATAATTTTCACTACTTTATCGGCATTGGCCCGGCTCAGCGTACCTCCATATACGGTAAAGTCCTGTGCAAATACGTAAATCAGGCGCCCATCAATTTTACCATACCCTGTAACCACACCATCGCCAAAAAACTTTGGCATTTTAAAATTTTGGTTCCGGTGGGTCATAAAACGGTCCACCTCTACAAAAGTATTCTGATCGAGCAGCAAGTCAATGCGCTCTCTGGCCGTAAGACGATCGGCCTTATGTTGTTTTTCAATACGCTCTTCACCCCCGCCCTTCATAGCTTCGCGGGTGTGCTCTTCGAGTTTATTAAATTTTTCTTGTATACTCATGTTGTTTCGTTTTTAAATTTTGGATCATGGTTAGTAGATCGTAGATATTGGATGTTAGATCATATGTTTGGCTGTGTGATTTGACTTCTCCAGGATATTGAGTGGCAATTGGGCTGTCTTAGCGGGAATCGATTCTCACAGGTCATTGAGTAGCTCGTGGGCCGGGCTGGGGGGAACCGAAATGGCCGGGTTATTAGATTTCGCATCATAAATACTAGATCCTTGATCGTGGATGTCAGATTATAGATCATGGGTTGATTTTTGAATTTTTGCGTTTGTCTTTTGAGATCTGACCATTGGAATTTGGTATTTGCTTACTCCACAACTACCATAGTTTGGCCGCCTTTCACCACATCACCCTCTTTCACATGAACTTCTTTCACCACACGGTCTTTTTTCACTTTATATTCACTTTCCATTTTCATGGCCGACACCACTACTACCGTATCACCGGCTTTTACTTCATCGCCTACCTTAACTGGCACGCGTACTACCTTACCCGGCATCGGCACCTTAATGTGGGCCTCTTCGTCATCATCGTCGGACTTGCGACTCAACAGATATTTGCGTTCGGCATCGATAATATCAACCGTAAAACTTTCATAAAGGGTATTGACCTGGAAGTTCTTATTGTGTTCTCCTTCAATTACCTCAATATTGTAAGATGTATTGTCATGAATAAAAGAATACACACCTTCTTCTACCATAAGCGCGTCGACTTCATATGTTTGATCGTCTACACGAATTACATATTTTGAACCATCGGCACTTAACTGTTCTACCGTGGTTGTTCTGTCATTTATTTTAATTTCAAGTGCCATACAATCAAATTTTAAATTCTGATTTTAATTCTTCGGCGTCCATAAGCCTTCCAGTTATTGGTCATCTGCCCACCATGTTTGGGTGGTTTGGCCTTTTGTAACTTCGCCTGATAATCGAGAAAAGCTGCAATTACGGCCATATCTTCACAATCGCCGCTACAATCTTCGTTTTCAAAAAGATCATCACTGTATTTTTCAATAAAGGTGGTGTTATACCTGCCAGATTGAAAAACCTTGTGTTGCATTACGCGTTCCAAAAAGCGTATGGAGGTTTTTACGCCCGTAATTTTATATTCATACAAAGCTCTTTGCATGCGATTAATGGCATCTTCGCGGTTTGCGCCCCAGACAATAAGTTTGGAGATCATAGGGTCGTAGTGCATAGGTATTTCAAAACCCTCATACACATACCCGTCTGTGCGCACGCCTAAACCCAGGGGTTCAGTAATGTGTTTTATCACGCCCGGACTCGGCATAAAATTATTGTCGGGATCCTCGGCATAAATTCTACATTCAATGGCGTGGCCGTGCTGAATGAGGTCTTTTTGGTTAAAGGTTAACTTTTTATTGTTGGCAATATTGATTTGTTCCTTTACAAGATCGACTCCCACCACACGCTCTGTAATGGGATGCTCAACCTGCAGCCGGGTATTCATTTCGAGAAAATAGTAATTAAGGTCATCGTCCATGACAAACTCCACGGTTCCTGCACCACTATAATTTACAGCTTTTGCGGCATTCACAGCGTGTTCACCCATTTCCTCGCGCACTTCCTGTGTAAGCAAGGGCGATGGGGTCTCTTCCACAACCTTCTGGTGTCTGCGTTGCACAGAACACTCACGCTCAAACAGATGCAAAGCATTGCCATGATTATCGGCCAACACCTGAAATTCTATGTGGTGGGGTGAGGTTATATATTTTTCGATATACACGCTACCGTCTCCAAAGGCTTCGGAGGCCTCAGAGCGTGCACTTCTGATAGCAGATAAAATATTTCCCTCTTCATGCACCAGCCTCATACCTTTTCCGCCCCCACCAGCAGAAGCTTTAATCATTACAGGCAACCCAATCTCTTTAATTTTTTTTATGGCTTTTTGCTCATCATCAATTGGATCAAGCGTACCGGGGACAATAGGCACACCCGCTTTTTCCATTGTTTTACGGGCAGAAATTTTATCACCCATCGTGTTAATGGCATGCGCTCCGGGCCCTATAAAAACAATCCCTTCTTTTTCGCATCTTTCGGAAAAGCCTGCATTCTCTGATAGAAACCCGTATCCGGGGTGAATGGCATCAGCACCGGTACTTTTGGCTACTTCAATAATGCGGTCAATGTTCAAATAACTCTCTCTTGAGGGTGCCGGGCCAATATGCACGGCTTCATCGGCATAACGCACATGCATTGATTTGCGGTCGGCATCGGAATACACCGCTACTGTTCGCAAGCCCATTTCACGACATGTGCGCATTACACGCACGGCAATTTCTCCGCGATTGGCTACTAAAACTTTTTGTATCATAGGCAGTTAAATTTATTCTGCGATCTTAATAATTTCAGTTATCAATTTATGTAAATAATTACATTTTTGCTAATTTAATGAAATTTTATCATTAGCCACAAGTGTATAATTTTTGTTTCTATTGACCTTGATTATAGTATTGTTAGGATAGGAATTAAGCCCGGAGGGCAAAAGGAGGCTATTACAATATATTATTTGTTCTCTTGTTTTCATACACATGAAACTTAAGAACCGAACAGTTACATTTTTAGAATGTTCAATTTTAGCACAAAAAGGGCATCCTTACACTCAGTCCTGAATGATGGTAATGATAGAAATACAAACAAAAACACCATACCATTGCTCGCGGGCCGGCTCCATTAGGGAATCATAAGATTCAATACAGACATAATTACGCTGCGAAGTTATTGTTTGATAAAAGTCTGCCTGGCTCGAATCTGGTCATCCCGGTACAAAACAAAGACATAAAGTCCCTGGGGCAAATGACTGACTTTCACAGCACTGCCCGATACAGGGTTGAACAGTTCCTTGTCCAGCACCTTGCGGCCCCTGGCATCGAAAACAACAACTCTATCGGGCTGAATGGTTCCGGAATCAAATTTCACTAAATCAGTGGCCGGGTTTGGGTAAATATTTAAATCAGCAGAATTTATCACATTATTTATAGATACAAATTGCAGAGGTTCGCCATATTCAGAACCATCAGCCAAGTGATAATATTTAATCTTTCTTTCAGTAGAAGGATAACTATTAAATAAATCTTGTGTTGTATAATAAGGCCCTCCCAGACCTAAAACAAATCGTATATCGCTCAATTCTTCAAAAAAGAAATAGGAACATGAATCATTATTCATTTGATAAAATTGTGAGACATATGCAAAATGTCCACATTCCATAAACATAGCGTTAGCAGCATAACCAGAATACAACATTGGCATACTATAATTGGCATCTATCTCTTTACTATAACTTTGTTGAAAAGTATCTACCAAAACATCCTCGTACATATAGAAATAATGACCATTCTCCAATGAATCAACATAAATCGAATCAGTTCCAATTTGCTTTTCCCGCTTATAAGTAATTGTTAATTGTTCCGTTTCTATTGCTTTGTCCAAAACATTCAATTTGGTTAATGTTCTGTGGCACAAAAAAGGACTTTCGGAAGTTTCAAGTAAAATATGCAGTTCATCGCCAATATTAAAATTAAAAAAATCAGCCTCACTAACATTCCAAATATCTTCAAATGATGGTAAAGCCCCATTAAAATACGCATTTGGAGCAACCCGATAATCAGGAGAGAAATATTCATATTCTTCGGGAAACGACACCCATGCTCGAGATTTTATTACACCTGCTCTCAGTCCGATTTTAATTGAATTAAATCTCTCTTTTTTACTTTTAAATTTATTTTGAACAATGAAGCTAAAGGTATGCACAACATCCGGCTCACCATTAAAATACACATTTTCAATAGACTCAACTGTTGCATCAACCTGGTATACTGAATCTTCATAGCATAAATACGTTGTTCCTTCGTTTGCATTCATATCTATCAAAACAGAATCCCCATAACGATTATAAAATGAATAATTTCCATTTGCCCATTTAGTCAGTTTGGGTCCAACGATACTGGGACCGGATACATCAACACAATCACTGCTCCACAAGGAGATCAAGCCATCCTGAAAATAAAGTGTTGAATCTCCATTTTGAAAATGAGTAGAATCAACTTTTACAGCCCAAATAGATTCCTCAAAACTATTTTTGTAATAGTGAACTGTTTCATTAAAAAAACCAGACTGACCAAATAACTCACAGTAACCAAAAATTATAATAAAAACGAAAGTGAATATATATTTTCTCATAGCAGTAGTATTTAGATTCTTCATGAAATTATGGCATGTTATTAATTATTCCAAAAAAACTTTGATAGAAGTCAATCTCTCTAACAAATAAAAGTGGATGGGCAGAATGAATGTCTCCACGAAGTTATTGTTTCATGAATGTCTGCCTGGCTAAAGCCTGTTGGTTTTTATAAACAACAAAAACATAAATACCCTGAGGCAGCGTACCAACTCTTAGAACCTCCTTAGAAACAGACCGGGATAGCTCCTTCTCCAGCACCTTACGCCCGCGGGTATCAAAAACAGCAACCCTATCGGGCTGAATGGTTCCAAAATCAATCTTTAGTTCATCGGCTGCCGGGTTTGGGTATACATTGATTTCCTTAATAAAATGTTCATCAATTCCCAAATAGTGTTTATAAAAACTATCTGGCTTAACGCCACCAATTGTATCTCCTGCATGTACTTTTCCTGTAAAATAGAATTGATGGAAATATTCAAAACCATTAAATACATATTCTTTCCCAAATCCCTCCTTAAATTTCACATAACCAAATTGGAAGGTCATATCATCATTATTGCGGATTAATAAATCAGGAAGTGTGTCACATACGCGGTAATGGGGATAAAAATCCCACAATTCAAGATCTCCGGCATATTTAATGGTCCTTCCATTTCTCTCTGTATAAATTGTTCTATTGTACATTTCAACCGGAGTCCAGCCTATTATATGACTAAAATCATAAATTTGATTCGGGTAACGATTTACAAAAATACCCGGAGAATTGACATAGTTTAATGTTGAGTTGTATTCAGTTCCACTGGTGTCAACATAATGTCCGTTTTGGAAACCCCAGCTGCATTTATATACATGAATTCCATAAGTCAATGTATCTCCATTTATCTGCTTTGATGTGATGGTATATTTCGACAAATACTCATACGTGTCTCCATCTCCACCACCAACACTTCTATATTTTCTCTGAAAGATATCTCCAACTGTAAAGTCATAAAATTCTGTATACCCGGGAAGCTTTTCACCCTTCTGATGTGATCCTTCCACACCCACTAATTGATATATCTCATCGCTAACAGAAGGGAACTGTAAAATCCCATAAGACTTACTCAATAGAATGGTTCCGTCGTTTGAGAGCGTTATTTGCTTTATTGAATCAATTTCCCCAAAAATCTCCTCTGTGCCGGAAGAAACAACACTTGCATCTATATTATTCAGTGTATCAAAAACCCAACTGTGGCCAGGTTTTGCAAGAGGCTTAAGCAGAAACTTACCAGTATCTTCAAACACAAATATGCTGTCAGATTTTTTAATCATGCTACGCATTAAAAATTGTGGTTGGTTTCGTAGCGCATACATATTGTTTTGGTTATCGCTGCAGGTATCGCAATTAGTCATAATTCGATTCAGATAGAAAACCGAATCACCGTCAACGACTTCTACAGAATCGGTTTTAATAACGTGGGTAATCAGGCTTGTATCGCCCAGCTTATAATTATAGCTGTCCGCAACCTTTAAAGGTTGCCAGTTTTGGCCTTGTAGTGACAAAAAACTAATAAAAAGCAATGCAAGTATTAACAAATTTCTCATAGCAGTAACATTTAGATTTCACATAAAGGTAAAACTTGTTACTAAGAATTGCAAATATTGTTACGGAAAATAACCGACTAATATCCACCCCATTATAAAAAAAGGACCTCCTATTTAAGAGATCCTTTCGCTATGTTTTTTGAGCAGGTTGATATGCAACAATTTATCTCAACTGCGCACCAAATTTGTGCTCAAAAGTGC
>Ga0102938_10001623_pt1 | contig 17000 bp, 17 predicted proteins | sample SalPonR2_B_D2_MG_FD_84516 | JGI IMG/M metagenome (GOLD analysis project Ga0102938, IMG submission 84516) | Salt pond soil microbial communities from South San Francisco under conditions of wetland restoration - Salt Pond MetaG R2_B_D2_MG | ecosystem: Environmental > Aquatic > Marine >...
TCTTTGCTTCTAAGACTAATGTATCGAGGCGGGAACGGGAACCATAAATAGCTGCTGACATTCCTGCTGGGCCGCCTCCGACAATTATTAGATCATATGTATTACTCACTTGTATTTCCCCCTTATTGAAATTATTTACAATTAATATATATATACGAATATAATTTACACTTAAAAACACCTAATAAAAATCTTTTTATAAAATTTATAATTATATTTACTCCTTTTTATTTTTTATAACTGTTTTAGCATAATCCAAATCTAATATTTTATAATCCCTCAATTCTTTTGCACTCCATTTAGATTTTACATTGTCTTTTGATAATCTGTTTAAATATCTAATAGATTTATCCATGATTTGCAAATCTTCTTTTGAAATGCTGTTACCTTTTTTTAAAATCACAGTTTTAAACGGAATTATATTGGGAGGAATATTACCTGTAAGTGGATGGCTGACTAATATGTTTCTTTGGGTTATTAACTTTCTAGCTCTTTTATATACATCTAATACAGTTCCTTTAATAAATATTATATTTTTAGCATCAATTTTTTCTTTTATTAATGGATTATTAGTAACATAAATATAGTTCAATTTTATCCTCCCCTTACTTTAAACTCTATATATAGACAAATAGAGGGGAATTATCCCCCCTAATAATCTACCTTAGTTATATTTAGAATATTTTTCTCTATATTTTTTGGTTTCACCTATAATATCTTCAACCTCAAGAACCATTTCCATCATACTTATCTGTTCCTCATAAACTTCATCATCAATCTCATTCTTTACTTCAGGTTCTAAAACATGATAACACGCGAGCCCTAACTGGACTCCTGCCAATGGACCTGCAAATGTAGGATCTCCATTACTTACTGTTTCACAAGTAAGTCCGGAAGCTTCTGCTTCTGCTCCACCAATTATAACTAATATATTGGCTGGATCATACTTTTCTGCTAATTCTTTTATTCTAGATTGATTCTCTAGGTCCATAGCTCCTGCGCTTGTTCAGACAAAACATTCGGTACTCATAAATACAACTTCATCTGCTTTAGTTGTTTCAATACAATCTTTAATGGCAGGACCGGGTATACCATCTCGATCCCCTAAAATGATAACCTTTTTCCCTTCAAACATTTTGTTAACCTCCTTATTTAAACTCTAACACCTTTAAATAAAGTCTGCCCATTAATATCTGTCTCAAGTGCTTCTAATGCTTTTTTAATCAGATTTTTACGCAGAATATATTCTTCTTCTTTAGATAATTCAGGATTGCCAGTCGGATGAGGTATTGCTACTGCTGGTACAATTCTATTAGCTCCTACAGTCTCAGAAATATTTGTTATAGCACAAATATGGACAGCAGGAATGCCTGCTTTTTCAATATACTTAACCATCGTTGCTCCGCAACGTGTGTCAGTACCTCAGGTGGAAGTTAAAATAACTCCATCCACTCCATCATTTAATAATCTTTCTGCAATATCTTCACCAAATTTTCTAGCATTTGAAACCGCGGTAGTATTTCCTACTGTTACAAAATATTCATTATATAATTTATTAAATACTTTTTCCGACTCTAATTCTTTTAATACATCTAGAGGTAATATCCGGTCTGGATCTTCGTTTGCATATACAGGATCATAACCTCCGTGTACTGTTTGATATTCACCTTCTTTAAGATCATCAATATCTTCTATGTTATAGATTAAAAATCTATCAGCATTAGAAGCTTTTAAACTATCCGGATTACCCCAGGGGACAATACCTCCTGTAGTAATGACCGCTATTGTTGCTTCATCTAATATTATACCGGGAACTGGTTCTACATGAGTAAAGACAGGCATGGGTAGTTCAGTATCAAATTCTTCACCTTTCATCTTTTTCATGAGCATATCTACTGCTCTAACAGCTCCGGATTTATCAGAAAATATATTAACTCTTCTGCCTTGTGGTATATAACCTTCTTCTTCTGGAAAACCTATTTCTTCATCAGATAATAGACGTGGTATAAACTCAGCCATTTTTGGTAAGGCTTTTCTCATCGATGCAGCAGAATCTCCTGTTTTTAATATATATACTTCTTTTCTGTAAGGATCTACTCCAGGATTTTCTGGATACATCGCTGTTAAAGCTGGTATTTTTAACTTTTCCTGTACTGCCTGACAAATAGAACCACAAGCAATACCATATCTTCCAGCATTAAATGCTGGACCAGCCACAAATATATCAGCTTTATATTTTGATATTTCTTTTAAAATTTTATCTTTAGCTTCACTTTGATTTTCTGCGAAGTAGGAGTCACCACAAATAATAGTAGCTACTACTTCTCCTTTTCCTTCTAACATGTTTTCTAGACCACCGGCAGGACCAACAGCGCCTTCCTTGATAACAGGAGGCTGATTAGCAGCTTCTTCTCCTCCAATATTTCCAAAAAATTGATTTATATAATATATTATTTTCAAAACTAAAAATCTACCCCCTTTCTTATTTTAATTTCGTTGTAAGATTTTCAAAACCCATTTCATTTAAACAACCAATTAAACTGGCTAATTCCACACTTATGCTTCCATCATCATGTAAGCTGCCCTTAAAGCCACCAACTATTGTTTCTACTGCAGAGATATCACCGATAACTTTATCCATCGGGGGAAGTTTAACTAATTCATTACCATTACCATTAGTTATCACAGCATCTGCTTTTTGAGTTACATCCGCTAAACCTTGAGACCTACCATCTCTACCTGCATATTCATCTGTAACTAATACAGTATCAATGCCATTCTCTTCTAGCATTTCACAAGTAAGCATCAAATCAGTTTCAGGATTACCTCCCCCTTCTTCAGATATAATTGCTCCCTGTGCTCCTACCATCTTAGCTACATTGAGAGTATATTCAGCAGCATGTTTTTTTTCTGCCAACATTGTACTTTCTTTAGTTAATATTACACCAAGAAAATTTAATTCCTTTCCATGGCGACGCATAAGGTCAACCACAATAGGATTATTTTGATGGTGGAACGTAGTATGTTTGTGACATGGTGCAGCACAATTACCACTAACAATAGCACCATCAAAAATTTCTGTAGGAGTAATTAATCCTGGTAACATACCTTTCATATTTAACCCATAGACATAATTATCATGCATTAATCCCTGACATTGAATCATATTAACATATACTACTTGTGGTAAATCTGGATATAGTTTTTTAGCTTCATCGACTGGATCATATGTGAAGATCTCATCCTGATCTGAATTAACTTCTTTAGCTGCTTCACCTAGATAAGCAGCAGTTTTTAAGCCTGCTAATCTAATAGCTTTTTCATGAGTATGTTCATCAATATCATCTTTGGGCTCAATTAATGGTACAATCAAGTTCATTTTTGAAAAGCTTGCATATTTTGCTCCGGGACCACTCATATCTATTATACCCTCTTGAACATGTAATATTTTACCACAGGTGACTACTGCACAACCTTCTAAAAAATAAGTAGTTCCAGTCCCCACCGTTTCTAAATCATTTACAAAACCCGGAAACACTCCTCCTTTACCTTCTACCTTAGTTCTAGGCTGTATAATATCTTTGATTGGAATTATCCTGGTACTTTCTCCTGGCCTAGCTAATTCAATCTCAACACTTTTTATATTTGAATCTTCCATTAGATATTCTACTAATTCTTCTTTATTGATAAAAAGCGTTTTGTCTTCAATTTGAGTTTTTTCGCCAAATTGTATATCACTGATATTTACTTTTCCTAATTTTAGTTCCATAAACTTTCCTCCTTTCACTGCATAAATAATGCAATTTATGTGCCAAATTAACTCTTAAATAAATTATTTATTATATCCTTCTTATGACAGTAATTATAGTATTTATACAAAAAATTATTTATCAAAACATATTTCCCAAAGTAATATCTTTATAATTTTTAGAAATGTTATATAATTTTTATAACTAATTTAAGATATTAAACTTCTGTTTGTTTATATTCTTTGCTTTATTGATTTTATTATATATGCTAGTAGCAATTGCAATATCTAAACAACCCATCCCAATTGGACTGATAATAATTCTTTCCTCACTATTTTCTCTGCCATTAACCTTATTATTTATAACATCACCGATTTCCCCAGCAATATCATCTACAGTTAATTTGCCTTCTTCAAAATATTGAGAATATTCACCTCTGTGAATATTTTGTTCCATATGATCTACAAATAATTTATCAGCCTTAAGTATTAAATCTTCACTTAATTCCTGATATGAACCTGCCGTAGATATTAATGCTCCAGGCTTTACCCATTTTTCTTCTACTAAAGGTTTATCAGCAGTTGTGACTGTTACAATTACATCTGATTCTCGAATCGCCTTTTCTTTAGAGCCAGGAATTTCTATTTGTATTGAGTATTTATCTTTAATTATTCTCCTAAATTTATTAATTGCATCTTCATCCAGGTCTATTATATTAATTTTTTTTATATCAAACTGTTCTAACATACAAATAGCAGTACTAATACCTTGTACCCCTGCACCAATTATTGTCAATATATCAGTCTTAGCAGCTAAAAACTTAGCTGCTACTGCTGATTGAGCTCCAGTCCTTATATCAGTTATCCAATTCCCATCTAATAAAGCACGTAATTGGCCAGTGTCTGGATTATTAATTAATATTTGTGCCATTATGTAGGGAAGTCCTTTCCCTTTATTATTTTCAAAACCACCTGCCCATTTTATTCCCAACATATCAAGTGGTTTTATATAAGAGGGCATTGAATTAATCCAATTAGGCAAACCTAATCTGTCCATATTAAGAGTTATCTTAGCTGGCATTTCAATTTCACCTTCTGAATACCATTTATAAGTTTGTTCTTCTATCTCCAATATCTCTTTGACCGTAATATTATCTTTTGCCATTTTTTGTGAAATTATCAAAGCCTCATTATCTAAATTCATTCCACATGCTCCCTCCTATTATTTCCCTTCTTGTAAGTAGTCATTTATTTCTTTTGGATTCATATTTTTAAATCCTAGCTTATCTAAAGTTATACCTTCTGACATATAATCAGATCCATTTAAAACCGAAGAAATATTAATTATAGAATCTATTATTGGTGTTTTAATATTAAATCTTTCACCTATTGAAGACATTAGTACTAATCCATATTTGATATCCTCAATAATAAATCTACTCTTCATACTTGATGGGGACAGAACATTTCTATAACATAAATTTGAATTTATCATTTCATTTATATCATCTGTTTCAGCACAGCGACCCTTATAGTAAGATTGGAAAATATCTTCAAAAGGTTCTATTTCATATCCTAAACTTCTGCCGATATTAATTTTTTCTTCATCGATTTGCTTTAGAACTTTATCTATAGAACTGGTATGGCCTTCTTTATAAAAATAAAATGCTTCCTTAGATTCAACACGGCCCGCATTTAATAATATTGGAGCAGGGTGTAACTGATGGTTAAAGTTACTTAAAGAATTTTCCAAAACATTTTTGTTGAATTTTAATTTATCAAAGACATTTGCTAAAGTATCTTTTGCATCATCAATTTTCTTAGCAGGCATTGAGGCTATTCTAATAATATTTTTAATTCCATCAATATTTACCTGGCCCGGAGCTAAACCACTCCTCTTTGCTACAAATAACATGCTGGCTGAACCACAGATTGTAACTTTATTTTCCATATTTTTCTTTTTCAATAAATTAAATAATCGTATAGAGCCAGTGTTGTCAGGTGTTAATAATATTATTTGCCCTTTCTGTAAGTGAGGTATCATCTTTTCAAAAATAAAATCCTGGGCAAAGGCAGGTACCGGAACAATAATTAGTTTTGCATCATCTAATGCTTCGGACATATTAGTCGTAACTTTTTTTATTTTCGTGAAACCACATAATTCACCAAATGACTGTATGCCATCATTTTCTATTATTGGATCAATGTTCTCACGAAATTTGTCTGATTCATATAATGTAACATTATGTCCTCGTTGAGTTAAATAAACACTAAAAGCATATCCAGCATTCCCTGCACCCAATACAGCAATATTTTCTTCCATTATTTATCCTCCTTAAAAATTCATTATGTTTTATCTATTTAGAAATTGTATATTGATACTAAAAATATATATTTAATTTACAACTATTTTATCCAAATAAGCCTGGTAGAAACAATACTATTTGAGGGAAGTATGTAACCAGTAAAGTAATCGCAACGTTAACAGCTAGAAACGGTAAAATCCTAAGCGCAACTTTTTCATAAGGAACCTCAGCTATTGAAGAAGCTGCAAACAGACAGCAACCCACTGGAGGGGTTATTACACCTATGATTAAAGTCATACTGGAAAAAATACCTGCATGAAGTAAGCTTAAACCCAGCATTCTATAGATCGGTAAAAATACAGGCGTGATCATAATAATAGCAGGGAAACTATCAATAAACATTCCTACTATTAATAGAAAAATATTTATTAATAATAAAATTACTATATTAGGCAATCCCGACTGAAGTAAATAATTAGCTACTTGAGTAGGAATACCTTCCATAACCATTATCCAGCCAAATAATGAAGCCGCGACTATTAAAATTGAAATTCTTCCACTATCTATAGCTGCCTCTGTTATAACTTTTATTAGTTCTTTAAAATTTAATGTTCTATAAACAACTACTGCTAGAAAAATAGCATATACTGCAGCAGAGACTGCTGCTTCAGTTGGAGTCATGACTCCAGATATTATTCCGCCTAATATAATTACCGGTAAAAACATAGGTAATATTGAGCTTTTAATAATAACTAAAGCCTTTTTGAATTTTATTTTTTCTACTCTACGCGGGAAATTATATTTATAAGCTAAAACCGCTACTAAGGCCATCTGTCCAAATCCTATTAAAATACCTGGTATTGCTCCCGCTAAAAATAGATCTCCAATTGATACTCCTGCCATAGCCCCATAAACAATGAACATAATGCTGGGGGGTATTATAGGACCCATTGTTGATGAAGCGGCAGTAACAGCAGCACTAAAATCAGCATCATAACCTTCTTTTTTCATCGCTGGAATAAGTATTGAACCTACTGCAGTAGTATCTGATATGGCGGTACCTGTACATCCACCAAAAAACATACTAACCACTATATTAATATGAGCAAGACCTCCTTTGAGAGATCCAACAAATAAATCTGCTAACAAAACTAATTTATCACTTATTTTTGCTTTATTCATAACTTTACCTGCTAATATAAAAAAGGGTATGGCTAATAAAATAAAGGAATTATATTCATTTATTAGTCTTATTAGAATTGTTTTCATTGGTAGATTAACGATATATACATATACTAGAGAAGGTAATAATAAACTAAAAGATATTGGGAAGCCCACTAGAACAAAAAACATAAATAAAAACATCATGAATATTACCACCATTGGAAACCCTCTCCTTCTTTGTCATAATAAAATCCCCTAATTAAGATTTCACCTATGAAAAATAGTGTAATTATACCACAAAAAGGTACTGCAAAAAATATAATACCTAAGGGATACTCAAACATTTTTGCATTTATATCCCATTTATCCATAGTTTCCATGAATCCAAATACTGCAAAGAAAACCATTAAAGCTATCAAAGCAGTGAAGTTAATTATAATTATTACTTTTTTAGGTTTGCCTTTTATCTTATTATAAAGGTACTTCATCTTGGGATGAGCTCTCTTTTTTAATGCTAAAGCGGTACCTAAATAAACTGTATATATGTAAGCATGAATTGATAGTTCATAAGAAGCACCTATAGAAAAACCGAATGTATACCTCGTGACAACATTTAAAGCAACTAAAATAACCATAACACTCATAAATAATAATATTAACTTACGAGTAATAGATTCCATAACTTGAGAACATTTCATTATAAACTTGAATACAATTGGAATTCGTTTTTCTTGGGACAAATTCATCCCTCCTTTTCTATCTAGTATAACTCCTTTTTCGACCTATAATCTTTTTAAATTAATTATCAAATAAATCATTTTAGAAACTGAAAAATCTAAACATTAAAAAGACAATCTCGCATTTTTAATATATTTTCTTATTAGATATAATAATTTTTCGGAAACTAAAAAATTTAAAAATAAAACAAAAATATAACACTACAAATTAATTAGTTATCTAAAATTGTAATTATGCTTTTCTTGATTATATATTTTACTTGCCATCTTAAGTAATATGTATTTAATACTTCATATAATAATATTAAGATGGCAAGTAATTTAACAAATTTAATCTCTTTTATTTTATATATTCTTCTAGTCCCAGTGATTCTAACTTTTTATCACTTGGCTTACTTGTATCTTTTTCCCAATCTCTAGCTTCATAATACTCTTCTAGCATAGCATCATAATCTTTAATTACACATTCTTCTTTGTCCTTATATTCACCAAACTTAGGTTTTGCACCCATACGTGGGTGGATCAAATCGTCTTCTTTTTTAAACCCTTCTCTATAGTTGAATAATTTTTGTAGATTTATAGACCTTTCTCCTATTTCTAATAATTCCCATCCATCAATATCCCATCCGGTCAAACCTTGTAACATTTCAGAATATTCTTTTACACCTATGCCTACATAAAAATAAAACTTACAAATTCCCATCACATCTGGTAAAGTACAGCCATCCTGTAATATTTTTAAAGGTTTACCTTTACCCTTTTCTTCCCATCTATCTACTTCTTTGGGATCTAGTAGACCATACTCTTGTAATTGAAAGTCCCTTTTATTATTATCATAATTCATGGCTTCAACTGGGTGAATATGACAAGAACCTCTAGTTCCAGTACCATATGAAACTGCAAGAGCTTTACCGGAGCGTGGGTCATGAGCTGGGGCTTCTAAACCTTTAACCTGTACAGCATATTCTTCTGAACCTTGACCAATTTTTTCAGAAGCTTTTTTGACTCCCGCGGCTAATAATTCACCTAAGCCTTCTTCTTTATTTGCTATCTTTTTAACCATTACAGGTAATACTTCTGAATTACCCCAACTTAGATCTATATCTCCTACTATTTCTTCTGATAATAAATCATTTTCGTAACATTCCATTGCAAATGCAATGGCTGCTCCTGTGGAAATAGTATCAATACCAAATTCATTACATAAATAATCACAATGAACCGCTACATCCACATCTTCATTTAAAACAAAAGCTGTAAATGCTGCCATAGACTCATATTCTGTACCTTCATGCCTGGGGGTTTTGTATTTTCCATCCTTTACTTCTGCAATCCTACCACATTCTATTACACAACCCTTATAACATTGTTTACTATCAACTAAATTATTTTCTTTAAAGTACTTATATATTTCTTCGCCTTTTCCCCATGAATTAGAATTCCAATTTTTTGTAGGAAAATCTCCTGCAACATCACATCCTACTAAGCCTCCCGTTGTACCATCAGCTGACCAACCTTCTGGGCCTGCTGTATCTTTAATGGTTTGATGAGCATTTCTAACAGCTTCCATAAATTTCTTTTTATCAGCAGCTTCTATTTCTTGTGTACCTTTCGCAGCAAAAGCCAAGAGGTTTTTAGAACCCATGACAGCTCCTGCACCACCCCTGCCTACTGCTCTATGGTTTATCATGATTGAAGAATAAAGAACCTGGTTTTCTCCACCTTGTCCTATTGTTAAAACAGAAAAATCATCTCCTAATTTATCTTTTATCTTTTTCTCTTTTTCAGAAGAAGAAAGGCCAACCAGATCTTCACCCTCTCTTATTTCAACTTCTCCATCTTCTAACACTAAATAACATGGTTTTTCTGACTTACCTTCTATAATGGCAAAATCAAAGCCACCTTTACGAAGTGCAAAGCCAAATTCATCTCCAACTCTGGATTCTCCCCATGTATTGGTCAGTGGGGATTTAAAACAAACTTCCAAACTTCCACCGCCAGGTACAACTCTTTGAGTAAGGGGACTGGTCATAAATAATAATTTGTTACTTTCCCCTAAGGGATCAATATTTGCATCTAATTCATCATATAGTAATTTAATACCATAACCAGAACCACCTAAAAATTTTCTCATTGTTCCAAGATCGAGTTTCTCTTTTTTAATCTTTTTTTCACTTAAAGAAACTCTCAATTGTTTTCCGGCATAGCCATATAATTTCTCCGCCATAATAAACCTCCTTATCTATATCTCAACTCCCCATTCCACATATCTTCTAATAATGCTTTAGCACTTTCTAAATCTAAATCTCTAGGATTATTTGCTCTATAATAATTTTCCACTAATTCTTTTGCATATATATCAAGGTCATCTTTTTCAACTTCAAATTCACTTAGACATTTATTGACGCCCACTTTTTCTGCCAATTCTTGCATTGCTTCAATTGCCTTTTTAGCAGCTGTTTCTTTATTATCTTCAGCTGAAGCAATCCCTGCAGAAATTGATACTTCAGATAATATATCTTTAATATGGTCTAAATTATACATTAAAGTATAGGGGAGACTATAGCCGCAACCTAATCCATGTGGCCAATTATTATGAGATGTCATTACATATGAAAAACTATGCGCATATAAACCTCCTACATTTACATATGCTAACATTCCTAATGACGATGCCCATGACATATAGTATCTAGCCTCTAAATCTTCACCATCCTTATAAGCTTTTTCTAAGTTTGCTAAAACAAACTTAACAGACTTTACTCCAAATGCTTCACTTATGGGAGTAGAAATTTTTGAAGTCATACCTTCTACAGCATGAGATAAGGCATCTAAACCAGTACAAGAAGTAATAGATGCTGGCATAGTAACAGTTAATAAGGGATCAACTAAAGCAACATCTGCAAAAAATTGAGGCTTGCTTGCATAAAATTTTTGTTCACCTACACTACAAACTACATATGGACTTACTTCACTCCCAGTACCTGAAGTTGTCGGGACGAGAATTTTCGGTAGTCCTTCCACTTCTATTTCCTTACCTTTTAAATATTCTTCTACTGTGCCTGTATTAGTTGCAATTACAGATGAAATTTTCGCCATATCCATTACACTACCGCCACCTAAACCAATTATTAAATCAAAAGCTTTATTATTTACAATTTCAGCAAGTTTATTGGCAGTAGTAGCGTGGGGTTCTGATTCTACTTCAGTAAATATATCTACATTCATGTTCTCATCTTTTAATATATTTTCTACTGTACTTACTATTCCTATATCTTCAATATTATCATCAGAAACTAAAAGTACATTTTGTGCGTCAAATTTTTTTGCTTCTTGACCTAATTCTTTAATTACACCCCCACCAAATACAAACTTACCTTTACATTTTGTCCCAACCATTTGATATTCAATTCTTCTCTTTAAATTTTCTGAAAGATTTTCCATATATTTATCCAATTGAAACATATAATCATCTCCATCTTCATTTTTGGAATAATTAATAATTTTTAAAGATAGTCACAGATAGAGAGTTTATTTTCTCTATCTGTGACTGAGTTTAATATTTAATCTTTTTTCCAATAATCAGGATCCGCTTGAACTGCTTTAGGTTCGGTTTTTAGAGGATCCATATTTTGAATACTTTGATACCATTCTTCCCATTGAGGATATTTTTCAAACCATTTATCATAAACTGCCTGAGAAGCTTCTTTCCAGGGTTCTAAATCAGGGTATGTTACTGTTTTACCCTGTTCTTTAGCTCTTTCTATAAAGGCATCTTCTTTGGCCCGTATGTATTGATCACCAATTTCAATTGCCTCTTCAAGAGACTGTTGAACTATCTGTTGATTTTCTTCGGATAAACTATTAAATTTATCTCTATTCATTACTACAATAAATTGAGACCAATAATGATTTGTTACAGCCATAGCGTCAATAACTTCAGCAAAATTAAACAGATATTGACCATAAACTCCTAAATCATTGGCCTGGATTAATCCAGTTTGCAGTGAAGTATAAACTTCACCCCAATCGGTTGGTGTTGGATCAAATCCCCAGGCTTCATACATATCTAGAAATAATGGGTTCTGCATACATCTGATCTTAACTTTTTCACTATCTTCTAAATTCCTTATTGGTTTTGTAGAAGAAATAGCAAAACCATTATGATCAGACCACATACCAACTATCTTTACATCTAATTTTTCTTCTGCACCTTCTAATATTTCCTGGATTGGACGAGAACGATGAGCAACATTGTAATGACGAGTATTATTAAATAGATAGGGCAAACTGAAAAACTGCATATGAGGATAATATCCTGCCAAGTGTCCAGAGCTTGTTACATAAATATCCACTGTACCTGCTTGACAAAATTGCAAACCTTCTTCAGGGCTTTGAGTCATAGTGCCTGGATATATTTTGGCTCCAATCTCTCCACCGGTCCTTTCGGAAACTAGTTTATCAAAAGTTTCTGCTACCAATTGAGCTGTTGAATATTCATTGTTGTAATGGCCAAAACTTATTGTTGTTTCTTGAGCAAAAGCAGTACTCCCTATAATTAAGGTTAGACACAATATTACACCTATCAGCATAATGGAATTTTTTAAACTACTTTTATACACACTAATCTCTCCTCTCTCTTCACATTTACTTTTTGTACATCTGTACTTCTAATTAATTTCAGCTCTCTACTTCGATACTCTCTTTATTATTTTGCTTTTTACCGCCTCCTTTCGATGTTATCTAAAATAGATGTCCTATTTCATAATATTTTGAATTTTTTATTATGAGTTAATCTAGTACTTTTGTAATAATTATTTTTTAGAACTATTATCTTTAGTTAAGTTAAATTTATATTCTAATTCAATAATATCATCTGCTATCAGTTCTATCGCTTGATGACTGCCTAATATTTTGTATTCGTTTTCTAATAAATTGATTATTGCATCCTTTAGTTGTTTTTTCTGCACGTTATTAGAATTGTTTGAGTTCATATAAATCAATCCTTAAATTTATATATGTTCATTCTTTAATTTGCAATTCTTGGTCCATTTTATATTGACTTATTATAATTGATAGTGTTAATCAACTAGAAAAGAAATTAATATCAATAAGTAATCCAGAGAATTAATTAAATAACAAATTATAGGATTTATATATAAATATTATTATGGATTTATTTATTCCAACTAATATATAATGCAGGTTTCATGCCAACATAATTATATAATAACATATACTCTTAATCCCTTATATATCAATATTGTTAATTTAATAGTGATACTTTTACAAAATCAATATTTATAATTTTTATAATTTTCAGAAATTTTATAATAATAAAAAGAGCCCTTATTAATTGTCAAATAAGGGGCCTCTAATATTTATAAACAATTTATAATTTTTAGAAATTTAATGTTTTTTTAACATCAACTAATTAAAAATACATTATTAAGTAATATTATATTTTTTTATTTTGTTATATAAAGTAGCAACTGATATACCAATTTTATCTGCTATTTTTAATTTTGATTCATAGCTATTACCATATTTATCTAAAGCATTTTTTATAATAATTTTTTCTGCTTTATCTAAGGGCATTATTCCTTGAATTTCATTTTCATTTTTTTCATTCTGTAAAGTTAACTCTAAATCTGAGGGTTTAATCTGAAAATCAGTGCAGTTTATTACAGCTCTTTCTAACACATTTTCCAACTCTCTAACATTACCAGGCCAATTATAATTATAAAGTAGTTCAAATGTTTTTTCAGATACAGGACGATACCTTTTACCCATCTTATTAAACTTCTTATGCAAAATATGCTCTACTAAAATTTCTAAGTCTTCTTTTCTTTCTCTTAAGGGAGGTATTTCTATATTCCATACATTCAATCTATAATATAAGTCTTTGCGAAATTTCCCTTTTTTCACGAATTCATTTAATTTTCTATTAGTTGCTGTAATTACTCTTACATCTACTGTTATCTTCTTTTCGCCCCCAACTCTTTCAAGCTGCCTCTCTTGAATCACTCTTAATAATTTCGCTTGTAATTTTACTGACATTTCACTTATCTCATCAAGAAAAATAGTACCTTTATCTGCAAGTTCGAATTTACCAAGTTTCCTTTTTTGCGCACCTGTGAAGGCTCCTTTTTCATGTCCAAAAAATTCACTTTCCAATAAATTATCTTGGATAGCAGCACAATTTACAGTAATAAAAGGTTGATTTGACCTAGGACTCTCATTATGAATTGCATGGGCGAGTATTTCTTTGCCTGTGCCAGTTTCTCCTTCCAATAATACTACAGTATTATTATTACTTGCTTTCCTAGCAAGTTGTTTAATCTTTATAACAGAAGGAGTCTCACCAATAAAATCTTTTAAATAATAATTTGCCTTGCTCATATTATGAATTTTTTCAGATAGATTTCTTACCTCATTTTTACTTTTATTCAACTTTTTTGTTAGTTGAAATATTTCTTTTTGATCTCTCATAGTTGAAATTGCTCCAACCATTTCTCCACAAATATATAAAGGGGATGCGTTAGAAACTAATTTCGCTGAAGTACCTTTAGGAAAATTAACTAAATTTCTAATACTTTCCTTCTTTTCCAACACATAAGCAAGACTACCGTCAGCAGATACTTCAAAAACAGATTTATTCAATCGGTCAACTTCTTTTAAATTTAACATTTTTAGCAAGGCAGGATTTACATATTTAATAATACCTTGTGAATCAGCAATTTCCACTCCTTCTTTTATTGAATCTAAAATAGTTAATAAAATTTCTCTATTTATTAAAAAATCTTCAATGTTTTTATGTGTACCCTCTGATTTTATATAATTAAATAATTCTTTTTTTAATGTTGAAATATCCTCTACTTTTATGCTATTTTCCATCAATATTTTCTGTAAATAATCAAAATTTAAAATTCCCTTGTATTCAGAGTTGTCATTATCCATTAAAATCCTCCTCTTATAATGAGATTTTTATTATTTAACCACCTATATTAACGGGATATATTGTAACTTCATCATTCTCTTTTATTTTATAATCAAATTCTTTATTCTTATTTTTATCATTAATTAAAACAAAAGCTTTATTCACTGAAATATTTTCTTGTTCTAGAAATTCTTTAATAGTTAAAGCTGAAGAGATAGTAACGATATTGTCTTTTTTGTTGTTAAAGCGACTTGTTTTTCTTAAATTACCATAGATGTTTACTTTTACTTTCATTTTAACCCTCCTAAATTTGTTATTTGTTTATTATTTCCAACTTTACCTCATACAAGGTTGAAATGAACATAAAAAATATAATTAAAAAGTCTTTATATGATAAAATCAGTTCTATTTGTGATTATAATTTTAACATCATTATGTTTCATTATAACATCATTATTCCCTACAAGTCGAATAGATTTAATATAATATATAAAATAATGTACGTATTAGTATATAAAAATGTATAAATAAATACGTTTAATATAAAAAAACACTCCATCGGAACATTTTATTCCCTCTTTTTTTATTCTGTAAAGCTCTATTTGATAGTTTACGATTGATTTGAACATAATAGGCTCTTGTAGGTAGGTTCAGTATATTATATATTATTGTAATGTTAAATTTTTCTTTATATTCAGCGAAAAAATTATTGAATAATTGTGAATTTATTTCTCTTTGAATAATAGATAAGTTTTTATAGATGTCCATATCTTCGTAAAGTTTATTGGTAACTTTTTGAATTTTAAGAATTTCTTTTTTGTTAACAGTAGTATTCTCATTATTTTTTTATTTTATAATATTACTCGATGTAATTGTAATTAGGAACCTTTGATACTCCATATTCACATAATAGGTAAGTTACTAGGCTGTCTATATTATGAAGATCAACAATAATTTCATTAACAATTTCATTATATCTTTTGCTTTTTTAAATCATTATGAAAGCCTTTGTTAAATAATATTAGGGAATATTGTTGAACATCTTTTCTCCATAATTATTTGACATTGACATTATACTTATAAAATTCACTTTGTCTATTATTTATACTTCGATTATTATGTAAGATATATCATATAAAAAGTCAATATAGTTAATTCACATCTTAGAATTAAACTATTATATACAAACCCCTCATAGATTAATAATTTCACCTAAATAAAAAGGAAAAATCAACCCTGACATACAATATAGAGAATATAATTAATAATTATTTTATATAAATTGTACAAATTCAAATGTGAAAACCCCACAAAAACAGGAGTGGTTTATATGAATACCAAAAAATTTCTATTTTTATATTTTTCATTACTTTTTATTATTATTTTCACTTTCCCTGTAATTGCAATTGATAATGAAAACTTTAAGAACTGTTCCTCTTGCCGTGAAAATATCGAAAAACTATATGAAAATGAAGAAATAGATGTAGTTGAATGGGCTTTGTTCAAATATTACTTATCAAATAACCCATTTGAAATGCCAGATAAAGCAAGATGTGATTTACATAAAGGTTATATAAAGTCAATAGATTACCTTTTAAATAATAAAGAAAAATATGTTGGCGAAAAAGTTAAAATTAAAGGAACATTTGAAGGTTGGGATGGTAAATATGGCCCTCCTCCAGTGACAAGAAGTGATTGGATAATTGCTGATTCTACTGGTGGTATATATGTATATGGTCCTTTCCCAGCTAATTTACATCCCGGAGATAATGAAGATCAAGGTGAAAAACTATTTTTAACTGGTGTTTTAAGAAAAATACAATATGACAAAGAAAATATGTATTATATAGAAAGAACAAAACCTGAGATAAAAACATTAATAATTATGGATGATGATAATTAAAAAGAAACATTAAATCAAGATTAATTTTTAAAAAGGAAAATCTTTTATAAGTTGTTTCTAAATAAGTTTAGTTGATATAACAAATGGAGTGGGACCAGCCTCACGGCTGGGACCCCTCTACAAACAGCACATACGGTTCTCCCGTAAACTGCTTTCCGTTCCGTTGCCTCATCACAAGGAGTAGATAACTAACAATCTACCA
>Ga0102938_10001624_pt1 | contig 16999 bp, 17 predicted proteins | sample SalPonR2_B_D2_MG_FD_84516 | JGI IMG/M metagenome (GOLD analysis project Ga0102938, IMG submission 84516) | Salt pond soil microbial communities from South San Francisco under conditions of wetland restoration - Salt Pond MetaG R2_B_D2_MG | ecosystem: Environmental > Aquatic > Marine >...
GGAAGAAATAAAGATCCAACAGTTGGAGGTTCCCTTGCGTGACAATTCGCTGACCCCGGGCATCGTGGCCGGACGGCTGGACCAAGCGGCCTATGCCGAAAATTTCGACGACCTGCATCCCCGTTTGGACGATCACGAGGCGCTGGTTGCGGCGGACCGCTGCTATTTCTGCCATGAGGCGCCCTGCATCACCGCCTGTCCGACCGATATCGACATTCCGCTGTTCATCCGGCAGATTGCGACCGGCACGCCAGAAGCGGCGGCCGAAACGATACTGGAACAGAACATCCTGGGCGGCATGTGCGCCCGCGTCTGCCCAACGGAAACGTTGTGCGAACAGGCCTGCGTTCGCGAAGTGGCCGAAGGCAAGCCCGTTTTGATCGGGCAGTTGCAGCGCTATGCGACGGATACGCTGATGGAGGCGGGGGTGCATCCCTTCACCCGCGCAGGCGCGACGGGCAAGCGCATCGCCGTGGTGGGCGCGGGGCCTGCGGGGCTGGCCTGCGCGCACCGTCTGGCAATGAAGGGGCATGACGTGACGGTCTTCGATGGGCGCGACAAGCCCGGCGGCCTGAACGAATACGGCATCGCCGCCTACAAAACGGTGGACAGCTTCGCCGAACGCGAGGTCGATTGGCTTCTGAAAATCGGCGGCATCACGGTCGAGACCGGAAAGCGGCTGGGCCGGGACTTCACGCTGGATCAGTTGAACACCGATCACGACGCGGTCTTCCTGGGGATCGGGCTGGGCGGCGTCAACGCGCTTGGCCTTGAGGCCGAAGACAAGGACGGGATCGAGAACGCAGTCGGTTTCATCGCCGGTCTGCGCCAGGCCGGCGATCTGGCGGCGCTTCCGGTGGGGCGCGACGTGGTGGTCATCGGCGGCGGCATGACGGCTGTGGACGCCGCCGTGCAGGCCAGGCTGCTGGGTGCGCTGAACGTGAGCCTGGTCTATCGCCGCGGGCGCGACCGGATGAACGCCAGCGCATACGAACAGGATCTGGCGGCGTCCAGGGGCGTGCGGATCATCACCAACGCGCAGCCGGTCGCAATCCACGGCAACGGCGCGGTACGCGAGGTCGAGTTCGAATACACCGATGACGATCTTTCCCCCACGGGTGAGACTTTCCGGCTGTCGGCCGATCAGGTTTTCAAGGCGATCGGCCAGACGCTGGTCGGCAGCGACCTGCCCGATCTGGCAGGCCGCAAGATCAAGGTCACCGGCGCAGGGCGGACCAGCCTCGACGGTGTCTGGGCGGGCGGCGATTGTGCCGCGGGCGGCGACGACCTGACCGTGACGGCCGTGGCCGAGGGCCGCGATGCCGCCGAAGACATTCATGCCAGCCTGATGGGCTGAGACGACGAGACAACAGGGAGATCAGCGACATGGCCAATCTCGAGTCGAACTTCATCGGAATAAAATCGCCCAACCCGTTCTGGCTGGCTTCGGCGCCACCCACGGACAAGGAATACAACGTGCGGCGCGCCTTCGAGGCGGGCTGGGGCGGTGTCGTCTGGAAGACACTAGCCGAGGACGGACCGCCCATCGTCAACGTCAACGGGCCGCGCTATGGCGCGATCTGGGGAGCGGATCGGCGGCTGCTGGGTTTGAACAATATCGAGCTTATCACCGACCGGCCGCTTCAGACCAACCTTGACGAGATGACGCGCGTGAAGCGGGATTACCCCGACCGCGCGCTGGTCGCAAGCCTGATGGTTCCGGTGGACGAGGACAGCTGGAAGTCGATCCTGGAGCGGGTGATCGAGACCGGCTGCGACGGGGTGGAACTGAACTTCGGCTGCCCGCACGGGATGAGTGAACGCGGCATGGGCAGCGCCGTGGGTCAGGTGCCGGAGTATGTGCAGATGGTCACCGAATGGTGCAAGAAGCACTCGGACCTGCCGGTGATCGTGAAACTGACGCCCAACATCGCCGACATCCGCAAGCCCGCGCAGGCCGCCAGGGATGGCGGGGCGGATGCGGTGAGCCTGATCAACACGATCAACTCGATCACCTCTGTCGATCTGGACCTGTTCTCGCCCGAACCCATGATCGACGGGCAAGGCGCGCATGGCGGCTATTGCGGCCCGGCGGTGAAGCCGATCGCGCTCAACATGGTAGCCGAAATCGCCCGTGATCCGGCGTTGGCAGGGCTGCCGATCTCGGGGATCGGTGGCGTGACCACATGGCGCGACGCGGCCGAGTTCATGGCGCTCGGGGCAGGCAACGTGCAGGTATGCACCGCCGCGATGACCTATGGGTTCAAGGTCGTGCAGGAGATGATCTCCGGCCTGTCGCAGTACATGGACGAGAAGGGCTTTGCTTCGACAGGCGATCTGGTGGGGCGTGCGGTGCCCAACGTGGTTAACTGGCAGGACCTCAACCTGAACTACGTGACCAAGGCGCGCATCGACCAGGACAGCTGCATCAAGTGCGGGCGCTGCTATGCCGCGTGCGAGGATACCAGCCATCAGGCAATCTCGATGTCCGAGGACCGCGTGTTCGAGGTCATCGATGCCGAATGCGTTGCCTGCAATCTGTGCGTGAACGTCTGCCCGGTAGACGGCTGCATCACGATGGAACGCCTGGCCGCCGACGAGGTCGATCCGCGTACCGGCCAGACGGTTTCGGACGACTATGCCAACTGGACCACCCATCCGAACAACCCGGTGAAATGTGCAGCGGAGTAATTTTTTCAGATAAGTCTTGGACTTATCTGTTCCCGGAACGATCAGGTCGAGGCAATGACCGCCCGTTTCGATGGGCTCGAAACACCGCGCCCGGTCCTGGCGATTTATGGCGTGAGAAGCCGCCTGTACAGCGTATCGAGGAACTCCGACGCGCCCTTGTGAATGTCGCGCCCCTCCATAAGCACCTGAACCTGTGCATCGAAATCGGCGTAATGCTGTGTCGTGGCCCAGATCGAGAAGAGCAGGTGACGCGGATCGACCGGGGCCAGCCGTCCCTCGGCGATCCAGCCGTCGATCACTGCGGCGGCATCGTCCACCAGCGCCTTGAGCCCGGTGTCCAGATGCGGCCCCATACGCGGGGCCCCCTGTAACACCTCGTTTGCGAACAGCCGGCTTTCACGAGGGAACTCGCGGCTCATCTCCAGCTTGCGCTGTACGTAGCGCAGGATCTCGTCCAGCGGAACGCTGTTCGGGTCGATCTCGCGCAACGGGGCCAGCCAGGCATCCATCAGCTGATTGAGCAACGTGACGTGGATGTCTTCCTTGCCGCCGAAATAATAGAGGATGTTGGGCTTCGACAGGCCCGCCTCGGCCGAGATCTGATCCAGCGTCGCGCCGCGATACCCATGCTGCGAAAAGACCTCGAGCGCCGCATCGAGGATGCGCTTGCGGTTGCGCACTTGGGTCCGCGTCGGCTTCTTGGCGGTCTTTGCCTCGTTCATGCGGCCCCCTGCCCGTTCGATCGCCTCAGAGTGCGGCATTTTCCGGTACGGGGAAAGAGGCCGCAAAACGCTCAGGATACGGTTGTCGCGCCGATCCCCTTGAGGATAACGGCCTTGACCGTGGCCTTGGCCTCGTCCCATTGCGCGTCCGAAAAGGGCCGCCCCCCGTTCAGGGTCTCGATCTGGTGGCCGAAATCCGCGTAGTGCTGGGTCGTGGCCCAGAGCATGTAGAGAAGGTGGCGCGGATCGATCGGGTCCATCTGGCCGGCGTCGATCCAGCGCTGGATGACGCGCATCCGGTCCTCGGTCCATTCCACGAGGGTGGTCTCGAGATAATCCTGGATCACCGGGGCGCGGTGCATCACCTCCGACGCCCAGACCTTCGAGCCGGCCGGGTGGCGGCGGCTGATCTCCATCTTGGCGTCGATATAGGCACCAAGCCCCTCGACCGGGCCGGGGGCTGCATCGAACACGTCCGCGGCCTTCAGCCAGTCCTCGAATATGGTCTGGACGACCTGGCGATAGAGCGATTCCTTGGTCGGAAAATAATAATGCAGATTGGCTTTGGGCAGCCCCGCCAGATCCGCGATGAGCTGCATCGTCGCGCCGCCAAAGCCAGCCTCAGCAAAGACTTTCTCGGCTGCATCAAGAATGAGCCGCTCGTTTTCCTGGCGGATCTCCTTTTTGCTCAGCGGGCGCGAGGCCTGGGTCATCGGAATGCGGGTCCAGAAATTTCTTGACCAGTTGGTCAAGCTGTGATGCTCTTTTCCTGACCATACGGTCAGGATGAGACCGCTTGTCAAGAGGCCGAAGACGGCCCCGGTCCGATACTGCAGGGAGACATGCCATGGCCGCACCCGGCGAGAACCTCAAGATCAATGCCGACCGCCTCTGGGACAGTCTCATGGAGATGGCCCGGATCGGACCCGGCGTGGCGGGCGGCAACAACCGTCAGACCGTGACCGATGAGGATGCCGAAGGCCGCACGCTGTTTCAGAAGTGGTGCGCGGCGGCTGGGTGCAGCATGGGCCTTGATACCATGGGCAACATGTTCGCCCGGCGCGAGGGCACCGACCCGGATGCGCTGCCGGTCTATGTGGGCTCGCACCTCGATACTCAGCCCACGGGTGGCAAATATGACGGCGTGCTCGGGGTGCTGGGCGGATTGGAGATCATCCGCACCCTCAATGATCTGGATATCAAGACCAAACACCCCATCGTCGTTACCAACTGGACCAACGAGGAGGGCACCCGCTTTGCCCCCGCGATGCTGGCTTCGGGCGTGTTTGCCGGTGTGCATGAGGAAACCTGGGCATACGGGCGCGAGGATGCAGAGGGCAAGACATTCGGCGACGAGTTGAAGCGCATCGGCTGGCGAGGCGACGAACCGGTGGGCGCGCGCAAGATGCACGCGTTTTTCGAGCTGCATATCGAGCAGGGCCCGATCCTCGAGGCCGAGGGCAAGGATGTGGGCGTCGTCACCCACGGGCAGGGGCTGAGCTGGACGCAGGTGACCATCACCGGCAAGGAAAGCCACACCGGATCAACGCCGATGCCCATGCGCAAGAACGCGGGCCTCGCCATGGCGCGGGTGCTGGAAAAGGTCGAGGAGATCGCGCTTTCCCACGCGCCGGACGCCGTGGGCGCGGCGGGCCATATCGACATCTACCCCAATTCGCGCAACGTGATCCCCGGCAAGGCCGTGTTCACGGTCGATTTCCGCTCGCCCGACCTCGACGTGATTACCGACATGGAAAACCGCCTGCGCAAGGAGGCGCAGGCGATCTGCGACGCGATGGGTCTGTCGGTCGAATTCGAGAAGGTCGGCGGGTTCGATCCGGTGGAATTCGACGCGGGCTGTGTCACCGCGGTGCGCAATGCCGCCCAAAGGCTGGGCTACTCGCACATGAACCTGATCTCGGGCGCGGGGCACGACGCCTGCTGGATCAACCGCGTCGCCCCCACGGCGATGGTGATGTGCCCCTGCGTGGACGGGCTGAGCCACAACGAGGCCGAGGAGATATCGAAGGACTGGGCCACGGCAGGCGCGGATGTGCTGATGCACGCGGTGGTGGAAACGGCGGAGGTGGTGGGGTGAGGGTGCGCGCAGGCATACCCGTCCCGGGCTTGACCCGGGACCTCGCGGCCAATTCGGGCAGAGACCCCGGATCAGGTCCGGGGCGGGAGTCACGTTTTGCTAACCATTTTTCCGCAAAACCGAAACATGGTGCATTTCGTATACATCATGGCGTCCCGCCCGGATGGAGCCTTGTATATCGGGCGCTCCCGCGATTTGCGCAACCGGATCGAGGCGCATCGAGCCGCAGTGTCTGGACATACGGCGAAATACAACATCCGCCGTCTTGTTTGGTTCGAGGCACACGAGGATTTCGAAACGTCCCTGCGCCGCGAACGATCCATCAAGCGCTGGAAACGCGACTGGAAGCTCGCCCTGATCACCGAACACAATCCGAACTGGCACGATGTAACCGCCCAAATCCCCGAATGAGCCGCGCAGAGGTCCCGGCTCAAGGCCGGGACGGGTGAATAGAGGGAGTTATGGATAAATGACCACCAAAGTCATCAAGAACGGCACCGTCTGCACCGCAGACCGCACCTGGAAAGCCGATGTTCTGATCGAGGGGGAAACGATCAAGCAGATCGGCGAGAACCTGAAAGGTGATGAGTATATCGACGCCGAGGGGGCCTATGTCATCCCCGGCGGCATCGATCCGCACACGCATATGGAGATGCCCTTCATGGGCACCACCGCCGCCGAGACCTTCGAGACCGGCACCTGGGCCGCGGCTTGCGGCGGCACCACCATGCTGGTGGATTTCTGCCTGCCCGGCGCGGACGGGTCGATCAAGAACGCGATCAACGAATGGCACCGCAAGTCGGCCCCGCAGATATGCACCGATATCGGCTATCACATGGCCGTCACCGGCTGGAACGAAAGCATCTTCAACGAGATGAAGGACGCCGTCGAGATGGGCGTCAACAGTTTCAAGCATTTCATGGCTTACAAGGGCGCGCTGATGATCGAGGACGACGAGATGTTCGCCTCGTTCAAACGCTGCAAGGAGTTGGGCGCGCTGCCGATGGTCCATGCCGAGAACGGCGACATCGTGGCCGACCTGCAGCAGCAGATGCTGGAGCAGGGCATCACCGGGCCGGAAGGGCACGCCTACTCGCGACCGCCCGAGGTGGAGGGCGAGGCCGCCAACCGGGCGATCATGATCGCCGACGCGGCAGGTGTGCCGCTTTATATCGTGCATGTCAGTTGCGAACAGGCACACGAGGCGATCCGCCGTGCGCGGCAAAAGGGCATGCGCGTTTACGGCGAACCGCTGGCGCAGTTCCTCACCCTGGATGAAAGCGAGTACTTCAACAAGGACTGGGACCACGCGGCGCGCCGCGTCATGAGCCCGCCTTTCCGGTCCAAGGATCATCAAGACGGGCTGTGGGCCGGACTTCAGGCCGGCAGCCTGCAAGTGGTCGCGACCGACCACGCCGCCTTCTCGACCGAGCAGAAACGCATGGGCGTTGGCGATTTCACGAAGATTCCCAATGGTTCGAACGGATTGGAGGAACGACTGGCGGTACTGTGGACCCACGGGGTCGAGACCGGACGGCTGACCCCCAACGAGTTCGTGGCCGTGACCTCGACCAACGTGGCCAAGATTCTCAATATCTATCCGAAAAAGGGCGCGTTGGTCGAAGGCGCGGATGCCGATATCGTGGTTTGGGACCCGAAGATTTCCAAGACGATCTCGGCCTCCAACCATCATTCGATCCTCGATTACAACGTGTTCGAAGGCTTCGAGGTCAGCGCGCAGGCGCGCTACACGATCAGCCGGGGCGAAGTGATCTGGGCCTGGGGCCAGAACAGCCAGCCGCAGCCCGGCCGCGGACGCTTCGTGCCGCGGCCTGCCTTCCCCTCGGCTCATACCGCGCTGAGCAAGTGGAAGGCCCTGACCTCACCCAAGATGATCGAACGCGACCCGATGAATATTCCGGCAGGAATTTGAGGAATCCCGCCTTTTCCGCCGCGCTGCGGGAACGGCATCTTGACAGACCAAGGCCAGCGGGGGGCAATGCCCCGTGCAAGCGGGGGACACGGAGTGACAACCGAAAAAGTGATCAGCGCGCGGGACCTGTCGCTGACATTCCAGACAAGTGACGGCCCCGTGCATGCCCTCAAGGACGTGAACCTGGAGGTGCAAAAGGGGGATTTCGTGTCTTTCATCGGCCCCTCGGGCTGCGGCAAGACCACCCTGCTGCGCTGCATGGCCGATCTTGAACATCCCACCGAGGGCAGCATCACCGTCAACGGCGTCAGCGCCGAGGAGGCCCGCCGCGCCCGCGCCTATGGCTACGTGTTCCAGGCGGCGGGACTCTATCCCTGGCGCACAATCGGCGGCAATGTCCGCCTGCCGCTGGAGATCATGGGCTATGACCGGGCCGAACAAGGCCGCCGCGTGCAGTCGGTCCTCGAACTGGTCGACCTGTCCGGATTCGAGAAGAAGTTTCCGTGGCAGCTTTCGGGCGGCATGCAGCAGCGCGCCTCGATTGCCCGCGCACTGGCCTTCGACGCCGACATCCTGCTCATGGACGAGCCCTTCGGCGCTCTCGACGAGATCGTCCGCGATCACCTCAACGAGCAGCTCCTCGAACTGTGGGATCGTACCGACAAGACCATATGCTTCGTCACCCACTCGATCCCCGAGGCCGTCTACCTGTCCACGCGCATCGTCGTGATGAGCCCGCGTCCGGGCCGGATTTCCGACCTGATCGAGAGCCCCCTGCCGAAGGAGCGCCCGCTCGATATCCGCGACACGCCGGAATTCCTGGAGGTCGCCCATCGCGTTCGCGAGGGTCTGCACGCGGGGCACGAAGATGATGCGTAACACACGCTCGCCTGCTGCGAATGCCCCCGCCCTCTCGACCGGAGGGGGGGCGTTCGCCGGGTCCGGTCGTCGGTTCTCCGGCACTTGCCGCAGCGCCGGGACAGCATCGGTTGCCTGCAACGGTCATGCAACGCCCGGGCACAGCCCCGGAAACCGGGGGCACCTGCCGGCTGTTTCCCGAACGGCGATCTCGGGGGCGATGTGATGCGCAACGCCCTGCCCGTTCTCACCGTCGTCGCCGCGGTCTTCGTGATCTGGTACCTCGCGGCGGCCTGGATGAATGCCACCTGGACCCTCGACCAGGCCGAACGCCTCGGCCGCGAGCTGAGCTTCGGCGAGATCCTCGCGGACACGATGAACCAGGACCGGCCCGTGGTCGCGGCACCGCACCAGGTGGCTCAAGCCTTGTGGGACGGCGTTTTCGGCCAGAAGGTGACCTCGAAGCGCAGCCTCGTATATCACGGGATGGTTACCCTCGAAGCGACCCTCTGGGGCTTCGGGCTGGGCATCTTCGCCGGTGTCGGGCTGGCGATCGCCATCGTCCACAGCCGCGCCATGGACATGTCGGTGATGCCCTGGGCGGTGATCAGCCAGACGATCCCGATCGTGGCGCTCGCGCCGATGATCGTGGTCCTGTCAGGTGCCGTGGGCATCGAGGACCGGCTTGTGCCCAAGGCGATCATCTCGGCCTATCTCTCGTTCTTTCCGGTCCTGGTCAGCATGGTGTCGGGGCTGCGCTCGCCCGGTGCGATGGAGCTCGACCTGCTCAAGACCTACGGGGCCAGCCGCACGCATGTCTTCTGGAAGCTGCGCCTCCCGGCATCGCTGCCCTACTTCTTCGCCTCTCTCAAGGTGGCGATCGCGGCCAGCCTCATCGGCGCGATCGTGGGCGAGTTGCCCACCGGAGCGGTCGAGGGGCTGGGCGCGCGGATGCTGATCGGCAGCCAGTTCGGCCAGCCGCTCATCATGTGGGCCGCACTTATGGCGGCGGCGCTGCTGGCCGGGGGGCTGATCCTCGCGGTCGGCGCGATCCAGCGCGCGGCAGATCGCAGGATGGGGGTGGCGCGATGATGATGGTGGTGCTCGCTCTCGCCGTCTGGGTCGGCGCATGGTGGCTCAATGTTCGGCTTGCCCGCAACGACGCACCGGCGGCGCGTTGGGTGGTGCCGTGTCTCTTCGGTGCCACCATTGTGATCATGTGGGAACTGGTCGTGCGCGGCCTCGAGGTCAGCCCGGTGATCCTGCCGCCGCCAACCGCCATTGCCGCGCGCTTCGCCGTCAGCCTCGACACGCTCTGGATCGATTTCGTGCAGACCGTCGTCAAGGGGGCCCTGACGGGCTACGTCATGGGTTGCGTCGCGGGGGTGCTCGTGGCCATCGCCATCGACCGCTCGCCGTTCCTAACGCGCGGCCTGCTGCCGGTGGGAAATTTTGTGGCGGCGCTGCCGATCATCGGCATCGCGCCAATCATGGTGATGTGGTTCGGTTTCGACTGGCAGTCCAAGGCGGCGGTTGTCGTGGTCATGGTTTTCTTTCCGATGCTGGTGAACACCGTGGCCGGCCTGCGGGCCACCGATGCCATGCAGCGTGACCTGATGCGCACCTACGCCGCCGGGTACTGGAAGACTCTGCTGAAGCTGCGGCTTCCGGCGGCGATGCCCTTCGTCTTCAACGGGCTGAAGATCTGCACCACGCTGGCCCTGATCGGGGCTATCGTGGCTGAATTCTTCGGCTCGCCGATCAAGGGCATGGGGTTTCGCATCTCCACCTCGGTGGGGCAACTGGCGCTCGACCTCGTCTGGGCCGAGATCGTCGTGGCGGCAATCGTCGGCTCCGGCTTTTATGGCGGAGTTGCGCTTCTCGAGAAGGCGGTCACATTCTGGCACCCATCACAACGAGGCCGGGCATAAGAAAAACTTAAAACAACAATAAGGCAAACCGTTCAACAAGGGAGTATGAACATGACACGGATGATACGCACGATCGGGCTTGCGGCTCTGGGAACCTGGGCCGGCGCGGCACAGGCGGCGGACGAGCTGACACTACAGCTCAAATGGGTCACCCAGGCCCAGTTCGCCGGCTACTACGTGGCCGAGGACAAGGGTTTCTATGACGAGGAAGACCTCGATGTCACGATCAAGCCGGGCGGCCCCGACATCGCGCCCACGCAGGTGATCGCCGGCGGTGGTGCCGACGTCACGGTGGAGTGGATGCCCGCCGCCCTTGCGGCCCGCGAAAAGGGTCTGCCGCTCGTCAACATCGCCCAGCCCTTCAAGAGTTCGGGCATGATGCTGACCTGCCTCAAGAGCACCGGGATCGAGGAGCCCGAGGATTTCCGCGGTCGCACGCTAGGCGTCTGGTTCTTCGGCAACGAGTTCCCCTTCCTGAGCTGGATGAGCCAGTTGGGTATCCCCACGGATGGCGGCGAGGACGGTGTCGAGGTGCTCAAGCAGGGCTTCAACGTTGACCCCCTGCTCCAGGGGCAGGCGGACTGCATCTCGACCATGACCTACAACGAGTACTGGCAGGTGATCGATGCGGGCATCAGGCCCGAGGAACTGATCACCTTCAAGTACGAGGACCAGGGTGTGGCGACCCTCGAGGACGGGCTTTACGTTCGCGAGGACATGCTCGACGACCCCGAGGAGGTGGACAAGCTGGCACGCTTCGTGAGAGCCTCGATGAAGGGCTGGAAATGGGCCGAGGAGTACCCGGAGGAAGCGGCGATGATCGTGCTTGAGAACGATGCGACCGGTGCCCAGACGGAAAAGCACCAGACACGCATGATGGGCGAGATCGCCAAGCTGACCGCGGGATCGAACGGGGCTCTCGACCCGGCCGACTTCGAGCGCACCGTCGAGTCGCTGCTGTCGGGCGGATCGGACCCGGTTATCACCGAACACCCGGGCGACAACGCCTTTACGCACGCGGTCACCGACAAGGCGCTGAACTGATCCACGACTGTTTCCGGAGATTGCAACGAGGCGCGCCATCGCGCGCCTCGCTTGTTTCCGGGGGGCGGTCGTCTTTTCGTCGAATTCGCCTTTTTCGCGGCGACACTCGGCACTGTCCCGATCTTTGGCGAGATCGTCTCGGATGACCTGCCCACCTTGGAGTCCGCCTTTCCAGGTTAGCTCCATTCAGGGTCTGCTCCTTTCTCCACCGTTGCCGACACTACCCCAATCGACCTTGCGACCCGGCGCCTGACCGGACTCATGGACGGGGTGGAGCTTGTCGTCTCGGCGCTCGGGATCACCCGGCAGGCCGACGGCCCGAGCTATCGCGACGTGGACCACCATGCCAACCTCAACCTTCTGCGCGAGGCCGAACGCGCGGGTGCCATACGTTTCGCCTACGTCCATGTGCTGAACGCCGACGCCATGCGGCATGTGCCGCTGGTCGCCGCCAAGGCCGGTTTCGTCGATGCCCTGCAAGCTTCGCCCATCGCCGGCACCGTGATCGCACCTTCGGGGTATTTCTCTGACATGGGCGATTTTCTCGCCATGGCGCGGTCCGGGCGCGTGTGACTGTTCGGGTCCGGCGCGAACAGGATCAACCCGATCCACGGCGCGGACCTGGCCGAGGCGATTGCGGATGCGATCGCGGAAGGCCGGCACTGGCTGGACGTGGCGGACCGGGCATGTTCAGCCAGGTGGATCTGGCTCGGGCGGCCTTCGCCGCTCTCGGCAAACCGGCAAAGATCACCCTCCTGCCCGACTGGCTGCGCCGCGCCGCGCTGATCCTGCTGCCGCGCCTCGCGCCGCAGCGGATCGCCGGGCCGGCACAGTTCTTCCTCACAGCCCTGGGGCTGGAAATGGTCGGGGTGCCGCATGGCAGCAAGCATCTCGAAGCATATTTCACCGCTCTTGTCGCTGAAGACAGGCCCCGGCCTTCCTGACTGAAAGGACAGCATCATGACACTTCAACGCGCTGGCGGCCTGTCGGCGCTCGTCTGCGGCGCGACCTACCTGATCGGCTTCGCGCTGCTGGTCACGCTGCTCGCCCCCGTTGGGTTACGCCACGACCGACATCGACCCACGCGCCGTTGTCGACTTCATCGACGCAAGCCCCGGCATCCTGGTCGCGTGGAATACCGCGATTTACATCGTCAATGCGGCGGCGCTCGCCGTGCTGGTCACGGCACTTTCACAGCGACTGTCCGGCACCACCCCGGGCTGGGCCGCGACAACCCGGGCATTCGGCCTGATCTGGGCCGCGCTGGTGCTCGGGGCGGGCATGATCGCCAATGTCGCGGTGGAGCATGCAGCACATGTCTACGGCACCGACCCTGAGGCCGCCGCCGATCTCTGGAGCGTCCTGCACAGCGTTGAGTTGGGCCTTGGCGGCGGCAACGAGATCGCGGGCGGTGTGTGGATAGGGTGCGTCAGTGTCGCCAGTTTGATCGGGGCCAGTCTTCCCCGGCCAATCGCGGCGCTGGGCCTGCTGACCGGGCTTGCCGGCTTGGCAACCATCGTTCCGGCGCTTGGCGACACGGCCGGCACGGTGTTCGGCCTCGGTGCCATCGCGTGGCTTCCGGCGGTCGGGGGCGTGATGATTGCCGCACGGAAGGACCGGAACTTAGGAGAAAGCAGATGAAGCGCGTCTTGAAGCGGGTCCTCGGACGCCCGGACGCCTGCCCGCTGGCGGGTCTCGCGGTCCTCATCCGGCGGTGCCGCGCCTACCGTCCGATGAACTCCGCCCGCCGCTCGCTCAACGCCGTGCAGAGGTAATCGACGAACATCCGGACCCTGCGCACCCGCTGCAGATCGCCATGCAAGAGCACCCACGTCGCCCGGCTGGTATCGAATGCGGTGCCCGGAACGCGTTGCAAGTCCGGAAACCTCGCCTGCACCCAGGCGGCCAGGATGGTCATCCCCGCGCCTGCCCGCGCCAGTTGCAGGTGCATGGCGGGGTCCGGGATCGTGTGGCGGATGCGCGCCCTGGGATAGGGCGAGCGGTGGATGTGGTCGAGGAGCTCCGGGACCTCGCCGTAGCCGATCCAGGTCAATCCCTGCCCCTCCGGGCCCGCTTGCGGCAACATCCGGTCCAGGTAATCCGCCGCGGCATAGGTGCCGATGGCCAGCGGAAACAGCTTGCGCCCCACGGCGTCTTCGTCCACCGCGCGCACGTGACGGATCGACACGTCAGTCTCCAGACGCGCGATCGAGTCGATTCCGTAGGACAGGTTCAGGTCGATGTCGATGTCGGGATGAAGGGCGGCGAACTCGGCCAGCACCGGGGCCAGCAGGAAATGCGCGGTCATGGGATCGGTGGACAGACGGATGCGCCCCGAAGCCTCGCGGTCCAGCCCCTGGACGGCGCTGAAGCCCTTCAGTAGCGACGCCTCGGCTTCGAGGGCCTGCGGCAACAACGCACGGCCCGCCGCTGTCAGGTGCAGGCCAGTCGCGCCACGATGGAACAGCTGAGCACCAAGGCGCGCCTCCAGCGCCTCGATTTGGCGGCGGATCGTGGCGTGAGTGCCCTCTGTTTGCGCGGTCGCACCGCGCAACGACCCGGCACGGGCAACGGCGAGAAAGGCGGGAAGCGATTTCCAATCCGTCATAGTGGAACTAATTTGAACCGCTTTGGGCCGTTTTTGTCAATATTCGGATTTTTATCGATACAGTATACCGAGATCATCGTAACCTGATCACCTGGAGACAAAGCCATGACCGCCACCCTCACCGCCTGGTGCATCCGTCGCTACGGCACCCCCGATCAGCTCACCCCCGTCTGCCGCCCGATGCCCGATCCCGGCCCGACCGAAATCCTGATCCGCATCCGCGCCTCTGCCGTCACCCGCGCCGACGGGATGATGCGGGCGGGCCAGCCGCGTGTCTCCCGCCTGTTCCTGGGCCTGCGCGGCCCGCGCCATGATCTGAGCGGAACCTGCCTGTCCGGCGAGGTGATCGCTGTCGGCGAACGGGTCACCCGGTTTGCCGTGGGCGACGCGGTCTACGGAGAGGCGGGCCTGGCGTTCGGTGCCAATGCCAGCCACATCTGCCTGGGCGAGGCAGGCGTGCTGATGAAAAAGCCCGGGGGCCTGTCGTTCGAAGACGCGGCGGTCATGTGCGACGGTCCGCTGACCTCGCTGAACTTCCTCGAGAACGTCGCGCGCCTGGAGCCGGGCGAACGTGTTATGATCCTCGGCGGCTCCGGCAGCCTGGGCAGTGCCGCCGTTCAGATCGCCGCCGCGATGGGAGCCGATGTGACCGCGACCTGCAGCGCGCGCAACGCGGATCTCGTCGCCTCGCTCGGGGCAACGTGCGTGATCGACTATTCAGGGCAAGACGCGCTGGCGGGTTCCGCGCGCTACGACGTCATCTACGACACGCTCGGGATCACCTCGTTCGGCGCGGCCCGGCGCAGCCTCGCCCCGCGCGGTCGCTATGTTTGCCCGGTCCTGTCGCTGCGACTGCTGGGGGCGATGCTGCGCACGTCGGCCTTGGGTGGTCGCACGGCCCGGTTCTCGGCAACCGGACTGCTGAAGCCGGACCTGCTGCGCCCCCTGCTGGCCCGGCTGACCGGGATGATCGAGGCCGGAACGCTGTCTCCGGTGCTCGACAGGGTCTACCCTCTCGCCGAACTGATCGAGGCGCACCGCCACATGGAAACCGGGCACAAGCGCGGGAATGTGGTCGTCGTCTGAGGCGGGCTTGCAAACGGACGCACACCGATGGTCACCTTGACGCGTGGCGCGCGCGGAGCGACCGTCCCACCCGTTCGGTTGCCGCCTCATACCGATGCACGATCACGTTCAAACCCTCTGCGCGAGCGTGCGGGAAGACAGCCTGACGAAATCCCGCGCCGGGGCGTTCTCGGCAGGAAACAGGCGCGCTCCTTGGTCATGGGGGTTATTTCATCCTTGATCAAAACGGTCGCGGCGTTCCGCCATGTTGGTTGCATGCGGAAACGCGCGTGTTCAGGCGGGCTGCATCCGGGCTTGCGTCAACCACAATAATCCCGACAGCAACAGCGCCGCCGACACCCCGCAGGCCAGCGTTCGGACGGTGTTCCAGAAGGTCCAGCGCGGCAGGTAGGTGCCGGTCCAGTATGCGCGGGTCGCATCCTCGCCCAGATCCATGCCCGCCAAAGCCTCGTTCATCGGTACATTGAAGAAAACGGTGACGCCGAAGCAGCCGACCAAGTAAATGCCCCCCGCGGCGAGGATCAGCGTACCAGCTGGATGGTCGAGGTGAGTTGCGCCAAATCCGACAATTGCGAGCGACACCGCCGCCATGCCGAGAAACAACGCCATGAAGACCCAGCGGAAGACCTCGCGATTGATGATCTGCATGGTCTCCACGCCACCCGAGCCGCCAGTGTGCGACAGCGACCGCATGATGAAATCCGAAAAGGCGAGGAAAACGCCGCCGACCAGCGCATAGGCGAGGATGGCGAACTGGATCAGCATGAAGAAGAATGTGGACATTTGGAAATCTCCTGGAGCGAGAGAGATCGACGCGCATGGGGTTTCGTCGGGGAAGGTGCAGGCTGCGCTTTTCCGCGGCTCTGGTCTGGGCGATGCAGCAGCAGACCGAAGTCGGAAAACGCAAGATAGGCACCAAGAATGACGGCATAGGCCAGCATCGTGATGAGCAGGATGACGATGAAGATCGAGAACATTGCTTTGCTTTCTTGAAGAAGTGTCAAGGAAGGGGCGATAGCCCCTGCCATGGGGTCATGCAGCACTTGGCCAGGCACCCGATTTGGCGGCTTGGACGGCATATGTGACAAAATCGCGTGGCGGGCGCCCCAGCGCCTTCTGCACCCCGTCACAGACCTGCGCATTCCGCCCGTCCAGCGTCTCACGCGCGATAGCGGTGAAGACGTCGGCCACGAAATCCCCGCCGACCTGAGCGATATTGGCGTGGAAGTCCTCGAAGCTGATCGGGATGTGCCGGATCGGGCGACCAATGGCAGCGGACAGTTCGACCGCCATGTCGGCGAAGGTCATCAGGCGCGGGCCCGTCACCTCGTAAAGCTCCCCCCTGTGCCCCGCTTCGGTCAGCGCGGCGACGACCACGTCGGCGATGTCATCGATGTCGATGATCGGCTCGGGCGTGTCGCCACCCGGCATCGGCAGGACGCCCGCCAGGATCGGGTCGCGCAGGTAGCCTTCGGAGTAGTTCTGCGCGAACCATGCAGAGCGGACGATGGTGAAACCCACGCCCGAGTTGCGCACCACCTCCTCGCCCAGCCGGGCATGGTGCTCGCCCCTTCCGGACAGCAAGACCAGATGCTCGACGCCCGCGTCCTTAGCGGTTTCGCAGAGCGAGTCCAGCTTCTCGACGGCTCCCGGAAAGGCAAGATCCGGGAAATAGGTGACGTAGGCGGCGCGGACACCGGTCAGCGCGGGGGCCCAAGTTTCGGGCGCTTCCCAATCGAACGGGGTCGCAGAATTCCGCGCGCCGTAGCGCACCGGCAGGCCTTTGGCCTTCAGCCTGGCCGCGACGCGGCGTCCAGTCTTGCCGGTGGCGCCGATGACGAGGGTGGGTTTGGTTTGCATGGGGTCTCTCCTTGGCTCAGGGTTGATGACCAGGGGATAGACCCGGATGCGCGCCGCGGTATTGACCGGTCGTGCCAGTCCTTTGACCGTCGCGGCCAATGCGGGCGTCAAAGCGCCCGGCGCGCCTTGCGATAGCTCGCCGGCGTCGTGCCCAGCCAGCGCTTGAA
>Ga0102938_10001625_pt1 | contig 16996 bp, 27 predicted proteins | sample SalPonR2_B_D2_MG_FD_84516 | JGI IMG/M metagenome (GOLD analysis project Ga0102938, IMG submission 84516) | Salt pond soil microbial communities from South San Francisco under conditions of wetland restoration - Salt Pond MetaG R2_B_D2_MG | ecosystem: Environmental > Aquatic > Marine >...
AGGCGGACCACCGATATCGGAGGCCCGCTTGTTGCGGTGGTGCTCTCGGGTAATTATTCGTCAAACTCCCCAGTGGTGAAAGTGACACGCTTGCAGGCGATGCGCCAGGACGCAGCGGCGTCATCCGCTTCAGCGCTGCTATTGTAAGAGCCTGCTATCCCGTTGTCGTAAAGGTTCACCCAAACCGTTCGCGTCTCAGGCTTGTCGTCCACGTGGATCAAGTCGCCATCGCGGGCCATGCTGTGAAGCTCCATGAAATCTAACATTGTCAGATCTTCAAAGTCGGCGCCTGCGAGTTTTTTGAAGCGCTCGGCGTGGTCGGTGTAGTTGCTCATGTGTCTTTCCTTTCGTCTTCTCCAAGAATGCTTGCGGAGATTGCGCTTGCCTGCTCGTAGCTCGTGGTTGTGCAGCAAGGGCGTCCGTCTTCGCCATAGACGCGCCAAGCGCGCACCTCTGGGCCTATCGTTGTCTGCTCAACATGTCCCGGCGCTGGGGTTTTGGTGCTGGAGATCATTGTGCATCCTCCACATCGGACGTTGCGACAGGGCGCCCCGTTGCCTCGGCCATCCCCAATAAATGCGACTTGTGCGCCTGCCAAAAACGGAGCGCGCGTCGCCCGTCCATTTGCACAATCCTGTGATCATCGAAAGACGCCCAATCGCTTAGGGCGTGGAACTCGCATCCGATTTGCATATGTGTATCTAAAATAGCTACACCGTACTCAAGCCCCATGACGTTGATTGGTGAGACCCGCGCATTGCCGGAGACCACGGCTTCGCCGGAGACCATCGCCTCCCCGGAGACCACCGCATTTATGTAGACCCGCGCATTTCCGCGGACCACGGCGTCGCCGGAGACCACGGCACCGTCGCAAACCATCGCGTTGTCGTAAACCCGCGCATTTCCGCGGACCACGGCTTCGTTGTAGACCACGGCTTCGCCGTAGACACGCGCACCGCCGCAGACCGCGGCATCGTCGTAGACACGCGCCTCGTCGTAGACACGCGCACCGTCGGAGACCATCGCATTGCCGTGGACCATCGCCTCCCCGGAGACCCGCGCCTTTCCGGAGACCATCGCACCGCCGCAGACCAAGGCATCGTCGTAAATCCGCGCACCGTCGGAGACCCGCGCGTTGTCGGAGACCCGCCCATTATTGTAGACCCCGGCATCGTCGGAGACTATCGCATTTCCGGAGATCCGCGCATTGCCGTGGACCCGCGCATTGCCGGATACCCGCGCATTGCCGTGGACCCAGGCGTCGCCGGAGATCCGCGCCTCGCCGGAGACCCAGGCACCGCCGGGATGAAAAAGGTTTCCTTCCTTTTCGATCCACCCGCCAAGATCACCTGCCGAAACGCCAGCAGATGCAATGGAGACAAGCGATCTGATGCGGTGCAGTGTTCGGCCAAGGTGCTGCATGGTCTCGCCCGTAAATTCGTACTTCTGGTAAGTGTCATTTGTGGTCATTGTGGTCTCCCGTTGTTCGCCTCATACCTAGCGACATGTGCGCACAAACACAAGGGGCATTTCGCCTTGCGCCGCCGCCGGGGCGGTGATATCGTGCGCACATGGATAACAAAACACAGCGCATATTCTGCCGCGTTACGCCAGAAGAAAAAGCCCGCGTTGATCGCGTGTCTGATGCCATGGGTAAGACGCCTTCGCAGATCATCCGCGCCACCTTTGACCGGCTGGCAAGGGAACACGGTGTATATGAGGAGAGCAAGTGATGGCTGATATCATAAACTTTCACGACAAAAAAACGGCGATGGATCGAGATAGGTCGGATCATTTTGTAAGCCTTGACCTGTTTATGAGTTCAGACAATTCCGGGTTGTGGGCGAGTGTGTCAAATGTTGGGGAAGTTGATATTGATCCAGGATGGCACAGGTTTATCGCTGATCAGCTTCGCAGGCTTGCGTGGATTGCTGACGGCATGGCCGCAGATGCGGAGGGCGCGCAGAGCGGTCCGGTCGCCAGCGTGACGGTTTTTGAAGACAGCCGCATAAGCACGCGATGGAATGACGAGATAGTGTGCACCGCATCGCAAATTGACTGGATAGGCGAACAACTTATTTCGGGCGTTGATGAAATCCGGGCAGCACAGAAGGAGGCCAAATAATGCGCTGGCCGATCTTCGCGGCCCTGATGTGGGCCGTTCTTATGGCGGCGACTTGCCTAACCTACGCGGTGGGTGTGTAATGCTGAACTGTGGCGGCGTGCCTCCCCACGCTGTTGCAGTAGCGCGGCCCGCCCTTGCCCAGTCGGGCGGGCCCGCGCACCTACTTCCCTGTCCGTAGCTCAGTGGATAGAGCATCGGTTTTCTAGTCCGAGTGTCGAGGGTTCGAATCCTTCCGGGCAGGCCAATACCGGACGCATGGCGGTGAACCATGCACTGCTCTGTGAGGCCCTCGGGCCTTGCCTCAAAGGGGCAGCCCCTCCTTAGGGCGCCCCAACTTGCCCGCGTCGTGACCTGGTGGAGAACCGGGACGGGCGCGGGCCTTTTTCTACGGGAGGGCGACATGGCCGAGCACCAGAAAGTAAAACCCCTGTTCACCGAGGAGGTGGAGAAGATCCTGATGAGAGGGCGGAACCGAACGATCACCGTGGCCGAAATGCAGGACGGCCTAGCCGAGCGCGCGGGCCTCACGACAGCCGTAGCCGCTGCCTTGGGCAAAGAGATCCGTCTTGATCGTTCCGGTGTTGCACCAAGGAAGCAAGTAGGGTACAAAAAGCCCACAAGAGAAGAGGGCTGACATGGCTAAAGAAAAACTGAAGTTTCGCAACGTGGCTGTACTCTGGGATGACCATGAGCGGCTGCGCCGACTTGCGAAGGACGACCAGCGGTCCATGGCCCGTGAACTGACGGTGCTGATACGGAACGCGTACATCGAAGCTTTCGGTGAGGACTTGGAAGAAGGGGGCGCGTAAGCGCCTCCTTTTTTCTGCACGTCCGCTGCGTGCGCGGGGGGACCTAGTGTAGGTGTCTTCGAGAGTCGTGCCCGTCTCCTTTGTTCTCTTCCAGCTCTTGTTCCACGGCGGCAAGAATGCCCCTGACCACGACGTCGTATTGATCCTTGCCGAACTCCGACCGGATCAGCGTGAACAGAGCTGACACCATCACCGGCGTTACGATCAGGGGGTTCGCGCCGCGACCGCCCCAGTGCTGAAGAATATTCTGGGTCTCTTGGTGGGCAAGCTCGAACTCTCGCTCCAAAATGGTGTCGGTCCCGTCGTCGTTCATCTCTCTATCCCTCTTCATACCTTGTCCGCCGCATCGAGGCGGTTGTCGGTCAGGTTGCCCTCGTGCCCCGCGTCCAGAAGGATGGCCATGCACGCCATCGCGTGGGCGAGGTGGCTCACGCCGCTCTCCGGGTCGATGTCTTCCCCCTCAAACCACGCCGTGAGGTGCCGCCAGGCAGCGTCGTAGTAGACTGTGGCAGCGACCTGATGGATCCGCCAGTTGTAGCGTCCGTACTTCTTGGCGCCGAGCTCGAAGGCCTCTCCCATCTCTCGGATCGCACGAACAGGGGTGCTGCTGATCTTGGGCTTCCGCTCCCCGTACGGGGTCTTGGGGTTGTCGTCAGGGTAGCCGCCTGCCGGTACCGTCTCGCTGATCCCGTTGCGCCACGTCTCTTCGGGCGTGCCGATCCGGTTGATCAGGCTGGTCACGAAGGCCTCGTCTACGCTGCACTCACGCGCCACCTCCTCAACCGGCGCCTTGCGGTTTTTGATGAGGTAGGCCCATACCCGTTGTTCTTTTTCGGTCACTCGTCGTTCCTTCGCCATTTGTGCCAGGGTCTCTTTGATGAGGGGCCCCAGCGCCCGCTTGATATAGCGCGGACAGGGGCCGCCTCGGCCTCCGCCCGTCACGGATTCAGTTCTTGCAGCACACAGCCGTACTCTTCGTGCCATTCGCCTCGCTCGACCTCGACGCATTGCGTCTGCTCGTCGATAGGCTCGGGGGTCAATAGATCCCTCACCTCCGTCAAGAGCTCCGTGGTCTCCGTCAACAGGGCCACCACCTCCCAGAGGCAAAAGACGGCCCCCGACCAGAACGCCACGACCACAAAAAAGCGGAGCCAGGCCCCGTTGCGATTCTCCCGGTCCTTCAAACGCGTCTCCAGTTCTTCTCGCTCTGCCATGTCGGCCTCCTTAAAAGGGCGGCTCCCAGCCTAGATCGCTGGGCTTCCATATCTCGTGAAAATCGGGGTGCATCCCCAGTGTGTCGAGGAAAAGGGCTAGACGAGGACTCATATATCCACCCCCTTCTCCCGTAATGCCCGCACAAGACGCGCCTCTCCGTTCTTGACAGTGCGGGACTTCGCGCCCCTCTGAGAGCCGTGGCCCATCACCGTGATCGTCCGCCCGTCCATCTTTATGACCCAGTGCTTCTTGCGGTTTTCGATCTCGAGCATCGAACCATGGTCCTTGATCAGCTGCTCCATCTTCTTGCTGGGGTACCGCATCAGCTAGCCTCCCACTCGATCCGATCATAGTCGCCGACCAGCTGGTCTATCAACCAATCCGCCGCATCCTGGCCGATCTTGGCAGACAGATCCTCGTAGCTGTAGGTGTCGGGCCCGATGCTGATCCGAACAGGGTGGGCCTCCTCGATCTCTTCCCAGAACGCAACTCCGGTGGCGTCGACCCATTCCGCCCGGGCGCGTAGCTCCACGGCGCACTCCGAGTAGACAGTGGCTTTCTTGATGTTGGTCATAGCGTGTCTCCTAGTTTACTGTTGGATGTTTGGCGGATGTAGGCAGGACGTACGCGGCCTGCCCTTTTGCTAGCCGTAGACGACTTTGCCAAAAGCGGCGCACTGCAGCAGGGCGTCGACCGTATCGGCGTCGAAGCTGCCGTCGCTGATCGCCATCGTCCACTCAGGGTTGTCGTGCATTGCCTTCTGCAGAGACGTCTTGGTGATCGTCGCATGGCCGTCCCCGTCCGTCTCGATGTCCACGACCCAGTCACCACGGAACGAGGAAGGTTCGCTGTAGGCCCCGGCCCCCGATCCACGGACCTTGAACCTGCTGAGCCAGTATTCGCAGCCGCCCTCGACAGCAGTGACCATGATGTCCGACACCGTCGTCGGCGTGACAATGGCGACGACAGGCACGGCGAAGGCGTCCGGGTCGCCGGTCCGGGCGGCACAGGCGTCGGCGCGCTGTGCCTGTGCCGCATGGAGGGAGATCTGGGCCATGTTGAGCTGGCCGAGCTGGTCAGACAACAGCCGCCGCTTCACGTCAAGGGTGTGCGTCATGCTCTCGGCTTCGAAGCTGTCGGGGTCGAGGCCTTCCAGCTGCTCCTCAAGGTACAGCATGTCATACTCCAGGACGCGAACGTTCTGGCGGAGCTGGTCAGGGGTCTGGATCATCGGTTCTTCCTTCTGGGTAAACGCGCACACCGCAAAAAGGAGAGTAGTTGTTCTTTGGTTGTGGGTCAAGGGACTGATCGCAAGGTTCAGGAACCCGGCTTCGGGGAGGCAGAAGGGAGGCAAAAGGGAGGCAGAAGGGAGGCAGAAGGTGAGGGCGGGGGGTGTACTCGGAGGAAAGGCCAATGATGTCAGTGGGTTGTGCCGGTTCTCGGTGCTCGGACCGTGGTCCTTGGACCGAGTCCTTATATAGGACACACATTCCTGAGAAATTAAAAAAGTTTTTCTTTTTGGCTCAAATTGGTGTCCTCAGTGTACTCATACTCATATTTTCTAATATATACAGTACCTTAGAGGGTAAAAACTGAGTAACTGGTGATGTACTCAGATTGTACTCAGGTACTCACCAGTTCCACCATGCCGCGTGCAGGGGCCCTCGAAAAAAAAGAGAAACTTATTCCTGAAAAAACGGCCTTATATAGAAAGTTCTCCTGCCAGGCCTTGGTCGGGGATCTGCCTTGCTTCCGTCCAGCCCTTTGTTGTAGCTTCTGTCCAACTGGAAAGGAGAAAGAACGATGCCGTACATGCGCACTCTCACGCCTCGACAGGAGACTTTCTGCCAGCTCATAGCCGAGGGGATATACACACAGACGGAGGCGGCCCGCCGCGCGGGGTTCGCAGAAACGTCCGCCAGCGCCATCGGGGCGAGGATGCTGAACGGATCCGACTACCCTCACGTCATCGAGCGCATCGTCGAGCTCAAGGAGCAGAGGCAGCGCAGGTACGGGGTTACGATGGAGGGGCAACTGGAGCGGCTGCACCAGCTCTCTGCGGGCGCCGAGGAGGCGGGCCAGTTTTCCGCTGCCATCAACGCCGAGAAGATCAGGTCGGCACTGGGCGGGCTCACCATCGACCGCCGGGAGACAATCAACACCCTGGACCAGCTCTCTCGGGACGAGATCACGGCCCGGCTAGCCAAGCTGGCCAAGGAATATCCGCAGGCGTTCGCGCTGGCGAAAGGCATGAAGGATGTGACACCGAATGGCGACAGGACCAGAGGCCAAGCTGTGGCGCTCACTCAAGTCGAAGATGCCGCCCAGCTGGACGGCGACCCGGATTGAGCAGCGTGCAGGGGGCGGTTTCCCCGATCTTTTCTTGACCATCGACGGCCTGCCTGTGCTCGTCGAACTGAAGTGTTGTGCTAAAACGCACCTAAAGATGCGTCCAGCTCAAATAGCGTTCATTTACGCACACTCAGCAAAAAATGGCCTTGCGTTTGTTCTTGCAAGCACCCCGGACCGCCGAAAACCTGTCTTCTGGCTCATAAAAGGGGCGAACATTATGAATCTGGCTCATGATCCGAGGCCCGAGGAGCATGGATCGCGGTTTGAGAGCGTCGAAGATTTGTTCGGGGCCCTGCGCGCTGCGACATTGGAGCACTATGCCCTGCGTCTTGAGGCCCTGCGCGCCTGATCTGCGCATCTGCGCACACATGCACAAGGCCTCGGCCCTGCGCCCTGCGCATCTGCGCACACATGCACAAGTCCGCGGCCCTGCGCCCTGCGCGCCTCGGCCCTGCGCCCTGCGCGCCTCGGCCCTGCGCCCTGCGCGCCCGGGGCCGGGGCCATGGGCCCGCAGCTTGCGCGGCGCCTCGGCGTGGTGTATGCCTTTGGTTATCGGGCCCTCACTGATAGCGGTTCGGTCGTGGGGTCGGGCGTTGGCGCGCCGCGGCCCCTTATTCCTGTTCGTAGCGCCAGCCCACGATCTCTATTCCGATGCTGGCCGCGCCGACGTTGGTGATGGGCTCAAAGAACCCGCGTTCTTTGCTGAAGGTCAAGAGGAACTCCTGCCCGTCGGATGACAGGCAGGAGAGCAGGCGGAACTCGGCAGGCTTGCGCATGATCAGTGCTCCACGATTGCGATGGACTTGCCGCGGGCGGATCCTTTGCAAAGCTTGCACGCGGCGCATTGAACGCGGCGCCCGGCCTCTTTGGAGGCAGGGCAGAGCGCCTCTTTTGCGGCGTCCAGGTCGTCGATCCCCGTGATCACGCGGAAGGTGCGGCGCCCGGCGCGCCAGTGTTCGCGCGCCTCTGCGTGGGTGTCCGCGCTTTGCATGGCGATATCGGGGCGCCACGGCTTTTGATGTGTGTAGGCCGTCCATGTGGTGGCGTGAGAAAGAAGCGCGTCCCATATCTCGCCTGGAATGGCGGCCGGGTCCCCATAGGTGCCCACGCGCACCATGCGCCCCGCGCCGATTGCGGCCGGGTCGACGTCGGGGTAATTCCCTTTCTGCAGAGCGCGGTAGACGGACAGTGGACCCTGGCCCAGGTTGACGTAGCACCGGCGGCCCTGCGCCTGTTTCCGGTCCGGATCCGTGGTCGCGGTGCCGCGTAGTGGGCAGGTGCCGCATATTGATACGTCTGCCCCCGTCTTGGACGCTTCAAGCGGGTTTATGTCCGCGCGGATGATGTAGGTCTGCAGTAGCTTGCCGGTTTTCGTGTTCCGGTCCGAATAGATCGCGACCCCGACAATGGGCGCGCCGTCAATCAAGCTCGGACCCCGGTAGAAAACACCGTTTTTCATGGCTCATATCTCCTAGTTGAAAGGGCAGAATTGCCCAAGAAAACCCTAGCACAGACCACAAGCGGACCACAAGTAGAAAGATCGTGCGTCCTGCGCCCTGCGCCCTGCGCCCTGCGCCCTGCGCCCTGCGCCCTGCGCCCTGCGCCCTGCGCCCTGCGCCCTGCGCCCTGCGCCCTGCGCCCTGCGCCCTGCGTCCCGCGGGCGCGGTGTTGTGAGCGCGGACCGGGGCCCGCGCTCCGCGTCCTACAGGATCGCCCGACAATCAAACGCGTCGTAAGCGGCGTCGACCACGCGCCAATCCAAGCGGCGGTTTATGAACCACGCGCCCGGATCCAGCTTGATCCCTTCGCCCTTGCAGTAGGCCGCGAAGGCGCGGCCGCGTTCATAAGACCACATGCGGTTCACCGCGATATTGCCCCGTCCCGCTAGCTTGTCAGGCTCGTCGAAAATTGGTTCGATCCCTTTGATGTAGTGCCGGAACCCTTGCCGAAAGGCGGGGGCCCGCACCACGCTGGCCAGCGTCACGCCTTGCCCTGCATAGTTTGCCATTGGTCTAGTCCTTTCTTGTGCATAGGCCCCCGGCGCGAAGACATCAGATATCGCAGCGCCGGGGGCCGGGGTTCAATTACGCGGCGTCGTATGCGGCCGCCTCAATCTCGGCCGCCTCGCTAAGGAACGTGGACAACGGGCCGTCGAAAACGACGTGCTCGGCCGGGGCGTCGCCCCAATAGTCGGTCACGGCGCATTGCACGTGCAGCGCGTCGCCCCGCATGGATAGGCGATAACCGAACTCAACGTCCCCGTGGGCGAAGCGAGAGCCCGAGACGCGAACCCCGCCCGGCCCCGTCTTGATTGCAGCGACAAACCCCGCCGCCGCCTCATCCGCTTCAAACCGCGGGGCGGGCCAAGACAGGCCCGCCGCCTGCCATTTTTTGAAGTACGACGCCGCGCCCACGGGGTAGCCGTCATGGTGCACGAAAATGTGCGCTTCGTCTTGCGCGTCTTCGAACGTGTATATTGCGCGTGTGCTCATTGGTCTTGTCTCCTAGTTGAATCGCCCGCCACCATGGCGCACGGGATGGCGGCCCCCGATCTGGGGGCCGCGCACCGATGCGTCATGCTGTTGCGTAGTATTCCGCGGGCGTAGGAATCTCGCGCTTGATCCCGTAGGCCTCGAGCCACGCCGGATCCGCCGCCACAAGACGCCCGTAGGACGTCACGTCGCGGGCATAGGTATCGCCAAGCTCAAAACTGCCAAAAGTGGCATCGCTCTTTGCGGCGACTAACCACCGCGCGTAGGCGTCCTTCGCTTCGCTCTTTGGCATCTTGTACGTCTTTAGAACGTGCCACACGAACGAGCCCCCAGCGGCCTCAAAAATGGCGTAAGGGGAATCGATCTCGCGGGATTTAGCTAATGGGTTGGGCATAGGTGTGGTTCCTTGTGTTGGTTGAGGTAGTGCCCCGATCCTACAACCGGGGCACAAGTTTGTCAAAGCCAGAACAGCTTGCGAACGGGCGTCACGGTCTTCGCGGCATCCCACGCATCGGGCCCGAATAGGGCGATAAAATTGGCCTTGTTCGGCGCGCTTTCGCGCTCGTGGTCAACCCGCTTTTCTGCAAACCCGGCCTCGATAGCCGCGGCCTCGAGTGTCGCGATAGCCTTAGCAACCCGCTTGGCTTCGGCTTTCAAGTGATCATGCTCAGCGGTTAGTGTTTCGCGGTCCATTGTCGTGTTCCTTTCGTTGATTGGAAGCCCGGGGCACGCCGCCCCGGGCCGGGGCATTAGGCGAGTGTGTCGAGCTCGGCCATGATTTTATTGAGCGCTTCGCCCGCCTCTTCGGTGCGGCCCACGTTCAGCATCATAAGCATGAACTCGAGCTGAAACCGTATGCGCTCGGCCGGGGTCTGCTCGGGCGCGCTTTGCGTGTTGGTCTCCATTGTCGTGGTCCTTTCGTTGACCGGGCCGCGACCATCGCCGCCCGTGCCCCCTTCTTACAGAAGGCAAGGGGGCAGGTCAACAAGAAACCAACAACCAACGCACAATAAACCGCTCTCGGAGGACCTTGGCCGGGGGTAACTTGTGCCTTTGCCCTTGGGCTTTGCGCCCGATCCGCGAGGGGGTACCCCCCTAAATCGGCCCCCTGCGCGCTGGCGCGCGCCGTGTATTGTTAGTTCGACAAAAAACGTCGGAAATATTTTCATTGGGTCACAAGTAGCAAACAATCATGTGGGACAAATCGAGATCCCAGAAGCACCGTGGTCAAAGGCCCTCGAAAATAGGGCTGTATATTTTCGGTGGGAGGTGTTTTTATCCGAGCCTATGTGGACCCCGTTGATCCTTTTCTGCATGGTGGCCGACCTCACGGACTGCGCTATCCCCGTTACCCCAGTAGCGAGGTCCGAGGACCATTGTCGGGAGCTTCTTGATCAAGCGCTTCGTGATCTTGATATCCCGGACTGGATGTACGTGGCGGGGGCTTCCTGTTATCAGTGGCCTGAGCAGGCTTGATCTGCTAGGGTCGGGCAAAGTTTCTCGCATCTAGGACGGTGGCCATGGACCCTGAAATCCCCCAAGAATGGCTGGACGCTGTCACCAGCGCGGCCGATTTGTACGGCTTGCCGGAAGAGGTTTTGACGGCGCTGATTACGCAGGAGAGCGGCTGGAACCCTCAGGCGGTGTCCCCCGTGGGCGCGTTAGGTTTGACGCAGGTTCTTCCTGGCACTGCGGAGGAGCTTCGCCCCGGCATGTCGGCGGAGGGCATTGCGTCTCTGATGCAGGACCCGATTGAGCAGATTGGTCTTGGTGCGGGGTACCTTTCAGGCTTGCGCGACCGGTTCGACGGCTCTCTGCCCGAGGCCCTTGCCGTCTACAACTCCGGCGCCGGTACTCGTGACGCCCCCCGCGTCAGCTATTTTGACGAAGCGGGGGATCGGCAGCGTGTGTATGACACGTCGGAGACGCAGAACTACCTGCTGGACATCATGGACCGAGCGCGGGGCGACGAGAGCCAGATGTACACGCGGCACGCTTCCCCGGACCGCACCCCGGAGGAGCGTCGTGCGCTGATCGAGGAGCGGTTTTACGCGGTCCCTGGAGCGCGGTACGATTACGACAGCGACAGTTACGTCCCTGTTCGCCCCACGATGCGCCCCTCCTCTCGTCCTTGAACCACGGACCTTGAAGCATGGTTGACACACCCGGATTTTTCTCCCGCGAAGCAGGTCAGGCCCGCCGTGCGGCGTTGGATGAGTTCCTGAGCGAGAACGCGGATTACTACCTCGGTCCCACGGGCATTCCGGACCGGTTTGCGGCGTTGAACGAGTTTTTGAACCCTATCGTAGCGATGGAAGATGCGTCGACGGCGGGGGGTCGCGCGATGGATCCGGGTCTACCTGCTCGGGAGCGGCTTGGGGCGGCGGGCGAATCGGCGCTGAACGTGGCCTTGTTTGGCATTCCGGGGGCTCTTTCGTACCGCGGGTACCTGCCCACGGCGGACGCGCTGGCTGAGACCCTGACGGGGTTCGGCGCGGCATCTCCCGAGGTCCAGGATGCGGTGCGCACGGCCCTGATAGACTTTGGCCAAAGCGAAGTGGGCGCGGTAGGCCGGGGCGTTGGCGACGAGGGCGGTCTCCCCTTGGAGCCTGAGCCGGAGCCCGCGCGCCTGCGCTCTCGGCTGATGGGGGCTCTGGACGAGATCGGGCAGCCGCGCGGCACGTATGAGCAACTTCGTCAGCGCTTGGTTAACCTTGGGGGCGGCGCTCCGGCAGAGCGGGAACTGGCGTTTACGGGCATGGATCGCATGTTCAACCCGGATGACCGGGTGACGCTGGACGAGCTTCGGGACTACCTCGAAGGCACGACGGACATGTTTGAGTCCCCGACCAGCGTGGCCACAGGCCCCACGGGCGACGCGGACGTGGACATGATGGATGCCCGCAACATGGCGGAGGAGCGGTATCAAGAAAACGCGGCTAATGACGGATCCGCGGACGAGCGCTTCGGACTATTCCTCGACGATGTCCAAGATCAGTATCCGGATCTCCCCGAGGACCAAGCCATCGAGGAGGCGCAAAGGCTTGTTGACGAAGAAGTCGAAGATATGTTCTCCCGTCTGTCGGACGACGAAATCCTCGATATGGCTGGGATCGAGCGCTTCGATCCCGGAGGCACCCAGTACTCCGACTACATGACGCCCGGTCTCCGGGACTACTTCGAGACCGAATACAGGTTCGCGGACCCAGGGCAGCTTTACCCGCTCGGACCCCGCAATGTCCCCGGCTTCGGCGCGCATGACTTCGGCAACCCTGAGTCTGGATTCATGCACGTCCGCGGCGCGCAGTCGGTCGATGGCATGGGCGGCAGCGGGAACACGTGGCTCATGGGCGAGATCCAGTCTGACGTCGGGCAGGCGCTGCGGTCGCAACGCCCCGCAATCGCACCAACGTCCCCGGACATTGAAGCGGCGCTGCTCTTGTCTGAAAGCGGTACCGGCCGCGACCTGCCGGAGGAAGCGTGGGAGCGGCTCCAAGACCCGAGTTTTGACGCCCTTGGACCTAACTTCTTCCGCAATCGGCTTGTGTTGAACCCGGACTTCACGACGCCCCGCGCGGAGGACTTCACCCGCGCTGTCTCCTCCGCCCAGACGCAAGCACAGGATTACCTGCGCCGCGGCGCTGAGGAAGTGCGGCAAATGCGCGGAGACCTCGATGCCGAAGCGCAAGAGGCGATGGGCATTCTGCGCGAGGGCCTCGAGGTTCAGGGCTCGTACCTCGGCTACGACACCCCCGGCGATGCCATGGTGGACATCACCCGGACCATTCGCAACGCGGAGTACACAGGCCAAGATGCGGCGGAGTTCGTGGAGGGAGTCTACGACATCGACCCGACGCGCTCGGAGGGCGAGCAGTTCCTGTCGGACGCCATCCGCCGCTACGTTGATCACTCGTACCTGTCCCCTGGCCGCCAAACCCGCGTTGGTGAAATGCGGGGCTTGAGCGAGGGGGTGGGCTCGTATCTCACTCGGCGTGGAGGTGACGAAACGGAAATTGACTACCTCCGCCGGTTCACCGACGTGGACGCGCCGCCCTCTCTGGTGCGCAGGATTGAGGAGGGGGGCGTGCTGTCCCCGGACGAGCTCGACCGCGTGTACGCGGAAGAGGGGCCGGTTGCGGCGGCGGCGCTGGCAGCGCGGAACGAGTTTGGGCTCCGCAACATCGACCCGAATGCTCTCCGCGATATATCGGGCTGGAGCTCCGCTCACCGGTCTGGGACGTATACGCCTATGCCCTTCACTGAGTCGACTAACCAGTGGGTGGACTACGGGCTCCGCAACCAGCTTCTGGACGCGGCGAACGCCGGTCGCGAGTATTTCGCTATCGCAAACCCGGAAATGGTCCGCGGCATGACGTACGGCACCGAAGAGGGGCAGGGCCAGTTTTACGGCAGCATCGTCCCGCAGCGCTTGCGCAGCATCATACGCGGTCTGGACAGGAACGCGTCTTCGACGACGAGTGCCGAGGAGTTTGAGAACAACCCGGAAATGGTCTTTGGCCCAGGTCAGATCGAAACGGAGCGGGGCCCGCATGAGGTAATCATGGTCCGCCTGACTCCAGAGCTTCGCGCGCGGATCAGGGGCGACGAAGGGTTCCGCGGCCTGACGACTTTTCTCCGCCCGGAGGCGGCGGTGGGCGGGTCAGGCCTTGCAAGTCTCGCCCTCATGGGCGAAGAAGAAGAATACGACAACTATTGAACAGGAAGACAACATGTCAGTACTGCCGTTTAAGGAAGACCCCGATTTCACGACGCACAACTCCGGTGCTTTTGCTGCCTCGGCGGAAGACGTGAAGACGTTCGTTGCTGATTACGAGGCCCTGCAGGGTCAGGTCGACGATGCCAAAAAGGACCAAAAAGACCTGTTCACGGTCATGAAGTCGAAAGGCTACAGCACCCAAGCGCTTCGCGAGACCCTGAAGCGCCGCAAGCAGGACGCCGGTGAACGTCAGGATCTCGAAAAGACGGTTCAACTCTACATGGACCTGATTCGGCGTTGATGGTACAGTCTGCCTGACTCGAAAGCAGGAGACCTCGACCATGATGGACTACGGCTACGAAAACGAACAAGGCGACCGTATTTCTGCCCTGATCGACATGATCAACGGCGGCGGCGCCGGTCGCTCCGGCGACACGTTTGAGGGTGGCGGGATATTGTCCCTGATTGCCAACGCCGCAGCCCGGCCCTACGGCTCTGTGCGGGAGCGCCCCGGCCACTCCCGCATGGGCGCAGGTGCCGCGCCTATGGGTGGCGCAGGTGCCGCGCCTATGGGTGGCGCAGGGGAGCGCCCAATGGTTGCCGACCCGCTGGAAGGCTTCGGAGGGGAGCCGCCCGCCCGCGGCATGATCCCCTCCAAACAAGCGGTCGCTCCGCCCCCGGCTTCGCTGGAAGGCGCCGGGGAGGAGACGGCCCGCCCGTTCACCGAAGCGGATTTCAGCGCCCTTGACCGCGCGCCGCCGCAGCTGGCGCAGCTGTTCGCAGGGGTGCCTGTGGGCGCCCCACTGACCCCGCGCGAAGCCATGATCCTCGACGCCCTCCGCGCCTCGGCCTCCTTCAACCCTGCGGTCAATCCGCCCCGCCGCCCGACTCCGCTGACGCGGTTCACCGCCGAGGATGTCAACGTGCTCTCCGATTTCCCGGATCGGTACTTTGATACAGGGCATCCGCTTGTCACTCTCCGCGACCTGGTCCCGGGCGATCCCCTGACTATGGAGCAGCGCGCCCTGATAGACCGCGCCCCGTCGCTCCCGTAACTGTTTTGCGGCGAAGAACCGTGTGTAGTCTGCCCTGCAACGACCGGGGCGAGGCGCCGAAAGCCTCCGGAGAACCCAAATGTTTGACCTGACGCCAGAAGAACGAGATATCATTGTCCGCACCGTTCTTGGCGAGGCTGCGGGCGAATCCCCTGAGGGTCGCGCGGCCGTGATCCACGTAATCCTGAACAGGGCCCGGTCAGACCGCTTCCCCGGAACCCCCGCCGAGGTTGCTACACAGGGCTCGGACGGGCGATTCGCGCAGTTCAGTGCGTGGAACGACGCGGGCAGCGGGGGCAACTCAATTCCGCGGACCGCGACCCCGGACGACCCGTCTTACCGCGAAGTGGACGCTCTTCTGGGCCAGGTTCTTGCGGGGGACATTCCGGATCCAACGGGCGGCGCCGTCCATTACTACAGCCCCGCCGGTATGCCCGGCGGCCGCCAGCCGTACTGGTGGGAAGATGAGATGGAGCGCCAGCGCGGGGGCGTGACCGAGATCGGCACGCACCGGTTTATCTCCCCTGCGGGGACCCCGGCACCACAGGCGCGGGGAGAATCCGCCGCCCCAGAATCCGCCGCCCCAGAATCCGCCGCCCCGGAGCGCGAAGGTATAATGGGCGCGATCCAAGAACGTACCGAGGGGGTGCGGGAGGCGTTTGCCCCGACCCCCGAGGGTGAACCGCAACCCGGATTCTTTGGGCGCCTAGACCAAGGTCTTGGAGCTTTGTTCGGCAGCGGGGAGTCTGGTCCGAGCGCCGCAGATCCGGACTCCGTCGAGCGCCTGCGCGAGGCCCTGAGGTCTGGCGACATCAGCCAGGACACCTACGAGCAGATGTACGCGCAGCTCCTGATGGACGACGGCGATGACGGAGGCTACGGCAGGGGCCTCATGGACATCGGCGAGTATTTGCAAAGCACGTATGACCCCCCTCGTTTTATCGGCACCTCCTTGCCCACAAGCCCCCTGCGTGGTAGCTCTGGGTCCGGAACAAGCGCGATACAACGACTGGGAGGCAGACCGCTGGCATGACAGTTGAGTACAAGGAACTAACAGTCGAGAACATCGCCGACGTCATCGTGCTCGGCCTGGAGATGCACGAAGAGGCTATCCCCAAAAAGCATCCGGTCGACATCGAGTACGCAGCGCAGCGTTGCTACGAAAACGTGATCCTGCCAGAGCATGCGTATGGGGCCATCGCCATGGACGGCGAAGAACCAGTGGGCGTGGTTATGGGGCAGCTGGCTCACTACGACTGGGCGCCTACTCTTTTCGCCTACAACCTGATTTGGTACGTCAAACCGGCTCGCCGCGGGTCGATGACCGCGTTTCGTCTGCTTCGGATGTTCGAGCGCTGGGCCAAGAAGCAAGGAGCGGTGCACGTGGCGATTGGTCTGGCCTCTGGCGTTCTCACCAAGAGGACGGGAAAGGCCCTGTCTCGTTCCGGGTATCGGCACATGGGCGGGAACTTCGTCAAGGAGCTCTGATGGACAGTAGCCTCACCGCCATTCCGGACGAGGTGCTCCGGGAAATCCTTCAGCTGACGGAGCTTCAAGCTGCGAAGGAGCGCCGGGGGCGCGTCCGCGAAAGCTTCATGGCGTTTGCGCACCACGTCTACGACGGGTTTATCGAAGGGGCGCACCACCGGGTGATCGCAGAGAAGCTGGAGCGCGTGGCGCGCGGGGAGCTCAAGCGGTTGATAATCAACATGCCGCCTCGTCATTCGAAATCCGAGTTCGCCTCGTACCTCATGCCTGCGTGGTTCCTTGGGCGGAACCCGAAGCTCAAGATCATTCAGGCTACGCACAACACCGAACTGGCCGTGCGATTCGGCCGCAAGGTCCGCGACCTGATCGAGGACCCGCAGTACCAAGACGTCTTCCCGGAAACCCAGCTAAAGGACGACAATAAGGGGGCGGGTAAGTGGGGCACCACGGCTGGGGCGGAATACTTCGCCGCCGGTGTCGGCGCGGCCGTGACCGGTCGAGGCGCCGACTTGTTCATCATCGACGACCCGCATTCGGAGCAGGACGCCATGTCTGAGACGGCGTTCGACCACGCATACGAGTGGTACACCTCCGGCCCGCGTCAGCGTCTTCAGCCGGGCGGGGCTATTATCCTCGTCATGACACGATGGGGAAAGAAGGACCTTACCGGCAGACTGCTCGAAGCCCAGTCCTCTGACCCCATGGCGGACCAGTGGGAGGTCGTGGAGTTCCCCGCCATCCTG
>Ga0102938_10001626_pt1 | contig 16985 bp, 16 predicted proteins | sample SalPonR2_B_D2_MG_FD_84516 | JGI IMG/M metagenome (GOLD analysis project Ga0102938, IMG submission 84516) | Salt pond soil microbial communities from South San Francisco under conditions of wetland restoration - Salt Pond MetaG R2_B_D2_MG | ecosystem: Environmental > Aquatic > Marine >...
GCGCAATGATTCTTCGTTTTTCTTTTAATTGTTGTAGCAACTGTTGCTCTTTGCTTTTTAAATCACTTATCCGGTGATTTACTTTGATTCTTTCGTTTTTTAATTTTACTTTTTCATTGGTTTTATAAGCAAGAATATCTTGTTTATCATGCTTCAGTTTCTTTAACTTCTGAGTTTCATATTCCAGTTTTTGTGTTTTAATAGCAATTTCTTCGGCCTGATTTCTTCGGTATTCGGCATATTGTTTAAGATATTTATACCTTTTATAAGCCTGGTTGAAACTTTCAGAGGCGAGAATAAACATCATCTGATCGAGTTCATTCATGTGCTTATAAGCATAATAAATAATTTTAGCATAATTATCCTTTAACTTTTTCAAATCTTTATTAAGCACTTTAATAGCTTCCTTATTATAAATGATCTGAGTATCCAGATTGGCTATCTGCTGATTTAACTGGCTTATTAAATCATTACGTAATTCTATTCTTTTTTTTAATACATATAAATGATTAACGGAAGATTTACGGTTTCTTTTTGTTTTCTTTATAATTTGGTTGGTGAGTTCAATTTCTTTTTTATTCTTTTCAATCTTCTCTTTCAGTTCCTCTTTTGACTGACCATATCCCTCAGGTATGCTTAAATACCCGATAAACAGTATTAATATAAAAGTAAAAATATTTTTCATGGTCGTTATAAATGGATAACCTCGTATTTGTCTGAATATGATATCCGAAGAGATTCTTCCTCCCCAAATTCAAAATTTTCACAGTCTAAATGTATAAAATTTTTAATTCCTTTCTTCTTATAACTGATTGTAAACTCCTCAGGAAGTTTATAACCAGACTCCTGTTTATACTTACCATATTCCACGTGGAGCGGTTCTATCATATTTTTCTGATAAATTATCATGTAAACAGGACGTAATGAATTTCGATCAAACCAAATGGAATATGTATCGGGGCTTTCAGTATTAACAGTATTAACAGCTCCTAAAAATGACTGATTTTCTAATGGATTTACAGGTTCTGGAATGGATTCCACTTTACCTTTTTCAGGCACATTTCCTGTAAAAATATTCTGAATATAATTTAAGCTGAGCGGTAAGGGCAATAATGGTTTTATTTTTTGATAATCAGATACGTATACTTTTTTTTCCTGTCTGTTGATCATTGTGATGCTGTCCGGGGTAAAAAGAATTCTTGATATTTCAAACCCAAGACCGGCACGCAGTGAGAGCAATGCGGATTTATTTTTTACAATTTTAAGCGAACCATAAAGCGTGTTATTTCGGCCTTCAGCATCAATCTTAATTTTAAAATTTTTAATGGTAAGTGTTTCAAAGTTCACGTTTCTTTCTTGTAACGTCTGGTATTTTCCTTTTAATGTGGTTGGTAAGCCGGGCAAAGCATCAGTTCCCTGCTTTGTTGTTTTACATGAGAACAGAATAAGGTTAAAAGAAATGAAAACCAAAACCAGTTTTTTCATGATTTATTCAGGTAGTTTTTTATTATTTATTTTAAAGTCCAGTTCCTCAGAATCTCTTCCTTTTTCTCTTGCTTTTTTCCATTGTTCAACTGCTTGCTCCACATCACCATTCTTATAGAGGATGTCTCCATAATGTTCGAGAATATCTCCATCACCGGAACCATTATTTTCAATCGCTTTTTCTATATATCTTTTAGATTTTCGGTATTTGCCAATCTTATACAAAATCCATGCATAAGTATCCAGGTATACAGAATTATTTGGTTCTTTTTCAATGGTTTTTTCGCTGTAATCCAGTGCCATATCAAGCTTCTCATTACGCAAAGAAAGATAATAGCTGTAATTATTAAGAAGGAATTGGTTGTTAGGCTGAATTTTTAAAGCTTTCTCAAAATATTTATCAGATTCCTTGTGCTTATTCAGGTTATGATAAGCTTCAGCCAGCTGAGCATAATAATCGGCTCTTAATTTTTGATTACCAGATGAAAGAAAATTCAATCCCTGGTGTAGGTAATAAACAGCTGAATCAGATTCACCCACCTGATTGGCTCCTATAGAAGCTAAAAAATATAACCGTGGTTCCTTGTTAAATTCTTTAATGGCCTTTTTACCATCCTCATAAAGATCCTGAAACTTCCCCTGTAGGCTGTAAACGGACAATAACTGATCCCAGTAGATTTGTTTGGATTTATCGCTATAGGCAAGGATTCTCAGATGCTTTGCGGCATTGGTAAACTGATTTAATTTCAGAAAAAGATCTGCATATAATGTATGCACCTCCACACGAGCAGGGTATTGGCTGCTTAGTTTGTTCAGACATTCTTCAAGCTCATAGGAATAAGAAAGTATTTTTTTATCTTTATTTAAAAGATTTATAAAAACCAGCATTTTTGATCCGAAACGGATTGATTTATTCTCAATAATTTTATAATAAGTTTCTATTGCTTTCTGATATTTATTGTTTTGCTGGTAAAACCTGATCATGGACATCTGTCCCATGTTGTTCGTACTATCTATTTCAAACAATTTGGTGTACATCTTTTCTGCCTTATCATACATGTTGTATGAAGCATATAATTCGGCTAAAATACCATAGAGGCGTGCATCTGTCGAAGAATTTTCTATTAAATTTTCAATTTCTTTAATGGCCTTTTCTTTTTCTCCGATTTTTGAATACATCTGTTGTTTTCGTATGGCTATCTCCTTATTTAATCCCACTTTATCCTCAATTTTCTTATAATATTGAAGTGCATTTTGATATTGCCCGTTTTCATTGTACAAATTTGCCAAACGATATTGAAAATCGAGATTTTCAGGTTTCATGCGGTCAAGATATTCATATTGAATAATTGCAGAGTCGAGCTGATTTCTTCGAATATGTAGATTTGCCAGGTGCAGGCGGTACCATTTGTTATCGGGGCTAAACTGTACTGCTTTTCTTCCATATTTGAGCGCATCTTTTATTTCATCAATCCGGTCTGCTATTAGTGACATTTGATAATAAGGTTCCGATGCAGTGGGATTCAGTTTGTGGCAATAATCGAAATATTGTAGTGCTTCTGACAGAGATCCTGTGTATTTTGATTTTAATGCTTTGAAAAAAACATATTTATACTTCAGGCTGTCATTGCGGTTTAAGTCAATATTAACAACCTTGTCCCCATCAGGATCATTAGCCCCTTTATCTTTAAGTAAACTACAGGAGGATCCAACCAGTACCAGTAATGAAAAAATAAAAATATATCGCATAATCAAAATTTTATATTTGTATAGTCACCTATGCTCAGGTCAGTACTTTGCCCTTCAACGTTTACATGATGTCCAATCATGGAATTTTCTGCAATACAATTTCTGACGATTGTGTTACTCTGTATAATAGAATTTTTTATTATTGAACCATGAATGTTGGTTTTTTCTTCCACAGAAACATATGGACCGACAACAGAATTACTTATTTCTACATTTTTCCCAATATAGCAAGGTGGAATTATCACAGAATTTGACATTGTATATTCAGCAGGTTCGAGTTCATTTTCAGAAAGATGCTTCAAAATTTGTTGGTTGGTTTCAACCGTAGCATCTTTTTTTCCACAATCATACCATTCCTGAACGACACCTGTGGAAAATTTATTGTCTTTCTCTTTCATTCTCTCAAGGGCATCGGTAAGTTGATATTCGCCATTTCCCATTAATTTGTTATCAAGTAAATATTTAATCTCTTTTGCAAGATCTTCGCCCTTTTTAAAATAATATATTCCTATGATGGCCTCATCTGATATAAATTCTTTAGGTTTCTCATAAAACCCGGTAACCACATTTTTATTATCTTTTTGAACTACGCCAAATGATTCTGGGTTATCCACTCTTTTTGTCCATATAATCCCATCAAATTTTTCATCCAGTGAAAATTCTGCTTTAAAAAGTGTATCAGCAAAAGCAACAATAACATTTCCTTCGAGGCTGATTTTTGCACAATAAACAGCGTGGGCAGTACCGAGAGGATCTTCCTGGTAAGAAATAACGGGTCGGGCTCCTATTTTTTCAGCAAGTTTTTTCAGTTGGATTTCGACTTCTTCTCCAAAATCGCCAATTACAAAATTAATTTCTTCTATTTTTTCTTTTGTAACAGTAGATATTTCATAAATCAGGTGTTCAACGATTGTTTTACCGGCAAATTTTATAAGTGGTTTTGGAGTAGTCAGGGTATGAGGTCTCATTCTCTTACCCATCCCAGCCATAGGAATAATAATCTTCATAACGATTTGCTTTTAATGTGTTCCTGTATGTCCAAATCCTCCGGCGGATCTTGGAGTTTCATTTATTTCACTGACTTCATCAAGTTCAATTTTCTCATATTTTGAAATCACCATCTGGCAAATTCTTTCCCCGGGTAAAATTTCAACTTCCTCATTAGAGAGGTTGATAAGAATAATTCCGATCTCTCCTCTGTAGTCAGAATCAATGGTTCCGGGTGTATTTAAAACAGTTAATCCTTTTTTCAGGGCAAGCCCACTTCTGGGTCGAATCTGGGCTTCATAACCTTCAGGCAATTCAATATACAAACCGGTGGGTACTAATGTTCGCTCGAGAGGTTTAAGCCTGATTGATTCTTCGAGTGAGGCCCGGAGGTCCATTCCTGAAGACCATTCTGTACTATAATTTGGTAAAGAGTTATTCGATCGGTTAATAATTTTAATTTTCATTGGTTTTCTGTTTGTTAAAAATGTTACGTATATCGGTTATTGTAATCTTTTCATGCAAAATAACAAAAATGACAAAGATGAATAAAAATAACGAATTAATCAGAAGTTTAATAAATAAATCAAAATCATTTACTAAATTCTGAAGGACATATATGACAGCAGCTAAGGCAGCATAATAGAAAATGGATTTCAGAGGATATGGGACAGGATAAAATTTTCTCCCAAAAAAGAAGCTTATAATCATCATAACGGAATAACAAGCGAGGGTTGTCCAGGCACTACCTACGTATCCCAGCTTTGGTATTAAAAGGATATTTCCCAGAATAGTTATTCCTGCACCCAGCAGTGAAATAACAGCCCCATAATGCGTTCTGTTTGATAATTTATACCATATAGACAGGTTAATAACGATTCCGAGGAACAAATTAGCAAGAAGAATAATGGGAACAATGTGCAATCCTTCGTGAAATTTTTCGTCTATAAAATATTTAATAATAGGGAGGTAGAGTATAATAAAAAGGAAAATAAAAAAACAGAATATCAGAAAATACCGCATCACTTTTGCGTAGGTAACTTTTGCATCAGCATCTTTCATTTTTGAAAAGTAGAAAGGTTCTGCAGCATATCTGAACATCTGAATAAATATGGTCATCATCATCCCGATTTTATAGTTAGCTCCATATATACCAATTTGTTCAAGGGCATTATCCGGATCTGGAATGAGTTGTTTCAGGAACATTTTATCAGCTACTTCATTAATGGACCCGGCAAATCCTACAATTAAAAGAGGCAGGGAATATTTCAGTATCCTCTTAAGCAACCTGGGATCAAACAACCTGAAATTAACATTAATATCAGGCAACAAAAGTAATAAGGTCAACAGGCTGGCCAACAAATTAGCAATAAAAACATAAGCTACGAAGAGATCAGGGTTATAAAACAGAAGAATGGGAGAATCAGGAAAATTTTTATGGATATATGGAAAGATAAGGTAAAAAAGGAAAACAAAAAACAAATTGGCAAGCACATTAAAAATCTTTAGATAACCAAACCGCTTTGATTTTCCTTGGTATCGTATTTTAGCAAACGGGACTGCAGAAAAGGCATCAAGCGCAACTACAGCAGAGAAGAGCATTACCAAATAAGGTTTGTTCTCGTATTTTAATAATTCTGCGATATCCGGGAGGAAAATGCTAACGAGTAAAAGAAATAGCAGGCTTGTTGTAACCAGGGAAGCGATAATAGTAGAAAAAACCTGCTTAGGATCTTTTTCTGTTTTGGCAAACCGGAAATAACCTGTTTCCAGTCCGTAGGTAAGAACAACCATTAAAAAAACAACATAAGCATACAGCTCCGTAACAACTCCGAATTCCTGTTTAGAAAACAGGTTTGTATAAAATGGTGTAAGAATAACATAGTTCAACAATCTTGGAACTATTGTTCCCAAACCGTATATAATTGTATGTCCTGCAAGTCTTTTATACTGATTCACAAAATTTAATTAATTGCTGAGTTGTTAAATAAAATAAATCCGAAATTAAAAAGAAAAAAGAATTTCTTATTTTCTTTATTATAATAATTTATATTCAGGCTTGCAGGGCCGAATACGGTATGGTAAACAAGTCCTGCATGCCCCATAAAATAGTAATTTTCAAAAGGTTCTTTATAGGCAGCCAAATGGTTTTCATCCTGAAAAATTTGTCTGTATGGTAAAAACCCATAGGCTGATACCCGTAGGTGAATTTTTTCATTAAATTCTATAATAGGTGTTAACCCTGTTGCGATATATTTGTTTGCGGCATAATTTTTAAGGAAAATGGTTTGACTGTGAGGGGTTGGATTAAACCAGCTGGAATACACGATGGTTGAATAATAGTTTGAAAAGAAGTTCTGGTTGCTGAACTCACCCTGAAAATCCATTCCGAGGGTAAAATGTTCACTAAAATTTAAATGAGTTTTATATTTAAGTTTCACGTGGAACCATTTATGTCGTTCTCTGAGTGTCTGGTAAATAAAGTCATGATTCCCGGCTGTAAACTTTTCTCTTCCATTGATAAAAGATGCAGAAAAAAGAAAATGAGATCCCCGGGTAGGATACTGTTTATAATTAAATGTATTTTTCTCAAAAATCAAATAAGGGTTTAAATAGTGGAAGTTAGAATAATCAGCCGTATCTGTTTTGTAGAACTTCTCTTTCAGATAGTATTTTGAAGTAAGGCTTCCAGCCTGAATACCAAGTCTTAAATTTCCAAGATAACGAACCGGAAAACCAATTTCATGTTGAGTATAATTTTCATTTTTAATTAAATAAGAAGGTCTTACATCTTCAAAAAATACTTCCCTTGAACTGCTGTAAAAATCCCACCGGTTTAAAACAAGCTCAGATTTGAAAAAAAACTTTGGGGCTCCTGGAAATACTATTCTTCCACTAACCATAGCAGAACTATAAAGTCTTCCATAAAAAACATTTGCTGTTATTTTTTTTGAATATCTCCCCAGATGATTATAAGACAACATACCAAATCCCTGATTAATACTGCTGGAAGATATATTACCTCCAAGGCTTGCCAGAAACTGACTTTGCTGGTCTACATTAAGATTCAAATCATAATTGCCATTATTAGAATTGTATATTGCTGTTGGAAACACAGAGGAAATATTATCATCTAGTATTAATTTAAAATAGTCTTCCCTGAATTCATCCAGAGTAAATTCCTTCTTTTTATTAGCAATGAATTTATGAACATATTTTTTTTGTTTTTTATTAAGACCCTGGATATTAATATCTTCAAAAACCAAAGGAGAAAACTTTTCTTTAAAGCCTTTGCGAAGGCTATCCAATTCTGTATTGGTTACTTTACGTTCAATTAGTTCGCTTAAGGAATCGATGTTCTCAAGTGCGGCTTTGTATCCTTTGGTAATTATGCTTGATGATTTTTTAAAATTGAAAAGGGAAGCTGAATCCAGGTTAATATCTATCAGGAAAGAATTACTGTCAGGCAATTCATATTTAGTTTGCCCCAGCATAATATTTCTTATTTGATTAATTACATCATCGGTATCAGGCGCTGGAGCGTTATCTGCGGTTTTGCTACCAATCAGAAAATCAACATCGAAATCGTTCAGCAAAGTTTTATAAGGAAAATTATTAACCATTCCTCCATCAAAATATACTATGCTGTCTTCTTTGATGGGTTTATAATAAAATGGGAATGTCATGGAAGCGCGTATGGCTTTCGAAAGGCTTCCTTTCTTAAATACAACCTCTCTATTGTGTGTAATATCTGTCCCCACACAACGAAAGGGTACAAAAAGTGAATCAAAATTATAATTAGCAGCGGCAATTGCAGGAGATAAATATTTCATGAACTGAAAATCCATTAAATGGGTAGCCACAAAATTAGAGGGGATTTTAGCTTTAGGAACAGAATCTTCTATCTCTACTTTAAAATTGAACCATTCAGGGTATTGTGCATCATTTTTGAGAAAAAGATATTTCTGATCAATTTTTCCGTTTGCCCAGTTTGAAAAATCCTGGGAAGTAACCAGAGCAGTCATTTCTTCGGGCGTGTACCCAATAGCATACAACCCGCCTACAATAGCTCCCATTGATGTGCCGGCTATATAATCGATTGGAATGTTATTTTCTTCCAATGCTTTAATAACTCCTATATGGGCAAGACCTTTTGCTCCACCACCACTTAATACCAGCCCTACTTTCTGTGAAAACAGGCAGTTAGATGTTAATATAGTTATTAACAGAAATAAGGGTATAAATTTTATCCTCATTCATCTGAAAGTTTATGCAAATACAAATTAACAAACTTATCATATTTTCATCAGAATATAACTGTTAAAAAAATATAAAATTATAGGTATTTAACCTGCATTATTCATAAATTTATATAATTATGAATTAAATGCAGGTTAACCCAGACTTAGATGAACTTAAATTTTTGAAGAAAATTTTAGTAAATCTTAGTCGCTATCGGAGTTAAGAATAATTCATGGATTATTGGGGTTAAATTAATTGATGAAGAACTTTAGAGAAATTCTTATTAAAAACTATCTTTGTACGTTCTATGGAAAAAGAATGGCAAAAAATAACTGCATATTTAAAGTCTGAGTTCAACCTTCTGGCAAGCGTTCATGATGCACTTTTTTTAATTGGCGTGAATGAATTAGGATATGGATTTGAAAAACTTGATCAACAATTAAAAACAAAAGTTATTAATTTTGCATCTATCTATATTATGAATTTTTTGAGTGAAGAAGACAAGAATAAACTTGCTGAAAATTCGACAGATGGAGAAATTGAAGAAGATCAAATATATAAAAAAGCAATAGTTAACTATTTTAGAGAGAAAGACATCATAAAACAAACCCGGAATGATTGACAAAATTAACCAGTATTTAGAGCAGATAAAATCTTTTGAATCAACAGACCAGGAAGAAATTGAACAATTCAGAATTAAGTATCTTGGCAGAAAAGGCTTGCTGAATAAGTTGTTTGCTGAATTTAAAGATGTTCCAAAGGAAGATAAACCGGAAGTTGGAAAAAAAATAAATGAGCTTAAACATGAAGCCCGGAATAAAATTGAAAAGCTTTCCAAACAATCAAAATCTGCGGGCAAAGAGAATAAAATAGATCTTACTGCGCCGGCTCGTCCTTATGAAGCAGGTTCCCGTCATCCAATTTCCCTCACAAGGAAAGAGATAATCGAAATCTTTAACCGGGTAGGTTTTACGATATCTGAAGGCCCGGAAATGGAAGATGACTGGCATGTATTTACAGCTTTGAATTTTCCTGAAGAACACCCGGCAAGAGATATGCAGGATACCTTTTTTATTCAGCGATCACCTGATGTGGTCCTTCGTACACATACTTCTTCCGTACAGGTAAGGGTTATGAAGGACAGTCAGCCACCAATCAGAACAATATCCCCGGGCCGTGTTTTCAGAAATGAAGCCATCAGTGCAAGAGCACATTGTATATTTCACCAGGTAGAAGGTCTTTATATTGATGAAAACATTTCTTTCTCAGACCTAAAACAAATACTGATGTATTTTGCGAAAGAAATGTTCGGTGAAGATACAAAAATAAGATTCCGCCCATCCTATTTCCCATTTACAGAACCTTCAGCAGAAATGGACATATCCTGTACATTATGCGGAGGTAAGGGATGTAATGTCTGTAAGTATACGGGTTTTCTTGAAATACTTGGCTGTGGAATGGTAGATCCTAACGTGCTCAAAAATTCGGATATTGATAGTTCAAAATATTCCGGGTATGCATTTGGAATGGGAATTGAAAGAATTGCTCAGCTTAAGTATAATGTAAATGATCTTAGATTATATTTTGAAAATGATGTGCGTTTCCTGGATCAGTTTAAAGCAAAATTTTAAACCATAAATAATTTTCAGTTCATATTTATAAATCCAGTGTTTTTTGAAACACTGGATTTTTTTATAAGGACAAAATTTATTAATCTATTTTTTTACCATTTATTCTTATCTCAGAAGTCAAATCCATAGCTTTCCTGTAAATCGCACTTACTCCACAGTATCTTTCTTCAGACAAACTTACGGCCTTTTTAATCTTGTCGTGTGGAAGATCTTTTCCCTCAAAACTATATATTACATGCATTTTATTATAATGAACAGGATGCTCATCTGTTTCATCCGCACCCACTTCAACATTAAAGTCGTCCAGATCAACTCTCATTTTTCTTAAAATGGAAATTACATCCATACCAGTACATCCTGCCAGGGATAAAAGCATTAAAGGTTTAGGTTTCGGACCTTTTCCTTCACCTCCCACTTTCTGATCGGCATCAATTACAATTTTATGACCATCCATTTCGGTTTCAAAAGCCATTTTACCTTTATGGCTAAGTTTTACAGACTTTTTCATATATTCAAATATTTAACTATTTAAAACGTTTTTAACAAAAATATATTAATTTTGTTTAAGCAACGAGAGTTATTTATTTTTAGAACTAAATTGCAAAAATAATGATAAAATCACCAAATCAAAGCGGGTTTGACTGCATCAACAGCAACGATACGATCTTTAGGCATTTATCACAAGAAGAAAAGCAATTGCTGAATGATGAAAAAACATGTAATACCTATAAAAAAGGTTCTGAAATTTACCACGAGGGCAGCAGAACCAATGGGTTATATTGTATAAACCATGGAACAGTAAAAATTTATAAAACTGGTATTGATGGAAGAGAACAGATAATTTATTTTGCAAAAGATGGTGATATTATTGGGTACCGGTCAATTTTAAGTGGTGATCTGGCATGTTCTTCAGCAAAAGCTATACAGGAAAGTGTCTTGTGTTTTATCCCCGGTGACCTCCTTGTTACATTAATTAAACAGAACGGTGAATTTGCAATGGATGTTCTTCAGCAAAGTTGTAAAGAACTTGGCGAAGCCAATTCATATATCACAGATATTGCCCAGAAAACTGTTAGAGAAAGACTGGCAGAAGTTTTAATTAAATTAAAAATGAATTTTGGCTTAAACGAAGAGAACGAATTACAAATATCTCTTACAAGGGAAGAACTGGCAAATATTGTTGGCACCGCAACTGAATCAGTAATTCGCTTACTTTCAGAATTTAAACAAGATAAATTAATTGATCTTAAAGGAAGAAAAATCAAATTACATGATATTAAAAAGCTGGAGAAGATCTCCAATGCATTTAACTAAAATAAGGTTTGCTGGTCATCTCCCCTTCTGAATTCTTTATTCAGATGCTTATATCCCTTAAAAGTAACTTCTCTTCCTCTTGGCGTGCGATTGATATATCCTTCCTTTACTAAGAATGGCTCATAAACTTCTTCAATGGTTCCGCTATCTTCACCTACTGCTGTTGATATGGTATTAAGCCCAACCGGTCCTCCACTGAATTTATCAATAATTGTAGTTAGTATTCTATTATCCATCTCATCTAATCCATGCTTATCAATATTTAGGGCCTCAAGAGAATATTTTGTTATTTTCAAATCTATTGTTCCATCACCTTTTACCTGTGCAAAATCTCGTACTCTTCGGAGAATAGCATTACAAATTCTGGGGGTTCCCCTGCTTCGCATAGCAATTTCTTCTGCTGCATTTTTATGAATGGTAACATCTAAAATATCTGCAGATCTTGTAACAATGGATTTTAATATTTCAGCATCATAATATTCCAGGTGTGATTTAATACCAAATCTTGCACGTAAAGGACTGGTTAACAAACCAGAACGAGTAGTTGCCCCAATCAGGGTAAACCTGGGTAAGGTTAGTTGTACACTTCTGGCGCTTGGTCCTTTATCTATAACAATATCAATTTGGAAATCTTCCATTGCCGAATAAAGATACTCTTCCACCACAGGGCTTAACCTGTGAATTTCGTCAATAAAAAGAACATCACCTTCTTCCAGGTTAGTTAACAGTCCGGCCAGATCGCCGGGTTTATCAAGCACCGGACCGGATGTCAGCTTCAAGTTAACATTCATTTCATGGGCAATAATATTGGCAAGGGTTGTTTTTCCTAATCCCGGGGGGCCATGTAGAAGGATATGATCAATAGAATCATTTCGCATTCTGGCAGCTTCTACAAAAACCTTCAGATTTTCAACTATTTTTTTCTGCCCTTTAAACTGGCTAAATTCAGAAGGTCTTAAAGTTTTTTCAAACTCTTTTTCCTTCTCTTTATTAAACTGTTCCTCGTGCATGTTAAAATCTTCATTCATAAAACACTAACTATAAGCCTAGTTCATTAGATATTTGAAGCATTCTGTCAATTGGTTTATAAGCTTTTTCTATAGTTTCCTTATCCAGTTTAACTTCTGGTGCCTCATATTTTAAACTATTGTAAATCTTTTTAAGAGAAATTAGCTTCATAAATTCACAATCGTTACATCCACATGTAGAATCTTTAGGGGGAGCAACAATAAAATTCTTTTCAGGATTCTCTTTTTTCATCTGGTGAAGAATACCTGATTCAGTAGCTACAATATATTTCTGTGAATCATCTTCTTTAGTAAATTTTAACAAAGATGAAGTACTTCCAACATGATCAGCCACCAGCAGAACAGGTTTTTCACATTCAGGATGGGCAATAACTTTAGCATCAGGATTTTCTTCTTTAAGTTCAAGAATTTTTTCCACAGAAAACTCCTCATGAACATGACAAGCACCTGGATAAATAACCATATTTCTTCCGGTGATCCTTTTTATATAATTTCCCAGGTTCTGATCAGGAGCAAATATAATTTTTTCATCTTCCGGTAAATAATTAACAATATGTAATGCATTCGTAGAGGTACAGCAAATATCTGTCATTGTTTTAATAGCTGCAGTAGTATTTACATAAGAAATTACAGTATGGTTAGGGTATTTATCTTTAAATTTTTTAAAATCATCTTCCGGGCATGATTCGGCCAGTGAACAACCGGCATTAAGATCAGGAATGATTACCTTTTTCTCCGGGGATAAAATTTTTGCGGTTTCTGCCATAAAATGAACCCCTGCAAAAATAATCAGATCAGCATCTGTTTTTTTTGCTTCTTGTGAAAGAGCAAGGCTGTCTCCTAAAATATCTGATATATCCTGAACATCCGAGGTCTGATAATAATGACCCAGAATAATAGCATTTTTTTCTTTTTTCATTTTTTTTATTTCAGCGATAATATCGATATCAGAACTTATTTCTTTGTCAATGAATCCTTTATCTAAATTAAATCTTTTATTAACATTCATATTATTATATATTATTAATTTAAATTCCTATTATAATGATAATGATATTCGGTTAATATAGTTGGTAATTTTTATATTTTTTTCTTTGATATTATAAAATTAAATTTTAATCAATATTTAATTAACAAACATTTAATATATTATTTATTGATTACTAAATTAATACAGATTTTATTAACAGCGTTTGATAAACTATAAAGTACGAAAAATTATTATATTTTTATTAAAATCATGGTTAAAAACTATGTTGAATAATCAGGGGATAAAACTAAAAAATAAATTTTTTAATGATTAAAATTTTTTTATATAGACGAAAAATAATTCATTCAACTCAAATTTTTTTAACATCATTTTACAATAAGTTAACAATTCAATGAACAATTATGGTGAATATCTTTGTTTAATTAAAAATAATCATATTGCTTTAAAACTAAACATTCATACAAAAAATTATGTAATTTTGAATACAAATTACTATACAATGAAACAAATTGATAAAATAGGGATTGCAGCAGATCATGCCGGATATGATCTTAAAAAAGAATTAATTGATTATTTAACGAACCTGGGATACAAAGTTAAAAATTTTGGAACAGATTCATCAGAGAGTGTAGATTATCCAGACTTTGCACATCCACTTGCGGAGGCCGTAGAGAATGGAACCTGTACTTTTGGTATTTCCATATGTGGAAGCGGTAACGGGATAAGTATGGCTGTGAATAAGCATCCGAAAATAAGAGCTGCTTTAAGCTGGAATGAAGAAATTTCAAAATTGGCAAGGTTGCACAACGACGCGAATATTTGTTCATTACCTGCAAGATTTATTGATGTTGAAACCGCAAAAAAAATTATAGATACCTTTTTAAGCACAGAATTTGAAGGTGGAAGACATGAAAGAAGAGTAAAGAAAATTTCTTTAAATCAATAAAATTCTTATAATATGGCTGTACTATCAAATACTTGTCAATATGCTGTAAGAGCTTCAATTTACCTGGCATTAAACGGAGGAGAAGAAGAGAAAATAGGGATAAAAAAAATTTCTGATGAGTTGGATATTCCTTCTCCCTTTTTAAGTAAAATACTACAAAATCTTGTTAAATATAGGATTCTTTCTTCAACTAAAGGTCCCCATGGAGGATTTGGTTTGGAGAAAAAAGCGGATGATATTACAATGCTTGAAATTATTAAGATTATCGATGGAAACGGACTTTTTGAGGATTGTCTTATTGGTTTGCGCAGTTGTAGGGAGAAAGGTCATGATGTGGTCCCCTGTCCGATGCATAAAAAGTATCGTCCTATAAGCAACCAGCTTTATAAGCTCTTTAAGAATACAACCATCGGTGAACTTGCAAAAGAGATTGAAAAAGCAGATGGGAAAATAGGAATCTGATCTATTTTATTAACAATTGTTTAAATACAAGCTAAACCCTTTATTATTAACACAATAAATTGTTTATAAGCTGTTAAATAAGTGTTAATAATCCTTCATACACATGATGTTCCACGTGAAACGTTTGATTTTTAAAAATTTTTTATATCCTTATGTCCGGAATTTACCTGCATATTCCCTTTTGTAAGAGCAAATGTCCTTACTGTGATTTTTACTCTGTAACTTCTTCTCGTATGGAGGAATTTTTGCAGGCTCTTAAGAATGAAATAAGACTGCAACAAAATTTTTTTAATGAGGAGACCGTTGAAACAGTTTATTTTGGAGGAGGAACGCCTTCATTGTTAAAATTAACTGAAATAGAAGAAATCTGGAAGACAATAAATATTTATTTTAACCTTAGCTCATCACCAGAGGTTACTTTTGAATGTAACCCTGATGATCTTACATTACAATATTTGCAGCAGCTTCATCATATCGGAATTAATAGGATAAGTCTGGGTCTTCAGTCTTTTCAAGAAGATGAACTGAATTTTCTGGGAAGGCGACATTCCGTTCGTCAAAATCATATTGTACTGGAACAGGCCCTGGATATTTTTGATAATGTAAGCGTTGATTTGATTTATGGTCTGCCCGGATCTACTCTTACAAGCTGGAAAAATACACTTCAACAGACTTTTAAATATCCAATTCATCATCTTTCAGCTTATCATCTTACCATAGAGCCCGGAACTCCCTTTTTTAAAAAACAGCAGCAGGCAAACATTATTCCTTGCAACGAAGAAGTTAGCAAGGAACAATTTCGATATCTAAATGCTTATGTAAAGGAGAAAGGATTCATACATTACGAACTTTCTAATTTTGCACTTAAAGGATATTTTTCAAAGCATAATACGGCTTACTGGAAGAATATTCCTTATTTGGGCCTGGGACCTTCTGCCCACTCATACAATGGGACAAACAGACAGTGGAATGTGGCTGATTTGAATGAATACCTGCCTGCTTTAAAGGAAGACCGGATTCCTGCCAGGAAAGAGATCCTTACACAACAAGACCACTTGAACGAATACCTGATAACCGGCTTAAGAACCATGTGGGGGATCGATATAAAAAAAGTTGAAGCGTGGATGCCTGAAGAACAATTCGCCGTATTTGAAAAAACTACAAAAAAATATTTTTTAAAAAACTGGCTGGAAGAAAAAGATGGATCTGTTTACCTGACCGATGAAGGAAAATTTATGTCGGACACCATTATGAGGGATTTGTTATGGATAGATTAAAAAGAAGCGATTAGCAGTAATCCTGATTGCCTGCCATCTGATGAAGAGAATTTTTGATGGCTTATAGATAAGCCGAAAAAAGAATAAAAGGTTATAAATCTTTGGTTTTTATGAGAAGGAGTTTATAAATTTGAAAAATAAGAATAATTGTTTGAAGATATATTTTACGGGATATGCACATAAAACATTTACTTCCATTTTTGTTTATTTTTCTTATAAATAATTGTTTTATTCGTTATGGTTATTCCCAGGAATCAAATGATGCATCTTATCAAAATCTTGCACCGGAAGAGTTTTATATAGAGATGAACAGAGCGCCGGAAAAGATGATTCTGGATGTTCGTTTGTTCAGTGAATACAGAAAAGAACGTATTCCCGGGGCAATTCTGGCCAGCAAGCGTGAAGAACTGGTCAAAATTGTTGATTCGTTAGATCGTGATATGCCCCTTTTTGTTTACTGCGATGATGGACAGCGCAGCACAACCGTATGTAAAATTCTTACGCGTGAGAAAAATTTTATGAATGTATATAATCTCAAAAAAGGTTTGTATATGTGGAAAAAAGTGGGACTGCCAATGGATAAAAAGGAGATAAAAGTGAGTTTGTGGAAAAAACTTTTTAATAAATAGGTATATTATTTATTTCGTTTATGAATCCGGAAGTTTTTCATTGTTTCATTTCTCATGGTTCACTTTTTTTTCATCACTCATTTTCACCAAATATTGCTTGCGGCAGATGTGAACATTTTGTTTCTCGCAAAGACACAAAGGCGCAAGGGTCGTCCCTTCGGGACTCCGGCTGTAGCAAAAGACTGTGTTTTTATTATAGTTTTTTGGCTGTTTCTAGGGATCAACCTTAAACCTCAAACGTTGA
>Ga0102938_10001627_pt1 | contig 16984 bp, 13 predicted proteins | sample SalPonR2_B_D2_MG_FD_84516 | JGI IMG/M metagenome (GOLD analysis project Ga0102938, IMG submission 84516) | Salt pond soil microbial communities from South San Francisco under conditions of wetland restoration - Salt Pond MetaG R2_B_D2_MG | ecosystem: Environmental > Aquatic > Marine >...
GACTTTTGATCGACAACCGTATTTCGAGCCGTCGATGGGTACCGACCGGACGTTTCGCACCGTCGCCCACCGGAGCGCAACACTTGGGCAACGCGCGGACCTACCTGGTGGCCCATTGGTCGGCGATCTCGCGTGACGCGCGAATGGTGTTGCGGATCGAGGACATCGATTCGCCTCGCGTCAAACCGTGGGCCGTGCAGCAAGCGATCGACGATCTGACCTGGTTGGGCGTCCGCTGGGACGAAGGCCCCGATGTGGGCGGCGATCGGGCGCCGTACATCCAGACCCGGCGGACCGATTTTTACGACGCCGCGATTGCGGAACTCCGTCGCGCCGGGCGGGTGTATCCCTGCACCTGCACCCGCCGCGACATCCAAGACGCCGCGTCGGCACCGCACGACGACCGCGGACGCGTGATCTATCCCGGCACTTGCGACGACTGGGCCGAGGGCGAGCCCTTGCCCGACGAAGGCAGCTATTGCTGGCGGTTTCGTGTCAGCGACCGGCCGATCGCTTTCGACGATCGGGTCTTGGGATTCCGGCAATGCAATCCGAGGCTGGAATTGGGCGATGTTCCCGTCACTCGGAAATCGGGCGAAGCGGCTTACCAGCTTGCCGTGGTCGTCGACGACGCGGCGATGCGGGTGACCGAAGTCGTCCGCGGCAACGACTTGGTCGACAGCACCTTTTGGCAAATCGATTTGGCCGAAGCCTTGCACCTGGCGATCCCCGAATTCGTGCACGTTCCGCTGGTGGTCGGCCGCGACGGACGTCGGCTGGCCAAACGGCACGGCGACACACGACTGAGTCATCTTCGCGAACACAACGTGACGGCCCAGGAGGTCGTCCTCTGGGCGGCTCAATCCTTGGGGATCCCCGTCGACGCTGAAGGGTTCCGGCACGCGAGTCTAGAAACGATCCATCAACGAATCGCATCAGCGCTGGATTGGCAAACCATCGACCCACGCGAATCCGTCGCACCGGATCACTGGACGAGGCTGTGACGGTGCCTACTGTGCCTACGGGGCGAACACGACTTTGAACATCAAGTAGGCCATCGCCAATGTCAGCACGAGGTTCAGCGATTGACCGGCGACGTACAAAATCAACGGCTTACCGCCTTGGAGGTATCGACTCAGGTCGCGAAAGTTTGTCTCCAAACCGATGCTGACAAAGGCCAAACAAAAGAACCAGCCGCGCAAGACTTTGGTCGTCGATTTGATCGACGTTTCCACGATCGCCGGACCGTCGGCGGCCAGCCCGTGGATCAAAGAACACAGGATCGACGCCAAGATGAAACCGAGAATGAACTTGGGAAAACGTCGCCAGATTTCGATCGCGCCGGGTTTGGAATCTTGCGAATTTCGTTCGACTCGGGTGGTCCAGTAGACGGCGATCCCGAAAGCGACGACGCCGATCAAAATGTTCTGAATCATTTTCACGGTCGCGGCGACTTGCAAAGCTTCATCGCCCAGGAACTCGCCGGCCGCGGCCACGGCACCGGTCGCGTCGATCGTGCCGCCCATCCAAGCGCCGCCGAGCAACGGATCCATGCCCACCGCTTTGATGAACGCCGGCATGGCGACCATCATGCCGACGGTGAAGGTCAGCGACATGCCGATGGCCAGTGACAGCTCTTCCTTTTTTGCTTTGCAAGCGGCCGCCGATGCGATCGCGGCGCTGACCCCGCAAACCGACATGTCGGACGAGATGACCATGTTCAGCGACCGCGATTCGATCTTCAAAACACGTTGACCGAACCAATAAGTCGTGATCAGCACGATCGGCGTGACGATCCAGGCGACGAAGACACCCGGTAAGCCCAGTTCCATCAAACGGCTCATCAAGATCTCACCGCCCAGCAACACCAGCCCCGTCTTGACGTAAAACTCCGTCCGCATCGCAGGCCGCAACCAGTCCGGTGCGCCGACGGTGTTGCTGATCAACAGTCCTGCCATCAACGCCCACAACGCGTATTCCAAGTTGTACTGCTTGATGAAACTTTGCCCGGCCAAAACGTAGGCCAGCGTGCCGAGCGCAAAGATCACGGCGAAGGCGATTGCGAACCTGCCGACACCCCCGCCGCGTAGCTTTTCGCCCAGTCCGAACAACAGCAACGAGACGATCAAGACGCCCAGGGTTCCCGGCCACGACGCAGGCTTGTCGGCGGGCGCGAAAGATTCCAGCGGGCTGTCGGTCCAGCCGCCGGGCTTGGCGAACCAGCCGGACATCGGGCTGGTGATTGCCGCGTCGAGCGTGGCATCGCCGGCGGTCGAGCTTACCCAAACCGCGGTCAGACTGACGATCAGCACCGTCCAACCCAGCAGGATCGCCAGCAAATCCTCCGTCCAGAAACCGACGGGCCCGTCGGCCGCCTCCACGGCGTCGTCGGGCGTCAACTCCGCGGGCGGATCGGACGCAGACGCGTCGACATCGGGCGATGGGGGGTCGTAGGGGTTCGACATGGTGATGGCGGGAAAGGGGGCGGTGTCCGGGGGCCTACCATCATGGCATGAGACCCACTCCGATCCCACCGGGAAGCGACCAAGAATCTGTCTGGGACTATCCCCGCCCGCCCGCGCTGGAAAAAGTCCGTCGAAAGTTGCGAATCGTTCACGCCGGTCAGGTGATCGCCCGGACCGACAACGGATACCGTGTCCTCGAGACCAGCCATCCGCCGGTCTACTACTTCCCGCCCGGTGATTGTCGCTTGGACTGGATGCCGGCGGCCGGGGGACGATCTTTTTGCGAATGGAAGGGCGAACCCAGGTATGTCGATTTACACGTTCCCGGTGCCTTGCCGGTCGCCGGAGTCGCCTGGTACTACCCCGATCCGACGCCGCGTTTCGCCGCCATCGCTCGTCATTTGGCGTTTTATGCGGGGAAGGTCGACGAGTGTTACGTGGGCGAGCAGCGGGCGACGCCGCAGCCGGGCGGGTTTTACGGCGGCTGGGTAACGTCGGATTTGGCCGGGCCCTTCAAGGGCGTTCCCGGTTCGGCGGGTTGGTAGAACCGTTTGCAAGAAATTTGCCGCGGCGGTTAAATGGCCGTTCGTTCGACGAATTCGCCCGCCACTCTTTGCGTTTCTCATGCAGCTTCCCATCGTTACCGAGTCCGATTCGCCGCAGTCGGCCCGCATCGCCCGTTCTCCGGAGGCGGCTGCTACGTCCGGTGACGCCAAGGCACGAGGTAACTATGCCGTCATCAGCCTGGGCTGTCCGAAGAACTTGGTCGACACCGAACAGATGCTCGGCCGACTGGATCAGGACGGCTACCGAATGGTCGACTCGGTCGATTCGGCCGATTTCGTCGTCGTCAACACCTGCGGCTTCATCGATTCGGCCCGGCAAGAATCGTTCGAAGCGATCGACGAGATGCTGGGTCTGAAACGAGCCGGCAAGCTTCGCAACGTCGTCGTCACCGGGTGCTTGGCCGAGCGTGGGCAAGGCAAATTGCTGGAGGATCGTCCCGAAATCGACGCTCTGGTCGGCGTCTTCGGACGCAACGATATCGTTTCGGTCGTCGACGATCTGTACTCCGGCCTGGAAGAACAACGGACGGTTTTCAAGCCCGCCGCGATTCAGCCGCTTAGCGATGCCGTCCGACGTCCGATCACTCCGCGGCATTTCGCCTATTTGAAAATCAGCGAAGGCTGCGACCGGCTGTGTACGTTTTGTGCGATCCCGAAAATGCGAGGCAAGCACTACAGCAAACCGATCGAACAAGTCGTCGACGAAGCGAAGCGATTGGGCGACAGCGGCGTCCGGGAAATCGTCGTCGTCGCTCAGGACACGACCTATTACGGCAAAGACATCTACGGCGAACCGCGTCTGACGGAATTGCTAACCGAGTTGGACAAGATCGACTCGGTCGACTGGATCCGTCTGATGTACTTTTATCCGATGTACATCGACGACGCCTTGATCGACACCCTCGCGGGGGCGCAGCGGATCTTGCCGTACATCGACATGCCGCTGCAACACGCAAGCGATTCGATGCTGAAACGCATGTCACGCAAAACGACGCGGAGGTTGCAAGAGGACATCTTGGCAAAACTACGCCAACGCATCGATGGCTTGATCATGCGGACGACCATGATCACCGGCTTTCCCGGGGAGACCGATGATGATTTTCGACAACTGTTGGAATTCGTCGACCAACAGCGCTTCGAACACTTGGGCGTGTTCACCTACAGCGTCGAACCCGACACGCCGGCGGCCAAATTGCCCGACCGTGTCGATCCAAAGATCGCCCTGCAACGCCAAGACGAACTGATGGCGTTGCAACAAGGGATCGCTTTTGACTGGAACGAAAGCCGTATCGGAACGATGGAAGACATTCTGATCGACGCCGCAGTCCCCGACCAGCCCGGCGTTTGGATGGGACGCAGTCGTGGCGAAGCCCCGGACATCGACGGCGTCGTCTTCGTTTCCGGAGACGACGATTCGAACCTCCGAGTCGGCCAGATTCGCCGCTGCGAGATCGTCGTCGCCAGCGGCTATGACTTGGTCGCCGCCCCGTTGGATTGACCGCCGCGATAGCGGTCGACCGCAAAATTCCGGTACCAATCGGCAGCCGTGCTCAATGTAGCGGACTCGACCGGTCGACGCGTCATCGCCGGATCCGATCGGCAAACGTCGTCGATCCGAGCGGCGAAGCGATGCAGGGTTTCCGTCGACGGCCGAACCAGGTCCAAGCGTTTCATTTGCCGATCCATTTTTTTCAGCCGGCGCATCGCTTCGCGTTCGTCGGCATCCTGGCCTTGCCCGGCGCGAGCCCGCGTGCGATACCACAGCAGACCCACCAGGGCCATGAACAGCGGCAACTGAACCGACTGAAAAATCATCGAGACGAATGTCTGCACGCCGTACCTGGCCAGGAACGCATTGATGCGAGTCAGCCAACCCTGGTTTCCCGTTCCGCTCCCGTCGTTGAAATCGTCGGTAACGACCGTTTGTGCAATTTCGGTTTCTTCGAACGTCACCGTGCGATAACGTCGACCGGGGGTCGACTCCACCGAGAACCACTGCGACGTGCGATCGTCGTAAGCTTCGACCCAGGCATGAGCGTCGCGGTTGCGAGCCATGTAGTAGTCTTCTTCGGTGCTCAACTCCGTGGTCACGTAGCCGGTCACGTAACGCGTGGGGATGTCGGCCTGTCGCAAAATCAACGCCGTGGCCGTCGCAAAATATTCGCAGTGTGCGGGATGTCGCCTGCGCAAAAACGTGTCGATCGGATCTTGACCCCGGCGTCGCGGAACCGGGTCGAGTGAGTACTGGAACCGGGATTGAAAGTAATTCGCCACCGCCTCGGCATTTTTCCGAGGCGAAAGGCCCGGGACGCACAATTCGTCGGCCAAGGACTTGGTGATTTCCGCAACGCTCCGCGGAACCGTCAGCAGACTTTCCCGCCGAGCCTCCGTCAGTCTTTGCGACCAAGGTTCGCGAACGACGCCAAGCAAATAGGGTTCGGAACAGTTGATGCCCGCCACGATTCCATCGTCCAGGTTAAAGCGAATCTCCTCGGCGTCCGCCTCCAACCACGTCGTGTGCAGCGGCGTGAAGATCACAAAACCTTTTTCGGGTCGGTTGTGGACTTCGATCACCTTGGTCTCTCGATCGGCCACCGAGGTGCCGCCCGGTTGCCTGTTTTCCTCCACCGAGTGCATGACGAAACGCTTCAGCCGATTCTCGCTCGGACCGCGGAGGAAGCCTCTGCCCGGCTCGACGGGTTTGGCCAGCAACGAGTCGTCGGCGGACCGTTGACCCGAGCGGGCTTCGTTTTGGTTGATCTTCCACCGTCGCAACTGATACTGATGAAAGATACTGCCACGCAGATAGCCGGGCGCCGAATCCGCGTAAACGCGAATCGCAATTTCGTCGGGTGATCCCACCATGTGGTTTCGGACCGTTCCCAGGACCGAACCACGCACGTACCTTGCCCCGCCCACACGGATCCTGTCGGTGATCGCTTCGAATGAATTGTTCAGTCGGTCCTGCAGGCTTTTTTGTATGTCGGGCAGCACCACGCCGGCACCCTGGGAAAGCAACGAACTGCCCGCCAAAATTCCCGTCGCCGCTAGCGTCGAAAACATCCCGAATCGTGTGTCCGCGTGATCCGTGCGTCCGCTTTCGGGTCTCAAAATGGTTTCCGACGCCAGCAGGAAACCCAGACACGCGACCAAGCCCACCGTGTTCTGTCCCAAATCGCTCTGGCTGGATCCGCCGGCGATGATGCATGCCAAAACCGCGATCAAGCCCGCACCGAGCATCAGCAGATGACCGCGGGCGGGCCGAAACGCCCACACGACCAGGCTGCCCGCGAAACAGGAATGAGCGATCGAATCGGCGCCGGCTTGAATCGGATTCGAATTCATGCCGCCGTATTGGTTGAAACGCCACAGCCCCGCGGAGAACGCCGCGATGATCGGAAGCCATCGATCCAGGCGTACGCCGCCGGTCGGCGTCGGCCGCCGCGTCCGGGGCGACCATCGGAACACATAAAAAAACGCCGACAACGTCAAACCCAGCAGGATCGCCGACGTCTGAAAAGCCGCGCCGATGAACAGTCCAAGGATCAGCAGCAGTCCAGCCAGCTTGAGCGAATCACGCGGCATCAGCGGGCTCCGTTCTTGCGGGCACCGCCGGATCGTCCACCGTCAAGACGACCCCCCGTGCCGGAAGCTCGATTCCCGATTTCTCCGGATCGTCGTTCCTGATCACCAATAAAGAAGTCGCTCGTCCCGGTCCGGCGTGCTTTTCGAAACAAGCTTTGGCGACGCCGAGATCGACCCGCGTCGCGGTGGCCAAGCGGATCAACATCGGCAAGGCTTGCGCCTCGGCCCGCCCCGCCCCGGCCTCCTGCAGCGATTCCTGCCCGGTAACCGTCAATCGAATCCGGATCCCCAGGTCGGTCAATTCACCGATCACCGTTGCGGCGGTCGACAACAGGCGTTCCAAAGATTCATCGACGACCGGTTTGGATCGTCGGAGCCGCCCGGCCGCGGACCGTCGGTCGGGCGATGAAACGGCGCGCGACGTGTCGACGATCAACTCCACCTCTTGAATCGACGTCGCACTAAACCCTCGCACGATCGGGCGACCCAACCGCGCCCAAGACGCAAAGTCCCAGCGTCGAACGGGCATGCCGACCGTGTATTCGCGACTGCCCGTGTATTCCAGCGAATCCCCCGCCAGCAACCGCCGCGTCCAAGCGCCGATCGAATGAACCAGTTCGAACGCTTGATCGCCGTCGTCGCGGGTCAACGGTCGGGGCGTCACGGTGATTCGCTGGTCGCCCCGATAGGTTTTCGAAACGCGAAAAAGATGAAACGGGAACGTCGAGACGCAGACCAGCGGCGGCAAACGATGAACACCACGGCGATTGGCTTTCAAGACGAAATTGGTCTCGAAGCGTTGGCCCGAACCGAGTCCCGGTAATTCGACCCGCTGGTGACCTGTCGATCCGCCGTTGAGGCCCGGCGCGGTCGCGGCACTTTCCACCGCGCCGAATTCATCGCTCAGTCGGATCGTCAGCTGGCACTGCAACGCGGGCAGCCATCCGACGTTCCGAACGTGAACTTTGATGCTCACCATCTCCCCCGCCACCGCGGCCAAGGGCGTGACCATTTCCACCGTCAAGCGAGGTCGAAAAATCCGATTGGCGGCAAATCCCAGCACCAGCATCGATGCACACGCCGCAAACATGCCCGTCCAAGGGTATCCCCAAATGATGTTCAAGGTCACGATCAGGATCAGCAACAAAGTCACCGAAGCCGCCGTCATCGCTCGGCGAATCGCCTGAACCAGCTTGAACGGAGCGAGCACGACTGCCAGGATCCAACTCAGCAATCGGATGACGATTCGATGCACCGGAGGATTTCTAACTGGCTGTTTCTTCAAATCGGCACCTCGACCTGGGAGACGATGTCGCGAAGGATCAACACCAAGTCGGTCGCCGTCGCGGACATGCTTCGTGGCGAAACCCGGTGGGACAAGACGTCCGGTGCCAGATCGGCGATGTCGTCGGGCAAAACGAAGTCACGGTCCTTCAAAACCGCGTGCGCTTGGGCCGCCCGCATCAGCATTTTCGATCCCCGCGGGCTGCATCCGACCCGCAGTCGAGGGTCGCGGCGGGTCCGGCCGGCGATTTCGACCAGGTAGCCCACGACTTTGCGATCGACCACCGTTCGGGTGACTTCGGCTTGCAGTTTCAACAAGTCATCGCAGTGCATCAAAGGCGTCAGTGACGCCGAGGGTTCCGAGACGCGCTGCTGAAGCAACAGCTCGACCTCGCTGGGGGCATCGGGATACTCCATCGACAGCCGCATCAGAAAGCGGTCCAGTTGCGATTCGGGCAGCGGAAAGGTGCCTTCAAAACCCGTCGGATTCTGCGTCGCGATGACGACAAAAGGGCGCTCCAGATCGTGACGGCTGCCGTCGATGGTGACCTGATGTTCGGCCATCGCTTCGAGCAACGCGCTTTGCGTTCGCGGCGAAGCCCGGTTGATCTCGTCGGCGATCAACAGATTGCAAAACACCGGACCCGGCCGGAATTCGAACGAGCCGGTCGCGGGCTGGTAGATCGAGCCGCCCAGGATGTCCGCGGGCAACAAATCCGGTGTGCATTGGATGCGTGCGAAACGCAGGTCAATCAGCGCCGCGACGGACTTCGCCAAGGTCGTCTTGCCGACGCCAGGAACGTCTTCGAGCAACACCGATCCGCCGGCCAAGATCGCCGTCAAGACCCGCTCGATAACGGCTTGTTTATCGCGGATGACCGATTCCAAAGCCGTTTGGACGTCCGTCAGACGCGACCGCAAGTCGTCGTCAGCCTTGGAATCGGAGGAGGAGGAGGAGGATTTCAAAGCTTGGCTGATGGACACGGAATCTCGGAAACAAGAAGGCACGCCTGTGGAAACGTCGGATGATGGAACAGTCTACCAAGGTGACGAATCCATGACGGCGATGCAAATCTGGTAGGTCTGTGAAGATTTCGCGTCGGATTCACGCTAAAGGTCACCCCCGCGGCGGGCCGATAGTACCGTCAGGATCGCTGCGAAAAGGCGGATCGGGTCTAATCGCCCAAGGTTGACTAAACGGATCCCTCACCGTATTTTTCGCAGACGAACAATGATGCGTGCGTGCGGCGACGTTTTTTTCTCCGCCGAACGATTCAGGCGACGTGGCCAAGTGGCTAAGGCGAAGGATTGCAAATCCTTTATTCGTGGGTTCGAATCCCACCGTCGCCTCTGACGAAAATTTGCGGCTTTTCTCTGGCCGAAACAGCGACTTTACCCGCGGTGCCGTTCCCGCGGTGCGGCGTTACTCCGGAAAGAATGATGACGACTCCATCTGGCTTCGTCGGATACTGTCGAAGTTCGATCAGCAACGCGTCTAAAGAGTCGGCCGAGTGGTGTTCAGAGCTGAGTTGTCGCCACAACCGAGCAACCTCTTGCCGTATCGCCGTGTCATCGTTTTTCAGCAGCGTCCGAAGACGTTCGAGAATCGTGGTCGGTACTTCCTTAAAAAACCTAAGCGCAAACAGGCCGCGAAATTGGGCATACCAAGGCGATTCGCCGAAGAATGTCTCGATTCCACATGTTCGTTTCGCAATTACTTTTTCACGTCAGACGGGGTGACTGCGGCCGGCTTGCCGGACCAAGTGCTGACGGGCCGGTTCGGCTCGATCGCCGGTGCCCAGCCGACGCGGGTCGATTCCAAGATCCGCCGTCCGACCTCGGTTTCTCGGAAACCGCGGCAAGACCAGGTATCCCACGAGGCCGCCGAGGATTGCACAAGCGATGCCGATGAGACCGAACACAGCAGGGGCCGTCCGAGGGTCGAGGTCCGCCGACAGTGCCAACAGCATCAGCACGGGGGCGCCGATGACTTCGGTGCCCACGATGGCGCCCAGAACGAACAACAGACACGATTCCGACTTGGACATCACGTGTCGCCGTCGACGAAACGTGACCTCCCCTTTCTGTTTCATCGTCACCTGGACCACGGCAAGGCCTCCCCGCATCCGACTGCTCGATTTGAAAACCACATCCCTGGAGATCATTGTAGCCCGGCAAGAGGCGGACGCCGCCCTGATCGTCGGCCGTGTTCATCGGGCACCGAAGTAGCCGTCGACCGCGGCGACCACCGTCCAAGAACCCGTGATCAGCATCGCCAGCCCCGACGTCCACAACATGACGTCCCACAGGCGACCCGGTTTCAGTTCCGTCACGCACCGCCGATAACGAAACCACAACGCGGCGGCGGCAAGCATCGGCAGCATGATGCCTTGGGCGATACCGCTGAGCAGCACCAGTTGCGCCGGTTTGGGAAACTTGATGAAGATCAGCAGTGCCACGAACGGAAAGATCCCGCTTAACCAGCGAATCCAAACCGCGCGAGTTTCTTCACTCGGATCGATCAGCCCCATCACCCGAAGGGCATCGGAAAACACCCGCGCGTGACTGGCGCAGGCCACGAAGTAAGTCGAATACAGGACGGCGATCGCACCGAACAGAAACAGCGCCGCGGCCCAATCCGAAAAGACCGGCACGAACATCACCGCCAACGTCCGCACCATGTTCGACTTTTCCGGATTCAAGCCGACCCGGTGGAGCACCGCCGCGCCCAACAAATAAAACGCAACGGTGGCAAAGGTGTAGACGAGCATCGCGCCCCAAGCATCGGTCTTCATCACCCGTAGCCAGCCTTTGGCACGGGCGGTCCACTCGGGCGAACCGTCGTTGGGGCCGGTGAATTTGGCGTAACCTTTTTCCAGGCACCAGTACGGATACATCACCAACTCGGCCGCGCCGACGCCGATGATGCCGAACGTGGCCAGGGCCGTCGTGATCGCCGATCCTCCTTCGACTTCGCTTTCGGGGAAACCGAAACTCAGCCCGCTCCAAAATTCTTCCAGCGAGACGCGGTAATTCACTTCGCCTTGCAACAGGAACAGATTCACGACGGTCAAAAGAGTGAACGAGCCGACCAACACCGTGGAGAAGGATTGGATCAAACCGTAACGACCGAAGAACAAAATCACGCTGGTCACCACGGCAATCAGCGTCGCCCAGACCGTGGTGTCGATCGGTTCGGAATCGCCGTAGTCGGGTTCGTCACGATAGCGTTGCCAAGCTTGTTCGATTTCCAATCGACGCTGGTCGACGAATTCGTCGTCCGGCGTCGTTTGATCGCCGAGAGCTTGCCGGGCGAATTCGTCAAACGTCAGTAGCTGTTCCGCATCGGCGACTTCGTTGTAGGCTTGACCCTGCGTGGAAATCGGAAAGCTGATCGCCAAAGCCTGCCCGACGCCGCCGACGATCCCGCCCTGTTGGCTGATGCTGGCGACCCACATCACCAGCCAGTACCAAACCAACCAGTTGCCGCGTCCGGCGATTCGAGGGCCGGGGACTTCGCTGAGCGCCCGAAGCGTGGTCTTGCCGCTGATCATCGTGTAGCGGCCGAGTTCGATTTGGGCGAAGACTTTCACGACGCAGCCGATCAGGATCAGCCACAAAAAACTGAACCCGGCTTCGGCGCCGGTTTTGGTCGTCGCGATCAGTTCGCCACTGCCGACGATTGATCCGGCGACGATCAGCCCCGGTCCGACGCCGCGGAGGATTCGCCAAGCGGTTCGCGGGGGCTGTCGGGTGTCGTCGCCGGGGCCGTCCGTCCGGGAGTTCGGGGGAGCGTCGCTATGAGATTCGGGTGGGGGTTCCGGCGTCGCGGGCGTCTGGTCGTCGGCCAAGGCTGGGGTTCGCTGCGAAAGGAAGGGGGATGGCAACCCGCGACAGTTTATCATTCGTCGCACCGGCACGTTGCAGCGGATCGAACGATTGTCCCAAACCGGTATACTCGTCGTTTCCGGTCGTTTTCGGGCGGCGGGAACGCTACCTTCGTGTTGTCTCTTTTTTCTTTTCTTTCCCAGTCCGCCTTCGTTACCCATGGCCGCCCTCGACACGACCATCGCCGTGGTGACGCCGGAGAACATCGCGTTCGATTACCAGCTCGCCGGTCCTTTTCGTCGTCTGCCGGCCTATCTGATCGACGTTCTGGCGCGCTGGATGATGCTGGCTCTGATCGTGCTGGTGATGTGGTTGCTGGGCGGATTGATCAGTTTTGCCGGATTGTCCAGTTATCTGTTGGCCGCGACTTTTCTGTTGTATTTCGTGCTGACGAACTTTTACGGCACGTTGATGGAAAGTCATTTCAACGGCAAAACGATCGGAAAGTGGGCTTGCGGGATTCGCGTCGTCGGGATCGACGGCGGGCCGATCGATGTCGGCCGGGCTCTGCTGCGTAATCTGATTCGCGTCGCCGATTTGGCGCCCTACGCGGTCCTGAACCAAGTCAACGACGACGTTCCGCCGATCTTTTTTTTGCCCATGGGCATTTTCGGTTTGATCACGATGATTTGCACGCGGCGAATGCAACGGCTGGGGGATTTGGCCGCGGGCACGATGGTGATTGTGGACGAGCGCAACTGGGACCTTCCGCTGACCCGCATCGAAGACCCTCGCGTCGCGGCCTTGTCGTCTTATTTGCCTCAGGATTATCGCATCAGTCGTTCGATGGCGCGAACGTTGGCGGTTTATGCGGAGCGTCGGCACTACTTGACGCCGATGCGTCGTCGCGAAATCGCCCGCAAGCTGACGACGCATTTGATCGACCGATTCGAATTCCGCCGCGACATCGATCCGGACCTGTTGATGCAGTCGCTGTACTACAAGAACTTTTTGTGGGAACCTTCCCGCGAGCCGATCGACTTGGGGGCGTTGGCCGGTTTCAGCCCGCTGGCCAAGGACGTGGCGGAGGCGAATCCCCGTGTGCCGGAGCCGAGTTCATGAACGTGGCGAACTTGTTGGAGAAACGACGGGTCCAGTGGCAAGAACTGGAGAAGCTTTGCGATGCGATGGAGGTTTCCGGCAGGACCGCCGGCGGGGGAGCAAGTCATCACCGGGGCGGTGCCGGGGTGTCACGGTTTGCGACGTTGTACCGCGCGGCCTGTGCCGATTTGGCGCTCGCCGATAGCTACCAATTGCCGCCGGGCACCGTGTCGTATCTTCACCGGCTGGTCGCCCGCGCCCACAGCCAACTGTACCGTTCCGGCCGGCTGAATCCGTCGACATGGGTGGACATTCTTTTTTACCAGGCGCCGCAGCAGATCTTTGCCGATCCCTGCGTCCGCGTCGCGACGTTGATGTTCTTCGGCTTGTTCACCTTGTCGCTGCTGTTGGCGTTCAACGACGATTGGTTTCCCGGTTTCGCCGACCGCGTCGTCGGACAAAAGCAACTGGAAAAAATGGAAGAGATGTACGACCAGCCTTTGTTCTCCATGGACAGTCGCACGTCGTCGCTGGATCATTACGTCAGCATGTCGGGCTTTTACATCATGCACAACACGGGGATCGGTCTGCGTTGTTTCGCTTGGGGCATCTTGATCATTCCCTGTTTGTTCACGCTGGGTTACAACGCGGTCGCGTTGGGGGCGATGTTCGGTTACATGGCGAGGGAAGGGGTCGAGGGTAGCGACAATTTCTTTCATTTCGTCACCGCGCACGGGCCGTTCGAATTGACCGCGATCGCGTTGGCCGCGGCCGCGGGTTTGCGAATCGGCACGGGGTGGTTCGCCACGGAAGGTCTGACGCGGATCGATTCGCTGCGTCAAGCCGCGGTCAAAGCCGTGCCGATCATGGCCGCGTCGGTGGCGTTGTTCATCCTGGCCGCGTTCACCGAAGGATTCATCAGCCCGAGCCCGTTGCCGTATCTGCTGAAGGCCGGCTGGGCGATCGCGTCGAGCGGTTTGATCAGTTTTTATTTCGTCGTGTTGGGCTTTCCACGCCAGACGCCGACGCGAGCTGTCGACGGCACGGGCACGGCTTGATCGCTCATGGAACTGGACCGCACCCACGTCGTGATTCGCAAGCGGATGCAGACCGAAATCGCTGATCTCGCGCTGGTGATGATCCGCCGTTATCCGTCGGCGTTGTTCGTCGGGTTCACGTTGGGGGCGTTGCCTTGGGCGGTGGGCAATGCCGTTTTGCTGGGATGGCTTCCGATCCGCGAAGCCGCCTACGGGTTCGGCGATCAGGACGCGTCGAGTGAGTTGTTTCGTTATCTCGCTTGGATGGGCCTGTTGGTCGTCGCCCAAGCCCCCGCGGCCGGCGTTTGGACGACTTACTTTTTGGGACAAGCGGTGTTCGAACGCCAGCCGACTTGGTCGAACGTTCGCCGAGAGATCAATCGTCGTTTCGCGACTTGGATCTGGCGACTGGGAGTCCTGCGTTTGCCACTGGTGATCATGGTTTTGTTGCTGTTCCGGTTGGGCCAGCCGTTCAACGTTTCGTTCGACGTGGTGCTTTATCTGTTTCTCGGTTTTTTGGTGGTCGCGATTCGTTCGGGGCGACCGTTTTTGCCCGAGGTCTTGTTGCTGGAACAATGTCCGGCAAAGTCGACCGACCCACGCACCGTGACGTTGGCGCGTCGCATGAGAACGTTGCATCATCCGGTGGCCGGTGAGCTGACCAGTCGAATGTTGCTGATCGCGATCGGTGCGTTTTTTGCGGTCATCGCGATCTATTTCAGCCTGGCGACGGTCCGCGGCGTCTTGTTGGGACAATGGGAGACGGATTCGGTTTCGCTGTTGGTGTTGTATCCGTTGTCGCTGTGGTTGGTGGCCGGATGGAGCGTGTTCTTTCGTTTACTGAGTTACCTGGATACCCGAATCCGGTTGGAGGGCTGGGAGGTCGAATTGGCGGTGCGTGCCGAAGAACTTCGGCAGTTCGATACCGAATTTCCCGGCGGATCGTCGAGGCAACCGGCATGAAAACGAGATCATCTTTGTCATTGGCGATGATGTCGGCCGTCATCGTGTACGGGGGCACTTTGGGAATCGGCGCCGAGGCTCCGGTGACCGAAGTTCTGCCCGACACGGTGTGGCTGGACAGTGAAACCGGAACACTGAAACCCGTTCCGGTGACGACTTCGAATCAAGATTCGGTCAACCGCAACAGCCGTTGGCTTCCCGAAGCAGACAAGGTCAGAAAGACGGCGCGGCCCAACACGCCCGTCGGCGGCGCGACCGGTGGAGGCAGTCTTGTTTCGCAGGCGATCGGCTGGATCTTGATCGCCCTGATCATGTGCGTGGTCGTCGGGACGGTCATCTATGCGTTGAAAAATAGCGAAGCGGAACTGATGGGCTCGATCCCCAAGGGCACCGATCTCCGTTCGATGGGCCAGAGCACGCAGCAACGCAGGAACGAGTTGCCGCTTGAATTGCAGACGACGCACGGTGATCCCCGCGGTGAGGCGGAACGTCTGATGGCACAAGGCGATTATGGTCGCGCCATCGTGATGCTGTACGGGCACCAGTTGCTGATGCTGGACCGTCACGGCCTGTTGCGTCTGAGTCGTGGAAAAACCAACAACCGCTATGTCCGCGAAACCGGAAACGTCGACCGAGCCATCGCCAAACTGCTTCGCCGAACCGTCGACGCTTTCGAGCGATCTTATTTCGGCAAGCACTCGATCGATTCGCAAACCTTTCAAGGGCTTTGGGAAACCAACGCCTCGATGGAGCGATCCGTCGTCAGATACCGGGAGGTCGCCGCGTGATCCGTCTGAAATTGCACCGGGGCATCGACGCCCTGCGTTTCGCCCGTGTCGGTCGCGTTTTCGGCCCTTCGATTTGCGTCGGTTTGGTCGTTGCCATGATTTCGGGTTGTTCGGACTTGCAGACTTCGTACGGACCGAGCGACGGAAACACGGGCCGCAACAGCATCAACGGTTTTTACGGTTTCCGCCGCGTGTTTGAATTGGCGGGTTTTGAGACCCACGACGTGCGGCAGTTGAGCCGGCGGACGGCCCGTAACGACGTGTTGGTATGGACCCCCAAGACTTTCGGTTCGTTCGACAACGAGACGACGATGTGGGTGGACGAATGGCTGACCGCGGGAGGTCACACGTTGGTGTTTGTGATCCCGGATAGCGGCAGCGAGGTCGACTATTGGAGTGAAACGAGACCGAGTTCGCCGCCGGCCCATCGACTGGATTATCGTCGCCGTCAGGCCCGCGCGATCAACCAGAGACTGTCGTGGCGATTGAATCGTCGCGATGTCGCATCGAACGGGTGGTTCATGGCCAGAGCGTCGGCCAGCCGAGCCGAAACGGAGGGCTTGAGCGGGCCGTGGGCCGAAGCCCTGATCGACACCGATGACCAGGGTGCCGGCGGATCGCGCGATCAAGCTTGGCGATCGCTGCAGGTGGAGTATCGATTGTCGGTGTTTGACCAAGAAGCGAACGAGGCCGTCCGCAAGCAAGCCGGCAAGGTTCTCGCCCCCACCGGCCCGTCGAGCCAGTTTTACGTGAGCGACGAGGTGCCCGATCCCGGCCCGAAGCAAACGGAGTTCAAGGCTTTGCTGGAAAACCAGTCCGGCGACGCTTTGATCGCCGAAGTCACCAGTGGGCAGTGGCCGCGATCCCGCGTGTTGGTCGTCGCCGGTGGGTCGTTGTTGACGAATTTTGCTTTGCATCGTTCCGTCAATCGACGCTTGGCCGGCCGGATCGTTCAAGCCACGTCTGCTGACCGGGCGGCCGCGAAAACCGGTCCCCCCCACGCCGCGTTCTTGGTCACCGACACGACCGACGTCCCCGTCTATCAATCCACCGAGGGTCCGCCCCGCGCCTCGGGCATGGAACTGTTGTCGGTTTGGCCGCTGAGTCTGATCACGATTCACGCCGCGATTCTGGGAATGATTGCCTGTTTGGTGTTGTTGCCGATTTTCGGAAGGCCTCGAAAACCTCGCCGAAAATCGGCAGCCGACTTCGGCGATCACCTGAATGCCGTCACCGCCCTGATGACCAAAATCACGCCGGACGATTATGCTTTGCAGCGGATTCGCGAATACGCCCGCAGCGGCGGCGGCAAAGAATCCTGACCCGATCGCCCGCGTTCTCGCGACGAGCCCATTTTCCGCCCAGCA
>Ga0102938_10001630_pt1 | contig 16969 bp, 9 predicted proteins | sample SalPonR2_B_D2_MG_FD_84516 | JGI IMG/M metagenome (GOLD analysis project Ga0102938, IMG submission 84516) | Salt pond soil microbial communities from South San Francisco under conditions of wetland restoration - Salt Pond MetaG R2_B_D2_MG | ecosystem: Environmental > Aquatic > Marine > Intertidal...
CGCACGTGGACTTGTTCGACTACAAGCCGAAGCTGCGGGAGCTTGAAGGAAAAGGGCTTCCCGCCGAACTGACCGACGGGAAACGGTTCAGCACGATGACGGCGACGCAAACGAAAAACTTCGCCCCCGAGATCACTCGGTTCGCCCGACACGGCGATTGCGGAAAATGGATCGCGGAAGATTTCCTGCCGCACACCGCCCAGATTGTCGACAAGCTGTGTTTCGTCTCGTCGATGCGAACGACGCAAGTCAACCACGCGCCGGCGATCACGTATTTCATGACCGGTTCGGAATTACCGGGCAAACCCAGCATGGGATCGTGGCTGACGTACGGGCTGGGCAGCGAGACCGAGGACCTGCCCGCGTTCACGGTGATGACCAGTCGCGATCGTGAAGCCTCCTGTGGTCAGATCTTCTACGATTTCTACTGGGGCAACGGGTTCCTTCCCAGCAAGTATCAGGGCGTGAAATTCCGCGGCGCCGGCGACCCGGTGCTGTATTTATCCAACCCGTCAGGCATCAGTCGGCAGATGCGGCGGGACCAGTTGGACGACTTGGCGATGCTGAATCAGATGAACATGGACCGACTGGGCGATCCGGAAATCGCCGCAAGAATCGCCCAGTACGAAATGGCGTACAAGATGCAAGCCTCGGTGCCCGAATTGACCGACTTGGCCGATGAACCGCAACACGTGCTGGACATGTACGGACCCCAGGTCAGCGAGAAGGGCAGCTTTGCGTACAACTGCCTGATGGCGAGACGCTTGGCCGAACGCGGTTGCCGATTCATTCAATTGATGCACGCCGGTTGGGATCAACACGCCAACTTGGATACGCAGCTCAAGATTCAGTGCCAGGACACGGACGCTCCCTCCGCCGCGTTGGTCAAAGACCTGGAGCAACGCGGCTTGCTGGACGACACACTGGTGATCTGGGGCGGTGAGTTCGGCCGGACTCCTTTCCAGCAGCAACGTCCCAATCAGCCACGCGGGCGGGACCATCATCCCTATGCGTTTTCGATTTGGATGGCCGGCGGTGGCATCAAGCCCGGAATCAACTTTGGCGAATCCGATGAGTTCGGATTCAACGTTGCCGTCGACCCGGTCGAAGTCCATGACTTGCAAGCCACGATTTTGCATCAACTGGGCATCGATCACGAGCGTTTCACGCGTCGCTTCCAAGGACTGGACCAACGCCTGACCGGCGTCGAACCGGCGCGAGTGGTCGACAAGATCATTGCCTAGACGGCGTCAAGGTAATTCGCGAATCCGAATGTTTCGGAACGTGATCGGGCTGCCTTCGGATTCCAGGCACAGGTAGCCCTCCGCCGGCGAACAGTTCGTTCCACCGGAGACCTCTTCGCCGTTGACCCACAACCGGATTTCGCCGTTGATTCCGCGGACGTAATAATGGTTCCACTGACCCGACCCACGGGACAAGTCCTTTGACGGAAAGGATCGTTGACCGTTGGGCGACAACGGTGGAAACGGAGTCATCGTGGACTTTCCGACCGGAAACACGTCGCCGTTGGTCGAGAAAAAGACTTCGGACTTGCCGGTCTTCTCCTTCCACTGTCGCGTGAAATCGTGATCCAACATTTGGATTTCGATACCGCCGCCGGGAAGCTTTCCGGGCGGCAAACCTTCCAACGCCGACATCGGCACCCAAGCAAACACGCCCGAATTGCCGGCGGGTTTCTCGTGTCGCCACTCGATCAACAGTTCAAAATTCTTGTAAGACTTCTTGCTACGTGTCACGCCGATCGGTGTTCCCGAACCGATCGCGACATCGCCGTGCCAAATCAACGTCAGGTCATCGCCGTTGACTCGTACAAAGTCACTTTCGCCCAATCGCGTCCATCCCGGTTCGCTGCCGTCGACAACGAGCATTTGATCCAGACGACCGGATGTCTCCGGGGGCGAGTCGGTCGATTGGGACACCGCACGCGAAAGGTCCGCTTGCCAAGCGATAAGAACCATGCCGACCAAAATCATTCGTCGAAACACGGTTGTCGTTTTGCTCTTTTCTTGAATCGGGTACACTGCGGGTTGCTGCTGTTGGATGGGAAATTCACGGAACGCATCGATTACGAACGGTTATACTACGATAATGAATCAGCCACTCCCCCGCCGTCGTTTTGTGCTTCAGTCTCTTGCCGGTTCCCTGGCCCTGCCGGGATTGCCCTCTTTGATGGCGCAGGCGGCTGGAAACCCGCTCCCCGTCCGATCGACTCGCGGTGCGGGCACCGGGGCTCGCCGTTTCGTTGCGGTGGCGAACCTGCTGGGTTTTCAGCAGCAGCATTTTTTTCCTGAGACTCCCGGCCCCGAGTTCGAAGAAACGCGGTTGCTGAAACCGTTGGCCGACAATCGTGATCAGTTGACCGTCTACCGTGGGCTGGATCACGGTCTTCGCGGCGGTCATTTCGCGGTCCACACGTTTCTTTCCGGGGTGCTGCACCACGAGTCGAAACAACGGCCCGATGGCAACGTCACCATCGACCAGTTCATCGCCGACGAAATCGGGACTCAGACTCGTTTTCCTTCACTAACCGTCGGTTCCGAGGGGGGCATCCATGGCGGCTGTCAACTTTCCTGGACCAAATCGGGCATCCGCGTGCCGCCGATCACCGGACCGGCCGAACTGTTCGAAAAACTATTCGTCACCGACTCGAAAGAGAACCGTGCGCGACGGGTCCAAGAGAACGCGTTGCAAGCCTCGATTTTGGATTCCGTCGTCGAAGAAGCGGGGGACCTGTCCGAACGGGTCAATCGAGAAGACAAAGCCAAGCTCGACGAATATTTCAGTTCGATTCGCGACGTCGAAAAACGTTTGCAAGCCCGTCAACGCTGGGCCGATCACTCGAAGCCCGAACCGCCTTTCGAAAAGCCGGCCGACACCAATACGGTCGAGGACCTGCCGCTGCTATACGAACTGATCTCGCTTGCGCTTCAGACCGATTCGACCCGCGTGTCCACGCTGGAGATCGGTGGCAGCTTTTTGCCACAAGACCTGGGCATCGACAAGTCCTATCACAGTCTTTCGCACCACGGAAACGACGAGCAGGCGATCGACGACTTGCTCACGCTGGAAACCTACCAGTTGGAGCAGTTTGGCAAGTTCTTGACCCGCCTCGGTTCCATCGAGGATGGCGACCAAACGTTGCTCGACTCGACGACAGTGCTGTTCGGCAGCGGGATGGGCAACGGGAATTCGCACACCAATTCCGACCTCCCGGTTGTCTTGGCCGGCGGGGGTTACGGTCGGGGCGAATTCAAAAAGGTCACCGATACGGGGTTGGGCAAGGTCCCGCTCTGCAATCTCTTCGTCGACATCGCTCGACGCATGGGAGTCGAGGCGGAGTCTTTCGGAACCAGCACCGGCACCTTCAGCTAACAGCAATCGGACATGTTTTTCTTGGCATCCTTTCTCGAAAGACCGCTCCTTCGGGCCTCGGTCTTGGCACTGCTGTTGTTTGCGTGCCCGAGCGTCGTGACCGCCGACGATGGGGATCCGGATTCCCGGTCGCAGTCGTCGCACTTGACCGTCGTGGCCGACTTCCTCGGTCAGTACTGCATGGACTGTCACGATGCCGCCACGGCCGAGGGGGAGCGCGAATTCGAAACGTTTGCGTTGCCAATTCGAACCGCTCAGCAGCTGATCATCGCTGACGAAATTGTCGATCAGGTGACACTGCTCCAAATGCCGCCCACGGATGCGGACCAGCCGACCGACCGGAAGCGATTGGCGGTGCTTGAAGCATTGCGAACGAGCATTCGTGCAAGCCGCGATAAGTTCGAAAGCTCGGGCGGACGGACGGTGCTGCGACGGTTGTCCAAGCGTGAGTACGAAAACACCCTGGCGACGCTGTTCGGCCGCCGGATCGACACGCTCGGGCTGACCGCGGACTTTCCCAGAGACAGTATCGATGGCCACGCGGACAATATCGGTGCCTCGCTGGTGACGTCCGGTTTTCTGCTCGATCAATACTTCCGGGCCGCCAGTCGACTGATCGAGACCCGTCTCGGTCAACCGGAGCTCGAGCCACAGGAATGGCACTTCACCGACAATTTTCGGCAATACGAAGAACTCACCGGGGCGCACAAAAGCGTATTCAACTATGAGTACCTCGCGCTTTACGAACAGCCCGACACGGATACTCGACAGGGCGGTTACGCACACATCGAAGATTTTTTGCAAGGCGTGCCGGTATCGGGCTTGTATGACATCGAAGTTCACGCCCAGGCGATGCACCGCGACACCCACTACGATCCCGAAATTTTTCGGATCGATTTCTCGGAGCCCTTCCAGCTTGCCGTCGTCCCCGGTGACGTGACCAAAGGACACATCCATTACCCACAGGCGATCGAACCCGTCTTGGGACTTGCCGTGGTCCCCGACGATCAACCCGAATGGTTGCGGTTCCAAGTCTGGTTGGAGGCCGGACAGACTCCCCGATTCATTTTCCCCAACGGCCCTTACGAATCACGGGCGTCGGTGATCGAAGTCAACAAACGTTACGAGGACGAATTCGACCCGAAGACGTATCGGCGTGGTGTCCCGCGAGCCCATATCCTTCGTGAAGGCGCGCTGCCGCACATCCGCATCGGTGAAATCAAAATTCACGGCCCCCTGTCGGAGCCGCATGGCGGAAAAGAGGAAGTCGCCGTCTTCGGAAAGGAAGGCTTTCAGCCCGATCGCGCGCTCGAGCAATTGTTCGCTTTCGGAAAACTCGCCTACCGCCGTCCTTTGGAGGATCCCGATCGCCGGCGGATCGAAGCGATCTACCGAGAGCGATTGGCCGACGTGGCGACACCACGTCAGGCCGCGCTGGACACTTTAAAGATGATTCTTTGCTCGCCGTCGTTCATCTACCTCAGCGAAATCACAGGAAAAGACGATGCGCTGCTTCGACCTTACGACCTGGCGTCGCGGCTGTCTTATGCTCTCTGGGCGGCACCTCCTGACGAAGAACTCTTCGCCGTCGCAGCCTCGGGTAAATTGACCCAGCCGGACAAGTTGAAGACACAGGCCTTGCGGTTGCTCAATGACCCACGGTCCGAAGAGTTCGTCCGCGGCTTTTTGGACAACTGGTTGCACCTGAGCAGCATCGGAAACCTGCCGCCCCCGCGGAAGGCCGCGGTCGAGTATTACGCGGAAAACCTGCCCGAGTCGATGAAACAGGAGACCCAACGTTTTTTCCGTAACTTGCTTGATCGGAACGGGCCGGTCACCGATTTCCTGGATGCCGACTACACCTTCGTCGACAAGCACCTGGCGACACTGTACGAGTTGCCCGAACGCGAAACCCTGCGGTTGGCCGACGGCTTCCGCAGGGTCAGTGTGGCTGGTAACCCGCAGCGCGGCGGTGTGCTGGGAATGGCCGGCGTCCTGACGGTCAGCGCGAACGGCGTGGAAACCTCGCCGGTCACGCGAGGAGTCTGGGTGTCGGAGAACTTGTTGGGCATCACGCCTCCGCCACCGCCGGACGAAGTGCCGGCGATCGAAGCGGACGTCAGCGGAGCCCAGACGATTCGTGAAAAGCTGGCAAAGCATCGCGAGGACAAAACCTGCTACGTCTGTCATCGAAACATCGATCCGCTCGGCTTCGCCCTGGAAACGTTTGACCCGATCGGCCGTTGGCGTCAGCAATATCCCAAACCCAAGGGCAAAGGTGCGGCGACAAACATCGATGCTTCCGGCGAACTGTCTTCGGGAGAAATGTTCGAGGACTTCGCGGGCTTCAAGCAGGTTTTATTGTCCAGTCGTCGTGAAGTTTTCACCCGCAGTCTGATCGAAAAACTGCTCAGTTACACGACGGGACGGCACATGGAACCGAGCGATCGTTTCGAGATCGATGACATCCTTGCCAGGGTGCAAGCGGATGACCATGGCCTGCGAACGATGGTCATCGAAGTCCTCACCAGTGATATCTTTCGGTCCGGATGATGCTTCGGCGTCCTGTTCGCTGTCCGAGCCCGATGCGAAGCGTCCCTTTTTCATCCCAGGCGCTCGACAAGGCACCAATCTGATCGCCTCTTGATTATTGACCGAGCCCTCCCTAAGGGTTAGTATCGTTACCCCCCTGGGGGCGTTCACGTGTTCTCGCGAATCGGCATCGCGGCAGGGCTTGCCCCATTCATCCTCAAGCAAAGTGATCGAGAGATGCAAACTCCCAGAAATCGCAAACTCCTGCGAGGCTTTGAGCGGCTCGAGGTTCGCAACTTACTTGCCGGGGAACTGATTGCGATCGAACTGGACGTCTCGCAAGACGGACAATCCATTGTCGATGAGGATCGCCGGTTTCGGGTCGACGTCGGTGATCGATTTGAACTGGAGGTCCGCTACGACGACTTGCGATTCGGCCCGGATAAATTGGGTGCCCGGGCCGTGTTCACCGACATCATCACGAACCTTCCCGACGCGTTTCGACCGGTCGTCCACGAACAGCAGACGGTCGTGTTTTCCGAGGACTTGGTGAACACGGATGGCGGCGAACTGGTGGTCGGTCTCGAAAACAGCGATGCCACCGTGACGATCCCGTTCGAGACGCTCGTCGCCGGTATCAGTCCAGCGATCTCGGACGCCGCCGCGGAACTGCTCGGCCTGAGCGAAGATCTTTTTCGAGTCCGCCAGCTTGTGGGTTCACAATTCGGCTTTGGCTTCGATTTTCGAGACGACTCACTGGCTTTTGAAGATATCGCCAACCTGACGTTCGACGCGTCCGGTTTGACCGGCGCAAACGTCGTCGTCGATCGTGTCGAGATCCCGGCATTCGTCGACAAGGATCCGGCCCGGGGGATCAATCCTCAGGCGGCGGTCACCGCCTTCGATGCGAGAAGTTCATCGCTGGACGATCAGGAATTGTACGGATGGTTTACCAGCCTTCGGTACAATCCCATGGATTCATCCGTGTTCAAGGACGTGGGTGGTATCGATCGCGTTGGAATCCCACTCGACCGACGGTTCGCCGCTCAAGGAAAGACATTCACCGGCAACGATATTCATGCGTTTAGCATACGAATGGAAGCCCTCGAGGTTGAATCAAACATTCGTTTCACCGCAGCCCCGGTGGATCCATCCGAGGATGCGTTCATCAATCTTTATCCGTCTGTTTTTGAACTTTTGAGTGTCGACGAAATTCTGTTCGATACGGATGATGATCCGAACATCGCGGGTGATGATCGATTCGCTTTGGTGATCGGTGACTTTGGTGATGCGTCGCCGCCCCCGTATCAGAATCCTGTGAATCGGTTCGACGTCAACGGCGACAACGAGGACGGTTCCGACAGTTCGCTGGCCGGTTTGAATGACTTGAACGAACTGACCCGAGAACTTGCCGAACGAAACGTCAGCGATCCGGTCACCGGCAAACTCCCAGATGATCCGCAGTCCACCGTCACGACCTTTTTTGACGTCAACGGTGACGGGTTTGTCTCCCAGAACGATCTGGACGATTTGAACGCATTTTTGGACGGCTTGTCCCGTTTTGACTTTGGGGATGCCCCGACGTCCGCGCAATCCGGCAGGGCGTCGGATTATCCCACGAGCTTAGCAAACAACGGGGCACGTCACGTCATCGGGGAACTCCGATTGGGATCCGTGGTTGACGAGGAACTTCATGCATCGCCGAATGACGATGCGACGGGCGACGACCTTCATGCCGACGACGACGAAGATGGCGTCCTGGCGATCACGAGCGTTCTGACAAAGACAAGCTCACCCCAGACGGCGAGCTTTGAGATGACTTCCTCGGGTGCCGGCGTGCTCGACGCTTGGATGGACTTCAATTTCGACGGTGATTGGAACGACGAAGGCGAACGCATTTTCTCCGGTGAAGTCGTCAGTGAGGGGATCAACTTGCTGAGTTACAGCGTGCCTGTTTCTGCCGGCGCTGGCGACACCTTTGCTCGATTCCGTTTGACGACCGATGGGATCGCCTTACCGACCGGCGAAGCGGCGAATGGCGAAGTGGAAGATCACCTCGTGACGATCGAAGACGCGAGCTCCAATCCGAGAATTTCAATCGCCGCAGCAAGTGAATCGTCTCTGCTGCGAATCGCTGACGCTTTAGTGGTCCAAACCAACGGCTCAGATATTTTTCGACTTCCCGCCGGGGATGCTCACCAATTGAGCATCAACGGCAAGGCCGGGGACAGCATTTTGACGCTCGATTTTGGCGGAGGAGCCATTGTCCCGCCGGGCGGACTTTTGATCGATGGAGGAGACGGCCGAAACACATTGCGTGTTTCGGGAGCCCAGGCGATCCTTGATTTCAGTTCAAGCGGCGGCGACGCCGCGACACGGTTCGAGACGTTGGATCTGTCTGATCCGGGAGCCGCGACGGTGACCATCGATGCTGCCGCGGTTCGAGCACTCGCGCCGGCGAATGCGAAGTTGCTGGTCGTGCGGCACGAAGCCGGCACGACGAACAACGACAATTTGGTATTCACCGATGAATCGGATTGGCGGATGACGGATCCGAGCGTCCGCGACGGTGTTTTTTTTCAACAGGCCACCAATCTGCTCAGTGGCGAAAGAATCGAAGCCGACGTTCCGAGTCCATGGCAGAACTTGATCCAGGCAAGTGATGTTGACAACAGTGGCGACGTCTCGGCCCGCGACGCAATTTTGATCATCAACGAATTGGGACGGCGTTCCTTTTCGGATCCTGATACCCATCAGATCATCGCTCCATTGGAAGTCGCTAGTTGGCCGGGCAATTACTATGACCAGAATGGCGACGGGCGAATTTCGGCTCTCGATGCGCTTCGGGTCATCAACAGTCTCGAAGTCGAGACGGTCGTCGCGGAAGGAGAGTCTTCGCAAATTCCCCTGGCGAACATCGACGGGGCGCTTACTGAGTGGCCGACCCGAAACGATGACCGGACAATCGATCCGCCCGCAGACGCCGATTCGTCAAAGTTGCGGGCGGATTCGAGGGTCGAACACACGGAATTCGCGGAGCTCCCGATAGACTCCCCCGTTCCACCGACAACGATCGCGAAAGATTCGGTCGATTCTGTGTTGAGCAGCCGTTTATCGCTTGATTGGATGCACATCGAAGACTGGCGTGCTCCCCAAAAATTGGTCCATGCGATATGAGAGTTGATCGGCCGATGGTGGCCTCGGAGACTCTCGAGATGACGAAACAGCGAAAACGACGAAAGCCCGAGTCGTGGGAAGGCTCCTCCGGCGGCTCACTCATCGCTGCGCCGTCTTTCGGCGGCTTCTCGTGTCGGCGAAGACTTTGCTGTCGACGGCGTGGTCGATCGTCTGCATCGATCCGCCGCACATGACCACGTTCAAACCGGCCGGGTGCGCCGACCCGAAGCGTTCGATGCCGTCCACGCGGCCGTCGTACAGCGGCGGGTGTTCGGCCTACACGAGCGGCATCTTTCACTCAACGGTGTACCGGCGAGTACTCAAACAGGTCAAGATAACGTGCTGCGGCCGCTACCGAATTGATCGGTCTCCAGCCCCATGTGTTGCAGCGCGGTGACCCACAGATTGCACAGCGGTGGTGGATCGTCAGGATCGTAGGCGAGATGCTGACCGTGTCTGAGTCCTCCACCGGCGACCAGCAGCGGCAAATTCGTAGCACTGTGACTGGACGCGTTACCCATCGCGGCACCCATCACGGAAAACGTGTCGTCCAGAAGACGCGAGCCCCCTGCGTCGGTTTCGTTCATGCGGGAAAGATAGCCTCCCCACTGACGCAGCAGATCACGCTCCAGAACGGCCAAATGCTCAATCTTTTCGGAATCCTGGCCGTGATGGCTGAGATTGTGATAGGCGAAACTCGCCCCCGGTTGCGAGGGCGCCTTGCTACTGCCCACATAGTAGAGCGTTACGATCCGGGTCAGGTCGGCTTGCATGGCCAATCGGGCGACTTCTAACAACAGACCGAATCGAACAATGTCTTCGCCGGGAGCCGGATCGTGGATGACGGAGACGTCGACCTCGGGCTTTGGCTCGCTGACGTAGCCCTCGATGCGGACCATCCGCTGCTCCAATTCGCGCACGCTGGTGAAGTACTGGTCCAATTTGTCTCGATCGACCGGACCGACGGAGCGACGCAGCTTCGTCGCTTGGCCGGCAATCCGATCGAGTATCGACTGCCCTTCTTGGATTCGCGTGATCTCGTCGGCAATCTCGGCTTCGGTGCCGTTGATGAACAATTTCGCAAACGCCCGCTCCGGACTGGTTTCCGGCGGAAGTGCCACGCCGTGGCGGTTGTAACTGCAACTGTACGCGGGGCTGGTGGAGAAGTTCAACGCCGGATAACGCGTCGCGTGTCCGATCGATTCGGCCGCCAATTGATCGATCGAGATCGTGTTGCGGAACGACGACGAATTGGGATGTGCCGCGCCGGTGAAGAACGACTTGTCCGAAGCATGTCCGTCGCGAACGTCGGGATGGTTGAGTCCCGAGATAATCGTGAAGTCTTGCCGATGCCGCTGAAGCAGTTCCAGATAGGGCGACGGCGTGTAGTCGAAACCCTCGTCACTGGGAAACAGCAACGGCGTGTGGAAACTGAAGTAATTCAGCACCCCAAGGAAGCGTTTGGGCTGAGAGATCTCCGCTGCCAAAGCGGGTTGCATGCAGTCGAGCCAAGGTAATGCGATGGATACCCCGGAACCGCGGAGTAACGTTCGGCGACGGACTCGACGCTTGAGAATCGATTTCATGGAAGCCTCTTGGTCATTTCATTTGAAAGATTCGACTTTGGATCACCGCGTGCACCAAATCACGAAGTCCATATTCGCTCGCCTCGCTCGTCGAGAGAATCTGTTGGATGACTTCGCGATCGGCAAATTGAGGGGTCGCGCCGGTCAAATGCGTGACGAGCTTTTCCACCATGCAGCTGGCGAGCTGCCGGGTGTCCTCGAGCATCAGCCCTTTGAATTCGTCAATGTCCTCAAAACGACGCCCATCAGCCAGCGTGTAATGCGATTCGACGGACGGTCCATCGATATAGTACCGCACGTCGCTGCCCGCATTCTTGACGACTTTGTCGGCGGCACTCTCGGGGATCGCCCGATAGTGGCTGCGCCAGCGTCCGGTCACGTCGTAATTCTCCAAGGCGAAACCGGGTGGATCCAGTTTGGCATGACATCCGGCACACGCGGATTGGTTGCGATGCTTGTCAAGCTGTTCGCGGATGGTGGTGGCGCCACGAATGTCGGGCTCTACCGCCGGAACGTTACTGGGCGGTGGATCCGGCGGTGTGCCCAGTATCCGTTCAAGGAAGTAGGCTCCGCGAACGATCGGAGAAGTGTTGGTGCCGTTGGCGCTGACCTTCAATACGGCTCCCTGTGTGATGAACCCGCCTCGGCGGGAGTCGGCCGGCAGCGGAACCTTGATCAAACGCTCCTCTTCTGATCTCAATCGGCCGTCGTCCGTCAGGTGGCCGGACAACGTCTTCCTGAATGCCTCGGTCAGCCCGTAGTGCTCCGCCAAGCGATCGTTCAGGATCGCAAAATCGCTATCGATCACGTTGGCGACGGAGAGATTTTTGCTGAGCATCTCGGCAAAGAACGCCTCCGACTCGGCGACCATGCTGGCTTGCAAATAACTGTCGAACTCGGGATAGAGTTTTAGGTCGGGTTGCGTGAAATCGATGTCACGCAGATTGAGCCAACTGTCGAGAAACTGTCGATGAAATCGCTTGGCCTTGGGCGACCGCAGCATCCGTTCGGTTTGAGCTCGCAAGACTTGAGGTTCGTGAAGTTGACCACGTTCGGCCAGTCCATTCAGTTCCGCATCGGGAAGACTGGCCCACAGTCCATAGCTCAACCGCGCCGCCAATGCGTGGTCGCTCAGCCGCCCCGGCCACTCCTGCAGAAATAGAAAGCTGGGGGAAGCGAGCGCCATTTTGTACGCCGCACGCAGCGCTTGGTCGAACGCCCTGCCCCGGTCAAGTTGCTCGATGAAGAGTTGTAGGTGTGAGTCGATTTCGGCATCCGTAACGGGCCGGCGAAAAATGATAGGCAACACTTTGGTGAGTAATCGTTTCGCATCCCCGACGGGTTCGTCGGATACGACACGCATGTCCGTCGTCGGTCGCGCCGGATCGCTCGGCGCAAGGGGCAGGTCACCGTACAACAATCGATGCCCCTTGGGTGGCCAGTCGCCCTCGTAAAGTGGTCCTTCAATCTCGATCCAGTCGACCACGACGCACATTCCGGACTGCATCCCACGTTCGTCGGGACTCGTCGGAATCACCCGATGAGGCGCGATCGAGAAAGTGTGACCCCGAGGCACCCGAGCTTCGTAAACGAACTCACGGTACTGATCAGCGGAAAGCTCGAAAAAAGCGGGATTTCCGGCCCGACCGTCTTTTAATTGCGAGGCCACACCGACACGGGAGATGATGTGGCGATCATGGGCCAGGATCTCCTCCTTCGACTTGCCTTTGCGTTGCATCATTGCGCGAGCGCGGACTCGGAACTTGTAGCGGGCGTCTACCAGGGGTGGCGTCCACGCTCGCAGCGTTCCGTGCGCGATCGCCCCGCCACCGGAAACGATGGCGAGGTTTCCGTCGGGTGCGTTGACCCACTGACTGTTTTGAAATCCATGGTTGTAATCATGCCAAGTTTCCTCGAAGTCGGTTCGGATCTTGGTCGTCGGAGCCTCCAGAGTCGTAGCGGTCGCTTCCCGTAATGCGATGTCCGCGGCTTCCAGATAGCGTTCCAAATGAGCGACGGAGAGGTTCAGGGCTTCGCCGACGTTGTCAAAACCGTGCTCGGTTCCGTCTGCCGGTAGCAACTCCCGCAGCGCCGTATCCACCCCCAATAAGTCGTGGAGCGTGTTGGCATATTCGACGCGATTGAGCCGACGATAGACCACACGTCCGCGCTGGTTCTGTCGGTCCAGCGAAACGTCTTGAAGTCGTTGACCGAGAACGCGATGGAAGCGTGCTTGCGATTCCTCGTCGGGACGATCCTCGCTGCTCGGTGGCATCTCGCCGCGATCGACTTTGTCCAGGATGCGAACCCACCGGCGAAAGTTGTCCGAATCGTGGGGAGACCATTTCAGTGACACCAGATCGAGGCCGCCTTCGCTGGTGTCGCTATCGTGGCAGTCGACGCAGTGAGTCTCGAAGAAACCTGCAAGCTTCGTTGGGTGGTCGTTTGCCAGGGCTGACGTCACAAGGCACAACGACAGGGCGATGCAGCGAAGCAGACTCCGGTGCAATACGGTGCCGCGAGTCGTCATGGCGAGACCTTTCGCGCGAGTCGAAAACCCGTGTCGGGGTACCAGCGATCGGGACTGGCGTTGGAACGGACCGTCGACTGCAGTTTTTGCCAGGTGTGGGCAGCCGCCCCGCCGCGAATCACACGTTTTGTGTCGTAGATCAAATCTTCGGTCCATTCCCAGACGTTGCCGCCCATGTCCATCGCGCCGCATGGGCTACGGGCTCCTGGATAGGAACCCACAGGAACAATGCCACTGAACTTGCGCGAAAATGCGGCCGCGTTTGGAAACAACGATCCTGGGGTCGTTTCGGTCGGCCGCTCCATCGTCGACATGGGGTAACGCCAATAGTCGCCCGGCGGCCCACCCTCGGATTCGGGTTGATGGTAAGCGGCTTTGTACCATTCGTTTTCGCTGGGTAGCCAGACGCTGGCGTCAGGCGATCGTTTGGCGTGCAATCCGTCGCTCATTCGATAGACGCCGTCTTCGGTGTTGCCATCGCCGCGGCCGTTGTGAATCCAATTCGCGTATCGCATCGCGCTGTAACAGCTGACAAAAATGACCGGCCGGTTTTCCCAGTCTGGGACAGCCGAATAAATCCACTTCCCTGAGGATCCCTCGCGGAGAATGCACTGCGGCACGTCCTTTCGAATTCCGCCCTGGCCAAGATCGGTGATCACGTGCTCTCCCATGGCACGTTGCCAGAGCTGGTGAGGATCGTCCCGTGACGCCACCGCGTTCAAGAAGTCCGTGTACTCGGCCACCGTGACTTCGAACTTCATGATCTGAAACTCATCATCGACCGCGCCGAAACCCGTCACGTCAGACGCGTTTCCCGGGTGGCCCACCGTGACCCAGGATTCGTCGCCGCATCGTTCGTCGGACCGAGCGACCGCGGGCATTTGCGCAACCGCGGAAAACAAGAAGATCGCCAGCATTTCGACGGCGCAGCGCGCCCACCAAGGTCGGGCGCGCTGCGCCGTCGGAGGATCCTTGCGCGAAGGGATGAGATGCGGCATCGGCGACGGTTCGCGTGAGGACCGGATTGCGGGGATGTCGGCAGGGAGGCTGACCAAAGACAATGAAGTATAAACAGTTTTTGGCCGGCCAACCTGCCGCGGCAGGTTTCACCCCGGATGCTCCTGTAGCGTTATCCGGGGGATCCGCCCGGAAAACGCAAGATTCAGGACGCCGATCGCGAAGCTCAATATTTCTCGGCAAACTCTTTCCCAAACTACAACGCGTCCCGATTGAACCGAGCGACAAAAAAGGGGTCAGAGAAAAAAAGGGGTCAGGAGCCGTTTCGGCTTGTCGGTGCTCTGGTCACCCTCGTTGTCGGCCTGGCAGTCTGGTTCAGCAGTTCGGCTTGGACCCTCTGCACAAAACGGGGCAAGGCCTCGGCGACCGCCCGTGAGACCTTGTCGCCCGCGTCGCCGGTGGTGATTTCCATCGACCACAGGACGACCAGCGGTGGCAGACGCCCCAGACGCTCGGCCAGTTGAAGCGATGCCGAAAGCGAAAAGTCGTGCGTCCCTGACCAAGTCGCCCTGTCCAGTTCGGCCATCGGCCACTCCCAACGTCGCGTCTGCCCGGGACGTCCCATGCCTCGGCAGCCGTCGCACAGAACCAATCGTCGGATTCCGTTGATCCAGTCCAGCGTCTGAATCGGCGACTTGGCTTTTTCGATCCGCACGTCAAGCGAGCCAGCCCCACGGGCTCGCACATGCCCGCGAAGCTGATCGGCCACCTTCCAGCCGACCACGTCGTCGCCGTGCGGGCTGCCGATACCGACGAACAAGGTCTCGGTTGAACTCATGTTCGGTCGATCTTCAGCTTCAAGAAGTGTGTCGAGCAGCTGATGCACGGATCGTAACATCGCACCAAGTTTTCGCATTGTCGCGCGGTGGTCGCGTCGTCGTCTGTCAAGATTTGCGAGACCCAACGGCGCAAGTCGGCTTCGATTTGAGCTTGGTTCTGGGATGTCGGTGGGATGATTTTCGCCTGGAGAATCTTTCCGTCATCGTCGATGCGATAGCGATGGTAAAGCAAACCGCGTGGAGCTTCGGTCGCCGCGCATCCTTGCCCGCTTTGACGTACGTAATCGATCCGGTTGGGCTTGGCGGGCTGATACCCGCGTAAGATCGCCAGGGCTTCCTCGAACGCGTGGACCAATTCCAGACTTCTTGCCACGATCCCCTGGAACGGGTTGAAGCACGGCCAAGTGATGCCGACGTCGTCCGCCAGTCGCTTGGCTTGCGGCGATAAGCGATCGGTGTTCAATCCGACGCGGGCGAGTGGACCGAGAAAATAGGGCTGTCCGGTTTTTTTGCGATGGCAGTGCAAGGCGGTCGAGTGGGGAACCTGGCGTTCCTCGAACTCGCTCTCGAAATCGGTCACGTCGATCGACTCCCCGTCGCTAGTCACGATGCGTCCCTCGTTCATCGGATACTCGTCGTCGTGCGATAGGGCGACGAGCTGGTAGTCGGCCGAGAATTCGGGGAATTCGAACCCGGCGACCCACCGAGTCGTTTCGATCGCCGCTTGCAAACACCATTCGAAATCCGGAATCAGTCGCTGCATCGTTTCACGTTCCGGGCAACGAAAAAAACCGCCGACGGTGACGTTGATCGGATGGATCGCTCGACCGCCGATGGCTTCCAAAAGCTGGTTGCCGTGCTTCTTCATTCGCAAGCCGCGGTTCACTTCCTCCGGGTACTCGGTAACCATGTCCAGGCCGTTGTCATAGCCGAGAAAATCGGGCGAGTTGAGCAAGAAGACATGCAGGGCGTGACTTTGAATCCATTCCCCGCAGTACAGCAAACGTCGCATGGCACGGATCTCGGGAGCAACGCGGATATCGAGTGCCGCTTCGAGCGCGTGAATGCTGCTCATCTGATAAGCCACCGGACAGATGCCGCAAATCCGAGCCGTGATGTCGGGGGCGTCTTCGAGAGGGCGGCCGCGCAGCAGGCCTTCGAACATTCGCGGCGGTTCGTAAATCTCCAGCCGAAGTTCCTCGACGGCCCGGTCGCGCAGTCTGACGTACAAACCGCCTTCGCCCTCGACTCGCGTCATCGCGTCGATGCGGATCGTCCGTTCGGTCATTCCTCGGTCCCCAATGACGCTCCCAGGCGGTCGCTTTCGACACGAAACTCCGGTGCGTAGCCGTTGAAACTGCGTAGCCGTTGGATGATCTGTTCACGCGGCATTCCGTCGTCGGCAAGCCGGTTCGTGATGCTGACCAAATTCGGTTGCGCCGACGGTCCGTAACATCCGTAGCAGCCGCGATGGAACGAAGGGCAAATCGCGTCGCATCCCGCTTGGGTCACGGGCCCCAGGCAGGGTGTCCCGTGGGCGACCATCACACACACCGTCCCGCGTCGTTTGCAGTCCAGACAAACGCAATGTACCGGAGTTCGCGGTCGCCGATCGGCCAACAGTGATCCGATGACTTCGACCAGTTGATACTGATTAATCGGGCAACCACGCAATTCAAAATCGACACTCACATGATCCGCGATCGCGGTCGACGTCGCGAGCGTCTCGATCATCTGCGGCGAAGCGTAGACGGCTTGCACGAATTCGTCGCAGTCGGCCCAATTGCGGAGCGCCTGGATCCCGCCGGCGGTCGCACAAGCACCGATCGTGATCAGAAACTTCGAATCACGTCGAATTTGACGAATGCGATCGACGTCCCGCGGCGTGGAGATCGAACCTTCGACCAACGCGATGTCGTAGGGTCCGGGCGAAATCTTGCTGGTCGCTTCCAAAA
>Ga0102938_10001632_pt1 | contig 16967 bp, 10 predicted proteins | sample SalPonR2_B_D2_MG_FD_84516 | JGI IMG/M metagenome (GOLD analysis project Ga0102938, IMG submission 84516) | Salt pond soil microbial communities from South San Francisco under conditions of wetland restoration - Salt Pond MetaG R2_B_D2_MG | ecosystem: Environmental > Aquatic > Marine >...
CTGTTGTGACAACTGATGGGCGGTCCGCTGCGTCTGCCGATCAGTTTCCAAATCGTCCGCGTCAAAATCGGCGAGTGCCGCCAGTAAAACTTCGACCGCATCGACCGACTGTAGTTTTGCCAGCGCCGCGACCGCTTCTTCACGAATCTGCGGCGAGATCCCCGCGCGGGTCAGGATCGCGCCGTAGACGGGGATGTACTTGGGATCGGTGTCATCGCGTTCGACCAACAGCAAACGCTGGTTGTCGAGCCTTTTCAGTTGATAGGCGACGATTCGAGGGCTCTTGTCCAAAAAGACTTTGGGCCGCTCGACGGGCGTGCTGTCGTTGGCCTCGCCCGCGCCATGTCCGGCGTGACCAGAATGTCCTGTGTGTCCCGCAGCTTCCTGTGAGCCCGAGCCCTGAGCAAAGGAGCACGAAGGGTCTGCGAAATGCATCGTCACAATGCACAAGTACGCGCACAGCAGGCGGAAAGGAAGCATGGCTCGAGTCATACCAGCGTTTTGGGTGTAGGTGAACAATGAATTAATGAGAGACCGTAGTCGCGTTATTGCTCCAGGGCTCGCATCGTCTCATCGAGCGTGTACTGCAGGTACTCATCGAGATCTTTTTCGAGCACTTCCAAGGCAATCTCGGCCGCTTGATCGCCTTCGAAAAAGCTTAGGCCTCGCACCGCTTCCAAGCGGACACGCGGATGCGCGTCTTGCACTGCGGCTTGTAGTGAAGCGAGTGGCTCGTCGACCGCATCCCGCCAAGCGACCAGCACGCGCACGGCAGCCGCACGGGCGCGATGATCATCGCACTGAAGTAACTCGTTCAACAGTTCCTTGCGAACCACGTTCTGCGTCTGAAACGCCCACAGCGCCTCCAGGCGGTGATGCGTGTTACCGGAATCGTCACCAGAGAGCGTCGGCAGCCAGGCGTCGAGCGCCGCCACCACGGCGGCAGGTTCGCGCTGTGCCAATTCTCGGCGGACGCGATAGCGAGTCCGCTGCTCGGGCTCTTTCAGCAGTTCAAGCAACTGCGGCAGCGGAGCACCGTCGATCTTGGCAGGCGTCAGCAAGGGACGTTCTTTGTGAGTCACACGCCAGATACGACCATGACTGTGGTCTCGGCTCGGGTCGCGCAAGTTGTGCTGCAAGTGACCGATCAGAGCGTTATGCCAATCGACAATGTACAGCGCGCCATCGGGGCCGAACTGCATGTCAATCGGCCGGAAATTGCCATCGGAAGAACTCACCAGAGCGTCGACTTCGGTCCCCGCGAAACCCGACTCGGATTCCTCGATCCGGTGATTCAGAATCGCTCGTTCGCCAATCACGTTGGCCAGCAGGAAATTCCCTTGCACGTCGTCGGGGAAGTGGCGACTGCTGATGATCTCCGCCCCGGCCGACGGACGAATCCGCTTGGGATAAAACGTCTTGTGCTGATACTTGGGATCGCCCCCACCGAGTGCTGCCACGCGGCGATGTTGCGATCCACCGGGATGCTTGAGAGGGTAATCGAGATGCCCGGTCAAGGGTGCCGCCCAGTAGCTGTAGCCGGGCGACGCGTCGGCAATAAAGTTTTGACCCCAGTCATCAAACACGTGCCCCCAAGGGTTGGCGAACGCGAACGTGATGTAGGCACCGAACGCCTCGGTGCGGGGGTCGTATCGCCAAACGCCCGCTTCGGCCATCCGCGTCAAACCGTACGGGCTCTCGATCTGCGAGAACTTGAATGTACCTTCTTGAAAGTACAGGTTGCCACCGGGACCCCAGGTAAACGCCGCCAAGCCATGGTGCGAGTCGGCCGAACAGAACCCGATCAGACGTCGTTCACGATGATCGGCTTTGCCATCCCCGTCGGTATCTTTAATGAACAGCACATCAGGTTGTTGGGCCACAAAGGCACCGCCGCGTCCGATCTCGAATCCGGTCGGTTGATGCAAGCCGTCGGCAAACACCGTGCAGTCGTCGGCACGACCATCCGCATCGGTGTCGCTAAAGATCAACAGTTTGTCATCCAGCTTGGTCTTTGGTTTCCAGTGCGGATAAGACGCCATCGTCGAAACCCACAATCGACCTTGGTTGTCAAAGTTGAGCGCGACCGGGTTGGCGAGTTCCGGGAATTGTTCCTCGGAGGCAAACAGATTGATTTCGTATCCCGGCGCGAGCTTGAACAGCTTCTGCTGGGCTTCGGCGGGCAGGTAATCGAGCGTTCCCAGTTTCCCATTCTTGCGATTTGGATCGTTGGGAATTCCGACATTCGTTTTGGGACTGATGAACGGCAGCGTGTTGCTGTCGTCGATGGATGAGGGCAACTTTTTGCCGAGCGCGGCGGCAAAAATCCGTTGATCCCGGTTAGCCGTCATCTGGTCGAGGATCGCGCGTTCGCGTTCCATCACGTCACGGTTGCGGTAAGTGCCATCGAAGCCCGCCGAGCCACGGTCGCCATAAATGGAAAACCCGTTCACGGCGCGGTAACGATGCCACCAATGAAAGTTTTTGTCGTCGACAATGGAGCGAATCGTTTCGTCGATGTCAGCGGGGCCGCCATCTCCAAACAATCCGGCATCCAGAATCGGAGCCAAGGCGCGATAGCCGGCATCGTTCAGGTGGCAACCGTTCAGGGTCAAGCGTTGCTCGCTGGTTTGGAATAACGCTTTCGTCGGTGTAAACAGATCGACGAAAATGGCATCGGTGCGAGCCGCCACATCGGCCAATGCCTGTGTGTAAGCAGCTAGTCGGGCGTTGTGTTCGCTACCATCGGGCAGGTTCGGATCGCCAGTGTTTTCAAAGGCGATCGGTGAAACGAGCACCACGCGTGGGGCAGCCTTGCCGTCGTACTGCTGGCTTTGGGTTTCGGTAACCAGTTTTTGCATGTCTTGGGCAAAATCGTCCAACCCCGCATCGCCGGCAAACGATTCGTTGTAACCAAAGAAATACAGCACCACGGAAGCTTTGCTGTGCGTCAGGTGCTCGTTGGGAGCTCCGAAGTTCTTCGAACGAATCCGAGTGAACGCTTCGTCCCCTGGAAAGCAGAGATTCCGGACCGCCAGTTGTTTGTCGGGAAAACGCCGGTAGAGCAATGTTTCCCAATAGTTATGATGTTGCATCCGTTCGCCCAACGCATTGCCGACCAAACAAATTTGATCTCCTTTTTCCAGTTTCAAGTTGGCTGCAGAAACTTGCTGCGAGAGGGCGAGGAGCGAAAGCAGGGCTAGCGAAAGCGTCGCCAGCAGGCAAGTCGAGCGTGTCATATGAGGCGCACCGTGGCTGCGGTTCGAGGTGGGAAGAGTAGCGAGAACCAACTTATTCTAACCCGACTGATCGTCAATAGTCAGCGACAGCCACAGGATTACAAACGCTGCAACTGCACCGCCAGGCGAATCGCTTCGACCATGCTGTGATGGCTGGCAATTCCCTGCCACGCGATATCCATGGCCGTGCCATGATCGACCGAGGTGCGCACGATGGGCAGCCCCAGCGTCACGTTGACGGCGTCGTCAAAGGCGAGCGTCTTCAGCGGAATCAGCCCTTGGTCATGGTACATGCAAACATAGACGTCGGTCTGTCGGCGGTTACCGATCGTAAACGCCGTGTCGGGTGGTAACGGACCGGTTACCGCGATACCCTCCCGGGCCGCTTGCTGAATCGCTGGCAGGATGATGCGTTCTTCTTCGCCATTGCCAAACAGGCCATGCTCTCCGGCGTGCGGGTTTAATCCACAGACGGTAACGCGTGCCTCGCGGCCACGAATTTTGGAAATCGTTTCGTGCGCCATGCGAATCGATTTCAAGATGGCTCCGACCGTCAGCAGGGCCGGCACATCGGCGTACCCAACGTGGACGGTCGCCAAGATACAGCTGATGGTCTCGGCAGTCAGCATCATCCGCACGTCCGACGCCCCGGTACGCTCGGCGAGCAACTCGGTGTGACCGGGAAACGGAATACTCGCTGCATGCCAAGCCTCCTTTTGGATGGGGCCAGTAACCATCGCAGTAACTTCGCCCGCCAACGTTTTGTCGATCGCCGCACAAACGTAATCGAATGAAGCTCGACCGTACGTCGCCTCCACACGCCCCGGTTCGACAGGCCGCTGGAACTCGCCAAGGTTCCAGAACGGCACATCGGGAAAGGGGATTCGCAGCCGCTCGGCAACCTGCTCACAGGCGGCTCGATTACCGATCAGCAGCGGCTCGCACCACTCGGTGACTTCCGACACCGCCCGCAATGCGACTTCGGGCCCAATTCCCGCGGGGTCACCGGTCGTGACTGCAATCGTAGGCAACGGCATGGTCGCTCCAGTGACTAAAATAAAAACTCCACACAAACTTCATGGTATCGGTCGACAGCGTTTCCGATAAGCCTTAGCCCACGGTAAGGGACTCAATCGGTCTCGGTTGGACGATTTACCCGTTGCCAGCGGACACGTTGGCAACAATGATGCTGCAGTGTTTGGCTTAACGTTTTTCATCTCCGTTGATTCATTTCTGGAACCCACCATGCTCCTGCCTCGCATCCTCTATGCGATCATCTGTGCGTTCACCTGCGTGCACTTGCCTGTCGATTTTGTTGTCGCCCAGTCGCTAGAGACCGCAGCGAAAACCGCCGCCACGACGCCGGACGGCGATGCGATGCGGGCGTTGCAGACCGACGCACGGACGACCAACCAAGCCCCCTTTGGGCATTGGGGCTCGTTGCCGAATCGCTATTCCACATGGACCAACCATTCCAATCGCCTGATCCCGATCTACACGTTTGGGATTACGCTCGACGGATTGCGTGAAGAGGGCAGTGTCTATCGTGACGAAGCCCGCTTGAAGGAGCTCTTTGCCGGCACCGTTCCGACGAACACCGTGAATCCAACGGCGGCTTACTTCGATCAAACCGATGTCTATCGACTGCAGCAGCAAGCCATCGCCGCCGGCAAACGCCACGTGATCTTGATAGTGTTTGACGGCATGGATTGGGATACGACTCGGGCTGCGGCGATCTACAAGAATCGGCGTGATGCGTATGACGAAGGTCGTGGAACGGGATTGCGATTCCAAGATTACCGCGGCACCGAAACCGATTTTGGTTTCTTTGTCACGACCCCTTTATTGGCGGGCCAACGGACCGACGTGAACGCACAGGTGGTCCTTTCCGGCCGCCAAGCAACAACGGGCGGATACAATCCGGCCATGGGAGGCGAAACGCCCTGGGCGATGGCGAAAGCACGCGACTACTTGACCGGTATGGATCGCACCGAGCCGCACACGGTGACCGACAGCGCGTCCTCGGCGACTTCGATGACCAGCGGTATCAAGACCTACAATGGGGCGATTAACTTTGACGCCGAAGGAAATCAAGTCGAACCGCTGCCGCGACGTTTGCAGCGCGATCACGGGTTTGCGATCGGAGTCGTCAGCAGCGTCCCGATCAGCCACGCCACGCCAGCGGCGGCGTATGCGAACAACGCGGCTCGCGGTGACTATCAAGACATTTCACGAGACCTGCTGGGCTTACCCTCGAGTGCTCATCGAACCGCCGCGCTGCCGGGCGTGGAGGTACTGCTTGGCGGCGGGTGGGGCGAGCAAAAAAAATCGGCGTCGGCTCAGGGAGATAACTACGTCCCCGGGAATCCTTACGTCGACGAAGCCGATTTAGACACCTTGGCCGAACGTGGCGTTGTCGTCGCGCGCCGCACCCCAGGGGTCGCTGGCGTCGAAGTGCTGACACAAGCCGCCGAACAGGCGATCGAGCAACGGCAGCGGCTGGTGGGGCTGTTTGGTGTCGCAGGTGGCCATCTTCCCTTCCAGACCGCCGACGGAAAATTCAATCCCACGGTCGACGTGAAGGCGGCGGAACACTACACCCCGGCCGATGTGCAGGAGAATCCCACGGTCGCCGACATGACAACCGCGGCGCTGCGGGTGCTGGAGCAGGACGAGCAAGGGTTTTGGCTGATGGTCGAAGCGGGCGACGTCGACTGGGCCAGCCACGCCAATAACTTGGACAACGCGATCGGAGCCGTCTTCAGCGGAGACGACGCCTTTGCAGCGGTCGTCGACTGGGTCGAATCCCGCGACGCGTGGGACAAAACAGCCGTGATCCTCACCGCCGATCACGGGCACTATTTTGTCCTCACCGACCCCGCGCCGATCGCTAACGCGCAAGTGGCTGAATAGCCGCTCGGCAACGATACTCTGAAACCCAGGGTTCTCCCCTCGACGGTGGGGCTTAGCATATTGCTCGGAATCCGATCAGGCGAGGCATTGGGCTAAGCTGGGTATTGACGGGGGAATGTTTCCAGTCGATTCACCCCCTTTGTCGATGCCACCAAGGCTCAGTCAGCAAACAGCTCTTGGCCGCTTGATTCGGTTTCCATCAACGCCGTTTTGACAACCGTCCGCACACGCCGCTCGGCGACTTCTTGCGACAGTTTGGCGATCGCTTCGGCCACCGGCATCGAGCCCAAATCGCCATCGATCCGGTCGCGGAGCGCCAATTGTCCGGCTTCCGATTCCTTGGGGCCGACGACGGCCATGTAAGGCACCAGTTCCAGTTGGGCATCGCGAATCTTCGCCTGGACCTTGCTGTTGCGCAGGTCGGTGGTGGCTCGCAAGCCGGCATCGCTGAGCTGTTTCGTGACCGCCACCGCATAGTCGGTGGTTTTCTCGGACAGCGGCAACACGCGAATCTGCTCGGGAGCCAGCCACAGTGGAAAGGCGGCCGCAAAGTGCTCGATCAACATCCCCACGAAGCGTTCGAGAGAACCAAACGGAGCACGATGGATCATCACCGGGCGATGCCCCAGATTGTCGGCACCGGCGTATTCCAGCTTGAATCGCTCGGGCAGATTGTAATCCAGTTGAACCGTTCCCAGTTGCCATGACCGACCGATGCAGTCGCGCACCATAAAGTCCGCCTTGGGGCCGTAAAAAGCGGCCTCGCCAGGTTGCTCGTTAAAGCTCAAGCCGGAATCCTCCAGCACGCCGCGAAGCGCCCCTTCGGCACGATCCCAGTTCGCTTCGGTGCCGACATACTTATCGCTATCGCGATCACGCAGCGACAACTGCACACGGTAATCGGTCAAGCCGACCGACTCGAGCACGAACTTGGTCAGATCGATCGTGGCCCGGAACTCGTGTTCGACTTGATCGGCGGTGCAGAAGATGTGGGCGTCGTCTTGCGTTAATCCACGCACCCGCAGCATGCCGTTCAATTCACCGGTTTGTTCATGCCGATAGACCGTGCCGAATTCGAACAATCGCAATGGCAACTGACGATACGAACGCGGTTGGGCTTTGAAAATTTGGCAGTGATGCGGGCAGTTCATCGGTTTGACGAGGTAGCGTTCGTGAATCGTTTGCCATTGATGCAGCACTTCGCGTTTGGCATCGGCCGAAGCGCTCGGTTTGTAGTCCGGCAGTGTCACGCCCAGGACTTCGGCAGCCGCCATCAATTTATCTTCGCCGTCGCGGTCCAGCGTACCGGCTTCCAAGCGTTGGCTCCAAGCGTCCAGCAAGCCACCCGCTTCGGCACCAAATAGCGGCGCGAACTGGCTGTCACGATAGTAAGGAAAGTGGCCGCTGGTTTCGTACAGTTCCACGCGTCCCAGGTGCGGGCTGTAGACCGGATCGTAGCCGCGCTGCAGTAACTCGCGCCGCAGGAAATCTTCCAGCAACGTCCGCACACGGGCCCCGCGCGGCAACCACAGGCAGAGCCCTGGCCCGACTTCGGGATTGAAGGCGAACAGGCCATGCTTTTTGCCCAACACGCGATGGTCACGGCGACGTGCCTCTTCCAGCAATTCCAGGTGGGCTTTGAGTTCTTTCTTGTCAAAAAACGCCGTGCCATACAGTCGCTGCAGTTGGCGACCTTTCGCGTCGCCTTTCCAATACGCGCCCGCCACACTCAACAACTTGATCGCCTTGATCATCCCGGCATGTGGGATGTGCGGTCCGCGGCAGAGGTCTACGAATTCGCCTTGCCGATAGAAGCTGACCGAATCTTGATCGCCCAAGCCGGTTTGAATGTGCTCGACCTTGAGGTCCTGCCCCATTTCCTCGCACAGTTGCAGCGCTTTGTCGCGTTCAAGGCTGAACCGTTCAAAAGGTTCCTTGCCCTTGATGATCTTATTCATCTCGGCTTCGATGCGAGGAAAGTCTTCCTCGCTGATTTTTTCAGGCAGGTCAAAATCGTAATAGAAGCCGCCATCGGTGGTCGGGCCGAACGCCAACGACACCCCTTTGAACAACCGCATCACCGCGCGTGCCATCACGTGCGCCGCGGAGTGACGCAACACCGCCAAAGCGGCGGTGTCGCGACTGGTCAGCAACTGCAGTTCGACGGGGGCCAATACGTCGTCTGCCAATTCTTCGAGCGGGCGAATGGCATCGACAATCTTGCCATCGACGACCGCCGCCACCACGGCTCGGGCGAGCCCTTCGCTGATACCGCTCGCCACATCCATGGGCGTCGACGAACCGGGATGATGCTGTATTGAGCCATCGGGAAGCTGAACTGAAACATCCGACATCGCTGCCATCCTTCAAAGAGAGAAAACTGCGGGCCCCGTTACAAAAGGAGTGCCGCCATAAATAAAGGATCGCTGCCGCACAGGGAATTCGTCAAGCGGCCACAGCGGAGGCTATTTCTTTTGTCCGACAGGCCAGAACTTTTGCCAGACGCCTTTGCTCTCGCTCGCCTTGCCCGGTTCTTCGCTTCCGGAGGAGTCTGCTGGCAAATCTCCAACGATTTTTGCTACCAAATCGCGCACCGCCTGTGTAATGCCCGCTTTCGGAGCCTGCGTGATCAGCGGCACTCCGTTATTGCGGACCTCGACCATGGTCCGGTAGTCATTGGGTAGCTGAGCAAAAATCTCGCGTCCCATCGTCTCCTTCGCCTTTTTCAAGCTGATGCCCCCGGTATCGAGGCCCGCTCGATTGACCACGATTTTGGTCTTCTCTTTCAGCCCCTCAATTTCCTCAAAGCTCATCATCAACCGGACCACGTTCCGCAGGCAGGGCAAATCCAACTGCGTTACCAACACGACATGATCGACTTCTGCCAGGACCGCCATGTCGACCGCCGAATAGCTCTTCGAGAGGTCGACAATCAGGTGTGTAAAGGAAGCTTTCAGCAAGCCGATCACCTTCCGCAGGCTTTCGGCGTTGATCACCTCCGCGTCGTGCAGTTCGACCGGTCGCGGCAACAGATACAGCCCCGAGCTGTGCTTGGTCAGCGAACGCTTCAGCAACTGAATGTCGAGCCGAGATATATTCTGTGCAACATCCGCCAAGGTGTAATCGGGAATCGCGTCGAGGAACACATCGGCGTCACCAAGTGCCATATCGAGGTCCACCAAAGCGACGCTGGTGCCCGGTTCGGTTGCCAATACACAACCCATGTTGACCGCTAAGCTGGTGCTACCGACGCCACCGGTGGCCCCCGCAACGGCGATCACCTCGCACGCCCGAGACTTCGAATTCGATCCGCCGAACTTCTGCTGGCCCACCCGTTCAAGCGCCATCGTCAAGTCGTCCGGCGAAACCGGCAGCGTAATGAATTCCCGTGCGCCGGCCCGCATCGTCTTGAGGATCAGATGGCCTTCGGTGCTGGAACTGGCTGCCAGTAAGGCGCAATCGCGATGGGTGTTGGATAGCTTGCCGATTAACTCGATCGCCTTTTCGCTATCGGCATCCAGCGAGACCACCCCCACGTCGGGATTGGTTTGGCTGACGACGTCCGAAAAGAATTCATATCGTGAACACTCGGCTTCCAACCAGACAGTGTCCATGCCGAGCAGCATTGACTTGAGCGATTCGCGGGTCCCGTCATTGGGATCGACGATCGCTAGTCTCAATACGTTACTCATACGTTGGTATCCGAGATTTGGTTAACAAGCGAAACAAAAATCATTCTGCGGGAGCCAAGACCGTCACGCCCGGGGCGACCATCGTGCCCTGAGGCTGCGGAACGATGGCACCGGGAGGAAGGCCGTAAGGATTCGAACTAGGCGATCCCATCATGGCTCCTTCATGCATGCTGGTTTCCAGCATCGGGCCGCCGCTGGAGTTACAGTCACCGCCGTGTTGGCAGGAGCCATACACGGGGACTTCGATGTGACCTTTGCAGAAGAATTCGCGATCGGTGGGTGACATCGAATTCAAACCAGGACCACCCGGTGGCACTTCATGCGGGTCCATCGCATCGACCAATTCCGGAGTCACCAAAATCAACAGTTCAATCTCGTTTTGCTCTTCACGAACATGCCGAAATGCCGCCCCAAAATAGGGCAGTTCGCCCAGCAGAGGAATCGATCGCGTGGACGCTTCGATGCGAGTCTGCAACAGACCGGCGATCGCAAAGGTTTGGCCGGCATCCATCTCCACAGCCGTCTCTACGTAGCGACTGCGAAAGCCAGGAACTTGCGTGCCGTCGAGAGTCAATCCGCGCGACGGATCGGGCTCGCTGACCTCGGGGCGAACCTCCAAGCGAATCCGCCCTGGGCCGACCACGAATGGCAAGAAGTCGACCGAGGTGCCGAACTCTTCATAGTTCACCGTCACCCCCTGTTGCGATGGAATCAGGTAGGGCACCTTACCACCGACGATAAAGCGAGCCGGGCGACCGTGCGTTGCCACCACGGTCGGTTCAGCGAGGACCTTGATCAGCTCATTTTGACGCAGTGCCTTGATCAACGACTCAAAGTTATAACCACCGAGCTGGAAAGCTCCGCGAGCATTGGATTGAAACGCGATCGGCGTCAGGGCATTGGTCAGTCCGCTTTGCTCGACATTCACGAAACCGCTCGGCCCCGACACGAACCCGTCGACTCCACCTGGATTTCTAAAGCCCCAGTCGATCCCCACGTCACGCAATTTGGTCCGCGAGACTTCCATGATCTTGGTATGCAACAAAACCTGCTGCACACCCACGACACGAATGTTGTTCACGACCGTCGCGTAGAACTGTTCGACAATCGAAACGGCGCGATCCACATCGTCAACGTTGGTAACCGTCCCCGACACAATCGCACTTTTGTTTAACGGCATGACTCGGAGCGATGCCATGGGCAACTGCGAACCGAGAATGCCTTCCACCTCGCGAGCATCCGCCAGCACCACAATGTCGACCGTATAGAGTTGGTCGTCGGCATCCCAAAGATTCAACTGCGTCGTACCGGGGGTCTTGCCGTGAACCTGGATTTGGTTCTGCGACACCGGAGTGGCACTTAAGATCCCTTCGTTGTGGACCTGGAACCGAGGAACACGTTTATCAAGCGTCAGGATGCGGCTACTCTTGACGATCATCTCCAACCGTTCGACCGGCTGCGTGACGTTGTAGTTGACGCTGGCACTTGTCGAAGCCAGCATGCCCGAGCCCGCCGTGGAAGCTTGGCTGCTGTTCTGTCCGTAGCACGGAGTCGTCACTCCAGCCGCAAAGCCAGCGAGCAACAAGCAAGCGGTTGTGACTACCGCGGAACGTCTATGATTCATGCTAATCGCGTCCTTGCTTGACCAAACGGATCCTTCCGTTGCTTCGGCGGTTGACGGTTCGTGAGAACCATGGCCGCGAAACAGGTCAGTGCGAATAAGTTAAAAAGGTTACTCAGTCTCTTGCTGCAGTCCGACCGGCTGTTGAGAACCGTTAGGAACTGCCGCGCCTTCTTCGAAGAAGGGGCTCTCCGACCCGTTCAGGTAGCTGTATTGATCGCTGCTCGCGGGCACCGTTTCGGCGGAGGTCGCCGGGGGCTCGGTGGGCGAGGAGCCCAGTTGGTCGCTCGACTGGACGACGACCCAAATGCCATCTCGCAGTTCATAAACTTCCATTACGTTGCCAGACATTTTCGTCATCCGCACCGGTTCTTCTTTGGTGGGAACCTGTGCATTGGTTAACACTTTCGGGGAGGCTTGAGGCGCCGACGCTTCTCGCACACCCGATTCGGCGATCCACCGCAAGAATTGCTGCCCCGCTACATCCGCCCCGTCACTGGCGTCTTTGTTTTCATATTCGTCGGGGTGGCTGAGCGACAGCCGAACATTGCCCAACTCGTTGGCGTAGGTCCACGCCTCCTCGTCCTTCTGGTGAATCAGCAGCGAGATCGTCCGAGCCGCTTTGCCGACGTCTTCCCCTTCGGTGCGGGTCTTTCGACCGTCGACGGCATAAACTCGGATGCCCGACAAAACCTGCTGCGTCATCGTTTGAGGAATGACTTCGCTTTTCTTGAAGAAGCCCATCACGTTGACGCGGTCACCCGGTTGTACCAACGTAGCCACACTGCTGGCCGGATCGGTTTGCATCGACACGACGCTAAAGTCGCGTGGAATATCTCGACGCGTGTTGCCAGCCGAAGCGCTCACTTTGCGTTTGATCAGCGGCTCGCCAGAATACAATCGCTGATTCGAATACATGCCTTCGATCTCTTCGAGCTTGCTGATTGAACCTTCCGGCAAGCGGTCGATAGGCCATGCTTCCAACTTGATGTTTTCGGCGGTGAACTGCTCGCCGATTTCGATGTCTTGCACGGTGACAAAGATTTCAGCCGTCTGCTGCTTCTCGGTCGTGCCTTGGGCTTGCATCCATTTGCTCGCACCGACAGCAGCAATCGTCCCGCTGACACCGGCGATGACCAAAAGTAAAAATTTGTTTCGCATAAGTCACTGCCTCGCGGCCGGCCTGATGGGAAGCGTTGAAGATGAAAGAAAAAGGCTGCTCGAGGTGTTATTGGCGTTCGTGCCCGCGCGGCTTCACACCGCCTAGCTCAGCCGCACCAATGCGAACAACCCGTCTAACTGATTCGGTTGCTAGCTCTTCTGCTGTACCACCCGCCTCCGCCGGAGGACGCTTGAGCCACCTAGTCGGTGAGACCGAGTTGTCCGTGAGACCGAGTCATCCAGGCCTAAGCGTTTCTTTCGGAGTTCGAGAAGGCACTCCTGCAGTACAGACTCCCTGGGACAGCATCGGTCCCCTCGTCGTTACAGCTCGCATGAGCATGCAGGTCGACGCAGGCAACCTGACTTGCCAGGCTCGATTAGACCAGCATGCCAGCGTATGCGAAGTACAGAATCGATCCGATGGCCATCGGAATTCCGTAGGGCAGCAAGTGCATCGTTGGCTTCCGCTCTTTTGCAATCGCAGCCAGTTTTTCGGGGTTCCGCACCGTTTTCCACTCGTGCAGAATTTGGTGTGCCATCACATAGTGCTTTCGCCATTGGCCACTCATCGCGATCATTACGATGGCCATGATGGCACCCACAAAGGTCGTCACCACAAAGGCCCACCAAACGGAGCTAACACCGACCCAAGCTCCCAGACCGGCAAGCAGTTTGACGTCACCGCCTCCCATTCCGCCGACGGCTCGTACGATCAGCAACAGCATTAATCCGACGGCGGTGCCGGCCAAGCTGGCACCCAACCCGGGCCAGCCGGCTTGAACCATGCCGTGGACCCAGCCGGTAAGGATGAACGGAAAGGTCAGCCAGTTGGGAACCTTGAGAATCATGCCGTCAATGACCGCCGCGACGATCATGACGACGCTCACCAACCAGATCGGCCAGTTGGCAGCGATCGAATCTAGAATCATTTCCATCGTTCAGTCCCCCGATGATGCGAATTCTAAGACGTTTGTTTCGCGTCTTAATGAGTTGTTCTTACGTAAGTTTTTGAGCTCCACCGAAATGCGGCGAGCGTGCGAAGTTCGTCTAACGTCCACTAACGCAAACAGGTGAACCAACTGAACATGGCCACGATCAACGTCGTCACGCAGCAGACGATTTGCCACGCTTGGGTGGCGGCTTCGGCGGGTAACAGCGGATAGTCCATGACAGCTTTGTCGTGAGTGAATTATTTTCGATTGGTAATGAATCGCCCTAGGAACAGGGCGGTAATAACCCGAAACGCGTGGCTGAAAACGCAAGGAATTCAACAGCACGCGCCGCGGGATGAAACGCTTGCAACAGCGATGAACTACTTGGCCAGTTCGTCAGCAACGCTCTGGAACTTGTCGTTCGCGTTCGAACCGATCAGGCCGACGCTGCCGAGGCATACCACGATGATCAAAGCCATCATGACGGCGTACTCAACAGCGGTAGGGCCGTCTTCGTCTTTCAGGAAATTGACAACTTTTTCGGCGAAGTTCTTCATGTCTCTACTCCAGGCGAGGAAGTCGTGGTTTCAAACGAAACCACTACGACAAACAAAAAATGTTGAGCAACCAAAACGTTGCACAACCAGTGCAGCCTCGTCTCCAATCATCGCCGTGGTGACAGACGCTCTGAACTGCTTCGCGAATTCGCTGACAGATCAGACCGTGAACTGCTGCCTTGGCAACCCGGCAGTCCCATGCAATGCATCGGACCCGTAGCTTTGCGCCCCGACCTTACGATCGGTTAGCCTTTTTCAAGGAGGCAGAGGCCGACCGAACCGCTTTGGAAGGATTCGCTCGCAAGCAAAATCGATCCCCAACCATTCGGCAGCAGGTTGAACACCAACCCGCTCGCTCTCTGCAGGAAAAGTACGACAGGAATGGCTCGAGTCAAAAGAAACGGGTAGGGAATCCTTTAGCCGTTGCGGGAACTTGGCATTCCTGACCGTTTAGACCGACTGTGCCGAAAACACGGGGGGCAGGCTAACGTCGGTGTGCAACTTGCCACGGAAAAACTGCAGTCCATCAAAGGCTGCTTGAGATGCTGGCCGCGATCGGCGGCGATCGATTCCAAGTCTTCAGCCGGGAGATGCTGACTCCAAAGAGTCGCGTGGGCTGAGAGACGATTCGGCAATCCGAAACTTGCCGAAAGAAAACCCCGACTCGCAACGGGCGAGGCGGTCACCCGCCACGAGTCATTGGGGCCTCTTCTGGCCCAGGCAAGAGCCGAGAAGAATCCGCGATTCAATCAGGCAAGCTGTGAGCGGAGGCGGGTGAGGCTTATCACCGCCCACCTCCGCTCAAGCCCGCTACGCTACGACACCGTCCCTCCGGTGATCGCGTCTGAAGGATAGGCATGCATCCCGTGCTCCGAGATGTCCAAGCCCGCCGTCTCTTCTTCCGGCGAAACTCGCAGCATGCCAACGGCCTTCATAATTCCAAAAATGATGCCCATCGTCACGAATGCCCAGATGCAGATCGAAGCGGTGCCGATCAACTGGATCATGAAGTTGGTCGAACCACTCGCGAGGTGCGTGTTGGGGAGAAATCCAATCGCCATGCAGCCCCAGATGCCGCACAAGCCGTGGACCGGCCAAGCTCCCACTGGATCGTCAATTTTCAACTTGTCCAGCATCACGATGCCGAGCACAACCAGAAGGCCGGCCACAGCACCAACGACAACCGACCAACCATTCGTGAAGCAGTCGCAGCAGGCGGTGATACCTACCAAGCCACCCAAGGCTCCGTTGAGGCTCATCGTCAAGTCGGGCTTGCCAAACATGACCCAGCTGAGGATCGTTGCTGTGACAACACCCGCGGCAGCGGATAAAGTCGTATTGACTGCAATCAATACGGTCGCATCGATGTCGCCGGTGCCTTGGAAAGCCAGTTGGCTGCCGGGGTTAAATCCGTACCAACCCACCCACAAAATGAATACGCCCAGGGCCGCGAAGGCTACATTGTGACCCGGCAGAGGCACGCTCTTGCCGTCCGCTGTGAATCGTCCCAGCCGAGGCCCGAGAATGATGGCTCCCGCCAAGCCAGCGAATCCGCCCACAGCATGCACGACTGCCGAACCAGCAAAGTCTTGGAACGCCATCGAGTAACCGTCCCCGGTCAACTCGCCAAACTGCGTCAACCAACCACCGCCCCACTTCCAATAACCACTGATCGGATAGATCAAGCCGGTCAACAGCGCGCTGTAAACCAAGTAACCGGTAAACTTCATGCGACCGGCAACGGCACCCGAAACAATCGTCGCGGCGGTCGCTGCAAACACAGCCTGGAAGAACCAGTCAACTTGAGGAGAGAACGTGCGATCCGAACCCGCTTCGTAGATTCCGCTGCCGCCAAATGCAAAGTAGCCGTTCACCTGCTCGGCTTGCTCGGCGGACATGTAGGCAGTCGGATACATTAACCCGAATCCGACGAAGAAGAACAACAGGGCACCGACGGACAAGTCCATTACGTTTTTGTAAAGGATGTTGACCGTGTTCTTGGCCGAGTTCAAACCGACTTCGACCATGGCAAAGCCAGCCTGCATGAACAACACCAACACTGCGCAGATAAACAGCATCACGTTGTCCAAGGCGTAGCCAACGCCCAGGTCGGCCTCTTCCTCAACAGCTGCCTCTTCTTCGGCTGGTGCTGCCGCCTCTTCCTCGGCGGGAGCCGTTGCTTCCGCGGGAGCCGCCTCTTCCTGAGCCCAACTAGGCGAAGCAAACGTGAGGCTAACGCCCAGCAGGGCTAGTAACATGAGCGGCCCGAATAGAGGACCTTTCCAAAAACAAATCATTTTCTTTTGCCTTTCGCAGTCAACAAGGTGTGAGAAGCCACCCCTCTGGGAGCGGCTGATGTCATGTTTGCGAGACGACTGCGAAATCTTCGTTCAGCCTTGCCTGGGCCGTAGACCAACTCGAATACCGAAGCGAACGACTCGGTGCGTCTCTGCAGAGGAAGTGCGATGCAAGCAACGGGCCAATAGCCTTTAGTAAATCTCAAAAGAATCGCTAAGCACTTGTAATGGCAGTGTTTAGAGAATTGAGAATCTTGGCGATTGCGATCGACGGGAGGCGGGGTTTCTCGGAAACGCCCGTTGCTTAGGCAGGCGGTGCTTAGAGAGTAAGCAGGTGCGTAATGGAAGATGCTTGGCCATTGGAACGCTGGTGCTTGATCCCGAGAGGCTCTGGCGCCTCGTTTCAGCGGGAGGAGGCTAGCCCGGATTATTGATAACCCGACGCGTAACGGCTCGTTGATTTAGTCATGTTTCGCGGTCTGAGATATGCGCTATCATAGCGGGTATGGAGATACTCGATGGTTAATTTTGCAGCCCCACCACTCGCGCGCGATC
>Ga0102938_10001635_pt1 | contig 16952 bp, 24 predicted proteins | sample SalPonR2_B_D2_MG_FD_84516 | JGI IMG/M metagenome (GOLD analysis project Ga0102938, IMG submission 84516) | Salt pond soil microbial communities from South San Francisco under conditions of wetland restoration - Salt Pond MetaG R2_B_D2_MG | ecosystem: Environmental > Aquatic > Marine >...
GACGGCGCCCAGGTCAAATTCTACCCAGAAGGACTCGGTTTGATTGCTACCTGTGGTACACCCCCGCGTCACCTCAACACAGCCATCGAAGAGATTCTCGGGACCATGCGACGAACCAAAGGTGTCCGAGGAGGCGATAATGTTCTGGGCATTAACAATAGAGTTGGCTATGTTAGTTACCGCTGGTTCGTCAGTAGTACTACCGATGGGAGCGACTGGATCAGATGCTGGTTCGGTTTCTGGTTCCGGTTCAGGGGCTGGTGTTGGTTCTAAAACTGTCGGTTGCGCTACTTCACCAGTTACTCGAAAACCGTCACGAATATAGTCATTGACTGCGGCAGCTGTAAAGCGATCATCAAACGAATCGCGGCTCTGTTGCACAGCACGATTCATAAATACCTCATATCCACCACTAAGACCAATACTGCGCATATACGTCTCAATCGTTCGTTCGGGATCGCGGAATGCAACCGCAGTTATGACACTATCTACTTCACCCACTGCCTGTTGCCAATCATTCCAGTTCAGTGCTTGAGAAAAAGAGTTCGCTGCTTCGCTCGCAAAATATCGATTCTCACGGGCCGTGACGTCTGCTGATGCTACTCGAGCGAGATTGGCGTTACTAATGTTCACTGCTGAGCCACGTTGGGGTTGTTGGATACTATTTCTACGAATCACGACATCTTGATGACCCGCTGCAGGATTACCCCAATTCAAGCCAAATGAACCAAAACCAGGCTCTGACTCCCACTTATAGATGACATTATTCTCGATACGCATATCAGTAATTGGCAATTCACCATCAACTCGAATCCCAATTACATTGTGTGTGGCGCCGTAGCGACCGCTATGGGCAATAATATTATCAGCAACGAGCACATCATTGAGAGCTGAGCGACCGTGACTCGACCGCTGCGGTGCTTCGCTAGCTAACCAGATACCTGAACCTTGTGGTTGCGTAGAGATATTTCGAGACCCGAGAACTACATTACCTGTCACCTCACCAGAGACATCATCGTTAGTTGGATTTTGGTTTGAACCCAAGGTGATGGCAATTGGCGTCCGCAGGAAAAGATTGTCAGATACCTCTCCACCGGTCCGGTTCTGCACACCACCAGACGATCCGTCAGCATCGACGTTACCACGATAGGTAGTGTTGCCGTCCCCACTCGAGAGATAGGCTGAGCGGTTAAAGATAGTTGAGTTAGCTCCACTCACATTTGGATTCCAGCCGCACTGAAAAAAAACGTTGTACTCGACTGTTAAGTTCCTGGTTTTAGAAGAAAAAATACACTGCGCGTGGCTATCTGTAGAGTAATTACCTGCAAACACGTTACGACGAATGGTCACTCCATCCAGCGTGGTGCCACTTCCGGCCATTACGTTTAATTGAATATACCGAAAACGGTTATCTTCAAAGAGGAGCCAATCGGTTTCATTCATTATATTGGCTTGCAAATTCCCAGTCTTACTTTGATCAAACGTAGCGGCATCCGGATCACGCTGGTAGGCATAAAAATCAAGTCCTACAATTGCAAGGTAGTTGCCCCCTGAGCGGCTATCCCAAGACCAAAATGGCATAGAAGTTACGCGCAGTAGCGGCCGATCGCCGTTACCATACGCACCAATCAATACCGGTTCGCGAGCCGAACGACCTTCAATGGCACGAGCCTCACTACGGTTACTAAAACCGCCCAGAACCTCATTCGTCCAGACGTCACCTTTTTTTAGTAACATCCAGTCTGGGTAGCCGTAGCGCAAGAGATCCTTTCCAGCGGCAATGGTTCGCTTTGGTGACTGTTCGGAGAGACCGTCATTACTGTCGTTACCTTCTGAAGAAGACACGTAAATGATGCGGGTATCATTACTTGGAGTAAAGTCGGAGTAGCCATCACGATTTGTACTTACCCCCAACACCGCACCGGCTGGTAGTTGCTCAACAGTGGTAAGACGACTTTGTAATTCGCCGACCGCCGTACGCAATGCCTCAATTGAAGCTGCCTGCGTAGTGTGCACAGGCAACACTATCGCTAGAAGTAGAAACGCTAACAGGCTACGCTTACCTATTTGTAGTGACATATAGAAACTCATAATCTTTTACATAATAATAATCAAAAAAAGCGGACCGAACGAACGGTCCACCTCCATTGGTGTAAGTATAGCGTATGTGACGTCTTTTTTGTCGTTCTTTCCGTAAACTGGGGATATGGCTACTTAGGCACTTTTGATAGCTTCATACATAATGCGCTCCTGCGCAGTCACGTAGTCGTGGATTTCTTCTTCGGTAAACCAAATTTTCATCTCACGCTCGGCCTCCTCAACCGACTCAGATTGGTGAATGAGATTCTTCACCGCGCGATTCTCTAGGGTGGCGTGTGAGAAGGTGTCGATAGTGTAGTCACCACGAATGGTGCCCACATCAGCAGTCGCTGGCTCGGTCGTACCCACTGTGCGCGTCACCGTGGCCACTGCGCCCACACCCTCCACGACAATAGCGATAACGGGAGATTCAGTCATATAGCGCACAATCGTACGAATAATATCTTTCCCGTACTCGATTGGCTCCTTTTCAATCTCTCGCCCTTGGGCCTTAAGATCTTCGACAATCCCCTCGCCTTTACGGGTGTACCAATCATCGTCTTTGTTGTAGTGCTCCAAGAGCTGTGCTTCCGTGGGCATAATCATTTTGAGTCCAGCCAACTTCAAGCCCTTCTGTTCGAAGCGCTTAATGATTTCGCCGACGAGAGAACGTTGGACGGCATCGGTCTTGAGTAATACGAGCGAACGCTCTTGGTGTGGTTGTCGAGCCATAGAAAATCTGTTCTAAACTATAGTTTTATAAGCGGGAGCAGTATACCCAGCCCGTATGGTAATTGCAACACAACGTAATTACAGAACTTTGTTAGTGAGCAATCTCCTATTTACAAATTCTGCTACTGGTTTTAGGGCTGGGTATATCGTACGTACCGTACATTGACTAGCGCACGGTAAGTACCTCAGGACCTTTTTCGGTTACCAATACCGTGTGCTCCATATGCGCGCTGCTCTGGCCTGAGTTGGTGAAGGCGGTGTAGCCGTCGCGGTCGACCATAACGTCGGGATCGTCACCGACGATTATCATTGGTTCGATAGCTAAGACCATGCCTGGCTCGAGCGTAGGTGACTCACCTTTAATATAAAAATTAGGAATCTGCGGCGGTTCATGCAGTTCGTACCCCACACCATGACCACAGAAGTCGCGGATAATCGCAAACCCTTCGGGCACCACCGCTTCGATTGCTTTACCGATGTCGCTCACGCGATTGCCCGGTTGGGCGGCGGCAATACCAGCTTTGAGCGCTTGTTTGGTAACGGCGATAAGGTGTCGGTCTTGCTCACTCAGCTCTCCGACCCCGACAGTACGGGCCGCATCAAGCACCATACCCTCGTAGGCAGTCACCAGATCGATGGAGACGACATCACCAGCCTGAAAGGTCTCCGGGTCTTCGTTAGGGATACCGTGCACGACGACATCGTTAATTGAGACACAGGTTGCAGCGGGGTATGGCCGGGGTGCGAAGGTCGGTTGGTAGCCGAGGGTCATTGGTTCGAGGCCGTACTCCTCAAGGAGTGCCATGGCCCGATCATCGACATCGAGGGTTGTGGCCCCAGCTACAACCTCTTTCTCGAGCTCGTCTAACACTGCGGCATGTAACTTGCCGCCCTTACGAAGCAATGCAATTGCTGCATCGTCTTTAATACATGGATGCTCACTCATTACCGTCATTAAAGCAAATACCACCTTAAAAAGCTACACTACCGCTACCTATCACGTGTGATAGGTAGCGGTACACAGTGACGCAGATACATACGCACGTTCGGGAATGATTTAGTCTGCGTCAGCTAGTGCCGCGGCGGCAGCTTCGTCAAGACCGAGGGCAGCGACAATTTGGCGATGAACACCATCAATCGAGTAGGTGCCGTCTAAGTCGTGCACGGTTGCATTAGGGTGGTTACGGTAATGGTCAAGGACGGGTACCGTATCCTCACGGTACCAGCGCAAACGTTCTTCGATTGACTCTGGAGTATCGTCCTCCCGGGCACGACTCTCCATCCGTTCGCGTACTACCGCCTCGGGCGTTTCGAGATTAATTACGTCGACGTGGCCACGTTCAAAAAATTTAAAGGCATCGGCGAGATCGGGTACCTGGCCAATGGTACGAGGGAAGCCGTCTATGAGAAGATGACTCTTTTCGTCGAGCTGATCGACCATAGCCTGCCCCCACAAGACGGCCACCAAAAAGTCGGGTTGGAGCATACCGGTGTCGAGCGTGCGCGCCACTTTCTCTTCGGCGAAGGTCTCTTGCTTCGCGGCCAAGGCGCGAAACCGGCGCCCAGTCTGAATGTCGACGACACGCCGCCGTTCGTCGTCTCCTTCGAGAACAGCTTTTAACTTTTCAATCTGTGTTCCCTTTCCACTGCCCTGCGGGCCAATAAAAATAACGGTTTTGATATCCATAGTTACCGACTATACTCATTAACAATGTCTTCTACCACTCGACTAAAATGCTCCTGGGCAGCCTCTAACTTGCCGTTGTGATTTTCGATAACAACATCGGCTTCGGGCATAAATTTTGATTCTTCATCGTAGCGTTCTTTACGCATGGCAAGATGTTCCGCATCCATCGGCGCGCGGGCAAGAATACGACCTTTCAGGTCCTCCCAGCTACCGGCATCGACGTAAATGACGGTGCACTGCTCGGGCGAAATGAGCTGACGAATCTGCTGTACTCCTTGGAGTTCCATCTCTTTCATTACCACCCTACCCTTTACCAACGGCTCGGTGAACTCTGCTTTTGGTGTTCCGTAGTAATTTCCGCTAAACTCTGCCCACTCGATTAGAGCGTCGGTCTCGATTAAGGTTTCGAATTCGTCACGAGAGACAAAGTGGTACTTTGGGTTTTCCTCTGTGCCTGTACGAGGGGCTCGGCTGGTATACGTTTTAGCGAAGTAGATGTGGTCGGTAAGATGCTCGATGCTCTCGAGCATTTTCTTTTTACCACTGCCCGAAGGGGCCATCAGAAGGATGAGGTGGCCGGTGTGTGTTGCTGACATAGACCACATTAGCGTACCAGGTTTTACCGTTACCGCAACAAGTAGCGTGCTATGCTATAGGCATATATATGGAGATTGAAAAGCGACACATCATTACTGTTTCAGGTAAGCCGGGTAGTGGGAAGTCGAGTACCGCCGACCGAGTGGCAGAGATGCTCGACTACGAGCGATACTCGTCTGGCGACATGGTGCGAGCACTTTTAGAAGCACGCAACATGACCCTCGAAGAATTTAATGAGCGTGCCAAAACCGAAGAATCGCTCGATGAAGCGATCGACGAGCAGCTGCGTGCCTTGCGCCAAAAAGACTACATTGTCATCGACTCACGCCTGGGCTTTTTCTGGTTACCGGAGTCGTTTAAAGTGTACCTCGATATTGATATGGACACCGCCGCCGCTCGCATCTTTAGCGACATGCAAGAGAATAAAAAACGCAAAAAGGGTGCCGGTATGATGAAAGACATCGGTGAAGTGCGTTGGCACGTTATTAAGCGTATGGAAGACGAGCAGAAACGCTACCGTCGACTCTACGGTATCGACCCGTACGACAGTACCCGCTTCGACCTCGTCGTAAACACAGAGCGACACTCCCCCGAAACGGTCGCGCTCACCGTGTTCGATGAGTATAAGAAGTGGTTGAAGACGCGGGTCTGGATTCCGGTCTATAGTGAGGTGCCGCTCGGTTATTCCTTCAAGAACCAATACTAAACAATGATCCCAAAATCACTGCCACTGCTTTGTTGGACTGCGGTAAATTATTATTCACCGTATAGTACATACGTCTCACAATAATTTCCTTGTCCGCCGCGCAGCGGCAGCAATTTTGAAATAATTGTGAAGAGCGGCATAACAAAAAGACCCGCCGAACGGGTCTTTTTGTATACGCTAACAACAGCGTGTGCTTTGCAGACAAGGGATTAGTAATTTTTCGTAGACACGGTGTGCGTTCCAGAAGTAAAAAAATGACTACAGATACGAGACGGATAAGAAAAAAGACCCATACGGGTCTTTTTTCTTACCCTGCAGTTACTTGAAGAGCTAGTAAATCATTTTAGACAAGGCGCACAAAGGATTTTGTTCGAGCCGTACTGAGTCGTACGGTGAGAATAAAATCTCTGCAGTGCAACGCCGTATCAAACGATTTAATACTCTCTCAAGGAGACTTGGGCGTCGAGTCGGCGCACAAGGTCCAAGACTACAGTAACCGCAATCAGGAGTGCCGTACCACCAATCGCAAAGGCGGCCACGCCCGTTGCTACCTGAAGACCGAGCGGCAGAATCGCTACGAGACCTAAGAAGGTAGCACCCACCAGCGTGAGCCGGGTAATGACGTTACCGAGGTACTCAGCGGTCTGTCCACCCGGGCGAATACCTGGGATGAACGAACCATTGCGCTGCAAGTTCTTTGCCATCGCATCGGGGTCGAAGGTGACCGCGGTGTAGAAGAAGGTAAAGAGAAATACCAACACAAAGTAGGCGGCGGCGTAGAGCGGCACATTCTGGAAGAACGCGTTGACCGCTACCGTCGCTGGCGCAATCCACGCAAGGTCAAAGGCGGAGAGAATGTTGAGAATCATCTGCGGAAATAGCAAGAGCGAGAGCGCGAAGATGATTGGAATCACACCCGCTTGGTTAAGCCGAAGCGGTAGGTAACTAGAAGTACCCCCGTACGTCTTACCACCACGTGATTGCTTGGCGTAGGTAATCGGTACCGGACGCTCGGCTTCGGTCATAAAGACCACCGCGTAGATAACGGCGAGGGCAATGAGCGTAAAGCCGATGTAGAGCGGTAACTGGGTTGCCGTGTAGCTAAAGATAAGCTGCGACATCGTGGTGGGAAGGGTTGCCACAATACCGGCAAAGATAATGATAGAGACACCATTACCGATACCAAATTCGGTGACGAGCTCACCAATCCACATTAGGAGCATTGAACCTGCCACAATAAGGATAACGTTTACGATGAACTGGAACTCGGAGAGTCCGGCAATCACCCCCTGGCTTTGTAAGAGCGTTAGGAAGCCAAACCCCTGCAGAATCGCTAATGGTAGCGTGAGTTGTCGCGAGTACTGCGTGAACTTGGCGCGCCCGGTCTCCCCTTCTTCGGTGTAGAGACTCTTCATTTTAGGACTCATAACCGTCATAAGTTGCATGATGATACTGGCCGTAATAAACGGACCAACACCAAGCATTACAATCGAGAGGTTCGCCAATCCACCACCCGAGAAGATGTTTAGGAGACCAAGAAATTGGTTGTTATCGAAGAATTGTTCGAGCACCAACTGGTCGACACCAGGGATTGGAATGGCTGCGAGCGCACGGAAGATGACCAGTGCACCAAGAATAAACAGAACGCGATTGCGAATTGCTTCGTCAGTGACAATAATCTTGAGTTTGCGGAAGAATGTTTGCATACCGGAATAGTATACTACGCGACGCTACCGCCAGCACTCTCAATCTTGGCCTGCGCAGTCTTTGAGACCTGGCAGCCGCTTACCGACACTTTCTTAGTGAGTTCGCCGTTACCGAGGATCTTCACTGTTGGTGCGCTCTTGCGCCGACTAGCTACGAGACCAGCCGCTACGAGCGTCTTGGGGGTGACCTCAGTACCGTCAAAGGTACTGAGCGTGCTCACGTTAATGACCGCTGGTGCTACCCGCTCGTTGTTGACGGTTTTAGCTCGGTTAACACCGTGACCACGGAGCTTAGGTAACTTCTTGATGTGCTCGCGCATCTCTGGGCGGCTGCTGTTACCAGCTCGAGCCTTTTGCCCCTTATGGCCGCGACCAGAGGTCTTGCCGCGCTTTCCACCGCGACCAACGCGCTTGGCGCTAGCCTTTTTGTGGGTTGGCTTTAGTTCGTGGAGCTGCATACTTAGTCTGTTTTAAGTTGCTTGAGCGCCTCGACGGCAGCGCGAGCATTGTTAAGCTTGTTCTTACTACGAGAGAAGAGCTTGGCGGTTACATCACGTACACCAGCTAGCTCAAGTACCGTACGGACCGAGCTACCCGCCACGAGCCCCCGACCAGGAGCCGGCATAATCATAACCTCGCTGGAGGCGTACTTAGTGTGTACGTCGTGTGGGATGACCTGGTCCTTGTTCATCGGAACGGTAATCATGTGTTTCTTCGCGTTACGAATCGCCTTCTCGATAGCGAGTTGGGTATCGCCGGCTTTACCGACGCCAACACCAACCCGACCCTTCTTGTCACCAATTACCATGGAGACTGAGAAGCTAAAGCGACGACCACCGGCCATCACACGCGTCACGCGGCGAATACTCACAATCTTTTGGTCAAATTCGGGACGGGTTCGTTCGCGTCCGCGATCACCGCGACGGGGACGGCGCGTACGGCCACCACGTTCACCACCGCGACCTCGTCGGGGACGACGCTCTGGCGTCGACGCCGACTGGTCAGCAGCTGGTGCATCGGTAGCAGCGTTCGTTGAAGCGGCTGCTGGAGCCTCCTTGACTGGAGTCTCGGTTGTAGCTTCCGGCTGTTTTGTTTCAGTCATAGATACTGATTAGTTACTAAGTGGTTAGAACGTGAGACCGTTCTCTCGCGCACTATCGGCAAAGGCCTTAATAGCACCAGCGTAGAGAAAGCCCCCACGGTCGAAGACAACTGCGTCGAGGTTCGCTTTTTTAGCCGCCGTAGCGATAGTCTGACCGAGCTCGATGGCGCGTTCAGTCGGCGTCGCGGCTTTGCTGGCCCGGGTGTCGGCAGCCAGCAACGTCTTGGCAGCAGTATCATCGATAAGCTGCGCGTACAAATACGCATTACTGCGAAAGACCGCGAGGCGAGGTCGCTCGGCGGTACCCGTCACACGAGCCCGAATGCGCGCGTGGCGAGCAGTGCGAGCGGCTGTCTTTTGTTGTGATTTGTTTGTCATACGAGATGTTGATTACAAATCTAAGTGTTTAGTTTTGCTTCAGCTGCGCGGAACAACAAAATTTTGTCAGGAAGCGTATATCGTATACGACGACTGCCAAAATTTAAGTTGTGACAAAGCAGATGGAGTAAAAATGAATACTTAGACAGCTTTTTTACCTTGCTTGCGAATAATATACTCACCCTGGTAGCGAATACCTTTGCCTTTGTATGGCTCTGGTGGTCGTACCTTACGGACGTTCGCCGCAAACTGGCCGAGTACTTCTTTGTCGGCACCAGTGATGGTGATGACGTTTTTCTCGACAGCTGCGTCGAGTCCCGCAGGAACTTCGAACTCAACCGGGTGTGAGAAACCAACGTTCAAGACGAGAGTATTCCCCTTCATCTCAGCGCGGTACCCCACCCCTTCAATTTCGAGCTTCTTCTCGAACCCTTCGGTCACGCCATGAATCATATTCTTCACGTGGGCCGCAAACGTACCCCAAAGGGCATGTGAGAACTTCGTCTCTTTCTTTGGTGCGACGGTAACTCCATCGGCACCAACTTCGATTGCTACCTCCTTGTGGACTGGTCGCGAGAGGGTCGCTTTGGGACCTTTGACGGTTAGCTCGGTATCGGTAACCGATACTTCGACACCGCTCGGGACAGTCGCAATTTGTTTTCCTAATCGGCTCATACGCTACCAAATGATAAAGAGCTGCTCACCACCAACGTGCTGCGCACGGGCCTCCTCATCAGTGAGGATGCCGGCGGGGGTTGAGAGAATGAGGTTGCCCTTACCAAACTTAACCGGATGAATCTCCGTTACTCCTGCGTACAGACGTCGACCAGGTTTACTGATGCGCTTCACCCCATTGATGTGGTGATGCCCAGCTGCGTCGTACTTTAATGTGACTGCGAGCTTCTTGCTCACGGCTGCTCCTTCAGCTGCCACTTGCTCGACGTACCCCGCCTCGGCGAGTTTCGTAGCAATGGCGTGCTTCAGTTTTGAATACGGCAGCAATACCTGGGTCTTACCCACGGCGCCAGCATTCTTCAACTGAATGATGAAGTCTCCGACTGTATCGCTTACCATGATGATTTTTTAATACCTGGGATGTGTCCCTCGTGCGCTGCTTCGCGGAAGCAAATACGACACATGTCGAAATCGCGCATGTACCCGTGCTTACGCCCACAGAGGCTGCATCGACGGACCACCCGACACTTGTATTTTGGCTCACGCTCAGCGCGAACCACGATTGATTTTCGTGCCATCTGGTTATTATTTATGGCGGTATGGTATCGGCTAGGTTGTGCCGACTCATACCCTACTAATTACTCGTTGACTCGACCGTCAACTGAGGTGCGCCTACTATACGTGATTTTATTGAAATTACAATAGATTAGTAGATTTCTATCGACCTAACTGCTGAAGTAAATTATTTATGATGTTACGTATTGTGTTAGTTGTTTGAGCACCATTAATAACACCTTCTTGGCCATCAACATAAACAAATGTGTGTGGTACACCCAGCACATCAGCTGCAATTGCTTCATCAAAGTCTTCTTGCACTACACCTGGCATTGCATTGAGCTCTCGACATTCCGCAAAACGGGTCCGACTAACACCTGCTCGAGCTGCAAAATCGTCTAATGCATCCATAGTAGTGAATTCATTTGTTTCCTTTTCCTCATATAGCTCATCCAAGAACTCCCAATATGCATTATTTCCCTTTAAGAGTGCGGCACACTCTGCAGCAACAGCTATATCAACACTATTGGGGTGGAGCTGAGAAATCGGAAAATTGCGATAAGCCCAGACAATTTCAGTGTCGAACTCCTCCGTTAGCTCAGTAATAGTGTCATGAAACCCTGCACTATATGGACTTTCAAAATCCATGTATGAGATTAGAGCGATTGGTGCTGAACGCTCACCACGTATGTGATCATCTTCCCCCAGTGGTCGAACAGACATGCTACTTACTTCATCATCCATCTCAAGCTCCATACAAACCAATCCGTTTGGTGTAGTCATTACCGCCTCTGCCACCCCCTGACTATCAATACAGTAGTAGCTACCGTCCTCAAGAGGGGCTGAGATACGATATTCTTGCGAAGCAGTTTGACATTTTGGCACATTCCCAGTCAATGCTTCAGTTACTATATCTGTTTGACAAAAACCCTGGTACGAACGTGAGTTGTCATCATAGTAGATTTCGGCTTGCGCTCGTAAGTTGTTAATCTGTGTTTTTACCGTCGCGTCTCGTGCTTTTTCACGTGCTTCTCCTAAACTGTCGAGGGTTGTATTCCCAAGCTTTGTCATAATCAGCACCATGATTTGCTCAATGAGCTGTTCAATTTGAGCGCGATCAAGATTGGCATACTGGCTCGGCACCTGAGCTGAGGACGGGGTGATAGGCGTAAGTAGTAATAATGCGCAAAGTGTGAGGGTGCTTAGAGTTTTTTTCATAGAAACGTTTTGATTGTACTTCAAGTATATCGAATTACCGAGACAATTCAGTGACCAAAGTTGATATCAGTGCAATATACAAAAGGCCGCAGCTAAGCTGCGGCCTTTTGTATTCACGAGTATGATATTACTCAGTCTCTTCAGCTTTTTGCAACGGTAATCCTAGGTGACGCAACAGCGCTTCTGCCTCTGCCTTCGTCTTAGCGGTGGTCACGATAGTAATCGCGAGACCGAAGACATCCTTGAGCTCCTCATCGGCACACTCCGGGAAGATAGTGTTGTCTTTGATGCCGATAGTGTAGTTACCCATCTCATCGATAGCGGTACGCTTAAGACCGCGAAAGTCGCGGGTTTGGGGTAGCGCCACGTGAATCAGCTTATCGAGGAAGTGTTGCATGCGGGCACCGCGCAACGTCACCTGATATCCAATAATATCGCCCTCTCGCAGTTTGAATGAGGCGATTGATTGCTTGGCAGGTCGCGGTGACGCTTTTTGGCCGGTAATGCGAGCCAACCGATCTTCGATGATGGCAAGCTTTTGTTTGTCTTCGATCTTACCCGTACCGCTTGAGACCACGACTTTTTCAACCCGCGGACATTGCATGACATTGGTGTAGCCGAGCGACGACTTAAGAGCCTCGAAGACAGTACTGAGTTTGGTTTTGGTGTTTTCCATACGCTTATGACTTAGACGGCCTTGCCGGTTTTCTTGGCAATACGCTCTTTTTTGCCATCGGTAATTTGGTAGCCGATGCGCGATGGCTTACCGTCAATGGCAAGAGCAACGTTTGACACGTGCACTGGTCGTTCGATTTCAATGATCTGACCTTGTGAGCGCATACGACGATTCTTTTGGTGCTTGGTGGCGATATTGATGCCTTCGATAATCACCTGCTCGGTTGCGGGTAGGGCTTCTCGAACGGTGCCGGTCTTACCCTTATCCTTACCAGCGATGACCACGACTGAATCTCCTTGTTTGATTTTCATACGATTTTTGTTAGCGAGTTTACGAGTTTAGAAATAATCGTACCCGGTGAAATGCAAGCGTTGCTTGCTGACGAAAGCATCAGCTTTCGTATTTCACTGGGTTTAGTAAGATCTAATTCGTTACACTCATAAGACTTACTAAACAATCTCGGGCGCGAGTGACGAGATTTTTTGGTACCCCATTTCGGACATCTCCCGAGGAATCGGACCAAACACACGGTTTGCCCGCGGCTCCTTCTTCTCTTTGTCGACCAATACAACAGCGTTGTCGTCGAAACTGATATACGAGCCATCGACGCGACGAAACGGCTTGCGTTGGCGGACGACGATGCCGTACACCACATCCTTCTTCTTAACTTGCTTACGGGGCTCGGCCGTCTGAACAGACAGGACAACCATTTCTCCCAACTCAGCGTAGCGCTTTTTAGAGCCGCCAAGCACCTTAAACACGCGGCCAACTTTGGCGCCTGAGTTATCAGTGATCTTGACGATAGTTTGAGGTTGAATCATAGATCAATGCTACTTAACCAAGGTGAAGCGCTTACGCTTACTGATTGGTGCGACTTCTTTAATCTCGACCTTGCTACCAACGCTCGCAGTATTACCTGCATCGTGGACCAAATACTTCTTGGTCAAGCGTTGAAACTTCTTGTACTTCGGATGCTTTACGTACCGCTCCACCGCAACGGTGATGGTATCTTGCATCTGGCTGGCAACGACGGTACCGCGTAGGACACGTCCACCAGTTTTTTGGGTTGCTTCTGTCATACTCGTTACTTAGTGGTTGCCGATGTTCGGCTCGTTAATTCGGTGAGTGCCCGAGCAATGTTTTGCTTTGCAGCACGAGCGGCCGTTACATCACGACCACCGATACCAAAGCGGTGTTTTTGCACCTCTGCCCGCTGCTCATTCACAAAGGTGGTGAGCTCGCTGTCGGACATATCTCGGATTTCTTTCATTGGTTTCATACAGCTAGGATTGGCTTAGGTGCGCGTTTCTTCACGGGTAACGAATCGACCTTTGAGCGGGAGCTTGGCTGCGGCCTTACGGAGCGCCTCGCGCGCTACCGCTTCAGAGACACCGTCGACTTCAAAGAGGACACGGCCTGGTGCGACCTCGAACACGAAGTGATCAGGGTCACCCTTACCCTTACCCATACCAACCTCAGCTGGCTTTTTCGTAATCGGTTTGTCGGGGAAAATACGAATCCACGTCTTGCCGGTCTTACCTAACGTACGAGAGATAACCCGACGAGCAGCCTCAATTTGGTTCGAACGAACCCGGGCTGGTGTTTCGGCCTTGAGTCCATAGCTGCCAAAGGCCACGGTAACACCACGGGTTTCTGGACGAGCGAGTTTTTCTGGACTTTTGCGACCGACCTGCCACTTACGGTGCTTTACTTTCTTAGGAAACAACATACGCGTTAGGAGTTACGACTGCTACGACGCGGTGCTGCTTCGGCAGTGTTCTGTGCATTGCGGTCGGCAAAAACTTCACCACGGTAGATCCATACTTTAATACCGATGACCCCGTACGGCAGATTGGCACGTACGCGAGCAAAATCGATATCAGCACGAAGGGTTTGTAACGGGATTCGACCTTTCTTCAATTCTTCGCGGCGAGCCATATCGGCACCACCAAGACGGCCGGATACGATAATCCGAACGCCTTGAACGTCGCGGTTCGCCATAACCTTTTCGACAGTCTGCTTTAAGACGCGCCGAAACGGCATGCGCTTCTCGAGACCCTCCATCACCATTTGACCAACGATGCTGGCACTGGTTTCAGGGTTACGAATTTCTTCGATATCAAGCTTGACGTCGGGCTTCTCGGCGAGCTTGAGGGTACGCAAGAGCATATCGATGTCCTTACGCAACTTCGTGGCGCCTTCGCCGCTACGGCCAATCACGAGGCCAGGGCGAGCCGTTTTTACGATAATGCGGAGCTGCTTCTCGTCGCGCTCGATTTCGATTGCGTCGACAGACATACCGCTGAGCTTTTTGTTGAGGAGCTTACGAATGGCGGCATCGGTACGTAAGTACTCACGAAACTTTTGCTTGTCGTTGGTAAACCAACGGCTACGCCAGTCACGGTTAATACCGATACGTTGAATATAGGGATGAGCTACGTGTGTCATAGACTGAACTTAGCCGAGCTCAACAGTAATATGACTGTTGCGCTTGTTAATACGGGACGCTGAACCACGCGCGCGCGGAATAAATCGCTTGTACGTTGGCGCTTTGTCGACCGTTACTCTAGTAATTTTTAGTGACTCTGCAGTCTTACCCGCTTGGGTAGCGTTGGCCATCGCTGAGCGAATAACCTTAGTAAACGGACCAGCTGCCCGCTTATCGACAAACTGCAAGGTGGTGAGTGCGTCAGAAGCTTTTTTACCTCGTACCAGATCAGCGATAAGGCGAACCTTGCGAGGTGACTGACGGTAGTTTTTGAGCGTTGCTTTCATACGTCAATCAATTAGGAAGCTTTAGCGGCTTTAGCAGCGGCAATTTCAGCCTCTTTCTTCTTCTGATCAAGTTCTTTCTGCATCTTACCGCCGTGACGGTAGAATTTCTTGGTGGGGGCGAATTCGCCCAAGCGATGACCGACCATCTCCTCTGAGGGAGTGACCTCGATGTGATCTTTACCGTTATGTACACCAAAGGTAAAGCCCACCATTTCTGGTGAAATCAGTGAATCGCGTGCCCACGTCTTGATGACACCTCCCTCGCCCGGCTTTTTGCCGTCGATTTTCTTGAGGAGTTTGGCGTCTACGTAGGGACCTTTATACAACGATCGTGCCATAGTAAATCACTCTAAAATTGCGATCTGCCGGAACGCATCTCCTCCTTACAGGAGCTGTTCAGGTTGCCGCTACACAGTAGCTGGCAACCTCTTGCGAAAGCGTCCCACGCTTTCTCACAATTTGATAGAGATTTAAGATTTTAGTTGAGTAATGTACACACCCGTTAGTGTGCACTTTAAAGACTGCTTGGAATGTCGAGCGATGTTAACGGCATCGTCTCGACAACAGTCTTTGCGTTCGAACATTCTGTGTACGAGAACTACTGCCAGGCAGTTCTCTTACGAGGTTTTGGAACGGCCGTATACTACGGGAAATTAAGTCGAGAGTCAATAGAGTGTGGTAGGCTGAGCAGATGCCAAAACCGCGTGGCCGCGAGCACACCACCCTCACCGAGACCGCCGCGCTGGTGGTGCGCGAACTCTATAAAATGCCGACAATCAAAATGATTGCGCCCGGTGAGATTAAAACCACCAATAAACGTGGTGGAAAGCGATTTCTGACCGCTGTGGAGACCACCGCCGGGCTTGAGCTCATTATTACCGGCCAGAGTGTGCAGTACGTGGCTGTCCATACACCACAACCAGCAGTACTCTACCAGCAACTCAAAAACGCGAAGTCCTTGCGGGACTTCGCGTTTCGGTATCGTGAGCGGAAACCGGGAGTCTAACGCAGCTCGGTAAAACCGTGCGGATTCGAAACGCTATCGCGGGCAGCTGTAGCGTCCTCAACAGGCTTTACTGGATGAAGATTCTCATCTTTCGCTAATACCGGCACGTCTTCAGCTTGTGGAACGTGCGGCGCCTCTACAAGGGCTCTGCGTACCATCTCGTGCTCTTCCGGCGTGAGTTCGCTGTCTGCCGTAGCTGGCGGCTGCTCGGCTTGTCTTTTAAAATCGAAGCCTTCAAATGGCATATTTATTGCTTGTCAGCGTCGAGCGCATCGTCGACCATCTCTTCGGCAGGTGTCCCTTCTGCTACGTTCTGCACGGTCTCCTTAGCGGCGTCGCTAGCGTAGCCAACGTGCTCGTTAGCTTCGTCGGCGACGTGCATTGCCTCATCTTTGACAGCCGCAGCTGCCTCCTCAACTGCTGTACTCGCGTGCGCAGCGGCGTCCGCTGCTTCTTGTGCGGCTGCCTCTACTTCTGTGTCGGCTTTGCTACCAAATAGTTTTGCAAAAAAACCCATATTATTACTTGTTTATTTTTTAAAAACAGTTCATCCCTTAGGACGAACTCGTTGCTTACTAGTAACTATACCTGAATCTCAAAAATACTCACTCGAACCTGTTAATAACATGTTACACACCAAAGCTGGAAGCGTGTTGCGATTCATAACCATCGTACCTGATTAGTAAAAAACCGCTCGCAGTGCGAGCGGTTTTTAAATGTCGTTTCTGTGATCCTGTCAATCTAGCGTCGCTTGCCGACACGGCGGCGTGAGACGATAAACTTGTTGGAGTACTTCTTCGGTGAGCGCGTTTTCTGACGCTTACCGGTCGGGCGACCTTGCTTGGTACGAGCACGTTTGTGGCCCCGCGGTGACTTACCTTCTCCACCACCGTGTGGGTGGTCGACGGCGTTCTTGGCTGAACCACGCGTCTTCGGGCGCAGCCCCATGTGACGCGCACGACCAGCCTTACCAATGTTTACCAGGCGGTGCTCCTCGTTTGAGACTTCACCGACCGACGCCCAGGCGGTTGAAATGATCTTCCGAATTTCGGTTGAGGGC
>Ga0102938_10001638_pt1 | contig 16941 bp, 10 predicted proteins | sample SalPonR2_B_D2_MG_FD_84516 | JGI IMG/M metagenome (GOLD analysis project Ga0102938, IMG submission 84516) | Salt pond soil microbial communities from South San Francisco under conditions of wetland restoration - Salt Pond MetaG R2_B_D2_MG | ecosystem: Environmental > Aquatic > Marine >...
CTCGTGGTGAGTCAGGGCGATTTCTTTGCCCAGAATAAGCAGGTCTGAATTGTCATCGGCAAGTATGTGTCCGCCGATAGTGGTATGAGTTTTCATTATCTCCCATTCTTCTTCATCCAGTTTTCCCGGTTTTAATAGAATTTTGTCGGGAATACCTATCTTCCCAACGTCATGCATAGGAGTGGCATGGAGTAGGGTTTCACACTCATCTTCGTTCCACCCTGTGTGTGTTGCAAGCAGGACGGCGGTGCGGCTGACTCGTAAAATGTGCTGCCCAGTCTCATTATCTCGATACTCAGAGGCACGGCCTAACTTCTGAACTACCTGCAGCCGAGTTTCTAACAACTGCTTTGTTCGCTCGCGGACCATACTGTTCAAGGTAGCCTTCTGTTCATGCACAAATTTGTGGGCTAAGTGCACCTCCAGCATGGTTCTTACCCGCGCTACCAGTTCGGAGATATCGAAGGGTTTGGTGATATAATCCCGTGCTCCGTTGTCGAACGCCTTAAGGAGATACTCCCTCTCCTTCTGTGCCGTGAGTACAATAATCGGGGGAAGCAGAGGATCTTCAAGGGCCCTTAAATGCTCTAAAACCGTAAACCCATCTATATGGGGCATATTGAGATCCAGTAGAATGAGGTCTGTTTTTTCTGCTTGGTATTGATCCACTACATTTCTCGGATCCTGAATCGAAACAGTATTTGTATAGTCGTGTGCCTCAAGAGTTTTTTCTATCAACTTTAAATTGATTGGTTCATCATCTACAACCATAATTCTAGCTGAACTCATATCATCGATATACTTATCTGCGCTCATCAATCACTTCCCCCATTAACTTTTTCGGTTGAACAAGGCAGGTCAATCCAAAATCTACTTCCCACCCCTTTGGTACTTTCCATCCCGATATCTCCATTCATTTCTTTTATTATATGCCGGGCTAATGCAAGCTCTATTCCAACTCCATTGAAGATATCCTGTGTGCTCTCAATCTGAGTAAAGGGTTCAAATATCTTATCCTGATACTTCTCAGGAATGCCGATTCCTGTATCGGTCACCTCTATATGCACATGCCCAAGATTAGCGCCGCACTTTATCTTAACCGTACCGTTTTTCCGGTTGTACTTAACAGCATTTGAAATGATAGTGTGTAAAACGCGTCTTAGATTCTGATCATCAGCTATGACTCTGCATTCTTGATTGATATTTGTCGATATAGTTATGTGGCTCTCTTGTGCAAAAGTTTCTAAGTTTTTAATTACTTCATTTATGAGGGGAGCACAGAGAACAGGTTTAAAATGTGTAACCAGGGGCTTATCCGTAGTCGAAGAGACCTCCAAGATTCTGTCGATGAGGGTTAGTAGGTGGGATCCTCCCTGTAATATTTCCTGCAGATTTTCAGTCTGTTCTGGGGTTAGTGTCTTTTTTTTATCTATGGCTAACAGCTGTGCAAATCCAATGATGGAGTTCAAGGGAGTGCGAAGTTCATGACTCATCTTCGATATAAATATGTTTTTGGTTTTGTTTGCATTTTCAGCTGATACTAAAGCAGTCTCTAACTCCTTCGTGCGCCTCACGACGAGTTTTTCCAGTTCATGACGCAGACGCTTCAGCTCTTTCTCTTCCTTCACCCTCTTGGTGATATCCCGAATGTAGGCAAAAAAATGTTTTTGTTCGCCCCAATATGCGGCACTTATCTCCACATTTATAATAGTTCCATCTTTTCGTTTATGCTTACTCTGAAAAAAATCAAAGCCCTTTTCGATTATTGTTTTTATGTGTGCCGCTGTTTCGTCGGGTGTTTCTACTGACTCGATATCTGTAATGTTTAACCCTTTCAGTTCTTCTTGAGAGTAGCCTAGCATGTGGGCAGCTGCATCGTTTGTATCGACCAAATGGCCTTCAACGTCGATTAACCAGAAGCCGTCTTGAGTGGTGTTCTTGAATATATTGAATTGATCTGCTTGTTCCTTCAGCTTCCTTTCATCTTCTTTTCTCTGTGTTATGTCCATAAAGGTTGCCATCAAAGAATCTGTTTTACCTGCATCGTTTTTCACTGCATTGGCAACCAGAAGCGCATGGAAAACTGAATTATCCGGTCGTTTCCCGCACATCTCGCCGCTCCAGTAGCCATTGTTGGAAAGCTCCTTAATAACCGCTTTTGCTTTCTCAGGGTTTTCCCAAAACTCAATAGACGATTTTCCAATTACCTCGTCCTCTGTAATGTTCCATAAATTAAGAAAGGCCTGGTTTACACTACGCAGGATTCCCGTTTTATCACCAAAAGCCATAGCCACCATAGAGGTGTCTATAGCCTTGGTTTTCAATGTCAACTCCCTGTTTATACGCTCCCGCTCTCTGGCGTCCTGCTCTAACTCGTATTGGGCCTCTTTTTCCCGCCGTATGTCGCGGATAATGGTCGAGAGGTATTCTATAGAATCGTCTTCTGATTTGTGGGACATAATTACCTGGGAGACGGGAATTTCCTGGCCCTGCTTGTCGAGTACCGCAGACTCTCCTTTCCATATTCCCTTTTCAATGGCCCTAGGTACAGCTATTTCTTTAACTATTTGAGCGGCCCATATTGGATGTGAATCCGATATGTTTTTTCCCACTATCGACTCTTCCTTTGCTAATCCAAGCAGGACTCTACCCGGTTCATTTAGATAAGTGATCCGGCCATCGGGAGTCGAAGTGGCAACCAAGTCACCGGTCGATTCTAAAATGGTGTGAAAGCGCTGCTGGGTTTCTGCGTAGTGCTTCTGGTCGGTGATGTCTTCGAACACCCCCAAGACGCCACTAATTTTTTTGTTTTTATCCAGGTAGGGAACTTTCGTAGTTTTAACCCAGTACTTACCAGTTGCCGAGGTATATTGTTCCGTATAAACTTTTTTTTCTCCCGACCTGATTACATCCTTATCTCCCTCACGATAGAGCCTCGCTATTTCTTCAGGATGTATCTCATAATCATCTTTTCCAACGATTTGGAGCTGTGAGATTCCTATATCCTGGGCGTATTCCGAATTACAGTAAAGGTAGTTCAAATCGAGATCTTTGATAAAGATTTTGTTCGGGAGGCTGTCGAGCAAAGAGAAATCAATATCTATAGTTTGTTTCATATATGCTCCAATCCTCCTCACGGAATTGAAAAATTCCTTACTATAAAGGATATGGTTAAGAACATGGTTTGCAATCCTAAAGAGTATTTTTTTGCTTAGCCCTTGCAACCGAGTATGGCTTTCTCGATAATTTTACTCAGTAAACTATTACAAGGGGTGAAATCTATGAGGTTACGGGGGAAATTGATATCCGCATTTCTAGTGGTATCTTTGCTGGTACTTGCAGCAGGAATCGCAGGTATGTACAGCGGCAATCGCATTTATAATGAGGCTTCCGAGGTGATTGAGGGACTCATGCCTATTAAAGATGCCTCTATGGAGGGAATAATCTCTCTTCAAACTTCTATCGATTCATCCTCCGAATACATCTTAAAAACCGAGAATATCGATTCTATTGAACAGAAAATTGAGCACTCCCTAGATATGTTTCATATGTGGATAAGGGCTATCAAGCTGGGTACAGAGAGCCGGGAGTTCAGAGGTAGCAGCAGCGGCGAGCTGTATCGCAGCAGTGGTGTTGACGTGGTCATACCCCACGGAGGTTCGCAGGAAGTTGCCTCATTTACCGATAGAGCCGAGGGCTCTTACGAAAAACTTAGTAGGCATATCGATGGACTTTTCTCAGTGCACAGGAATCGTATTCGCTACAATTTTGAATATGAGGGGGCGCAGTGGAACATTGTTGATTTTTTACACTTAGTAGAGCTGCAGCACGTCCGATGGATTGAGGATCTGCAGGAATCATCGGCTGCAGATGAACAGTTTACCGGGCAGACCGACTTTACACAGTGCTTTTTCGGTCGCTGGTTTTACAACTATACGATTGAGGACCAACAGCTGAATGCTCTTTTAGATAGCCTGGAACCCCACCATAAGGCACTGCATAATGCTGCAATCGAGATAAACAACTCCCCGGGCAGCGAAACCAAGCTGGCCCTCTACACGGCGAATGTTGTCCCTACCGCCCAGTCAATTGAAGATATGTTTAACGAGATCCATGAGTATGTCGATCCTCTCATGGATGAGCTGATAGACCAGGAAAATGCAGTTCTGTCCAGCCTCTCTGCTGAGGCTTCGCTGGCTCAAGAATCTCTTGAGGGCCTCGAGATGCAGGTAGACTCGGAGGTGAACACCGGGGTGCAGGAGGCCTCCGATACAAGAAATTCCAGTTTGTATTTTTTGATCGCAGCAATTGTACTTGGGGTAGTGCTTGCGCTTGTTATTGGGATCATTATGGCCTCCAGAATTTCCCGTCCTCTAAGGCGCATAACCGACAAGGCGGAGAGTATGGCCGATGGTATTTTCTCTATTGAAAAACTTGACATTACTTCTAAGGATGAGACCGGAGACTTGGCCGCAGCCTTTGCACGGATGACCGATTCTATTCGTGCAAAGGTCGGAGCAATCGAAAGCATTGCTGCAGGTGATTTAACTACCATGGTCGAAATGAGTTCGGATAAGGATGAGCTCGGTTCAAATTTGGTTCGGATGCGGGATTCTCTCAATACTCTGCTGGGGCAGGTAAATAATGCGGTAGATCAGGTAAACAGCGGGGCCGATCAAATTGCGCAGTCCAGCCAGGATCTCAGTCAGGGGGCCACCGAACAGGCCAGCAGTTTGGAGGAGGTTACCAGCTCAATCAATCAGGTAAATAGCCAATCAAAGCAGAATGCCGAGAACGCCGGCGAGGCACATGGCTTAGCCAAACGGGCTACCGAAGATGCAGAAAAGGGAAACCTGCAAATGAAGCAGCTCAACGAGAGCATGGAGAAGATAAACGCCTCCAGCGACGAGATAAACAAGGTGGTAAAGGTAATTGACGACATTGCCTTCCAAATCAACCTATTAGCCCTTAATGCAAACGTAGAGGCTGCCCGGGCCGGGAAGTACGGCAAGGGCTTTGTCGTAGTGGCCGATGAGGTACGTAACCTGGCGGTAAAGAGTACCGACTCGGTAAAAGAGACCGGAAGGATGGTAGAAGATACGGTTAGCAACATTAAGCAGGGGACTGAAGCCGCAGAGGCTACTGCAAAACAGCTAAGTTCTATTGTGGAGGGTTCTGGAAAGGTAGCCGACTTTTTGGAAGAGATAGCCCAGTCTAGCCGGGAACAGGCTCAGGCCGTTGAACAGATTACTGAAGGGCTTGATCAGATTGACGAAGCTACCCAGGCAAGTACCGCCAGTGCCGAGCAGAGCGCCTCGGCCTCAGAAGAGCTTGCCGGCCAGGCCCAGCAGCTGCACGGCATGGTATCCAAGTTTAAACTTACTCAAAACCTTCTTATCGAGGAAAATACTTCACGGGAGGAGTAGATAATGGCTCTCCGGCCAGGAAAAGGCATTCTTGTAATTGATGACGAGCCTCTAACAGTGCAAAGACATCTGCAGGCATTGAAAAGACACGATTACAAGATATACCTCGTACACAAAATTGAGGATGCTATAAGCCATCTGCAGAGTGCTGATAGTATCGAACTCATTTTGATGGATATGGATCTTAATGCGAAGGTCAATGGAGCGGAACTTGCTGAGAAGCTGCTCTCGATTAAAACTGTGCCGATCATATTTCTGACTCATCACACAGAAAAATCTTACATGGAAGAGGCCGGGAAAGTGCCCAACTACGGCTACTTAAGTAAAGACTCTAGTGAAAGTGTGCTTTTAGAGTCGGTGAGTATGGCCTTAAGATTAGCCGAGGATAGGCGAATAGTTGAGGAGAGCGAGCAGAAGTACCGTAATCTTTTCGAGGCAGTCCCGGATGCGATATTCCTGGTTGATATTGAGACCCTTGAAATTATCGAGGCTAACAGCGCCGCCGAGAGAATGTACGGGTATCCAAAAAATGAATTTCTGCAGCTGAAAGCTACCGACCTTTCCACTGACCCTGAATCAGCAGAAAAAAGTATTCAGGATCCTGCACTTACCAATATGGTAGTTCGGAGTCATCGTAGAAAGAACGGATCTACCTTTCCGGTGGAGATACGTCTGAATCGGAGTGTAATCAATAACCGAAATATAAATGTGAGCATTATACGTGATATCACCGAACATCAGCAGAGAGAAGAAGAGCGGCAAAACAGCGATTACCTGTTATCAGAGACGCAAAAAATGGCGCAAATCGGGTCGTGGACTTTTGATATTCTGAACGACCGAATCTACTGGACCGATGAGGTATACCGGATATTCGGACTGGAGCCGAAGGCCTTTGCTGCCACTTACGAGGCATTTTTAGAGGCGGTACACCCTGCAGATCGCAGCAGAGTCGATGAGGCGTACATGAGTTCCTTGGAGCAGGGGCAGGACAGCTACGAAATAGAACATCGGGTAATTTGTAAAAATAGCGGTGAGATTCGATACGCACATGGAAGATGTTCACATATACGGAACGCGGACGGGGCGATAGTACGATCAATTGGTATGGTTCAGGATATAACCGAGTACAGGCAAAAAGAAAACGCCCTCCGCCAGAGTGAATCCGAATTGCGGCACCTGTTTGAAACTATGATAGAGGGATTTATATGGACCGATACCGAAGGTACTATCGTAATGGCAAACAATGCCGCTGCCGATATGTTTGCCTATGGCATCCCCTCTGAGCTGATGGGTCTACAGGTCAAAGATCTACACAAAGAGCCGGAAAAATTAAACGAGCATCTTTCATTGCTGAATTGGGAAGATCCCATTTTTAATTTAGATTTTCAGGGGAAAAAGCGTGACGGTACAACCGTATGGATGCTGGCAAATATAAAAGTATTGAGAACCCATAAGGGAGAGGAGATTGGGACAGAAATACTCCTGCGGGATATAACCGACCGCAAAGAGAAAGAAGAGGAGCTGAAACTTCTACGCCGGGCAGTTGAAGAGGCTCCGCTTTCAATAATCATGACCGACACCGGGGGCAAAATCGAGTATGTAAATCCATTTTTCTGTACAATTACCGGATATTCGGCCGAAGAGGTGTTGGGAGAAAACCCTAGGGTTCTCAAATCAGGGGCACATGATGATCAGTTTTACTCGGATATGTGGAAAACCCTTAAACAGGGAGAGGATTGGCAGAATGAGATTTGCAACAAGAATAAGTGGGGTAGGCTTTACTGGGAGTTTGCTACAATTGCACCGGTTCGAAATGAAGAGGGGATTCCAACCCACTACCTTGCGATCAAGGAGGATATTACCGAGCGTAAGGAGTTAGAGAGGCTAAAGGAGGAGGTGGATAGGATGACACAGCATGATATAAGGTCTCCTCTTAATGGAATAATCGGCATACCCCAGGTTCTCATGGATGAGGCAAATTTAACCGACAGCCAACGGGAATACCTTCAGATGATAATCGATTCGGGGCGGAGTGTGCTGAATATGATCAACCTCTCACTTACCATCTATCAGATCGAACGGGGTATTTACGAATATTCAAAGAACCACTTTGATTTACTAAAGCTTGTAAAACAAAGCCTGGGTGACACTGAAATTATTTCAAAGAGTAAAAATCTCAAAATTAACATCTCAACTGTCGGGTTTGCATCTCAGAATCCCGACAGTGTTTTGGTAGAAGGTGAAGCACTGTTGGCATATTCGGTAATATCCAACCTGTTGAAGAATGCCGTTGAAGCTTCTCCCGAAGGGCAGTCGTTAGAAGTCGAGATTACCCATAACTCTGATATTCTCTTTTCAGTTCATAATAAAGGTGTAGTGCCGGAGAAAATCCGGAACAGCTTTTTTGATAAATACAGCACCTACGGTAAGGACGGCGGCTCGGGTATCGGAACCTACAGTGCAAAAATTCTATCGGAGGCCCAGGGGTGGTATATTGAAATGCAGACCCACGAGGCTCACGGCACCAAGATTTCGGTGACCATGCCTGCTGCAGATTAGAGTAAAAAAATTACTCGCTACAATACAGCAGCTGGTCCCGTAGATCTTCGATCTCCTTGCTCCAGTAGGCACTGCCGCCCCAGTGGGGGTGTTCAGTGCGAAAGCGGCGATCGTTGCGCTGCCGTGCTTCCCAGGCCAGGTAGTAGAGCATTCGCATGGCCCGGAGGGGCTCTATCAGCCGCTTCTGGGAGTAGTCGAAGGGGCGGAACTGCTCGTAGCCCTCTACAATCAGGTTGAACTCCTTAGGGCTTTCCTCGGCCCGCGCCGGTAGCAGAAGCCACAAGTCCTGGACGGCAGGTCCGATCATCATATCATCAAAGTCGATTAGCAAGAGACCCTCCCCAGGACGCTCCAGAATGTTGCCCCGGTGGCAGTCTCCGTGCACCCGTTGAAGGGTCACTCCTTCAAACAGGGGTTTGATACGCCTGAGGATCTCCGCGGCCAGCTCAAAAAACTCTTTCCGGTGTTCGGGGTGCACCGCATTCCCCTCGTCAAGTTCCAGCAGGCACTGATTGATAATGGGCGAGGGGAGGCAGTATTGCCGCCGGTCGGCACCTCGCTGCAGTGCTGCTGTGTGCATACGCCCCACCAGAGCTCCCAACCGCAGCCAATCCTCTTCGCTTTCGGCGTCGAAGTTTCGGCCTCCGCGCTTTGGAAACAGGGCAAAGTGATACTCCTGCAATTTAGCGTGCTCGGAGGCGGTGGTGCTTGTTTCGGTCGTCCCTGATTCTACCCGGGCCGGATCTACCACCTCCACCACGGGCAGGGTGTCTCCCTCCGGGTCGGGCAGGGGGGCTACGGTGGGAATCTCGAGGTCCACACAGTCCTGAATGAAGGTATGTTCCTCAAGAATTGCCTCTTCGCTCCAACGGCCGGGGCGGTAGAACTTTGCCATGTACCGCTGTCCATCATCCTCGTGGAGTTCGTATACACGGTTGATGTAGCTGTTGTACTGGGTAATGTTGCCGGTCAAACTAAGGCCAAAGGCCCCTTCCACCGCCTTCAGGACGAGCTCCGGAGTCAGGAGGTCGAAATCGCCGGTAGGGGCTGCATCGTGTATACTGTTCATACTCTCAGACTAGGCTTTGTGAATCTCCACCGATTTGATGCTGTCGCCCTGCTTGATCTCATCCACCACCTCAGCGCCCTTGGTCACCTTACCGAAAACGGTGTGTTTCCCGTTCAGATGTGGTTGTGGGGCATGGGTAATAAAAAACTGGCTGCCGTTGGTGTTCGGCCCGGCGTTTGCCATGGAGGCTACTTTTGCCTCATGCTTTAGGGGATTGCCCTTCGTCTCGTCTTCGAAGCGATACCCGGGTCCACCGCGTCCGGTTCCGGTAGGATCTCCTGTCTGTACCATAAAGTTGTTGATAACCCGGTGAAAGAGAACTCCATCATAAAAGGACTGTTCGGCGAGAAACACAAAGTTGTTCACCGTCTTCGGGGCGTGCTCGGGAAACAGCTGCAGCTTAATATCTCCCTTGCTAGTTTTGAGAGTTGCAAAGTACTGTGCCTCCGTGTCTATCTGCATTACCGGGGGCTTGTCCCATTGTTGTTCACTCATTTTATCTGCTCCTGTAGTCTGTTTTCGTATTTGATGCCCTCACTGTACTGTATTCCTTCCTTACTTTCAATGCGCTGCAGCAATTCGAATTATGGAGAGTGCAATGCACTCTCCATAATTCGAATGCCTTCATCCATTTAGAAATACACAATATTGTAAAGAAAATGAAGTAAATTCAAAGTTTGGAAGTTTATGAACTTCCAAACTTTGAATTGCTGATGCGCTGTGTTTCCAATGGTCTCGTTACTGTGTTCATGATACTATATTTTGACTGCATTTTGACTGCTTCACAAGGAGACAGATGATGAGTAGAAACCAGCAGAAAATTCGAGAGCTTTCCGATACCTTCGGAACCTGGTATGAGGATGAAGAGAAATTAAAATCGGGACGGATGACGGGGGACCTGCACCCTTATACTGCGATGTTTTCGCCGATACAGATAAACCGGCTGAGAGTTAAAAACCGGCTGGTGATGGCCCCCATGGGCAATATCAACATGGCCGAAGAGACCGGGCGGCCCAATTCCAAAATGATTGAATACTTTACCGCCCGGGCCAGAGGAGGTGTTGGCCTGATTACATCGGGACTGGTACCGGTGAGTCACGGGATAGATCCGTCGGTGACTGAACTCGACAAGTTGACTTATTTTCCGCGGATAGACCGCAGCCGTTCCAACCTGGCCGGGTGGCGCGACCTGGCAGAGCGTTGTCATGCCCACGGGGCACGTTTCTTTATCCAGCTTACCCCCGGTCTCGGGCGGGTCGGGTCGCCGGAATGTATGGTGAATAAATTCAAGATGCCCGTATCGGCTTCGTGGAATCCGAACTTCTATATTCCCACTATTCCTTGCTGCCCCCTTTCAGGCCGACAGGCGAAGAAGATCATCAAAAACGTCGGCCAGGCCGCGGCGGACGCAAAGGCTATGACGATTGACGGCGTGTATCTACACGGGCACGAGGGCTATCTGCTCGAGCAGATGACCAACCCCGCTTTCAACCGGAGAAAAATCGGCGCTTACTCGGATTGGATGCGCTTCGGTACCGATATGGTAAAAGAGATCAGAAGAAGAACCGGTGACTCCTACCCGATCATGTACCGGATCGATCTTTCCCTGCTGTTGAATGAGACCTATGGAGAAAAGCTGCCAAAAATCAAAAGCCTGAAGAAGTTTAGGAATGAGCGCACTGTAGACCAGACCCTGGAGTACCTGGAGGCATTGGTACAGGCCGGGGTCGACATGTTTGACGTCGATTTAGGCTGTTACGATAATTGGTGGTTGCCCCATCCTCCCGGTTCGATGGCTCCGGGTTGTTTTCTCGAGGTTGTACAACTAGTAAAAGAACATTTTACCTCCCGCGGTATCAAGTCCAATGCCGGTGAAGAGGTGCCGGTGGTTGCGGTGGGTAAACTGGGTTACCCTGATCTGGCCGAACAGGCCCTGCGTGATAAGAAATGCGACATGGTAATGCTCGGGCGCCCCTTGCTGGCCGATCCTGAATGGCCCAACAAAGCCTTCGCCGGCAGGGTCAAGGACATTACCCCCTGCATCGGCTGCCAAGAGGGCTGCATCAACGAGTTTGTTGAAGGGGGCCATCCGCAGTGTGCGGTTAATCCCAAAACCGGGTTCGAAGATCTATACGACGGCAGCGAAATGGCGCCGGCCGGGAATACCGGCCAGGCCGGGGGGGCTAAAAAAGTTGCGGTTGTAGGGGGCGGACCGGCGGGAATTATCTGCGCCCTTACCGCTGCCCGGCGCGGTCACCAGGTGAGCCTGTATGAGGCCCACGAGGCGATCGGCGGAATGCTGATTCCCGGTTCGCGGCCGGCCATCAAATACGACATCATCAATTATCTGGATTATCTCAGACACGAGGTCGAGAAGGCGAAAAAAGAGCTCAGTCTTAAACTACATACCTCTACCGCTCCCGGCGTAGATGAACTGAAAAAGAAGAACTTCGATGTAATCGTTCACGCCCTAGGTTCACAGCAAAGCCGCCCGCCCGTGCCCGGAATGGATGCCGCGAATGTGGTTTTTGCAGTAGATGTGCTGCGGGACCCCGCCATTATCGGGGAATCGCAAAATATCGTCGTTGTAGGTGGCGGGGTAGTGGGCTGTGAAACCGCATATTTCCTGTCCCATGAGAAGGGGCGCAATGTAACCGTAGTGGAGATGCTGCCCCACATAATGCCCGGAGTCTGCACGGCCAACCGGGGCTGGCTCATTCATTACTTAGAAAAACAGAAGGTTCCTTTGCTCAACTGTACCCGTCTGAAGGATGTCCGCGAGAAGGAGGTCCTGCTGAGCCGGAATATCTCTAAAACTGTTCCCGATCCGTACGTGACCTGGGCACCTCTTCTGCCGGAGAACATTGAAAATCCCTTTGCCAAGAAAATCAAGGAAGAACTACAAAATCAGACAGTACCGGCGGATCTGGTGATTTTGGCCGCTGGTGCATGTCCCGAGGAATCTCTGTACCGGGAGTTGGTAAATTCCAATGCTGCTCCCGATATAAGAGTAATCGGTGATTCCTTTGAAATGGGCAAGGTCCTGGAGGCCAGCCGTTCAGCGTATTCAGTGGGGGTCTCAATATAGACTTTTAACTAAGTAAAAATTATTTCAGCAAGGAGCGTTTCGGGTGTAAACTGAGTAAAGGAGAAATTTTTGGATCCCGAATGGTGGATAAAGGAAAGAACATTTCATCATTCTCAGTTTACTGACCTGGAGGAACTGGTTGAGCTTAAGAATCGGCAGGGTCTGACCATATCTCTCTGTCTCCCGACACTGAATGAAGCCAAAACCATCGGCAGAGAGATAAAAATAATCAGGCGCCGGCTAATGAAGCAGCACCACCTGGTCGATGAAATCTGCGTGGTCGACAGCGGCTCAACTGATCAAACCCGGCATATTGCCCGGAAGGCGGGAGCCGTTGTTTTCCTGGCCGAGCAGTCTCTTCCGGAGCTCGGCTCCTATAGAGGAAAGGGGGAAAACCTGTGGAAAAGCCTCTACCTGACCAAAGGCGATATTATTGTCTGGGTCGATGCGGATATCCGTAATTTTCATCCCCGATTTATCTACGGGCTGATCGGTCCGCTGCTGCACAACCCCGGAATAGAGTATGTAAAAGCATTCTACCGTCGCCCACTTAAGGTTGGCCGCCGGATTATACCGGGAGGGGGACGGGTAACGGAACTGATGGTCCGTCCGTTTCTCAATCTTCTGTTTCCTGATCTGGCCATGCTGGCACAGCCTCTCTCGGGTGAATATGCAGGCCGAAGAAGTCTACTTGAGCAGGTTCCCTTCTTTACCGGCTACGGAGTGGAAATAGGCCTGCTTATCGATATTGAACAACGCTTCGGGATACAGTTTATCGCCCAGGTTGATATGGATGTCCGTATCCACCGTAATCAGGCTATCGAAAGCCTCCGAAAAATGTCATATGTTATTTTGTCAATTCTGCTGCACCGTTCGGAGCAGTTAGGGAAGATCGCCCTTCTCGAGGGGATGGGACACCAACTTCATCTTATCCGACGGGGTGATGAAGGCTATGTGTACGATGCCGAAGATATCGGCGGCCGGGAGCGTCCGCCAATGCTCTCGATTCCCGCCTACCAGGAGCGCTACGGGCTGCAGCGTGACGATGCGGCTCTGGTAGAGGCATATCAGCTTCCCCGCATCGGAAGAAGCTGCTTCTCTATGCTTCCCGATGAATCTTTTGTTCAGCTGGAACTGAGCGGCCACAGCCGTGAAGAAGTTATTCAGGAACTGTTGGATCTTCCCGCCGCAAAACACAGCCTTAAAAATCCGGAAGAGATTGTGAAGGGGCTTTTGAACCGCGAACGACGCCTGAGCACCAATGTAGGCCACGGCGTTGCCATTCCGCACCTGGTTACCGACCAGCTTGAGGAAACGTTGGTCCTGTTCGGTCGCTCAGCGCAGGGAGTCGATTTTCGATCATCCATAGTCAAGCGGCCGGTATATCTGGTCTTCATAATTATCTCACCGCCCCATAAACAGGATGAATACCTTCGGATCCTCACCTGTCTTGCACGGCTTCTGCGGCACCGTAAGGTCATTCAGGATTTCCGGGAAGTTCCCACCCCGGCCGAAGCTGTTGCTCTGATGAAAAAATACGACGCCCTCATCAAGCTTCAGACCCAGCTTAAACTCCGCCTGCTGATTTAAGCAATATCCAAAAAAAGCACTTTCTGATATACTATGAACCAGAACGCATAAATACTAAAATTTGGAGTAATTTGATAAATGGCGAAAGAAAATTTTGAAGTAAACAAAGAAAATAGAGAGGATTTTGCATCTCTTTATGAAGATAGTCTTTCCGCGATGGATTCACTGGAACCGGGACAACAAATAGAGACTCCCATAGTTTCCATTTCGGGTGACTCTGTTTTCCTGGAGTTGAGCGGTAAAAGTGAGGGCATCCTGGACAGGGCCGAGCTGGCTGACGCCGATGATAAAATTTCAGTAAAAGAGGGTGATAAAATAAAAGCGTTTTTCCTGTATTCAAAAAACGGAGAGATGCATTTTACCACCAAAATTAGCGGAGACAAAGCCGGTAACGCGGTCTTGGAACAGGCCTTTGAGAGCAAAATCCCTGTTGAAGGGAGTGTCGAAAAGGAGATCAAGGGCGGTTTTGAAATAAAAATCGGTGATGCCCGGGCTTTCTGTCCCTATTCCCAGATGGGCCTAAGGCGGATAGAAAATCCGCAAGAGTATATCGGCACGCAGCTCACTTTTAAGATTTTAGAGTACAGCGAAAATGGCCGCAATATCCTGGTTTCAAACCGGATAATACTGGAAGAAGAACAGAATAAAAGAGTAGAAGAGCTGAAAAAGACATTGCAGGAAAATATGGTTGTCACCGGTACCATAAAATCAATTCAGGACTTTGGTGCGTTTATTGATCTGGGCGGTGTGCAGGCTCTACTTCCGATCTCAGAGATCAGCAGAAGCCGGGTGAATGACATTCAGGCAGTACTATCGGAGGGGCAGGAGGTCGAGGCCTCAATTATCAAACTTGACTGGCAAAACGAACGTATAACCCTGAGTATGAAGGCACTGCTTCCCGACCCCTGGGATGAAGCCCAGTCAAAATATCCTGTTGGTTCAAAGCACACGGGAGAAGTTGTGCGAATTACCAATTTCGGCGCCTTTGTATCACTGGAACCGGGTTTGGACGGGCTGCTGCATATCTCTGAACTAAAAGGCGATACATGGCAGAATAACCCGAGTGATACTTTGAAGAAGGGACAAAAAATTACTGTGGCGATCAAGAGTGTAGACAGCGAGAGGAAAAGGATTTCATTGAAACGGGGTTCATCAGAGCAGGAGGATAAAGATTATCAAAAGTATCTGGAACCCGAATCTGGATCTGAATCTGAATCCGACACATATAATCCCTTTGCGGAACTCTTGAAGGACAATCAGAAGAACTCTGATAAGAATTGAACCCGAAGAGTTAGCAGATAGGTAGCAGAGATTTAGTGCAGCGACTTAAAATATTCGGGAAGGGGTGATTCAAAGATCATCTCTTCCTTGGTAAATGGATGGCTGATTTTCAAAAAACAGGAATGCAGGGCCAGTCTTCTTATGTGTTTATCATTTTCTTGTGTACCATATATCCTGTCGCCCGCGACGGGATGCCCTTTTTCCGAAAAATGAACGCGTATCTGGTTTTTTTTGCCGGTAAGCAGGTCTATCAGCAGAAGGCTGTAGTTTTTCGATTCGCGAATCACCTTATAGCGGGTCTCTGCCAGTTTGCCCTTATCCGAATCGGTGACAGAATACATTCTATGCATACTGTTCTCAGCCAGATATGAGGTAATCAGGCCCTCTTTTTTAGGCAGCTGTCCATGCACAAGGGCGTAGTATTTTTTTTCAAACTGTTTCCATTCACTCTGAAGATACTTTTTAGCCGGTTCTGTTTTTGCAAAGATGAGCAGCCCCGAAGTATCCCGGTCGAGGCGGTGCACAACGAAAACCCGGTTGCGAGACTTCTGATTTCCCTTTTTGACATATTCATTCAACAGAAAATAGGCCGTATTCTCTTTGACTTTCTCGTTACTCACCGTGAGAAGCCCGCTGCTCTTATCCACCACCACTATGTAGTGGTCTTCAAAGATAATGTTGAGCCCCTTAGGGTGAAACCTTTTGGGGACTTGTTTGAATTTTTTCTTGTCTGCCGGCATATGTTCTCCGATTCTATCACATTTTGAAAGCAGTTACTGCATATTTATGGATTAGATTGACTTCAAGACGGATACCCGAGATAATGGACCTGATGAAATATATTTCAGCTTTAACAGCGCTTTATGTCTTACCTATGGTTCTCTATTTGAAGAATCTTTCTAAAATTCGAAACAGGTTCACTTTATGTTTTTTGTTGTGCAGTATAATGTTGTCTCTTACAGCCTGTTCAATGAGAGAGCATCTAATGTGGAAATATAAAACCGATGGAGCGGTGATCTCTGGGCCTGCGACAGGGGACGGCGCGGTTTACTTTGGGTCATACGACAATTACATCTATGCCGTCAACATTCAAGACGGGAGCTTGAAATGGAAGTACAAAACAGGAAGCCTCATAGATTCGAGCCCGGCGTTGCACAGGGGTATTCTCTATATAGGTTCATGGGATCGGCATCTTTACGCGATTGATGCGGAAAGCGGTACACTGAAGTGGAAAATTGAAACAGGCGACCGGGTAAGATCCAGTCCGGTTGTCGCGAAGGACGTCCTGTTTTTCGGTTCGGATGATTACCATGTGTATGCCCTGGACTATGATACAGGTACGTTGATATGGCGATATAAAACGCGATACAGTGTCAGATCCAAACCCATAGTGCTAGACGGTGTTTTGTATTGCTGCTCCGGCGATAACTTCATATACGTTCTGGATGCGAAAGACGGAAGCCTGAAATGGAAATACAAAGCCCCCAGTTATCTCAGTGATCCGGTTGTACTGAATGAGACAGTCTATTTTTGCTCAGATGAGCATCTCTACGCCTTTCACACGAAAAGCGGTTCACTAAAGTGGAAATTCAAGGCCGACAGCTGGCTAAAATCCGGTCCTGCCGTGGTAGATAATACCGTATATTTCGGTTCAAGCACCTCCATCTACTCTGTTTCAGCTGATAATGGCACACTCAGGTGGAAATACAAAACCGGAGAGTTCGTGGAAGCCACCCCTGTGATTTTTGATGGTGTGGTCTACGCCGGTTCCAGCGTTCATCTCTATGCCCTTAAAGTTGCGGACGGTAGTTTGTTACAGAAATATCGCACAGCTGCGGATGTGGAATCCACTCCGGTCATTGCCGATGGTATTCTATATGTCGGTTCAAACGACAAATGCGTGTATGCTATAAAAATCAGATAAGTTA
>Ga0102938_10001639_pt1 | contig 16933 bp, 10 predicted proteins | sample SalPonR2_B_D2_MG_FD_84516 | JGI IMG/M metagenome (GOLD analysis project Ga0102938, IMG submission 84516) | Salt pond soil microbial communities from South San Francisco under conditions of wetland restoration - Salt Pond MetaG R2_B_D2_MG | ecosystem: Environmental > Aquatic > Marine >...
CCAACACCGAGACACCGGGTTTCAGATGGACGACGCTGTGGGTTCCCGGTTTTCCGTCGGGCCGAACGACTTCATCACGTCGAACGCGAATCCAAGGATCCGTGTAGACGTCGGCTGATTCGGTGATTTGCCAGGGGCCGTGCCGGTGTGTCATCGGTCAGGCGGCCTCTCGGACCGTGTCTCCGACCAAGCTTTGATAAAAAGCGTTCGCCTGAATCAGATCGGCGTGTCGACCGGAGTTCGAGATCTTGCCGGATTCCATCACGATGATGCGATCGGCCAGAGCCAACGTCGACGGCCGGTGGGTGATCATGACGCCGGTGCGATCGACCAAAAACTTGGCCAGTGCCTTGTGAATCAGTTGTTCGCTTTCCATGTCGATCTGACTGGTCGCTTCGTCGAGGATCAGGATGTCGGGGTTTCGCAAGAAGGCTCGGGCCAAAGCGATTCGCTGCATTTGACCGCCCGACAAACGACTGCCGCCGACACCCAGGTTGGTCGCATAACCGTCGGAGGTCTTGGTACGAATGAAATCGTCGGCGTACGCCATCTCGGCGGCCCGGACGACGTCCTCCGTTGTGGCACTGGGCGACCCGTACCGAATGTTGTTCTCGATCGTGTCGTCGAACAGAATCGTCCGCTGCGTCACCAAAGCCATGCGGCGGCGTAAGTCGCGAGTGCTCATCGAACGAATTGGCGTCTCGTCCAGGCTGATTTCGCCCGATTGCGGATCGTCGAAACGGCAGAGCAAGCTGATCAAGGTACTCTTACCGCATCCGTTGGGTCCGACGATGGCAACGGTTTCGCCCCGGGGAATGTCCAAGTTCAACTGATTCAGCACCCGCGGCCCGGAGGAGTATTGGTAAGAGATTTGTTTGAAGTGCAAGCAGTGATGGGGCCGCAGCGCGTCGACCGGCTGATCCGGCTCGGTCACTCGCAGCGGTTGATCGATGATCTCGAAGACGCGAGCCGACGCGGCGATACCGCCTTGCAGGGACGTCCAGACGTCGGCCAGTTTTTTGGCCGGGTCGGTGGCTCCGATCAGGAATCCGAAAAACAAAATGATCTGGGTGCGATCCAACGGCAGCGTACTCATGCGGATGCCGAACAGGTGCGTTTGCTGGTTGATCACCAGGTACCCCCCGGCCAGCACGGCGGCCCCGATCACGGACATGCCGATGATTTCCGTGGCGCTTCGCGCCATCGAATTATAGAAGGAAGCCTTCATCGATTTTCGAAAAAACGATTCGATGCGATATTGGAACTTGGCTCGCTCGGTCGCTTGGGTGTTGAAAGCTCGGATGATTCGGATGCCGGCGAACGAATCGTTCAGCACCCCGTACAACTGACTCATTTCTTCCATCGTCCGGCGACTTGCCCGGCGGATGGCTTTGCTGAGCGTGTGCATCAGATACACGACCAAGGGCGTGACGAACATCACGACCATCAACAGCCTCGGACAAACGTAAGCGGCACCGGCCAGGCAGGCGATCAGTTTCAGCGGTTCACGCAGCAGACGTCCCAGCACCACCCCGACGCCGCCCGAGGCGCATGCCACGTCGTTGGTCAAACGTGATGTCAGGCCGGCCGACCCGTTGTCGCCGAAGTGGTCCAAATCCAAGTGCAGGGTCTTGCGAAAGAACAAGGCCCGCAACGACATCGACGTCCGCTCGGTGACGTACTGGACGAGCAGCAAGTTGCTGATCAGCGCGACCAGCTTGAACATCGTGCACATCAGCAACACGCCGATCAGCCACAACAGCGTGCGATAGGGACTTTTCGGGGTGTATCGGTCGATGTACGGCTGGGCGGATTGCAACCAGTCGACGGAGTCCGCGTAGGCGTCGCGCAGCCTGATGTCGCCTTGCAACTTCAGTGTCAGCGATTTGATTTCGGTTTCGTCCTCGGTCGCCGCCAAAGCCTGTCGCGTTTTCGCGATCGCGTCGTCGAGTTCGTCGATCGTTTCGCCGGTCGCCGCCAATTCTTGTTCGGCGTACTGGGAAAGGTTGTTGCCCTCGAAGACCACCTTGGTCAGCGGACCCAACGTGGCGATGTTGGCCCCCCACAGGGACGCGATCAACACCGCGGTGATCAGAATCCCGGTAACGGCCCAGCGGTGCCGGAGAGCATGAACCAGAACGCGGCCGAAGTCTTTCATCGCGGTTTTGTCGTCCTTGACGCGGTTTTACGGTCGATGGCGGGCTTTGCGACGCCCGCCTGAGTTGTCAGCAGTGCTTGTAGCGAAGGGTCGCCGGCCAGGACCACCCGGATTTGCCCCGGGATCGCGACAATCCGATTCGACGAATCGCTTATTGGGCGTGCGAGGCGGCCGGGCTCCGGTCTTCGTCCCCGGGTGGGCATCTTTCTGCTACTGGCTGGACAAATCCAGCCGATCGCCGGCACTGGCCGTCGCCGCGTGTGACTGAAACCCGGCCGAGACGCTGGCATAGCTTCGCAAGGCTCGCCCGGTATCGTGGGTTCGGTCGAGTTCCTGTTGGATCAACGCTTTGCCGGCCGAAAGATCCTGTTCGCAAGCTTTTTCCTGAGCGATCAGGTCCAACAACTTCTGTTCGCAGCGTCGGTGGGTTTCGCGGCACCGCTGACGATCGGCTTGGCTGGCCCAAGTCCGCGGGGGCACCTGAGCGCCGACTTGGGCGGACAATTGCTTGGAAAGCTGCGAAAGTCGTGTGAGCGGCGATTGCTTGGCCGCCAGGATCGTCATCAATTCGGACATGTGGCCTGCGGCAATCGCGGCCACTTGTCGCTGGGTCAGTTCCATCAATTGTTCGACCAAGCGGAGCCGTTCGTCGACCAGGGCGGACAGTTCGTCGCCTGTCATCGTGTTCGTCGACGGTTGCGGGTTCGGATTCGCCAAGGGAATGCTCCGTGGTATCGTTTCATCGGGTGAAAGTTGATTCGGTTATCCGGGTCTCATCACGCGGAAGTTTTGCCGCGCATCCAAGTCAAGTAGCGTTGCCATCCGTTGCGATCGAAGCGGGTCATCGATTCGAATTTGCCGTCCCATTCGCCGTCGATTTTGTTCAACACGGATTCGGCCTGTCGGATCAGCAGATCGGCTTCTCGATCGCGGCCCATCGCGCGGACGCATTTGATTTGTCCCAGGATGGCTTCCAAGGCAGACGGTTCGTTCATGTAGCGGAGCGAGATCGCGCGGTAAGCGGTGGCCGCTTCATCCAGGCGGTTTTGTTGAAGCAGCGTGTCGGCTTCGGAAAATAAACAGTTCCGCAGCACGACGTCTTCGTTTTCGGCCAACGCGTATTCTTCCTCACGGTCTTCGTACAGACGCCGTAGCCTTCCGAATCCTTCCAAGGCGTACTGCAACTGGGCTTCGCTACGTTGTCTCGAAGCGCGGCGGGCGGCATCGAGTTGTGTGGGATCTTCGGCTTCGGTGGCCGCCCACGCGGCAGCCAGCAGATGGCTTCGCGCCAACAGATAAGCCGCCGACTCGGCGCGGGGCGTCGGCCAGTATCCTTGCAGGACGGCTCGCTCGACGGATTCGTCCAACGAACGAATGGCATCGCGTAACGTCGATTCGTTCTCGCGGTAGAGCGTGATCTGTTCGTCGGAGGAAAGATTCACCGCCTGCAATTGGACCGCCGCGACCTGTTCGTACAACAATTCGCCGAAGGTGTACAAGGAATCCCGCCAAGCCGGACTTTCGGGCGTCAGCTCGCCGTCTTCCAAATTCGCGGTCAAAAAGGCTTTGGCGATTTCCAAATGATCCTTGACCGGCTCCACACGGTCACGACCCTCGTCCGCCGGCACGGTCAGGTCCGATTGCCGCAGCGACTGGTTTCGTTGTTCGCGTGTCGCCAATTCGATCGAAGCGAGCGCGGCCATCAAACGGGCGTCGTACCGCAGCGGGTCACGTTCGAATTCGACGATGCAGGTTTCGAACGCCTCGATCGCCCGTTGCGGTTGGCCCTCGGCCAGCAGCGCTCTTCCGAATGCCAACAAACCACGTGGCTGGCGACGTCGCTGTTCGTATCGCAGGTAGTCTTGCAACAGATCGGTGCTGCGGCTGAAGTGACGACCTTGCTGATAGGCATCGATCGCCGCCCACAACAAGCCCAAGTACTGGCGAGAATTGAATTCCAATTTTGCGGCGGTGAAAAAGGCGTCCCCCGCGGCGCGATACCGTCTTCGCGCCACCTTGGCCGTCAATCGTCCGATGTCCCCCGAGTTCTCGCGTCCGTTTTCCTGGGTCGCCGCGGCCCATTTGAGAAAACAAAGTCCTTCTTGCGTCATCGTGTCGCTGGCGGAAAAAAGTGGTGTCAACGAGCGAGCGGTATCGATGGCGGTTTGGAATTCTCCCCGCGTGCGCAACTGTTCGATGGCCGTGACCAAGCGATCTTTGAATTCCTGTTTGGAAATCAATGCCGGATCGAAACGCTCGGGAGATCCCAGTTCACGCATCACGTAACGCGTCGTCTGCAGTACTTCCAAGCCGCGTCCTTGCATCGCCAACAACTCGATTTCGTCGATGCCGCCGACCAGTCCCGCCGCGCCGAAGGGGCGCTGTTGACGCACCGCGGTCGCTTGGGCGATCGCCTGTTCGAGGTTTCCTTGCAAGCGGTACGCGGCGGCGGACAGAATTCTCGCCCGCGCGCCGACCATCGGGTCGGCCTCGCGCTGCAGTTTCGCCAAATCCTGCAAGACCGTGTCTAGCTCCGGTGCAAGCTGATGATACTGAATCTCTTTGATGACGCTCAAGGCTTTCAGTAAGCGGAGTTCCTCGCGGTACGAGACCCACTCGGGCTGGGCGACCAAATCGGCTTGATCGACCACGGCCATCTGTTCGTCGATCATCGCTTTGGCGTCGTCGAATCGTTTCAAGGCGATCAGGGACTGGATTCGGATCCGTTGTCCGTCGCGTTTTTCTTGGGGGCTGATCGTCGGCAACCGCAAGAACTCGTCGATCGTTTCCAATCCCCGCGTCGATCCGTCGGGTGATTGACGATTCAGTGATTCGGCCAGCAAGGGCAACAATTCGCTTTGCAACGTTCGATCACGGCTCAGCGCGTAGTCGAACGAGCGGGCGGCGGATTCAAAATCACCCGTCTCGAACAAGGCTTGGCCGAGAAACTGATGCCCTTCGGCTTCCTGGCCCGGCGGAAATCCGCGCCGCGCGGCGTCTTGCAACGAAGGAATCGCCGCGGCCAACATCGCTCGCCGGTCCGCGTCGTTTTCAGCCGTTTCGGCACGCGCGATGTCGCCCATACCGATCAGGAAAGACTTCAACGCCTGCAACGCGACCAGTTCGGCCAATCGACTCGGTTCGTCTTTCGTCGTGCCGTCCCCGGAAAGGGAGGACGGTTCGGCGGGACCGTCGAGCGAAAAATCGTACAACGCGGCCTCTTCCAATTCCGCGTCGAAATCGACTTGTTCGGCCAGTTTGCCGGCGATGATCGGCTGTCCGTCCAAATACTGCTCCATCGCGATTCGCAGTCTTACACGCCCATCGGGCGGCCTATTCTTGGACCACAACGACACCAGCGTCGCGAAACCCATCACCGCCGTGATCCCGGCAACGCCGACCAAGACCAGCGGCCAGTGCGACTTGGCGCCGGATCGAACGGATGTTTCAGCGCCGGCGGCGCGAGCGGGGGCGGCAGCCATCTTTCCTCCGGCCGGGATGCAACGATTTCACTGCTCGCGCAAGTACCACATCCGCCGTTTCACCGGCAAGACGAAACCACCCGGCTAGGAGATCATGAAACAGTCGCGGGAAACACGACGTCGGAATCCGAACAACGCCGTGCCCACCGCCAGCGCCGCCCAGGACTCGGGTTCGGGCACCGCGGTCACCGACGATCGCCACGCCAAGCCGAAATCGACCGGCAGATCGCCCGCGGTCAATGAGACCTCCAAGCGATAACTGCCGGCGGCCAAGTCCGTGACGTACAGATGCTCGAAATTGTCGATCCCGCTGACGCTTTCATCGACCAAAACATCCTCGGTGTCGAACAAGGACAGCGTCAAGTTCGACAAGTCGCCGCCGGACGATAAATCCACCACCGGATCGAACCCCGGCCTCGGATGATCACCGACCCTGATGTTCCAGTTCAAGAACACGGAAAACTGATCCATCCGCATGCCCGCGTCCACATCGAAACGGTACTGCAACGGATCGGTGAAGTCGCCGGCCTGCACAAAGTCGTAGCCGTACAGCCCCGCCGCGGTCGTCGGCATGATCACCGAACCGTCGTACTCGCCGCCGTCGAGAATGCGATAGCTGTTGGCCACGTTCAGCTCACCGGCACCGAACACTTCGTCGATCGGCCGTGTCGTCGTACGATTCCAAGAAGCAAACTCGTCCTTGGTCGCACCGGCCATCAGCGCGGCGCGGATGACTTGCGTGTGATCCGCATTCGTCCCCGCGGCGACCTCGTAAAGCATTGCCGCGGCGGAGGAAACCATCGGCGTGGCACCGCTGGTGGTGGACGACGGTGCGACGATGTCCGGCCGAGGACGGCCGAGGACGGCCGGCGCCATAAAAATTCGTCGGTCCGCTGCCGTGTCCGCCGTCGGTTCGGCCGACGCTGATCGCGTTGTACGAATGAGCCAACAAGTCGGGCGTCGTGCCTCCGTTGGTGCTGCCTCCGATGATCAGCACGTCGTCCCGCTCCGTCAAAAAATCGACCCGCATCGCGAAATCCATCGCGGCGTCGTTGTCCGCGTAGTTCGCTATCCAACTATGGTTCTGGACTTTGTAGGGGTGGGGCGTCGGAACCGTCGACGACACGGAACCCAATTCGATCGCCAGCCAGCTGTCCGCATCGAACCCCGTGATCTGGGTCACGCCGGGAGCCATGCTTTGCGTGTTTCCGAAGAACAGATTGGCAACGCCGTTGGCGTGCGAATTGACGCCGACGTTCACGCCGGTGCCGTCGAGAATCGTCTTCCCGGCAAATTGACTGCCGGCCAAGTCGGGCAGGTAACGGATCGTCGTGTCAGGATTGGTCACGCGAGCCTCGGCCATCGAAACCGGCACGCCCGCACCGGCCGGCATGGCCGAACCGAGTTCCGCCTGCAGTTCGGTAAAACCCACGGCGTCCTGCCACTGGGCGTGAACCGTCGGCGGGTAGGCCCCATAACAAATAGCAGGGATCAAAACCGCGAGGGCCCCTCGGAACCGATCAATTACCATGAAAAGTCGTCAGCATCGAAGAAGAGGAGAACGAGTCGGCACCGGGTCGCCGCAGGACCCATTTTCCTTGCCGCGTCCCAGGCGGACAACGGAAATCAACGATCACCGGGCGAATGGGGTCAAAAAAACAGCGATTTCTGCACCCACACGCGACTCCGCGCGATGACAATGACGATGTGTCGCGTCTGGGCCTTGGCCCGAGCCGTTCTCCTTGGCGAAGGCAAGATCAATGACCATACTGGAGCTTTAAGGGAGATCACGCGGGGACGCCGAATTCATCATTCGCCGAATCCCTTCGGATCGAACGTCACCTTTCGCCTCCCTTAGAACTTCCCCCGCCACGGCCATCCGAACCAGCTGGAGCCCCCCCGTTCGTGTTGAAATTCTTGTTCGCACCGTTTCGTTTGGCCACCGGTTGGGGCGTCAGCCCGCGGATTTTGGGTTGGCTGGGAATTACCATGCTGGTCCTGCTTCGATTGACGATCGGCTGGCACTTTTTCAGCGAGGGCGTCGACAAAGTTCGGGCCGGAAACTGGACCGCCGAGCCGTTCTTTGCCAACGCGTCCGGGCCACTGGCCCCCCAGTTCCGCAAAATGGTTTGGGACGCCGAAGGCGACTTCCGTCTGGATTTCGAGAAAGTCCAGTTGCAATTCGCCCGCTTCCGCGATCAGGTCGGCAAACATTACGGCTTTGACCAGGCCCAGCTCGCCGAGGCTCAGGACAATTACATCAAGGCGATGAAGCAGTACAGCTACGTCGTGGAACTGAATTCCAACGAGATCGAGGAATTCAAATTGGGCGGCGACCGAATCGCGGCGTTGGAGCAGGATCCGACGCGGTCGGGCGTGTCCAGCCTGAAAGGTCAGATGGAAACGATCCGCCGCGAGCGGAAGGCCTTGATCGCACCGCTGCTGAATCAGATCAAAGGGGTTTGGAGCAATTACGAACTGGCTCAAAACCGTGTGGCCGACGAGGAGCAGCGAAACGCCCACCCGGCGATTTCGATCATGAAGCCGCCATCGCCGGGGGTCTTGATGGATACGTCGCGGATCGATGTCATCCTGCCGTACTTTGACGTCGTCATCGGACTGCTGTTGCTGGTCGGTCTGTTCACCCCGCTGACCGGGTTGATTGCCGCCGGTTTTCTCGGTTCTGTATTCTTGAGTCAGTACCCTCCGGCGACCGGGCCGTCTTCGTCGATCTACCCCTTGATCGAAGGCATGGGATGCCTGGTCTTGGCATCCACCGGTTCGGGTCGCTTTGCCGGACTGGATTTTTTCCTGCATTTGATCACGCGGCGAACGGCCGACCCGGATTGACCCGACGCCGACACCGATTTTGATGACTTGAGCATTCATCCTCCTCATTCACGTTCTTTTTTCGCACAGGTCCCCTGCCAACACACAGGACCAAGGAGCCAACCGTGGTAGACAAACTTTCGGCCGACCAACGCGACGTCGGCAAGCACAATTATTACAACGCCGTGGACAGCTATTACGACGTCAACCGTCGTGACTTCTTGCGTGGCATCGTGGCGGCGGGTGCCGTCAGCGGTGCCGGCCTGGGCGCGGCCTACTTCGGTTACGGCAAGGTCAAGGATCCGGTCCGGGTCGCCGTCATCGGCACCGGCGACGAAGGCAACGTGCTGATCGGCGGATGCAATCCGGAATACGTCGACGTCCGAGCGATTTGTGACATCCGGCCGTTCAGCATTCACCGCGCTTTTCATGGCGACTGCAGCAGCCCCGCCGCCTTGGGCCGTCGCCCCGGATTGATCAGCGTCGCGGGTCCGGAAGCTAAGAAGAACGTCAAAGTCTACGACTCGGCCAATGGCGGCATCACGGCCTGCTTGGACCACCCCGACATCGAAGCGGTGATCATCGCGCTGCCGCTTTGGTTGCACGCGCCCGTCGCGGCCCAGGCCATGGAGCGAGGCCTGCACGTGCTGACGGAAAAACTGATGGCGCGGACCGTCGCCCAGTGCAAAGTCATGTCGCGAATGGCCGACGAACTGACCGACAAGCAGGGCAACCCGTTGCACCTGGCGACCGGACACCAGCGGCACTACAACGTCAAATACGACAACGCGATCAACTTGATCCGCTGGGGTCTGCTCGGGCAACTTCACCACATCCGGGCGCAGTGGCATCGTGGAAACTTGCCCGGTTCCGACAGCTGGTCGATGCCGATCCCCGGCGGCGAACGCACGGCGGACGGCAAAATGTTCGATCGCATCGCCAAGGATTTGGAGTACCGCCGCAACAAGTTGGCCGAAGCGACCGATCCCGACGAGGTCGCCCAGTTGCAGGCGCAGATCGCTCAATGGGAAGCCTGGGACGCCGACAAGAACATCGATCCGAAGGAATTCGGCTATCAAGACTTCGAATCCAGCGGCAAGCTGTTCACCGCGGCGGAAGAACTGCACCGCTGGCGGTTGTTCCAACGCACCGGCGCCGGTTTGATGGCGGAACTCGGCAGCCACCAACTCGACGCGGTCAGCATTTTCTTGTCCTCGCTTCGTGACGACGGAAAGAAGACTCACCCGCTGTCCGTGCACGCCGTCGGTGGCCGCCACATCATGCCGATGGACCGCGAGGTCGGGGACCACGTGTACTGCACGTTCGAATTCCCCGGCCCCGAGTACAGCGAACAGTTCGACGTCGGTTACTACGACCGCGTAGAGAAATACCCCAACGGTGCCGTTCCCGGTTACGAACAGGACCCGAACAAAAAAGTCGTTGTGACCTACAGCAGCATCAACGGCAACGGTTTCGGCGGTTGGGGCGAAGTCGTCATGGGCACCAAAGGCACGCTGATCTTGGACAAGGAGACCGACGTGCTATTGTACCGCAACAGCGACACCAGCAGCAAAGTCGGTGTCGCCAAAACCTCCGGCGGCTACGCCCTGGATACCAGCGCTTCGGGAGACTACAGCGCACCGGTGGCAGCGGCCGCCGATAGCGGTCCGGTCAGCCGCGGGTATCGTGAAGAAATCGAACACTGGGCGTATTGCATCCGCAACCCGGACCCGGCCAACCGGCCACGTTGTTACCCCGCCGTCGCCATGGGCGATGCCGTGATCTCCCTGGCCACCAACGTGGCGATCAAGAACGGTCAGGAAGGCAAAGGCGGCTACCTGAAGTTCGAAGAAGAGTGGTTCGAAGTCAACAGCGACGCCGTTCCCGACGGCAGCACCATCGCCGAAGCCACCGAGTTCATGAAGAAACCGGTCGCCTAGGGACGATCACCTCCAGGCCGAATCCGACGTCAACGCCCGATCGCAGGGGACCTGCATCGGGCGTTTCACGTCCACGGCGACGCCGAATCGACTGGCGTCCGCGGGATCGTCGCGATGCGTTTCGTGTAGACTTGACCCCATCGACTTTCTTCACCCCCACGGACCCGCCGAACCGACCATGCGAATCCCGATTCTTGCCGTTTCCGTGGCGATACTCCTCGCCACTTCCGTCATCGCCGACGATCGGCCCAACGTGGTTTTGGTGATCACCGACGACCAGGGCTACGGCGATCTCTCGTGCATCGGCAATCCGATCCTGAAGACGCCTCGGATCGACGAACTGCATGCCGATTCGATCCGGCTGACGGACTATCACGTCTCGCCGACTTGTTCGCCGACGCGTGCGGCGCTGCTGACCGGCCACTGGACCAATCGCACCGGCGTCTGGCACACGATCATGGGCCGTTCGATGTTGCGATCCGACGAAGTCACGATGGCCGACGTCTTCGGCGACTCGGGTTACGCGACCGGGATGTTCGGCAAATGGCACCTCGGCGACAACCATCCTTACCGCGCCGAGGATCGCGGCTTTGACGAAGTCATGCGGCACGGCGGCGGTGGTGTCGGTCAGACGCCGGATTTTTGGGACAACGCCTACTTCGACGGCAGCTACTTTCACAACAGCCGACCCGAGGCGGTCGAAGGCTTCTGCACCGACGTGTTCTTTGATCGTGCCAAGCGATTCATCACGGATTGCAAGGAAAAGCAAAAACCGTTTTTCGCCTACATCGCGACCAACGCGCCGCACGGACCGATGCACGCACCGGAGAAGGCCAGCCGGCCTTACGCGGATCAGCCTGTCGGGCTGGCCAATTTCTACGGCATGATCGCCAACATCGACGACAACGTCGGTGCCATGCGAGAATTTCTGCAAGAACAAGGTCTGGCCGAGAACACCGTTTTCATCTTCACCACCGACAACGGTTCCTCCTCGGGCTGGCAAACCTTCAACGCGGGAATGCGGGCGGGCAAGGGCAGCCCGTACGACGGTGGACACCGCGTGCCGTTCTTCATGCACTGGCCGGCCGGCGAACTGACCGGAGGCCGCGACGTCCGGCCGATCACCGCACACGTCGACGTGTTGCCGACCTTGATCGAACTGTGCGGTCTGAAAAACCCGGCGGATGTCAAGTTCGACGGGGTCAGCCTTGTACCGCTGATTCGCCGAAGCGACGCGAAAAGTCAACCGACCGCGTGGCCCGATCGCATCCTGGTCACCGATTCGCAGCGGGTCAAAGATCCGATCAAGTGGCGGCAGTCCAGCGTCATGACCGACCAATGGCGGATGATCAACGGAGAAGAACTGTACGACATCAAAGCGGACCCGGGTCAACAAGACGACGTGTCCGAGCGTTATCCCGATGTGATGAAACGGCTGCGGGATTTCTATGAATCGTGGTGGACCGAACTGGAACCGACCTTTGCCGACGCGACGGCGATTCACCTGGGACATCCCGATGCACCGGAGGTCCGCTTGACGTCACACGACTGGATCACGACACGGATGACGCCTTGGAATCAGGCACAAGTCCGCGCCGCGATGAACGGCGAACCGAATACGGGGTTCTGGAACGTCAAGGTCGTTCGTGCCGGCAAGTACACGGTCCGCCTGCGACGTTGGCCGGTCGAATCCGGCGCGTCGATCGGTCAGCCCTTGCCGCCTGGCGACGAAGTCCCGGGCCAAAAAGCGTTCCGCGAGACGCCGGGCAAGGCGATCCGGCCCGTCACAGCCCGGTTGATCGTCGGTGATCAGTCGCTCGAGTCTGCGGCCGACCCGAACGAGGCTGAAGTAAGATTCGAGATAACGCTTCCCGAAGGCACCACCAAGATGACGGCCGAATTCGAAACGGCTGCGGGCGAGGTGTACGGATCTTACTACGCCTACGTTTCGGTCAACTGAATCTTTCCAGCACCTTTCCTGTTTTTCCTCCATCCATGTCACGTTTTTTTTTCGCTTTCGTTCTACTCCTCACTTCGACACCGGCGGCCCTGACACAGGACGCTCACGATCACGGCGCGGATGACCATTCGCCCGCGGCGCGACAGGTCACCAAGCCGCGGATTTTTTTGGACAAGAGCGCTCGGGTGGTCGAGTATCAATTGAAACGACTCAACGACGCGCAGTTGTTGTTGGTCGATCGTGAACTCGACGATCCCAAATACATCCCGGTTTACGCAGCCATCTTGAGTCGCCCGAGCATCCCGCCGGCGACCAAAGCCGAAGCGGCCGAGGGTTTGGCGGTGCTGCGAAAGACCAGCGTCGCGGAAGAATTGATGACGGCGATCGGCTCGATTCCCGAGGACCGGCGAAGGGACGCCGCGGAACTGATCCGTCTGCTGCTCCGTCAATCCGCCGACGGATTGCAATCGAGCCGATCGACTTTTGTGGACGGCGTCACCGCCGCGGGCCGCTGGCAACGTGCCGCATCGGCGGCGGCGCTGACGATCGCCGGCACCGGAGCCGCCGATCATCCGGCAGCCCCCGCCGACTGGCTGCTCGGCGTGTCCCTGATCCCCGATCCGGCGATTCGCGATGCGCAGGCGAATCGAGTCATCGGCTACCTGGATCCGGCCGGCGGCACCCCGACTCGGCGGCAAGCAATCCGAACGTTGGCGACTCTGAGAACCGACGCGGTACGGCACGCCCGGCGACTGGCCGGCATGATCGGCGAAGCGGAGCTCCGATCCGATTTGGTCGCGGCTCTGTTGCGTTTGCCCGTCGAACAGCTGCCCCCCGCGGTCGCCGCGGACTTGGCCGAGACCTTGGTCGTCGTCGCCGAACAGACCAAGCCGTCCGAACGAACCTCCGATGCATTCCTTCGTAGCGTCGAATTGAGTGAACAGGCCATGAAGGCGTTGCCGGCCGAGACCGCCAAGGCCTTGCGGTCACGACTGCGTGAAGTCGCGGTCCGCTTGGTGCGGATCGGTACGGTCGAAGAAGAGATGCGATACGACGTCCGGTACTTCGCCGTCGAAGCCGGTCGTGACGTTCAAGTGATCTTGGACAACCACGATCTGATGCCGCACAACTTTGTCGTCACGACGCCGGGCAAGCTGAAAGAGGTCGCCGCGGCGGGTTTGGCGGTCGGGCCCGGCGGCGGGACCAGCGGCAAAGGTTACGTGCCCGACAGCCCCGATGTGCTGTTCGCCACGGGCATGGTCCAGGCCGATCAGTCCGAAAGCTTGACTTTCACCGCCCCCGACGAACCCGGCGAGTATCCCTACGTTTGCACGTTCCCGCAGCACTGGAGCCGAATGTACGGCGTGATGGTTGTGGTCGAAGATTTGGACGCTTGGCTGGCCGATCCCGTCGAACCGACCGATCCCATCGGTAGCAATCGGTCCTTCGTCGCGACCTGGACGGTCGATGATTTGAAGCCCGACTTGGTCGACGGTCTGCGTGGACGCAGTGCAGAGATCGGCAAAAAAATCTTTGTCGAAGCCTCCTGCGGCACGTGCCACAAGTACGACGGCCAAGGCGGCGCGGTCGGCCCCGAGCTGACCGACGTGTTCATCAAATGGAAAGACGACCGAGAAGCCATTCTGCGAGAGATCTTGGATCCGTCGGCCTGCATCGACGAGAAATACGCGATGCACACGGTGCTGACCGTCGACGGCCAGACGATCTCCGGACTGATTCAAGCGGAAACCGATGAAGCAGTCACGTTGATCGCGGACCCGGAAAGCGGTAAACCGACGGTCATCCCGCAGGATGACGTCGAAGAATTCGTGAAGATGAAAACGTCGATGATGCCAAAGGGCCTGCTGAACCAGTACACCAAGGATGAAATCTTGGAACTGATGGCGTTCCTTAGGGGTCAACCGAATCCGAAAGGCCAACCGATTTCGAAGGGTCCGTGATGCCACCGGAAATCCGTCGCGGGTTCCTGATCCTGGCCGGCTTGGTGGCGGTGGGCATGTTCGTGTGGGCGGCCCGCTTCCAGCCGATGCCGCCCGCCGAATTCAGCTTTCAAAACGGCACCGACCCCAAGACGCTGGATCCGCATCGTGCGACGGGGCGTCCGGAGATGCGGTTGTTGATCAACCTGTTCGCCGGCTTGCTGCAAGGCTTGCCCGAGGGTCCGGTCGATCCGGAAACCGGGTTGCAACCGATGACACCGCAACCGTCGATCGCCAAATCTTTCGAAGTCTCCGAGGATGGTCGACTTTACACCTTTCATCTCCGGGACGACGCCAAGTGGTCCGACGGCGTCCCGATCAAGGCGGATGACTTTGTGTGGTCCTGGACGCGAATGTTGCACCCCGCGACGGCGTGCGAGTACACATTTCAATTGTTCAGCGTGCCGCACGCGCGACAGTACAGCCGTGGGGAAGTCGACGTCGGCGACCGGGTCGAAGTCGAGCTTTGGGATCGACCGGGTGAAACCGAGTTCGGTGAAGCGAACATCCAGCATTTCCCGCGTGGCACGATCCGGTACGGAACACTGACAGAGATCTTGAAGCCTGATCGGCCGAAGCTTCCCGAATCGCTTTCCGAAGACGCGCGTCAACAGGCCGTTTTGCAATGGCAAGACGATTGGGTGTACGTCGTCGACATGGCGAGCGTCGATTCCGCGGGCGAAGTCGACTGGGACGAGAGTCTGGGTCGACAGAGTTTTTCGCTGCGTCATCGCACTTCGCCGGTCGCCCGCGACGATACCCGGCGGACCCACGGCGTATTGGTGGCGTTCGACAAACTCGGCGGCGTGAAAGCCGTCGACGATTCGACGCTGGAAGTCCGACTGAACGATCCGCTGCCGTATTTTTTAAACTTGGTCGCCTATCCCGCTTTGTTCGCGGTGCCTCGGCACGTGATCGAAAAGCACGGCGCGCCGCTATGGACCAAGGCCGAAAACATCGTCTCCAGCGGACCGTACCGGGTCGGCGACCGATTGCTCCGCGACCGCGTCCGGTTGGTCAAGAACGAACATTACTTCGACGCCGACACGGTGGCCATCCACTCGATCGACGCGATCAGCACCGAAAGCCGGAACACGGCGCTGAACATGTACGAAACGGGCCAACTGCAATGGGTCTTTGATCCGCCGGCGTTGCTGGTCACCGAGTTAAAAAAGCGTGACGACTTTCTGGTCGCGCCGATGTTGTCAGTTTACTTTTATCGCATCAACGTGAATCGCCCGCCGATGGACGACGCCCGCGTTCGTCGCGCGATCGCGATGGCGATCGATCGTGATCAGATCGTCAGTCGGGTGACCAAAGCGGGACAGATTCCCGCCTACTCGCTCGTGCCGCCGGGCATCGCGGGCTACGAGAGTCCGCTCGGTTTTCGGGCCGACCTTGTCGAAGCCGAACGCCTGTTGGCCGAGGCCGGCTATCCCGACGGACGCGGCTTTCCCAAGGTCTCGATCCTTTACAACACCCAGGAAATGCACCGGGCGATCGCCGAAGTCATCCAGCAACAGCTACTCAACACGCTGAACATCAAGGTCGATCTGCAAAACATGGAATGGGGCAGCTACTTGGACAAGGTCAATCAGTTGGACTACGACATCGCCCGCGGCGGATGGATCGCCGACTACCCGGACCCCAACACGTTCCTGGATTTGTGGGTCACCGACGGCGACCAGAACAGCACCGGCTGGGGAAACGATCGCTACGACGAACTGATCGAAGCGGCCGCCTCCGAAGGCAACGTGGAGAAACGAATGGGACTGCTGGCGGAAGCCGAAAAGATCTGGATCGACCAGATGCCGGTGATCCCGATGTATTTCTACGTGTCGACTAATCTGGTCAAGCCAGAGGTCGAAGGCTTCTTCCCGACACCCCAGGACCGGCATCCGTTTCAGCTGCTGCGATATCGCGACGGCCGGTAAGGTCAGCCGGCACGGCTGCGACCGGCACATCGGGGGGACTTTCCCAACCGCTGCCCACGTGCCGGGCGTTCTCGTAGGATGAAGGGAGGGCCACGCGAAATTTGTCACCGGATCACGCAGGAACGTCAACGATGGGGTCGGTGTTTGCCTTTCTGTTTCGCCGTTCGCTGTGGATGATCGCGACGTTGTGGTTGGTCTACACGGTGTCGTTCGCGTTGATGCGTTTGGCCCCCGGGGGGCCGTTCAGCAGCGAGCGCAACGTGCCGCCGGCGATCGAACGTCAGTTGAAGGCCCGCTACAACCTCGACGCGCCGCCGATTCAGCAGTACGTCGATTACTTGTCGGGGATCGTGACCCGGGGCGACCTGGGCTGGTCGATCCGACTGGAGGACTACAGCGTCGCGCAGGTCATCGCCGAAGGCTTGCCGGTGTCAGCATCGCTGGCCACGTTCGCGTTGATTTTCGCGGTCACGCTGGGCGTTTCGGCGGGCGTGATCTCGGCGGTGTATCGGGGCACGGTCGCCGACACGTCGATGATGGTCGCGGCGGTGCTGGGGATCGCGGTGCCGAATTTCGTCCTGGCCAGCTTGGCGATCTTGTTGTTCGTGTTCGGCGTGCCGGTGTTCCCGG
>Ga0102938_10001640_pt1 | contig 16932 bp, 10 predicted proteins | sample SalPonR2_B_D2_MG_FD_84516 | JGI IMG/M metagenome (GOLD analysis project Ga0102938, IMG submission 84516) | Salt pond soil microbial communities from South San Francisco under conditions of wetland restoration - Salt Pond MetaG R2_B_D2_MG | ecosystem: Environmental > Aquatic > Marine >...
GAAAAGTCAACTTTAAAGAAATCTTAAAAACGCCCACGGCCGGAAGAAAGCTCATTCGAGCCAAGGCCTACGCTAATAAAACGGAAACCGAGGAAGAAGCCCCTTTTTTTGAGGCCTTAAATCAACAGGGTTTTGAGATCAAAATGAAGGATCTGCAAATATTCACCGGTGGTGCCAAAAAGGCGGATTGGGATGTCGGTATTACGGTGGATGCTATTAATTTAGCGGAAAAAATGGATACTATAATTTTGGTAACAGGAGACGGGGATTATGTCCCCTTAGTGAACTACCTACAAAATTCCAAGGGATGTTTAGTGGAAATTTTGGCCTTTAAAAAAACCGCTTCTTCCAAATTAATAGAAGAAGCGGATGATTTTATAGACCTAAGCGAAAACAGGAAATATTTGATCAAATAAGGAATAAATTTGGGGTTTTGGTTGTTTTTTCTTACAGATAATGCAATCATTATTGCCCCACACATATTGTTTATATTGTTGAATTGCTAAATTGTTCGATTGTTTTCGTTGTAACAATATAGCAATTTAACAATATAGCAATTTAACAATTAATTATAATCTTGGCCAATAAACAAAGAGCACTATGAATACTCATAGTTCTTCAGTTTATTGGTCAAGCTTGCTAAAAATTTATGGCACAAGAAAAAACTTTTCAAACCGAATGGTTGGGAGAGCAACTAACCATTAAAACCGGCAAACTGGCCCAACAAGCGGATGCCGCGGTTACCGTGCAATACGGCGAAACCGTAGTTATGGCCACGGTGGTAGAATCCAAGGAGGAGAAAGATGTGGACTTCTTTCCCTTAATGGTGGGCTTTGAAGAAAGACTTTACGCCGCCGGAATGATCAAAGGATCCCGGTGGATCAAAAGAGAAGGGAGACCGAGCGACGAGTCGGTTCTGACCAGCCGGATGATCGATCGATCCATCCGACCCTTGTTCAATGAAGAATCTCGAAATGAGGTTCAAATACTAATAACCTCTTTATCGGTGGACAAGAAAAACCCACATGACATTGTAGCCCTGATCGCGGCTTCAGCCGCCTTGTCTATTTCCGGTGTGGACTGGAAAGGTCCGATCGGAGGTATAAGAGCGGGCTTAGTCCAGGAAGAACTGGTCTTTAACCCCACTTATCAACAACTGGAAGAAAGTGGCCTAGATCTAATTGTGGCCGGGACCGAGCAAAAAACCATTATGATCGAATCCGGAGGCCGGGAAATAAAAGAAGACAAAATGTATGAGGCCATAATCCAGGGACAAAAGAAAATGCAACCGGCTATTGATCTGATCAAGCAACTACAACAAGAAGTTCCGGCGAAAGAAAAGAATCATAAAACCGAAGTTCTAAAAAACGGAGAAGAAGAGCAAGAGGAGCAAGAAAAGCAAAAATTAGTGGACATGGCCAACAAGTGGTTATCCGAAAACACTCATTCCATTTTGTTTGACCAACAATACCACACCAAAGGAGAGAGAAAGGCGGCGGTGGAAGCTCTTAAACAAAAGCTGGACTATTATTTATATGAGAACGGAGTGGGTCGAGAAAAAAGAAAATATGCCTTGAAAAAAACAGTAGAAAAGGCGGTGGAGGCCGAAGTAAGCAAGCAAATATTGGAAAACCAAAAAAGAGTGGACGGCCGGGACATAAAAGAAATAAGGTCTTTGTCGGCGGAAGTGGGAATTTTGCCCCGAAATCACGGAGCCGGCTTATTCTCTCGGGGGGAAACCCAGATCATGTCCATTGTTACCCTGGGGTCCCCCGGATTGGAGCAATACAGTGAAACCATTGAGGGTATGGGAAGTAAGGGCTTTATGCACCACTATAACTTCCCGCCTTATTCCGTGGGAGAAACCAAACCGATATTCGGCCCCAGCCGAAGAGATATTGGCCACGGATCCTTGGCGGAAAAAGCCCTTCGCCCCTTAATTCCGGAGAAAGAAGATTTTCCTTACACTATTAGAGTGGTAAGTGAAACCCTAAGCTCCAACGGATCTTCATCCATGGGAGCCACTTGCGCTTCCAGTTTAGCCCTAATGGACGCCGGTGTACCCATCAAAAAACAGGTCGGCGGTATAGCTATGGGTTTGGCCTCTAATAAGGATATGAGTAAGTGGCAAGTTATTACCGACTTACAGGACCTGGAAGACGGAGAGGGTGGTATGGACTTTAAGATCACCGGAACCAAGGACGGCCTGACCGCCATCCAGCTGGACACTAAGACCAACGGTTTGACCGAAGAGATCATAAAAACCGCTTTAAAACAAGGAAGAGAGGCCTTAAACCAAGTCCTGGAAACAATGAATCAGGCCATCTCTCAACCCAATCCGGAGCTTTCTCCCTACGCCCCCTTGGTCTTAAAGATCAAGATCAACCCGGACAAGATCCGGGATGTGGTCGGAGCCGGAGGGAAAATAATCAATAAGATCATTGAAGAAAAAGATGTTTCCATTGATATAGAAAAGGATGGAACCGTAATTGTTTGCGGTAACGACAAACAATCCTGCCAAGAAGCGGTCAAATGGATAGAAGAATTAACCCATGAATTTGAAGCCGGGGAAAAATTTACCGGAACTGTTACCAGATTAATGGACTTTGGCGCCTTTGTAGAGGTTTTGCCCGGACGGGAAGGGTTGGTACATGTTAGTGAAATGGCGCCTTATCATGTATCCAGCCCCAAGGACTTCTTAGGTGAAGGAGACGAGGTTAAAGTTAAGGTTAAAGAAATAGATGATATGGGTCGGCTCAATCTGACCATGAAAGACTTGGAAGAAAATCAACACCTCTGGAAGGACAAAAAAGGGGAGGGCACACCCAACAACAAATTCAATAATAATAGAAACAACTCGGGGAAAAAACCTTTTTCTAAACCCCCTCACAAAAACTAAAAAGTTAAAGGTAAAAACAACAAAAACTCCCTTGACCGAATCAAGGGAGTTTTTGTTCAGTCCAAAAAAATATTACTTAATTATTCCAGTTTTGCTTTTACTACTAAAGCCACTACCACGGCCACAAAAATAATAAGTAAGGGAATCCACATGTTCATAAAAACTTGAATTAATTATAAACTTAATATATATTATATCATTTTTCCAAAAAGCTTCAAATAAAAGGCGGATTCTGCTATAATTTTAGTAATTACATTAAAATAATCAGCTTATGCCCTCTCAAAAATCGGAAATAAGAAAATCTTACCTACTTAATGAGTATGTTATTATCACTCCGGGACGAGCCGCCCGGCCCCGGGATGTCAAGGAAAAAACCTTTATTGAAAAAGATCCGAACTGCCCCTTTTGTCCGGAGAATATTGACAAAAAAAATATTCTGGATAGAATAAACAAGGTCAATTCCCGGCAATGGCAAGTATTAAGTATAAAAAACATCTATCCGGCCGTAACTCTGGACAACAAAAAAGCTTACGGCACCCAGGAAGTAATAATAGACACACCGGATCACACCAAGGAATTGGCCCACTTAAGCCAAAAAAATATAGAAAAACTCCTGGAAATGTATGCCCAAAGAACCCGAAAATTGGCTCAAAACAAAAAACTCAACTATATTTTATGCTTTAAAAATCAAGGGGCCAAAGCCGGGGCCTCTATAACCCATGCTCACTCCCAGGTATTTGCCACCAGTATCACTCCGGACGACCTGACCGAGGAAGCCAGGTTAAAACAAGAATACCAAATAGAGAACCAAAGCTGCCCTTACTGCGATATAATCAAACAAGAAATGCAAAGGGATAGAAAAATATATGAAGATAATTATATCGCGGCGTTCGCCCCTTATGCCAGCCAATACCATTACGAGGCCTGGATCTTCCCCCGAAGGCACTTGGATAATATTACTCAATTGAACAAAAAGGAAAACAAATCCTTGGCCCGAATATTAAAGAAAATACTGGAAAAACTGGATTCCATTGATGCTTCTTACAATTTTTTTCTTCATAATGTTATTTCCGACCCCAACCAGCACTTCTATATTAAGATCCAGCCCCGGGAAAGTGTTTGGGCCGGGGTAGAGTTGGGTTCCGGCCTGGTTATAAATTCCATCCCGCCGGAAGAGGCGGCCAAATTCTACCGCTCCTAATATTTCGACTTTTAGAATTTATTTTCAATTATGCCCATACCTCAATTATCCCAAAACAAATATCAACAATCCTGGAAAGATAGACAAAATACATCCTCCAGAACCCCGTCCCGAAACCCCAACAAAAACAACAAACCTTTTTGGAAAAGGTTGTTTTTCAGCAAAAAAACCCTGTTATTTCTAATAGTGGCCGGTATTGTTTTTATATTATCCGGCCTGGGAGTGGTAGCTTGGATGTCTCGGGACCTGCCCGACCCTAACCAATTAATGGACCGGGACGTAGCCCAAAGCACCAAGATCTTTGACCGCACCGGAGAAACCCTCTTGTATGAGATCCACGGCCAACAACAAAGGACCTTAAAAACCCTAGAGGAAATCCCGAATTACGCCGAACACGCCACTATAGCCATGGAGGACAAAAATTTTTACAAACACTCCGGGTTCAGTTTATGGGCTATTTTCCGAACCGCTATTACCGATATAGTATACGGCAAAATGGCCGGAGCTTCCACTATTACCCAACAATTAGTCAAAAACGCGGTCTTAACCCCGGAAAAAACTTTTACTCGAAAAATAAAAGAATTGATCCTGGCTTATCAAATAGAGCAAAAATACTCCAAAGATGAAATTTTGCAAATGTACCTTAATGAGATACCTTACGGAGGAACAGCTTACGGAATAGAAGCGGCCAGCCAACACTATTTCGGTAAAAAAGTAGAGGACATTTCCTTGGCTGAAGCGGCTACCTTGGCCTCCCTACCCAAGGCGCCCAGTTATTACTCTCCTTATGGGCCCCACAAAGATCTATTACTACAAAGAAAGGATTATATCCTAAAACTAATGGAAGAGCAGGGGTATATCTCGGAAAAGGAAAAGAAAGAAGCCCAAAACCAGGAACTGGATTTCAAAGAACCGAGTAGTAATATTAAAGCTCCGCATTTTGTGATGTATATCAAGAGTATTTTAGCTCAAAAATACGGCCAAAAAATGCTGGAACAAGGAGGTTTAAAGATCCACACCTCCTTGGATATGTACAAACAAAAACTGGCGGAGCAAGCGGTTCAAGACAGGATGGAAACAAATGAAGAAAAATACCAAGCCACCAACGCCGGTCTGGTTTCCTTGGACCCCAAAACCGGTCAAATCCTGGCTATGGTAGGGTCCCGGGATTATTTTAGTGATAATATAGAGGGGGCTTTTAATGTTACGACCGCTAAAAGACAACCCGGATCCTCTATGAAACCGATAGTTTATTCTTCTTTGTTCAATAAGGGATTTACTCCGCAGACCAAATTATTTGATGTGGTTACCAATTTTTCCAATAATTCAGACCCCTATGAACCCAAAAATTACGACTTAAAAGAACACGGGCTTATATCTATTAGAAAGGCCTTGGCCGGATCCCTGAATATTCCGGCGGTAAAATCCCTTTATTTGGCCGGCATGGATAATGTTTTTGAACTAACTCAGCAATTGGGCTACTCCACTTTTTCCGATCGAAGTCGTTTTGGGTTGTCCTTAGTTCTGGGTGGAGGAGAGGTGAAGCTCTTGGAACACACCAATGCCTACAGCGCTTTTGCCAGAGAAGGGGTTGTTCATCCTATCTCTCCGGTTTTAAAAATAGAAAATTCCCAAGGAGAGGTGATCGAGGAATACCAAAAACGGGAAAGAAGAGTATTAAAATCAGGAGTCGCCAGAATGATAAACAGCATCCTATCGGACAACCAGGCCCGGGCCTATACTTACGGTCTGGATAACTGGTTAACCCTGGAAAACAGGCCGGTAGCCGCCAAAACCGGAACCACTAATAGTTATCGAGATGCTTGGACTATAGGTTATACCCCGTCTTTGGTAACCGGTGTTTGGGTGGGTAATAACGACAATTCCAAAATGAAACGCGGGGCTTCCGGTGGTAATGTGGCCGCTCCTATTTGGAATAAATATATGCAAACAGTGTTGGGAGATACGCCGGTGGAGACTTTTAGGGAATTGGGAGATATTAAAACCGGAAAGCCGGCCATAGACGGGAATTTGGATTTCGAAAAAACGGTAAAAATAGATAAGGCCTCGGGTCTTTTGGCCACTGAACATACTCCGGAAGAATATATTAAAGAAGTTAGTTATAAAACCCAGCCCCACAGCATCCTTTATTATGTGAATAAGGAAAACCCCTTAGGGGACAAACCTAAAAATCCATCTCAAGACCCTCAATTTAAAAACTGGGAAAAAGCAGTGCAAAGATATGCCCAGGAGAGCGAGGAATACAAAACCGGATCCACTTCCGTATCCATACCCACTAAATATGATAATGTTCACCAACCGGCACTCCGACCTGATCTGGAAATATTGTCCCCGAACAACAAAGAGACATTACAAGACGAGGAATTGGAAGTTAAAATAAAAACCTCGGCGCCGCGAGGTGTGGATAAGGCCGTTTATTATATAAACGGACAATTATTGGAACAGATCGATTCCTATCCTTTTGACCTGGAGTATGATATTGATTTTTTAAGTAATGGTTATCATGAATTAGGGGTTGAAATTTGTGATGATGTGGGGAATTGTACTCGAAAAAATATTATCATCAATTTAAAACTAAAGGATAACTCCGTTAGTGATCAAAACATGGACATATCCTGGTTATCCCCCAGTAATGGGGTTATAGTCAACCGGGTTGATTTTCCGATAAATTTAGAGGTTAATATCAACCCCCTAAAAAAAATATCCAAGGCGGAGATGATAACTACCTTGGTTTCCGCCACTTCTTCGCCACAACAAAAACTGAACTCCTGGTACTCTATAAGAAACAACAATCTGAACTTTGATTGGGATAGGCCAAAGCAAACCGGAACTTATGAAATTGTTCTCAAGGTTCACACTTGGGAAGGGGATATAAAAACCAGCCAACCCCTTACCATAAATGTAAATAAGCAATGATCTTTTCTTCTTATTGCTTAATAGGCATTATTATATAGAGGTATTGAGGATTTTGAACCGGACGGACTATACAAGGGGTATTATTGTCCATAACCTCTATTTTAACTTCCTCTTCCTCTATAGTCTTTAATCCGTCCAAAAGGTATTGGTAATTAACAATAATACCATTGTCTTTACCGGAATTTTTGGCCTCTATTTCCACTATATTCTCTCCGGTTTGCCCGGAAGTGGAAGATACCACCATCTGGTCCTTACCTTCGGGAAAATCCAGGTTGATATCATTAACGCCGTTCTTGGAAAAAAGAGAGGAGGTTTTAACCGCTCTGATAAGCTCTGATCTATTAACCACGGTTGAAGTTTTAGTGTTTTCCGGAATAATCTGCTTGTAATCCGGGTATTGCCCCTCTATTAGCCGAGAAACTAATTCTGTGGATTCAGTGGTAAAAAGGATCTGGTTATCCGAAATATAAAAATTTATTTCCTGTTTATCCCCCTGGATCTCTCCGTTTTCCTTTAATCCGGACAATATTCTTAATAACTCTTGAATAGTTTTAGAGGGGACTATTATTTTTTTTCTTTCTATTTCTTCTTGGGTTTCTGTTTTTATGTCTATTTGTTTTTCCGCCAAACGATAACTATCAGTAGCGGCCAGGGTTAATTTATTTTTCTCAAAAGAGAACAAAACTCCGGATAATTCCACCCGGGAATCACCACTGGCCACGGCAAACCCCACTTGATTCAAGGATTTTTTAAGATCATTAATATTAACATCAATCCGGTTCTTCTTTTCCACGGTCGGAATCAAGGGGAAATCCTCGGCTGTTTGTCCTTTTATTTTGGTGTTATAGTTGTCGCAATTCAATTTTAAACTTTCTTCTTGTTTCTCTATTTCTATTTTTTTATTAGGGAGTAGGTTTACATAGTCGGATATCATCCGGGAGTTAACAGTAAAGGACCCTTCCTGCTCCACCTTTCCTCTAACTGTATTTACTACTCCTATTTCCAGGTCGGTGGTTATTAATTTTATATTTTTATCCTCTGTTTTTATTAAAACATTGTTCAGTATGGGTAAATTAACATTTTTGCCGGCTACATGACTGACCACGAACAATCCTTGTTTTAAATTTTCTTTTAAGCTGACAAATTTCATAGATTGAATACTTTTAATTTATTTAATTAATTAAATATATATAAAAAATAGGAATAATAAGGGGTGTGGAGATCTGTTTTAATGAAGTGATTATTTGGTTTTAAGCTTTGTTTTTGCGGGGTGTTTGTTTGTTTTTTATCTTGTGGATTTACCGGTGGATTTTTTTGAAGATTTTGTTGATAAGTCCGGGGATATCCACAGCGACCTAAGAGAAGGGGGTGGTTGTTCACATTTTGTTAAACTCAATCTTCAGAATATCAACAGGAATAACCACAGATTTTATTAGGGTTGTCCACTGTTTATACACACTCTTCGTTAAGTATTTGTTTTATGGATTCTATTTCTTGTTTAATTTTTTCGTTCTCCCTTTCACCTATTTCTTCTTGAATCTTATTATAAGCATGCATGGCAGTGGTGTGGTCTCGGCCTCCTAATTCATAACCAATAGTGGGGTAAGAGGCATCCACTTCTTTTTTCATTAAATAAATAGCTATTTGTCTGGGCCAAACCAATTCCTTTCTACGTCCTTTACCTTTTAACTCTTTTAAATTAATACTATAAAACTTACACACCGCTTCTAAAATATGTTTAGCGGTGATGGTTTGGGTTTGCAGATTGGTTAAAAGGTCATTCAATATATTTTTGGTCGTTTTTAAAGTGGGGGTGGAATTGTTGAATTCATGAAAAGCTATAATTTTATTTAAAGCTCCTTCTAATTCCCGAATATTATTTTTAATATTACCGGCTATAAATTCCAATATATCTCTTTCCAGGTTATAGCTTTTTTCCCGGGCCTTTTCTTCCAATATAGCTATTTTGGTTTCAATATCGGGTTGGGAAACGTCAGCTACCATACCGGATTCAAATCTGGATAACAACCTTTTTTCCAGGGCCGGTATGGACTTGGGTGGCTTATCCGAGGTTAGGATTATTTGTTTATCCGATTGCTGCAATTCATTAAAGGTATGAAAAAATTCTTCTTGGGTTCCATCTTTGCCGGCCATAAACTGAACATCATCCACTAATAAAAGATCTACATTGCGGTAGTGGTCTTTAAACTCTTTGGCCTTACCCCCGTGTACGGATTGAACATAGTGGTTGGTAAATTTTTCACTGGTAATGTAAAGGATCTTATTAGTGTTCCTGGCTATTTCATTACCCACCGCCTGCAGGAGATGGGTTTTACCTAAACCCACCCCTCCGTATATAAACAGGGGATTATAGGCCTTACCCACATTGGCGGTAACCGCCTTGGCTGCGGCGTGAGCCAGTTCATTGCCCTTGCCCACCACAAAATTTTCAAAAGTGTATTTAGGGTTGAGTCCGAACCTGTTAGAGGAAGAATTAACAGAAATAGAAGAAGCGCCGGAGTCCTTGGGTGTTTTGTTTGATAAGTTCTTAGTATTGGCCCGGGCACCTTCTTTAGTGGCAGATGATTTTATAGAAGAAGATGGTTTTTCCTCTTTTTTGGTTTGGACTTTGTAAATTATATTGTTTACTTTTTGATTGGTTACATTTTCCAGGGCTTGCTTGATAGCATCATGGTATTTTTTCTCCAACCAGGTTTTGGTAAAAGTGTTGGGCACACAGATGGTTATATGGTCGTCCTCGAGTTCGGAAATAAAAGTGTTTTTAAACCAGGTGGTGAAATTGGCTTTGGATAAATTGAGCTCTATTTCACCCAACACCGCTTGCCAAATTTGGTTTTTATCCATAGAAGCAAAATTTAATTGAATTATTTAAAAAAATTATCTCCTAACAAGATATGAAATTTTAATTTAAACTTTTTTATTTAGAGTAATTTTATATTAGTAAAATCATTATATCAAGTAAAGTCAAAAAGTGAAAACCCGAAAACTGTTTATAACTTGTTGATAATCAGTGGAAAACTTTTTAAGAATTGGAGTTAAAAAAATATATATTTTGTAACAATAAAGTTTTAGTAGTTGACTGGTGTTTTTCTTTTTGTTATTATAACTTTTAGTTTTGAGCAAAAGGATTTTTTTAGATAGCGGTTGCTCTTTTATTTTTAGACAATATTTATCAATATTTTTGGGGCCGTAGCTCAGTTGGTTAGAGCGCCTGCCTGTCACGCAGGAGGTCGCGAGTTCGAGTCTCGTCGGCCCCGCCCACCCCAATCTTAAAGATCATTGTCCTTAAAGGGCGATGATCTTTTTTAATATTGACAGAAAAAAAATTCGTGCTAATATTAAATTTGTCTTAGGAAGAACCTTTACATGATACTTCCGGGTAGCGAATCGGTTGTGGGCCAATAAATAAACAAAATAAATCCTTGTTTTGTTGGTCAACATCCGATCTTTGATCATAAGTTTGATCTTATGAATTATAACTACCCCAATTCCAATTTAAAAGCGGCGCGTAATTATTGTTTTATTCTTCGAGGCGCCGCGCTAACGCCTCCAAAAGATAGTCCTTACAGGGAACATCTTTTGGAGGCGTTTTTTATTTCTTTTTTTCAAGGTCGACTCGGGTTTTACCCCGGAGTGTTATCCGGAGCCCGGGAAAGAAATAATAAAAACGCTCCTTGTTAATCAACTAATATATTTACCTGGTTTATTCCTTTATTATCACTCAGGAGGGATGATAATAATAAAATCGGAATCAACAGGTGGATTTAAAAAATATGAAAAAGCCAATTTGTTGGTTGTCCATAATTTCCTTGGTTTCCATGCTCTTTCTTCCGGCCGCGGCCATGTCCGTACAGGGAAGTACTTTGGATACCAACTTAACTCGTTCCGGTGACGGCGGCGGGGCCGCTCCTATTGTTAAAGCCAAGTGGGAGATGAACGGCCCTTATTCCGAGTTGTCCGGGACGGATGACAGTGATTCCGCCGGGGCGCAATTCAATGCTCCCGGAGTTTGGGGAACTACTACTACCTACTCTGTTTGCGCCATAGTGACCGATCCGGACGGAGTTTCGGACATAGATAATGTGTATGCCGATATCTATTATCCTATGGACAAGGCCTTTCACCCGGAAGACTCAAGTAATCCGGACCAGATCAACGGCGGAACCGACTCCTTGCCGGACTATGGATTAAGCGGTTGCGGGGAACAATATGGTGATGAGAGCCGGTTGGTCAAACTTTCCAAGACCGACGGTTATAACTTGTTCTGCGACTCCGTAAGAAACAACAACAATGATCTGCCCACCTTTTATGGCGATGGCGAATACGACTACAATGAGATCTGTGATGCCGACGGGGAGCTAATGAAGGAAACCGCCTATGTTTATTGCGCTGACAGGGACCTGACCTGGGAGGACCCGGCCGGAACCTATAAAGTAGAAGTCTTTGCCTTGGATAAAGCCGGAGTTTTCTCCAATCTTTTGGTGAATAACTTTGAATATCTGCCCCTTACCGCTTATGAGTTGGATTTTAACTCCGTGGATTACGGCAGTGTGAAGCTGAATACCCATAAAAGGATCTCCGGAGATATTGATTTCGGAACCGCGGATAAACCTACAGTTAGAAACACTGGCAATACTCGTTTGTATATGGGAATAGAACAGGATGATATGGGTCTGGGTACCACTGAAGGGGATGATAACCTACGATATGATGCTCGAGTGGGGAACAATGAGGAAGACTGGAAGAACTTTTATCCTTATCAGAAAAGATGGCTGGAGGATATATTGGATCTGTCCCAAACCGAAGAAATGGATTTTTCCATCCTTGTTTATAAATTTCCTTCCACTGATACCAGCTACACCGGAGACATGACCCTGGATGCCAAGTTCGCCAATTTCCGTCATTGTTATGATAATTGTCCTTCTTGTGAATAATCCGGAACCTTGGCCCGGGGAAAACCATTCCCCGGGCCAAGCCCGGAACTTAAAAATATGAACAAATATATCTCTATAATTATACACTCTTTTGGTTTATTGTGTTTCTTTTCCTTGGGGGTTAGCAATGTCGGGGCTTTGGGAATGATGACCCAGCCCATTGAGGTGGATAAGGTTTTGAGAGGCCAGACCCTTAAAGAGGAATTGCGGGTTTTGAACAACAGTGACAGGAGGGGCAAGCTTGAATTGGCGGCCGTAGGAGAAGTTAAGAATTGGACGAGCTTTTTTTACCAAGGAGAGGTAGTGACCGATATAGAAATATCTCCCCAAACAACCGAATACATTGATGTGGAAATTGTTATTCCACAAGATATCCCCAACGGGACCTATCAAGGGGAGTTAAAAGCCAAATTCACCCCTATCAGTTCAGAAGATAAAGGCACCAGCACTTATGCCAGTGTATCCCAACAGATCAGTCGAGCAGTAAGAGTTGGCGTTACCGACCAAGAAATAATCGAGCTGGACGCGTCCCTGTCCCCGGAATCCTATATTATATTGGCCGAAAATCCCTTAAAGCTAAAGGCCAGGTATTATAATCGCGGAAACATTGTTCTTTTTCCGGATCTTCAATTAAAGATAAGCCGGGATAATAAAACGATCCACAATTCCATCTATCCTTATCCGGAAGATGAGTCTCCGGTATCTCCATTGGAGCAAAAAGAGATAATAGTGACCTATAACCCCGGAAAATTAAAGCCGGGGAAATATAAAAGCGAAGCAACCGTGTTTTTAAATGAGAAAAAAATAAAACAAGATGAATTTACTTTTGAGATCCTTCCAGAATTAAACAAAGAAGAAAGAGAGGCCTTTAAAGGTTTTTATTTTTTTGGCGGCGGATTGGCTTTGTTGCTCTTAACTACTGCGGTTATAAGAAAAAGGAATAATTAATTAATGCTATCAATTATATGAATGCTAAAAATATAAAAACAATTTTTTGCTTATCGGTTTTGGTTTTGGGTGCGTTCTTTATTTTCGAGTCCCGGAAAGCGGCGCCGGTTCAGGCCTCAGACAGAGCTTTGTGTACTTCTACCGCGGATGTGGTCTTAATAATGGACCGGTCCGGAAGTATGGCGGACGGTGGTCGGGAAAGCTCTTGCGAATGGCAGGAGCTGGAATGGGGTGAAAACTCCCAATATTGCCAAGTTTATACACAAACCGGAGTGGAAAAAAGTTGGTGCTTAGAAAAAAGCCACGACTCTTGCCCGGAGTCCGTTTATACTTCAGCCCGAGATAACAAAATGATCAGCGCCCAAAAGGCCGGAAACACTTTTTTGGGATTATTAAAACAAGAGGATCAATCCGGACTGGTTTATTTTTCCTATAAAGATAATGAAGAATGGTTGGCCAAATTGGAAAAACCTTTATCTTCCGATCACGGACAAACTCAGGATTATTTAAATCAGTTAGAACCTTTTGGCCCCACCAACATGGGGGACGCCATTGCCTTGGCCACTCAGGAGTTCGGTTCCAGTAGGGCTGATCCTCAATCCATAAAAGCGGCCATTCTTTTAACCGACGGGTTGGCTAATAAACCTTTTGGTAGCGGCAGTGGCGAGGACCCGCAGGATGTGGCCTATGCCATTACCAAGGCCGAGGAGGCCGGAAGTGAGGGGGTAAAGATCTTTACTATTGGTTTGGGTGATAACGGAGAGATAAACGAGGATATGCTAAAGACTATTGCTAAAAAAACCCAGGCGGAGTATTACCATGCTCCCGATCAAGAGGACCTGGAAGATATTTATCTCCAGATCTCCACCCGGCTTTGTGATTATAGCTCTGTTTCCGGGTGTAAATTCAATGACCAGAATGGAAATGGCCAAAAAGACGGCGACGAGAGTTATATAGAGGGTTGGGAGATATTTCTGGAGGGCAATGGGGTCAGCTTGTCTCAGCTTACCGATTTTCGAGGGTGTTATCGGTTTTCCGGCCTACCCGGAGGAAGTTATATTATTTCAGAGGCCAGTTCCAGTGATTGGGTTCAGACTTTTCCGGAATCGGGCCAATATGAATTGGAGCTTAAATGGGAGCAGAATATCGGATGTCATAGTTTTGGTAACCAAGAAAAGGAAAAAACCGGCTCTATACAGGTGTGCAAATACAAGGATCAGGACAGGTCCGCCTCTACTACGGACGATAGGAGTCCGTTGGTGGATATATCTTGGGAATTCACTTTACAAGGAGGATCCGCCTCCTCAACTCTGAACACGGAACCAGGGGGCCACTGTGTGGTTTTTAAAGATCTGGCCTTTGGGGGATATCTGATACAAGAAACCCTTCCGGAATATTGGTTTTTATTGGAACCGGAGGATTCGGAGGTAGAGATAAACGTCAGTTCCACCACCCCGGAGAGGGTTGATTTTGTTAATTATTATTACAAAAAGGAGAGTGGTAATGGCGGTAATGGAGGGAATGGCGGGTCGGAACCGGTCTGCGGGAACGGCATCCTGGAATCGGGCGAGGAGTGCGATGATGGAAACACTAAAAACGGTGACGGCTGCAGCAGCACTTGTCAAAAGGAAAAAACCGGCGGCGGCACGCCTATATGGATATTTGAGCCCGAAACCCCGGAGGAACCGGAGCCGCCGACGCCAATAATTCCCACCACCACTCCGGAGTTAAAGATCCGTAAGACCGTAAGCTCCAACCAGGTTCATCCGGGAGATGAGATAACTTATGTAGTCGTTTTGACCAACGAGGGCAGCGGCAAGGCCTTGAATGTGGAGGTTAGTGACGACTTGCCTCCGGGATTTGTGTATGAGCGGGGAGACACCCCGGAGGACTTATTGTTTTTAGAAGAGTTATTTCCGCAGGAGCAAAGGAGGATGGAGTATAAAGTGAGTATTGATGGGTCGGTTCAACCGGGGTCTTACTTTAACCAGGTTATAGTGGATTCGGACAACCACGAGACCATTAGTACCAGTACTGAAGTAAAAGTGGCGTTAAAAAAAGAGGTTAAAGGAGATAAGCAGTTGGCTCCGGCCGGATTCAGTCCGCGGGAATTTTTACTTTTATTAATAGGGTTGATCATAGCGGCCGCCGGAACTTTAACCTTTAGGAAATTAAGTCTTTGATCATAAACATGGTCTATTTACTTAAAAAAAGGATCTTTGCTTTTGTTTTTCTGTTCTTCGCCGGTTCCGGCATAGCAGTTCTTTTGTATTTGCTTTTTCTGCCGGTTTATCCGTGGTTGAAGTATAAGACCCTCTATCGATCTGTTCCGGTGGCCACTTCTTCTGTGGACTGGCAAAAATTGGAGAGCGATTATTCCATTTCTTTTAAAAAGGAAAATAAATTTTTATTCCAGGATGCAGAACATTCCAACAGGATCGTGATCCCCCGGATCGGAGTGGATGCGCCCATTATAAGGACCACTAACCAAGCGGAGGGCTTGAACAAGGGCGCTTGGATGCTTCCTGCCGGCTCTACTCCCGGCGAGGGAGGCAATACTATAATAACGGCCCATAGGTTCAAATATCTGCCCCCGAACAACCTAACTTTTTATTTATTGGATAAATTGCGCCCCGGAGACGAGGTGATAGTTTTATGGCAGGAGCAGGGGTTTTTATATAGGGTCAAAGAAAGAAAGATAATAAAAAAAGACGACTTTTCTATTTTAAAACCGTCTTCGACTCCGATCTTGACTTTGTTTACCTGTCATCCTCTTTTTTCCGACCAAGAGAGATTGGTGATATTGGCTTCGAAAATAAAAAAGGATTAAAAATTCCTATCCTTACCCACTATAAAATTCAATTTTTTATCACAAGAGGAAACAGAGGCCTCTGTTTCAACTTCAATAGAATTATCCACCACGATCTTTTGGGTTTTGTCTGTAATAAATAAACTTTTTAAAGACAGGATACTTTGGTTTACAGTCTGTTTTTTTTGCGGGGTTTTGCGGGGGTTGATGTATAATTTAAGATTCTTATCTTTGAAATTGGTTTTGATCTTTCGGGCCAGTTTTGAGGACAAGGGAAGATTGATAATGCTTATTTCGCAAGGTTTTTGGATCTCAATGGAATATTCCTCCCCTATTTTGATCTCATTATAGTCTCCGATAACATCCAGTTGAGATAAAAAATAATCCTGGTTTATCTTTCCCACACCCAGTTTTTCTATCCTTCTTGACAGCAAGGCATTACAGGCCTGATCCGGGGTTTTTAAACCCAGGGCCTTGGCTATTAAATTATTCTTTTCCTCCAAGGGGATCACTCCTAATACCGGCAATTCTTTTTGCGGGTTTCTATCTCTTTCTTTGATCACGGCGTTCAAGGTTTTGTGCACCGTTTGGTCACTTCCCACCGCCACCACGGTGTTGGCCTCGTATTTGATCTCATCCTGAATAGTCTTTTCTATGTTATTTATACCCTCTAATCTGACTATTTTACCGTTCAGCCCCAGGTCGGTGATCTTTTTTTCCATTTTGGCCAAGATCTTATTGTATTTTCTTTTGCCGGCAATGGCATCGTATATGTAAATATACATAAAAGGATACTTTAGAAAACTAAAAACTTATTGGTTTTCGGACATTTTATTTTCCGCTTCCGCTTCCTCGTTTTTATTCCGGGATTCTTTTTTAGAGTCGCCTGATTTGGCCATTTTGAATTCACCATTGATAACAGCCCCGCTTTCCACGGTCAGGGATTCGCATTCTATATTTCCGGTTATATGGGCCGAGGCCACTATTTCCAGATGACTCAAGATTTTAATGTCTCCGGATATCTGCCCTCCTAATCTGGCTGTTTTTGCTTCAATATTAGCTAAAATTTTAGCATTATCCCCGACAAAGACATCGGCGTCGGTCTTTAAACTCCCCTCTAATTCTCCCTCTACCACGGTATTGCCTTGGCCGTGAAAGTTGCCCTTAACTTTAATAGCCGGCC
>Ga0102938_10001643_pt1 | contig 16899 bp, 7 predicted proteins | sample SalPonR2_B_D2_MG_FD_84516 | JGI IMG/M metagenome (GOLD analysis project Ga0102938, IMG submission 84516) | Salt pond soil microbial communities from South San Francisco under conditions of wetland restoration - Salt Pond MetaG R2_B_D2_MG | ecosystem: Environmental > Aquatic > Marine > Intertidal...
CGCCCACGACGTCGGGCCGGTTGCGGAGGATCAAGTGCATATGGCTGCTCATGACAGCATAGGTCAGTACGTCTATAGCGAGAACAGAGGCGAGCGATTCCATCCGCCGTCGAATCCACTCTTTGCGGAAGGAGTAATCCTCTCCGGACTTCTCATCGACGCCGGCCAGGAAGGCGCGGCGGACACAGCGCTGGACGGTGTGAACGATGCAAATTTCCGACGCCTGAAACGATTCGGCACGCAAGGCTCTACCCATGGGATCCTCCCTCAACGAAAACAGGTGAACACCTGAATCCTAGCAGGCCCCGCCCCGGTGTCAACCGACTGATGGGCGGAAGCGATTGAGCCGAGCCGTTGCTGGATGGTATCGATTGAGAATTTGGTGGGTGGCACCGATTGGTTATTCGGTCAGCACTTCGTAGACGGCATCAAAGGCAGGCTTTGGTTGCCGATTTCGGTCAAACAGGAGCGGATGGTTGACTCGTTTCCACGGGAAATCGCTCAACCAACTTTGGCCGTCGTGTAGATTCCAAAACGAAACGCGAGCGATGATGTCGCTGTATTCGTCGAAAAGTCGAAACAGCTCCGCATACTGCTCCGCCATCTGTTTCTCGACTTCCGCGGGCAAGCCGTCTTGGAAGGGATCGAGCGACTGCAGTTCGTCGCGGTATTTGCCGTCGTCAGCCCACCACCGGCCACGCTTGACGACGTCGATGTCGAGTTCCGAAACGACCACCTTGATGCCCAGTTTGCGAAGTTCGTCAAATGTCTCGCGAAGCTCGGGCACCGAATTGTCACCGAGTTCGAAGTGGCCTTGCATTCCGTACGCGTCGACGGGAGCCCCGGCGGCTTGAAGTTTCGTGAGCAGTTCGATCAGCTTTTTGCGTTTGTCTGGTTTGTGGCCGTTGTAGTCGTTGTAGATCAAAATCGCATCAGGATCGGCCGCCCGCGCGGCTCGGAACGCCGTGACGATGAAATCCATGCCGGAGGTCCGTGAGTAAACGGAATCACGCAACAAACCTTCGCCGTCATCGCCGATCGCCTCGTTGACGACGTCCCACATCGTCACCACATCACCATAGCGTCGGGCGAGCGTGTTGATGTGTTTTTCGATCCGTCGAAGCAAAGTCCCACGAGACACTGTCTGATCGTTTTCCGACATCATCCATCCGGCTGTTCGATCGTCTTTCGCCCACACCAGACAATGGCCGACCATGTCCAATCGGTGGATCCGGACGAATTCCGCAAACGCATCGGTCCGCTCAAAGGTCCAGCGGTTCTCTTGCGGATGGATGGCCTGCGGCTTCATGCAGTTTTCCGGCGTCAGGATCTGAAAATGCTGACGAATCAACGCCGCGTCGTCGCGATCCTCGATCACCCGATCGCTGACGCCGACGCCGATCTTGAAACGTGGTCCGACAGCGTCCTTGAGGGATCTCTGCGCGACGGGGTCGTCTTCGTCCGGCGTGGGAAAACTTGACGTCCCCGTTGACCAGTCGTCGTACCAGACGGCGTGCTCGACGTCGTCGAAAGGATGCTTGGTGACCGAGGTGTCGGGGTCCGCCTTTCCGAGAAGAAACTTATCGACGAAGGCTTCGACTTCTGGTCGCTGGCTGTCGGGAAGCCGGCAATGCTGGTGACCGGCGACGATCGAGAAACCGAACCTGTCGGGAACACCAAAGGTCTTCCAAACTTCGTGAGCGGCTCGGCAGGAGACATAGCCGGATTCATCGGCCAGCCATTCGTAGTCCGGGTTCCCGAGTACCAGCAAGGCGCGGGGGGCGATCATCGCCATCAGCTCGTGATGGTCGTACGGCAGCTTTGCCACGGCGTCGGAAAACCGGAACATTTCTTCGCTGAACCAAGCCCGGCTCGTCTTGCCGAGCGTCTCGACATTCCCGAGCGTCTCGGAGACTCGCCAAGCCGCCGCGCCTCCACCGCCCGATTCCTGAGCGATGGTGAGAGCGATCCGTTCGTCGAAAGCTCCGGCAAACAGGGCCATCTTTCCGGCGAAGGAACAGCCTGTGACCGCGAGACGCCTGTGGTCGATCGGCAGGTCCCGTTCGACCAGCTCCAAGCCATCAATGACTCGACTGATTCCCCACGACCAGGCACTGTAAGCGCCGATGGACGTCTGGTCCGGGTAAAGCCGATTGATCGGTTCATGGCCCCGGTTTTGTTGGTGAGCCATGACTTGTTTGAAATCGAAAGCGATGGTCGCGATCTTGCGGTTGACGAAAATGTCTTGAGGAAGACTGCCACTGCCAGCCCCGAAGCCGATTCCGATCACCGCCGGGAACGGACCGTCACCGTCGGGAAGCACGATTTTGGCGGTCAACGTGAGCGTCTCGCCGTTTTCGATCGCCTTCACCGTGAGCGTGTCGACTTGGAAAGTCGCTCTGAGGTCTTGGGGGCGAGGCGGTTTCTTTCCGATTCCGTAGTGTTCGATTTCCGCTCGTATCTCCGCGCGTCGGCGACTCCAGTCCGCAAATTCGGTTGAGCGACCGTTTCCGTCGGACCACTCGAACGGATCCGGCAAGAAACGGACGATCGGAAGCTCATCGAACGTCGGCAAAACAGGTTCCCGAAATGCTTCTCCGGTGTCCTCGACGTCGTAGACGAGTGGAATTTCCTGTCCCGAGGAGGCGATGGCGACGGAAACCATGAATAGAAATACGAACAAACTTTGGCTTTTCATAGGACTGCTTGGAGGGTGTCCGTTGTTCGAAAGGGTTTTCGGATGTCGGCACTCAGGGTGCCTGTGCTGTCGAACCTGCGAGTGAATCAACCAGGTGATGGGTGGCACCATTTCACTTGATGGGTGGCACCATATGAATCTAACGAGAACCACGCGGTGTCGCTCTGGAATCAGCTCAAACTTTCCAGCGTCGACTCGGCGAGCGTTTCCAGCGACGGTTCGTCGACGAATCGGCTGATCGGCAATTCGATGTTCAGTTTGGATTCGATCGTGTTTTTCAGTTCGATCGCCATCAACGAATCCAAACCCAGCGAGCCGAGTGCCTGCGCCGGGTCGATCGACTCGGCGGACATCCCCATGATTTTTGCCAATCGGTCGGCCAGAAAACCGCGGAGCAGCGTGAGCTTGACGTCGTCGGACTCGGCGTCCTTCAAACGTGACAAGAAAGCTTCATCTGGACCGCCGCCGTCGGTCGTCGCCGCGTCAGTCGATGCTTCGCCCAGTTCCCGCAAACGCGATGGAGGCAAGACGCCGCCGGGCAACATCTTTCTCCAGTCGGCGTCGACCGCGACACACGCGGCCGGCCGGTCATCGTCGCCGGCGGAATCCAACAGCAAATCAACCGCGGCGTCAAAATCCAAAGGCCGAAGACCGCGTGCGAGGACGTTTTTCTGCGTCGCGTCGTCGCTCGCCATTCCGCCGCCGGAGTTGTCCCAGGGGCCCCAGTGGACGACCGTGGCGGGTTGTCCGTGGATGCGACGTTGTTCGGCCAAGCCTTCGAGAAAACCGTTCGCGGCGGCGTAGTTGGTTTGCCCCGGTGAACCGAAGACGTTGGCGACGCTGCCCAGCATCGTGAAGTACGACAAGTTCGACGTCTCGGTCGCCTGATGAAGCGCCATGGCTCCGTCGACTTTCGGCTGCAGCACGCGTCGCAACGAAGCTTCGTTTTGGTTCGGCAGCAAACCGTCTTCCAGCACGCCCGCCGCGTGGACGACGCCGACGATCTGTTCGCCGCGACGTCGGATGAGTTTGACGATTGCACGAAGCGATTCGCGGTCGGTCACGTCGGCTTGGTGATAACAAATGGATGCACCGGAGTATTCCAGTGCCCAGCGGATCAGTTCTTTGATTTGATCGTCGGTTCGACGACGTCCGATCAGGTCGACCGACGATGCGCCGCGCTGGATCAAACGGCGCGCGACCGCCATGCCGATGGCGCCGCTCCCGCCGGTGATCAGGTGCGTTCCCGCAGACATCGCGATGTCGTCGTCCAGCTTCGGGGGGGTGACGACGACCTTTCCGATGTTCCGGCGGGCGGCCATGTACCGCAGCGCCGCGGGCAGTTCGCCGAGCGAAAAACTTGTGATCGGTAGCGGCTGGTAGGTGCCGTTGGTGAAACACGCGGTCACTTCGTCGTACATCCGGCGAACGTCGTCCGGTCGTTGTCGCAGCCAACGGTCCAGATCGATCGCGCTGTAGGAGAGGTTGTCTTGGAAGGGCAACAGTCCGAGCGAATGATTGTTGTAAATGTCGACTTTACCGATTTCCAAAAACCGTCCGTGGGGGCGGAGCAGACCGAGCGACTGGTCGATCCACGGGCCGGGCAACGAGTTCAGCACCACATCGACGCCGCCGCTTTGGCGTCGAATTCGACCGATCGATTCCAGATCACGACTGTCGAAAATGTTTTCCTCGGGCACGCCCGATTGCCGGAGCAATCGTCGTTTCGCATCGCTGCCGGCGGTCGAATAAACGATCGCGTCGGTCGTCAAGGCGATCTGAATCGCTGCCAATCCGACGCCACCGGCACCGGCGTGAATCAGCACGCGTTCGCCCGCGGCCAATCGACCGACTTTCAATAACGCGTGATGCGCGGTCAAAAAGACGATCGGAATGCCGGCCGCCTCTTCGTCACGCAGGCCCGCCGGGATCGGCGTCAACAGATACTCGTTGGTCTTGTCCGAGGAAGCAAAGCCGTGGGGGACGACGCCCATGACCCGCATGCCGGGCGTCAGACGTTTCGTCTTCGGCCCGACCGCTTCGACGACCCCGCAGACTTCGATGCCCAACGGGACCACCTGATCGGTGATGCCGGGATACAAGCCCATCGACTTGAGGACGTCGCTGAAATTCAAACCCACCGCAGCGATTCGCACACGGACCTCATCCCCGATCGGGTGCAGCATCGGCATCCGCTGGGCCCACAGCCCTTCGGTGCGATGAGTGCCGTCCAAGCGGATGCGATATTCCCCGCGACGGGGCGTCGCAAGTCCGCCCCGATCGTCCGTCCGAGTCAGGTCTCCCGGCGCGACCCGCAAACGCGGCGCGAAAGCTTGTCCGTCACGCCAAGCCAGTTCGGTTTCGTCGGTACTCGACGGGCACAACCAGTCCGCGATCGCCAGGGCCGCATCCGCATCCCGACGATCGACGTCGAGGTGTCGGATGCGTAGTTGGGGGCATTCGTTGGCGGCGGATCTCGCCAGCCCGGCCAACGCGGCGGCGACCGGATCGACGCGGTCCCGGTCCCCGAGACCGGTCACGAAAGCGGCCCGGGTGATGATCGAAAATCGCGGCAGCGGACGTCGGTCCAGCGCGGACTGCAACGCCTTGGTCAAGTCCAGACACCGGCGATGAGTCGTCGCCGCGATGTCGTCCCCGTCGACCATCTCCGGCTGTACCCAAATCCAATGCGGGTCGTCGCCGCCGGTTTTCCTCAAACCGGAAAGTGCCGCATCGTCGTCGCGTTCGTTTCGGGGTGATTCGTTCTCCGCCGGCCAACAGAACGCCGCCGCCGTCGATGGCGAATCGATCCGGCTGATCGTCCAGTCGGTTCGATGAAGCCAGGGGGAAACATCGCCGTTGAAGGCCTTCGCCGGGCGACGCAAGCTTTTCAGCGTCACCTGATCGAGCACCGCGACGAGTCGTTCGAACCGGTCGCGAAGCACGACATCGGCACAAGCTTTGTCACCGGACCGTGTCAGACGTATCCGGACCGAGTGAATCGATTCACGAGACGATCCGAATCGAAGACGGGACACCGACGCGGGAAGCAACGCGACCGGCGTCTCGTCGGACCGTCCCGCGGATTGGTGGACGACCGCGCCGATCAACTGCAGGGCACCGTCCAGCATCGTCGGATGCAAGCGATACGGCTGAGCTTCGCCGGCAAGCGCGTCGTCGAGTTGTAGCGTCCCGGCGCCCGACGTCCCGGCGACCCGGATCGATTTCAAGGTTTGAAAGAACGGTTCGTAAGTCAAACCCGCCAGGCCGGCTTGTTCATAAAAATTCGCGGGGGAAATTTCCGCCGCAGAGCTTTCTGGCCCCGAGGACGGAGTGCATCGCGAAAGTTCATCTTCACCGTCGAAATCCGCAAGCCAGGCGTCCACATCGTCGCTGTCAATCGAAGCGGTTGCCGTCGCCGTGGCACAGATTTGCCATTCGGCTTGATCGCCTTCGGCGTCCTGGCGAGTGGCGATTCGAATTTGACAACGGCCGCCGACGACCGGGGACACGTGCGTCTGGACGCTGACGGATTTTCCCGCCGCCAAAAAGACGGGTTTGTGCAGCCGGATGTCTTGCAGACCCACGGGTTTCGCCGGCATCGCTCGTTCGGCGGCAACCGTGATCGCTTCGACCCAGGCGGCTCCCGGCACTGTGATGCTGCCGCCGACGACGTGATCTGCCAGATAGGGAGGCGACGTTTCGCGTAGCGTTGCGGAGTAGACCGTCCCGCCGACCGCCAGATTTTGGCCGCTGCCCAACAGCGGATGAACCTGAGGCCCGCGATGCCCGCCGCCGGAGAAAGCCGGCGGGTCGTACCAGTACCGGGATCGCTGAAACGGATAGCCGGGCAGATCCACGCGTCGAAAGGGTCGCGATCGATAGACGGCTCGCCAATCCACCGGCGCCCCCACGCACCAAGCGGCCGCTAAGGTCCGCAACCAGCCGGCGTGGTCACGCCCCTCGGCGTCAAGGATCGAAGCCGTCAGAGCCGGGTTCGCCTGTCGATCCGCCGGGGGACGATTCCGATTCACCCGCCCGATCATTCCCAGCAGTTGCGGCCGCGGTCCGATTTCGATCGTCAGGTCGGTGGTTTCCTCGGCCAATCGGTTCATGACTTCGGTGAAACGTACCGGTGACACCAAGTGTCGTAGCCAATAGTCGACGTCGACGGGTTGTTCGTGGATTTCGCCGTGAAGCGAGGAGATGAACCGCACCCGCTTGTTCAGCCCGGCGCGACCCAAGAGCGAATCCAGATCGTCTTGAAATGACGCGACGGCCGGTTGCATCCGAGGCGAATGGAACGCGTGCGAGACGTCCAGCCGACGCGTCGCGACGCCGGCCCGTGCGGCCAATGTCGTCACCGAATCCACGTCGTCGACGTCGCCGGCGACGACGGTCGCCTCGGGACCGTTCATGGCGGCGATCACCGCGGCGGAGCCCGATTGTTCGATGAAGTCTTGAACTTGCTCGGCCGCGCACAGCACCGCCGCCATGGTCCCGCCGACGGGCAGATCCCCCATCACGCGGCCGCGACGGGCGGCCAGGGTCAACGCTTGCTTCAAATCGAAGGCTTGGCCGGCATACAGTGCCGCGATCTCACCGATGCTGTGACCGGCCACGACGTCGGGACGGATGCCGACGGCTTTCAAGGCATCCACCAGCGCACACTGAATCGCGACGATCGCCGGTTGGGCCAGCGAGGTGTGATTCAAGTCGCCGGCTTCGCCCAGCAAGATTTGTTGCAGGGGAGCGCCCAACAGCGGATCCAAAACTTTGGCACACGACGCGATCGCGGTTCGAAAGTCGCCGCACGTTTGCAACAAGCGACGGCCCATCCCGGCGTACTGCGATCCTTGGCCGGTGAAGACCATCGCCACCCGCGTGCGACGACCCGAGGGTGGACGACCGTGAATCGTGTCGGCGGTCGTCTCGATCGTTTCCTGGCGGGCGATCGAGCGGAATCGTCGGGCGAGGTTTTCGCCCGGGCGTTCCGCAAAGGCTTGATCGTCGATCAGGGCCAAGCGATGTGACAACGCGGACCGGTGAATCGCGGTCGATCCGGCCAAGTCATGAAGCGTCGCCGCGTCGGCGTCGGCGACACGATCGGCGTAACGACCGGCCAACGCTTGGAGCGCCTGCGGGTCACGGGCGGACAGCAACAGGACCTCCGGCCGAGCGGGCGGATGGGCGGAACTGTTTTCAGCCGAACCGTTGCCGGTGCGTTCGCCTTTGGCCGTTGCCGCGGTGATCGATCGGCCGTTCGGGGGCCAGTGACGCGTGGTCCCGGCGACGACGCTCGGCGGTTGTTGGACGATCAAATGCGCGTTGGTGCCGCCGAACCCGAAGGAACTGACTCCGGCGATTCGTGGCGTCGCGGCCTCGTCGCGCCAAGGTTCGTCGTGCTCGAGCACCCGGATGCTTTTTTCGTCGAGCCTGATGTTTTCGTTCAGCTTTTTGAAATTCGGCTGGGCGGGGAACTGTCGATGTCGAAACATCTGCAAGACTTTCAACAGTCCCGCGATGCCCGACACGGTTTCGGTGTGACCGATGTTCCCTTTGACACTGCCGACGCGAACGGGCCCGACCGTCGGGCTTCGACCGGCAAACACTTGATCCAAGGCGGCCAATTCGATCGGATCGCCCAGTGGTGTACCCGTTCCGTGGGCTTCGACGTAAGAAATCTGGTCCGGGGTCAGCCGGGCCGCCGCCAGGGCGTCGCGGATCACGGCGACCTGAGCTTGGCCGCTCGGCGCGGTGATGCCGCTGGTCCGTCCGTCTTGATTGACGGCGGTGCCCCGGATGATCCCCAGCAAGCGATCCCCGTCGCGAGTCGCGTCGCTCATCCGTTTCAGCAACACCAGTCCGCAACCTTCGCCGCGAACGTATCCGTTGGCGGCATGGTCGAAGGGCCGACAGTCGCCGTCGGGGCTGAGCATTCGCGCTTTGGAAAAAGCGATCGTCGTCTCCGGTGTAAGGATCAGGTTGACGCCGCCGGCGATCGCCGCGTCACTTTCGCCGTTGCGAAGTGATGCGGCGGCATTGTGAATCGCGACCAAGGCGGACGAACACGCGGTGTCGACGATGAACGACGGTCCGCGAAGGTCGAACAGATACGAAATTCGGCCGGCAGCGATGCTCAATGCGTTGCCCGTCCCGATGTGCGCGTCGATCTGTTCAAAGTAATCGGGGTACTGGCTGGGGACTTTGCTGTAGTCGGTGCCGCCGATGCCGATGAAGACACCGGTCCGAGAACCGGCCAATGATTCGGCGGGAATGCCCGCGTTTTCGAACGTCTCCCAGACGACTTCCAACAGCAAACGTTGCTGAGGATCCATGCGGGCGGCCTCCCGAGGCGCGATGCCGAAAAAGGCGGGATCGAAACGGTCGACCTGATCGATCGGGGCGATCTTGTTGACCGACATCTTTCCCGGTGACCGCCCGGTGGCGTCATAAAAGCGGTTCTGGTCCCAGCGTTCCGGGGGGACGTCCGCGATCGCTTGCCGATGCCGGCGGATCAGATCCCAATACCGGTCGGGGTCCGCCGCGCCGGGTAGCCGACACCCCATGCCCACGATCACGATGGTGTCATCGGCAACGCGGTGGTCCGACGGAGAATTTTCCGAAGGCTGCTCCGTCGCTTCGGAGCCGCGCTTGGCAAGCCGCCGGGTCAGCAATTTTCGCTGAGCGGGCGACAGTTGGGAGAGACGTGCGGAAAGATCGTCCGATGAAGGCTTGCCGGAATCAGGAACTTCGTTTGTCTGCAAGGGCATGGTTGATTTGGTCTTCGGTAAGGCCTTCGATCTCGTCGAGCAATCCCTCTAGTTCGGCGGCTTCCAGTTCGTCAATGAATTCGTCGCTCGGTTGCGTTTGTTCGTCGTCGTGATCGTCGGATCCGACTCCGGCCGAATCGGCCTGGGGGGCGACGGCTTGTCCGATCCACTGATCGGTGATGTAGCGACTCAATCGCGACACGGTCGGATAGTTCAGGGCGACGGTCGGCGTGACTTCGATGCCCGACCAGTCTTCGATCTCGCCGCTCAGTTCGACCGCCGTCATGGAATCCAGACCGTAGTCGGCAAAGGGTTTGTCCAGTTCGATGTCCCCCGGCGTGACGCCGGCGCGGAGCGTCAACCACTGGACCAGCCAAGCTTCGATCGATTCGATCACCATTTGATGGTCGCTGGCCTCCGGCGAATCCGGCAGATCCGGCAGCGAGATGGCGTGTTCACCGGCGAAGACACGGCGATAGTGATGTTTGGCTTTGAGTTCGTCGGCCAAAAACAACTCGCGACATCGGCCGCGTTGCACTTTGCCGCTGCTGGTCAGCGGGACGGTGGCCTGTCGCACGAGCACGACTTCGCTGGGATCAATTTCGTGGGCTTCGATGACCGCCCGGCGGATCGCGCGGACGAAGTTCGGATAGTCGTGCCGATCGCTGCGACGGGGCAATTCGACGGCCAAGACCAAGGCTTCCCCGCGGGGGGCTTCGATCGCAAAGGCGGCGATTTGACCGCCGTCACCGGGGACGGCTTGGCGAACCGTCGCTTCGATGTCTTGGGGATAATGATTGCGGCCCCGCAGCACGATCACGTCTTTTCGCCGGCCGGTGATGTACAGCGACCCGTCGTGCCGGAAGCCCAAATCACCGGTGCGACAAAAGCCCGCTCCTCGATCGCCGACCGAGGCGTCCAGCCGGGCTTGAAACTGCGATCGATTCTCGTCTTCGCGATTCCAGTATCCGTCGGTCACTCCTTCGCCGCGGATCCAAATCTCGCCGACGGTATCGGATTCGACGGGCCGACAGGTTTCCGGATCGACGATCAACAATTCGGTGTCGTGAGCCGCTTGACCGCAGGAAACCAGTTTGACGAATTCACTGCCGCGGCCTTCGGTTCGGATTTCCGCGACGCCTTCGCCCAGCGCGGACCGACTGACCTTGATGACGTCGGGCACCGCGGGGCCGTCGCCGCCGGCGGCCAGCAACGTGGCTTCGGCCAGCCCGTAACACGGGTAAAACGCATCGCGGGCAAATCCGCAGGAACTGAACCGATTGGCAAAGTCCGACAGGGTCCGGGGCACGATCGGTTCGGCACCGCAGAAAGCGTTTTTCCAGTTCGATAAGTCCAGGTCATCGGTTTGATCGGGCGTGACGCGATCGACGGCCAGCTGGTAGGCGAAATTCGGAGCGCCGCTGATCGTCGCCCTTTCTTGGCTGATCAGCTCCAGCCAACGGATCGGCCGCTGCAAAAACGCGCGGGGACTCATCAACACCGTCGTTCCGCCGACGTAAAGCGGTTCCAGGATCCCGCCGATCAGTCCCATGTCGTGAAAGAACGGAAGCCAAAACACGCCGCGATCCGGCGACGGGTCGTCGTCATCGACGAACTTGATGTGAAAACCGCGACGAATCGATTCCAGGTTCGCCATCAGATTTCGATGCCGGACCAGGACGCCTTTCGGGTCGCTGGTGCTGCCGCTGGTGTATTGCAAAAAGGCGATCGTGTCGGCACCCAGACGCTCGTCCATGCTGAAACACAAACTGGACCCGACAGCCGTCGCGTCGTCTTGATCGTCCGGATGCCCGGCGGCGGCCGCGTCGGTGGCCAACCGTGGAATCGATCCCGCCGCATCGCTCATCTTGTCGTCGGCCAAACCGCTGAGCGTCGCGACGTCGCTGATCAGGACCGCCGGCCGGCAATCCTCCGCGGCCGAATCCAGGCGAGGCATCCGGCGATTGGGCTTGGGGTAGGCCGTCGGCACCGGAATGTAGCCGGCAATCTGTGCCCCCAAGAAACCGGCCATGAATTCCAGACCGGGCGGGAACAACAGCAACGCGCGGGGAGCGTCTTGCGGCGAACTATCCGATCGTGCGGCGGGCAAGCGACCGGCCACGCTCAGCGACCGATCCCACAATTCCCCATAAGTCCATTCGATCCGCTCCCCCTCGTCGGTGACGAAGACCAACGCGATCCGTTTCCCCGTTCGTTCGGCTTGCCGACCGATCCAGTGGGGCAGCGTCGGGCAACAGGTCGTATCGAAAGACGGCATCCGAGGGGGTTCCCTGGGGTAAACGAAAAAGAGGAGCAAACGAGATTCTAACTGGCAAAGCGCGAGATTTTTAGCGGCGCAACAAGGATTCCCCGACAGTTCTTCCGGACCGATACCGATTAAGGGGGCTCATCGCCGATCGCCGCTGCCCCATCACCGATCGCCGCGACCGGCCGGGGTTTCGATCGACCCGAGTCCTTCAACCCCCCGCGGCTTCATCGGGACCGTCGAACGCTCGCGGGGCTAACGACGACGAACTTCTCCCATTAAGATGAACAAGCGTCGGCTAAGTAAGTCTTGAAGTGTCCTTTTCCCCGCAACGTCCGCCGGTCATGAATTCGCATCCGTCCCCACAAAAACGCCGCGGAAAAAAATCAGCCGCCGGAATCGCGGTGGCGATATTGGCAGCCGCCTACACGTTCTTGGCACCGGCGGCGAACGAGCGTTTCGGCTGGAATTTGCCCGAACTGAACGATCGCCAACAGGGGCCGGCGGTCGCCCAGGCCGACACCGCCGTCTCTGCCGACGCATCCGTCTCTGCCGACACCGCCCGGCGACGGTCCCCGACGGCCACCCCCGAAGCGGGCGTTGACGGCGACCCGAATCTGAAATTCGGCCTGCTCCGCGATCTGGGCGGCGAGCGATACCTGTCGCCCGCCGGACTGCAGTACACCCGCGGAAGCGCCGAAGGCCACCGCCTGAAGCACGTCGAGCGACACACCGCCGACCAGCCGTCGCGGCCGGGCAAGCACGGTGTCTTCGACGGCGGCATGCCCGGCGCGCTCGAGACGATCGATCGAGCCTACGAGCGGGCCAAGAACAAGCAGCGAACGACCGTCAAGCAAGACCGCGATCGGACCATTTATACCGTCGACATGGGCAGCCGCGTCGGATTCGTCGGCGGACAAAGCGGACGGCGACAACGCAACCCGATGGCCCGACGTGTGCAGTTGGTCTTAGAAGACAACCGGGTCATCACGGCCTACCCGACGAATTGAAACAACGACCGATCTTTCCTTCCCTTTCACCCCGTGGATCCGCTTTGAGTCCCCTGCATTCCATCAGCTCTTGTCCGATCTGTGGCGGCGGCTTGTGCGGCGTCCGTATTTGTGGCCTCCCCTCTGCCCGAACGCGGCAACTGATCGCCCCGACCGATCCTCCGTTCGGGGGCGAAGCCGCACCGTCGGACATCGATCGTGGTGTCGCGCCGCACGGTTTGGTCATCTGCGACGAATGCGAAGCGATCTGGCTGGACCCCGACACGTCAACCGAACATCAATACACCGACCCCGAAGACCCGCGTTGTCCGATTTGCCGCGACCGTTTGTGGAACGGCAACAATCACTGGGCCAACGTCGCGGAGATCGCTTTTTTGGGCTGGGAAAACAAGACCGATCCCGAACTCGATTTTGTGCCCGGCGGTCTGGACGGTCCCGGCAGCGGTCATCTCAACATGGGCGGCGAAATCGTTTAGCGGCCGATCGAAATAAGTCGTCGACCCCCCGCTCCGGTCCTTCGCCACGTTTCGCACCGGCGGTCGAGTCGCGGTCGAAGCGCGATAGCGGGGCGGTCCGTTGACGCTGGCGGACTTGCCGCCGTGATGTCACAATTCGTGCCATGCAGGCTCCGCAACCGACCACCGAAAAACCCGAGTTGCTGGCCCCCGCCGGCGACTGGGATTGCGTCCACGCGGCCATCGAAAACGGCGCCGACGCGATCTATTTCGGTTTGGATTGCGGATTCAACGCCCGTTTCCGGGCAAAGAATTTCGGGCTGGACGATTTGCCCGAATTGACCAAGACGCTCCGCACGCGTGGCGTCCGCGGCTACGTCACGATGAACACGCTGACGTTTCCCTCGGAGATGCCCAGGCTTGCCGAGGTGATCGAGCAAATCGCCCGGGCCGGCGTCGATGCGGTCTTGGTGCAAGATTTCGGCGTCGCGCGACTGACGCGTGCGATCTGTCCGGAGCTGGAAATTCACGCGTCGACCCAAATGAGTTTGACCAGCGGGGAGACGATCGAGGTCGCCCGTGAACTCGGCTTGGCCCGCGTCGTGCTCGCTCGCGAATTGTCGGTCGGCGAGATCCGCAAGATCCGCGCGGCCACCGACGTCCCGCTGGAAGCCTTCATTCACGGCGCGCTGTGCGTGGCGTATTCCGGCCAATGTTTGACCAGCGAATCCCTGGGCGGTCGCAGCGCGAACCGAGGACACTGCGCCCAGGCGTGCCGGCTGCCTTACGAACTGATCTGTGACGGCGAAGACCGTGACCTGGGTGATGTGAAGTATCTGCTAAGCCCCCAAGACTTGGCAGGCTACGCCGCGATCCCCGACATGATCGAAGCGGGCGTCTCCTCGCTGAAAATCGAGGGCCGTCTGAAAACGGCCGAGTACGTCGCCAACATCACCGGTCATTATCGACGTGCGATCGATCAAGCCGTGCGAGACGGACGCGTCGACATGGGAACCACGGAGCGGCAGGAAATGGAGCTGTCGTTTTCCCGCGGCTTCTCACCGGGATGGCTCGAGGGGAACGACCACAAGCGGCTCGTTCCCGGGTTGCAATCGGCCAAACAGGGCATCGTCGCGGGCGAGGTCATCGAGACGAAACGGAACCGCTTGCGGATTCGGCTCCGCTGCGACGTCGCGCTCGGTGACGGCGTGGCGATCGAAGTCGACGGCGATGCCGACGAGACGTTCGCCGACCCCCGGTTCGAAGGCGGCCGTGTTTATGACTTGGAGGTCGCCGGAACGCCGGCCGAGCGGGCCGCGAGCGACCAGGAGGTCTGGATCGGATTCGGCCGCGGCGAGATCGACTGGACACGCATTCAAGTCGGCGCGACGGTTTTCAAGAACGACGATCCGAAACTCAACCGTCGACTCCGCAAGACTTTCAAGCGGACATCGGCGGAACACCAACGCACGGTCGATTTCGATGTGGATGCCCAGGCCGGAAAGCCGCTTCGTTTGACCGGCACGGTCGCGGGGACGGCCATCCGCGTGACCCTGGAATCCTCCGAATCACTGGCCGTCGCCCGCACGCATCCCGCCCAGGCGGACATGCTCCGCGAGAAGCTGCAGCGGCTCGGAAAGACCGAGTTCACGCTCGGCCGCGTCGATTGTCGTATTCAAGACGAACCGATGGTGCCCGCCAGCGTCCTGAACCGGCTTCGCCGCGATGTGATGCAGCGATTGACCGAACGGGTGCAGTCGGTTCCCGATCGCTCGATCGATCGAAAGGCCGGGGCCGCTCTGCTTCGCCCGATCGATCGTTCCGCCGAACCGACGGGCGACGACTCCGGTGCATCCCCTTGTCTGATCGTCTTGTGCCGCACGATGGAGCAATTGACCGCGGCGATCGACTCGGGCGTGACGCGGCTGTACGCGGACTTCCACGACATCCGCCGGTACCGCGATGCCGTCGCACTCGGCCGCCGGGCCGGTGTGACGTTGGGCTTGGCGACGATCCGAATGCAGAAACCCGGCGAGAGGGGACTTCTTAAAGCGATCGTCAAACACCGGCCGGATTTGATCCTGGCGCGGAACTTGGCGGCGTTGCGATTCGCGCGAGAGGCTTCCGTTCCCGCGGTGGCAGATTTCTCGTTGAACGTCACCAATCATCGCTCGGCCCAGTGGTTGATCGAGCAATCGGCCCAGCGGATCACCGCGTCTTACGACTTGAATCGTGACCAGTTGATGGATCTGGTCGACACGGTGCCCGCGTCTTGGCTTGAGATCGTCGTTCATCAGCACGTGCCGATGTTCCACATGGAGCACTGTGTGTTTTGCAGCGTGTTGTCGCCGGGAACCGACAAAACGAATTGCGGCCGCCCCTGCGATCGACACGTCGTTCAGCTTCGTGATCGTGTTGGCGCCGAGCACACGTTGCAGGCGGACATCGCGTGCCGAAACACGCTGTACAACGCGACCGCGCAAAGCGGTGCCGAGATCGTCGCTGCGTTGCTCGCCCGGGGGCTGTCGGGTTTTCGCGTCGAATTGTTGGAAGAGGACGCACGGCAGACGGCGGAAATCATCACGCCTTATCGACAACTTTTGCGTGGCGAAATCAGCGGCACTCAAGTTTGGCAAAAACTCAACGCGAACAACCAAGTCGGCGTGACCCGAGGCACGCTGGAGCCGAAACGCAATCCGCTGGCGATTCTTTAGCCCAGTGTCGTCCGATCGCTCCGCCGATCGGAACGGCCCCCGACCGAATCGCGAAACGTTTCGGGAATTCTACATCCCAGGAAAAATGGACGTAACTGATCCCGCCAGGGTTCAGACCGGACTGAACCCTGGCGGGATCAGCTACGGTAAGTGCGTCACCGAATGCCCCCGCAATCCCGTGCGGGGCGGACGCTCCCCCGCGATGCCCATTGGCGAAGAACGGAATTCAATCCGTTTTCCCTTCTCACACCCCTGGTACCACCATGACCGTTTCTTCATCGACCTTGTCCGCCATCGTCGCCTCTTGCTGCTTGGCCTTTCCCGCAGTCGCCCAAGAAACGGCGACGGCCGGCGGCCAACCGTCGGTCGGCAGCAAAGCGGCGGACTTTGAATTGACGGCCGTTGCGGGTGAAATGTCGGGACCGGTCAAGCTCAGCGAAGTGACCGCAAAAGGTCCCGTCGTGTTGGTGGTTCTGCGTGGCTATCCCGGATACCAATGCGGGATCTGTGCCCGGCAAGTCACCGGCCTGATCGCCAAAGCCGACGAGTTCGCCGCGGCCGGTGCGCGGGTCTTGATGGTCTATCCCGGTCCGTTAAGGGGCCTAGAAAAACGGGCTGTCGAATTCTTGAAAGGCAGCCAGTTGCCGACGCCCTTCACGATGCTGGTCGACCCAGGATACAAGTTCACCAACGCCTACGATCTTCGCTGGGACGCACCCCGAGAAACCGCCTACCCCTCGACGTTCGTGATCGGCAAGGACGGCAAAGTCAGCTTCGCGAAGATCAGCAAAGAACACGGCGGCCGCACGAAGGCGTCCGATATCTTGGCAAAGCTGTGAGTGCGACTTTTACTCGCAGATCGCGAGAACATCGCATGCCGTTTTCATTCTGAAGCTGCGTGCGTGACGATTCGCACAGCGGAAAACAAGGCCAGAGGTTTTCTGCATTATCTTGCTTTTTACGCTGTTGATTCTCGCCTTGTC
>Ga0102938_10001644_pt1 | contig 16897 bp, 15 predicted proteins | sample SalPonR2_B_D2_MG_FD_84516 | JGI IMG/M metagenome (GOLD analysis project Ga0102938, IMG submission 84516) | Salt pond soil microbial communities from South San Francisco under conditions of wetland restoration - Salt Pond MetaG R2_B_D2_MG | ecosystem: Environmental > Aquatic > Marine >...
AGCGCGCAGGGCCGCGGCGATCCGCGCGCGGCTGTCCCACACGAGCTCGTGCTGCTGCGCGGTCGCCGGTAGCTCCGCGCGCACCGCGGCCGGTGTCGCCACGGGCTCGAACACCTCGACGTGGCGGTCGTCGATGGGGGAACTCGGACCCTGTGCGGTGGTAGCCACCGTCGGATCGTTGGGCACGGTCATCAGCTCCTCCTTGCGTCACAGCGCCGGTCGCCACGCGCGACGCACGACAGGAACGCTACCGTCCGACGCCACCGTCGACGCCCGCCGCCGCGTGCGACACGCTGGGACACCAGCGTCGAGAGGATCCCCCATGCCCACCCCCCCAGCCGCAGCTGCAGGCACCGTCACCCTGGGAGGCGAGCTCGCCGTGACCCGGATGGGCTACGGCGCCATGCGCCTGACCGGTGAGGGCATCTGGGGTGAGCCCGCCGACCGCGACAACGCGATCGCGGTGCTCCGGCGCGCGGTCGAACTCGGTGTCGACCTGATCGACACCGCGGACAGCTACGGCCCCGCCGTGGCCGAGGAGCTGATCCGCACGGCACTGCACACCGGGCGGGCCGGCGATCCCTACGGCGGCGTGACGATCGCCACCAAGGGTGGCCTGATCCGCACCGGCCCGGGTGAGTGGCACCCGCTCGGCCGTCCGGAGTACCTGCGGGCCGCCTGCGAGATGAGCCTGCGACGCCTGGCTGTCGAGCGCATCGAGCTCTACCAGCTCCACCGTATCGACCCCCAGATCCCGGCAGCGGAACAGTTCGGCGTCCTGGCCGACCTCCAGCGTGAGGGCAAGATCGGCCACATCGGGCTCTCCGAGATCTCCGTCCACGAACTGGACGACGCACGTGCACACCTCGAGGTGGTGAGCGTCCAGAACCGGTACAACCTCGTCGACCGGGACTCGGAGGCGGTGTTGGAGGCGTGCACGGCTGCGGGGATCGCGTTCCTGCCGTGGTTCCCGGTGGCGGTGGGCACGCTCGCCCGCGCGGGCGGGCCGCTCGACCCCATCGCGACGGCCACGGGTGCGAGCCCTGCCCAGCTGGCACTGGCATGGCTGCTGCACCGCTCCCCGGTGATGGTGCCGATCCCGGGGACCTCCTCGCTGTCCCACCTGGAGGAGAACGTCCGGGCCTCCGAGATCGAGCTCACACCGGAGCAGCTGGCCGAACTGGAAGCCTCGGTGTGAGGCTCCGGTAGCCTCCGCGCCCCTCAGCCCGCGCCCGAGGTCCCTCTGCCACCGTCGATCGGAAGCGGCGTCGTGCCATCATCCTCCGCCCGGCGGGGCGCATCGGTTCCCGTCGGACCCACGGCCGCGGCGGCTCCGGCGCTGCCCGATGCGGCTACCCGTCGGCGTCTGACCGAGGACCTGATGGCCTGGGCCGACGGGGTCCGGGCCGACCTGCCCTGGCGGGCCACCCGCGACCCGTGGGCGATCGTCGTCGCGGAGCTGATGCTCCAGCAGACCCAGGTCATCCGTGTGGTGCCGCGCTACCTCGGCTTCCTGGAGGCCTACCCCACCCCGGCCGCGTGCGCTGCTGCCCCGGTGGGTGAGGTGGTCCGGGCATGGGAAGGGCTCGGGTACAACCGTCGGGCGATCAACCTGCATGCTGCCGCGCAGGTCATCGTCGCGGAGTACGACGGGGCGGTCCCCGACCGCCTCGATGCCCTGCTGGCTCTGCCGGGTATCGGCCCGTACACGGCACGTGCCGTGCTCACCTTCGCCTTCGAGCGGGACCACGGGGTGGTCGACACCAACGCGGCCAGGGTCCTGGCACGGGCCGCCGCCGGGCATCGCCTGGCCGCACGTGCTGCCCAGGACCTGGCCGACGAACTCGTCCCGATGGGACATGGGTGGGCCTGGAACCAGGCGGTGCTGGACCTCGGAGCCCAGGTGTGCGTCAAGCGCAAGCCGCGTTGCGGGGACTGCCCGATCGCCGGCTCGTGCGCCTGGGCACGGTCCGGATTCGCCGAGCCGGACCCGGCCGACGGGACGGCAGGCGTCACCAAGCGGCAGTCGGTGTTCGCCGGTTCGGACCGGCAGGGGCGGGGGCGCCTGGTCCAGGCGTTGCGGACCGGGCCGGTCGAGATCCAGCGGGTCGCCGACGTCACGGGGTGGCCCGAGGAGCCCGAGCGAGCGCGTCGGATCGCGGACGCGCTGGTGGGCGAGGGCCTGGCCGAGTACGTGGACGGCCAGCTGGCGCTGCCGGGCAGTGCGTCGTGAGCGACCGCGTCGCCGACATCGTGGCGGCGCGCTTGGCCATCGGGGACGCCAGCCTGGAGGAGCTGCTGCGCGCCGTCCGTGACGCCGGCGGCCGGGGTGTCGGCCGGGCGGCTCTGGCCCGGGTGCTCGCCGCTGATCCCAGGTTCGGACCCGTCGTGGAACTCGGCAGGCAACGGTGGGTCCTGGTCGAGCCCGAGCCGGGTGCCGCGGCCCCGGATGCCGACGCCGGGGCCGATGACGCTGCGAGCGCGGCTCCGACGGCCGCCGGCACCGGAACCCGTGTCCGTGCCGATGCGGCGGGCACCCGCACCGCGCTGGAGCGGCTCCAGCTGCGACCGTGGCAGGCCGAGGCCTTCGCGGCCTGGTCGGGGACGTGCCGCGGCGTGGTCGAGGCCGTGACCGGGACGGGCAAGACCCGGTTGGCGATCGCGGCGAGCCGCACCGTGCTCGATCGCGGCGGCCGGGTCCTGGTGCTGGTGCCGACCCTGGAACTGCTCGACCAGTGGCGCGCCGGTGTCAGGGAGCTGCTCCCCGAGGTGAGCGTCGGACGGCTCGGCGGGGGCAGCAGCGACGACCTGTTCAGCCACCGCGTGCTGCTCGCGACCCCGCACTCCGCCGCGGGGGTGCCGATCGACCTCCCGCCCGGTGCCGCGGGGCTGGTGGTCGCCGACGAGGCGCACCGCTACGGAGCACCGACGTGGGGCGCGGCACTGCCGGCTGGGTTCGGGCTGCGGCTCGCCCTGACCGCGACCTACGAGCGCGGCGACGAGGGGATCGAGGAGGTCCTCGAGCCCTACTTCGGTGGGGTCGTGTTCCGTTACCGCTACGACCGGGCGGTCGCCGAGGGCACGGTGGCGCCCTTCTCCATCGCCCTGGCGGGTGTGGAGCTCTCACGCGAGGAGCGCCTGGTCCACGACGCCGCCGATGCCCGTGTCCGCAGCCTGCACCGCGAGCTCGTCGGGGCACTCGGCATGCCGAAGGAACCTGGTGCGCTGCTGCGGTCCGTTGCTGCGGTGGTCGCCGACTCGCAGGCAGCTGGTCGTGGTGACGGGCGGCAGGCCGCGGCGTGCCGGGAGTACCTCGCCCGGCTCCGGCAGCGTCGCGACGTGGCTGCCACCGCGGTGAGCAAGCTCGACGTCGCACGCTCAGCAGCCCCCGGGCTCGTCGGTGGACGGTCGCTGGTCTTCACCGACACCGTCGACCAGGCCGAGGCGGCGGCCCGGGCCCTGGTCGCCGCGGGTGTCCGGGCGGAGACGATCCACGGTCAGCTCCCGGATGAGCGTCGTCGCATCCGGCTGGCCCAGTTCCGCCGTGGCCGCATCGAGGTCCTGGTCGCACCTCGGGTGCTGGATGAGGGCATCGACGTCCCGGCAGCCGATGTCGCGGTGGTCCTCGCCGCCTTCCGGACACGGCGCCAGCTCGTCCAGCGGCTCGGGCGGGTGCTGCGGCGCAAGGACGATGGTCGCCAGGCACGACTCGTGCTGGCCTACGCGCGCGGTACCGGCGAGGACCCGGCACGGGGAGGACACGCCGATTTCCTCGCCGAGGTCACCGGGGTGGCGCGCAGCATCGACGACCTCGATGTGACCGCGCGACCCGCTGCGGTCGGCCGTTGGCTGGCTCGGTGAGCACGCCCCGGCGTCGGCCTGCGTTACGCTGTGCGCCGGTCGCACGCTCAACGGGGACGAGCGGGCCGGAGAGGAGACGCCGTGGTCGAACCACCCCGCGATCCGGCGCTGCGCGCGGTCCTGGCGATGCTGGCACCGGGCACCCACCTGCGGGAGGGCATCGAGCGCATCATCCGGGCCGACCGCGGCGCCTTGATCGTGATCGGGTGGACCCAGGAGATCGAGCCCTTGGTCTCCGGCGGGTTCGTGATCGATATCGCCGCCACGAGCCAGCGGGTCGCCGAACTGGCGAAGATGGACGGCGCCCTGGTCCTCGACGCCGATGCGAAGCGGGTCCTGCGGGCCAACGTCCACCTGGTACCCGACCCGTCGATCCCCACCTCTGAGACGGGCACCCGGCACCGCTCGGCAGAGCGGACCGCACGGCAGACGGGCCAGCCGGTCGTCGCGGTGTCGGAGTCGATGGGCATGGTCAACCTGTACTTCGGTGAGACCAAGCACGTGCTGGAAGGGGTGTCGGCGCTCCTGGTGCGCGCCAACCAGGCGCTGTCGACCCTGGAGCGGTACCGCTCACGGCTCGACGAGGTGATGGCGCAGCTGTCGGCCCGCGAGGTCGAGGACACGGTCACGGTCCGCGACGCGGTACTGACGCTCCAGCGGGCCGAGATGCTGCGGCGCATCGCCGGCGAGGTCGAGTCCCACGTCATCGAGCTCGGCAGCGAAGGGCGCCTGATCCAGCTGCAGCTGGATGAACTGGTCGGCTCGGTGGGCAACGTCAGGGAACTGTTGGTGCGCGACTACCTCAAGGACCGCCGCCGCAAGCTCAAGCGTGTCCTGGAGGAACTCGAGCGACTCGGAACCGATGAGCTGCTCAACCCCGAACTGGTCGCCCAGCTGCTGACCTACGGGGACGAGGAACTGGAACTGCAGGTGACGCCGCGGGGCTACCGCATGCTGTCGCGTGTGCCCCGGTTGCCGGCCACGGTGGTCGAGCGCCTCGTCGAGCGCTTCCACACCCTGCCGAGGATCATGGAGGCCACGATCACCGATCTCGACGAGGTCGAGGGCGTCGGTGGGCACCGTGCGCGGATGATCCAGGACAGCCTCAGGCGGTTGTCCGAGCCGATGGCACGGGAGCGGTTCACCTGAACGCGGGCCGCACTCAGCCCGCGCCCGGGAACGATCACTCAACGCACCGTGGATGGCGGTTCGGGGCCTTGTGGGCCCTCGACCGTGCTCCCTGGAGGTGCTATCCTCAGCACGTCCGGACGACGGTGTCCGCAGTACGGCACACCCGTCCGGTGGGCTCCCGGAGGCCGGTCCCGCACGATGTGGTGACGCGCCGGTGAGCTCCGTAGGACCCAGTAGCAGCGAGTCGAGCGAAAGGCGCCGCGGAGAGGCCGACGAGCGGCGCGAGATCCGGTCCTGCGATAGCCCTTTCGGGGTCACTGTCGAGGGTTCGGTGCCGGCCGCCTGACGGTTCGGTCCGAGGGCGCTGCCATCCCGGATCCCCGGTCCACGACTGGACCACATCAGGAGTCACCCTCTATGGCCTACAGCGTCGGCGACACCGTCATCTACCCCCACCACGGCGCGGCGGTCGTGGAACGCAAGGAAGAGCGGGAGCTCAAGGGGGAGGCGAGGGAGTACCTGGTGCTCCGCCTGACCTACGGAGACCTGACGCTGATGGTGCCGGCCGACTCCTGCGAGGAGGTCGGGATCCGGAACGTGGTCAGCAAGAAGGAGGTCGAGCAGGTGCTCGATGTCCTACGTGAGCCCGAGGGCAAGGCTGCGGGCAACTGGTCCCGCCGGTTCAAGGCCAACTACGAGAAGCTGCGCTCCGGTGACATCTACCAGGTCGCCGAGGTGGTCCGCAACCTCGCCACCCGTGAGAAGGACAAGGGCCTGTCGGCGGGAGAGAAGCGGATGCTGACCAAGGCCAAGCAGATCCTGCTGTCCGAGCTCGCGGTCGCGATCAAGAAGGACGAGGAACAGGCGGAGGCGCTGGTCGAGGAGACGCTGCTCACCGCCCACGGCTGATCCTCTGCTGACCCGCTGGTGACCCACGGCTCAGCCACGGCTGAGCCACGGCTGACCGCCCACCCCGTAGCCTCCGCGGGAGCTGCAGCTCGGAGGGCGCAGGTGGTGGAGCGCAACGTCCCGCGAGAGCACGTCGTGGCAGAGCTCGTCCGCCTGGGTGTGGTCCTGTCGGCGACCGCAGCCGGCTACGCCCTCGGACAGCCCGCTCACGACCTGGGCGGCTTCGAGGATCCGCAGACCACCCGGCTGGTCACCTCGATGCTGGGTGCCCTGTTCGGCTACCTGCTCGGCGGCGCGTTCGGGCGACTGCTGGTCCGTGGGGTGCGTGGTGCCACCACCCGCCTGCAGTCGGTGCCGGCCGTGCAGTTGGTCGCCGGGTCGATAGGCGGGACCTTCGGGGCTCTGCTCGGACTGGCGATCTCGGTCCCGGTCCTCCTGCTGCCGGGCCAGCGTTACACGGTGCCCGTGCTGCTGCTCCTGCTCATCGTCCTGATCTACGGCGGCGTTCTGCTGGGAGCCAACCGCGCGGCGGAGCTCGGCCGCTACATCGGGATCCGAGGTCGGCTGGAGGTCCGCACCCCCTCCCGGGGTGCCGGGGTCAAGGTCGTCGACAGCTCCGCCCTGATCGACGGCCGCATCGCCGACGTGGCCCGCACGGGCTACCTCGAGGGCACCCTGGTGATCCCACGGTTCGTGATCACCGAGGTGGAGCGGATCGCCGCCGACGAACGCGAGTACCGCACCGCACTCGGTGAGCGCGGGCTGAGGACCGTCCAGGTGCTCCAGGACGAGGGTCTGGTCGCCGTCGAGATCAGCGAGGTCGAGGTGCCCGGGGTCGCTGCTGTCGACGACCGGTTGGCGGCGCTGTGCAAGGACCGACAGGGCGCGCTGATCACCACCGATGCCGCCCTGGCCCGCACCGCCGAGTCCCGTGGCATCCGGGTCCTCAACCCCCACGCGCTGGCGGACGCCGTGCGTGCTCCCGTGCTGCCCGGGGACCGGCTGGTGGTGACGATCGTGCGGGAGGGCCGTGAACGTGGGCAGGGGGTGGCCTACCTCGAGGACGGGACGATGGTCGTGGTCGAGGGCGGCCGCGACCGGATCGGTGACAGCCTGACCGTGGATGTCATGTCGATCGTGCAGACCCGCACGGGACGGTTGCTGTTCGCCTCGTTCGCCTCGATCGCCCCGGACACCTCGTGACGCGGCTCAGGTGTGGCGAGGCTCCGGACGCTCCGGTCGGTCAGGGGGACGTCGGTGTGACGGCGCGGCTCGGTGTGGTGGTCGTGGCCGCCGGCAGCGGTGAGCGTCTGGGGTCCGACGATCCCAAGGCGCTCGTGCCGCTGGCCGGCCGTGCCCTGCTCGCCCACGCCCTGGCGGGTCTGGCCAGCGCCGGCCTCCCCCCGGCGGTCGTGGTGCACACCCCCGGCGCGGCTGAAGCCTTCGCGCTGGCGGTCGGCGACCTCCCCGTCGCGGCCCTGGTTCCCGGAGGTGCGACCCGGACGGCCAGCGTGGCAGCCGGGGTCGCAGCGCTGCCGCCCGACGTCGAGGTGGTCGTGATCCACGATGCCGCGCGGCCGCTCACGCCGCCCGAGGTGATCGCTGCTGCGGTGGCTGCCGTCACCGGTGGCCAGGACGTGCTCGCCGCGGCACCGGGGATCCCGGTCGCCGACACCCTCAAGCGCACCGAGCATGGCCAGGTGCTGGCCACGGTCGACCGGAACGGCATGGTCGGGGTCCAGACCCCCCAGGTGTTCCCCCGCGAGGTCGTGAACCTCGTCCTCGCAGGCACCCCGAGCCGGGTCCCCCTCGCCGGCCTCGCCCCGGTCGAAGCTGCGACCGACGACCTCGCGCTCGTCGAGCGGTTGCGTGACCGCGGCCTGCTCGAGGGCAGGATCCTCATCGTGCCCGGCTCCATCTGGGCGCGGAAGGTGACCTACCCGGCGGATCTCGCGCTGCTCGAACTGCTCGCACAGCACGACGCTCCGGTAGCGGACGCACCGGAGCCTCAGGGGCAGAGCACCACCGAGGATCGGGCGTCGCGGTGAGCGGGCTGCGGATCGGCCAGGGCGTGGACGTGCACCCCTTCGTCGAGCCGGGGGAGCACCGGCCCCTGGTGCTGTGCGGGGTCACCATCCCGGGTGGGCCGGGTCTGGCCGGTCACAGCGACGCCGACGTCGGCTACCACGCGGTGGCTGATGCCCTGCTCGGCGCTGCCGCACTCGGCGACCTCGGCAGTCGGTTCGGTGTGGACCGGGACGACACCGCCGGCGCGGACTCCGCAGGGCTCCTGGCCGCCGTGGTCGCCGACGTCGCCGCGGCCGGTTGGCGCCCGGGTAACGTCGATGTGACGATCGTGGCGCAACGGCCCCGTTTGGCAGGGCACCGGCAGGCCATGCGTGACAACCTCGCCAGGCGCTGCCACCTCGACGTCGGCGCCGTGTCCGTGAAGTTCACCACCACCGACCACCTCGGCGCTCTCGGCCGTGGGGAGGGGGTGCTCGGTCTGGCCACCTGCCTGCTCGTGGCGGTCCAGGGGTAGGCTTGCTCGCCGCGGGACCGCAGCTCGTCACGAACGTCCCCATCGTCTCCCTCACCGAACCGGTGGTCCGCCATGGCTCTGTCCCTGTACGACACCCTCACCCGTGAGGAGCGGCTGTTCGAACCGCGGGAGCCCGGCAAGGCCGCGATGTACGTCTGCGGTCCGACGGTCCAGGGTGACGCCCACATCGGGCACGGGCGTGCCGCTGTCGTCTTCGATGTACTGCGCCGCTACCTGCTGTGGAGCGGTTACGAGGTGACCGCTGTCCAGAACGTCACCGACATCGACGACAAGATCATCCTGCGTGCCCGCCGCGAGCGGCTGGAGCCGGCGGTGATCGCGACGCGGTACACGCGGGCGTGGAACCGCACGATGGATGCGCTCGGCGTGCTGCCACCCGACGTCCAGCCGCTGGCCACCGGCCACCTGCTCGAGATGCAGGCGTTGATCCAGCGGTTGGTGGACCAGGGCAAGGCCTACGCCGCCGATGGTGACGTGTTCTTCCGTGTCCGCACCTTCGAGGGCTACGGGAAGCTGTCGCGGCGCCGTGTCGACGACATGCAGCAGGGCGAGGACATCGTCGACGCTGACCGCAAGGAGGATCCCCTGGACTTCGCGATGTGGAAGTCGGCGAAACCCGGCGAGCCAGCGTGGGCGTCGCCGTGGGGGCCCGGCCGGCCGGGCTGGCACATCGAGTGCTCGGCGATGGCCGCCAAGCACCTGGGGCACGGCTTCGACATCCACGGCGGCGGCCTCGACCTGGTCTTCCCCCACCACGAGAACGAGATCGCCCAGCACGAAGCGGCCCACGGTGACACGTTCGCGCGGTACTGGATCCACAACGGCATGGTCCAGATGGGCGCGGAGAAGATGTCCAAGTCCATCGGCAACGTCGTGCCGCTGGAGCGGGCCGTTGCGGACTGGGGGGTCGGTGCACTTCGGCTGTGGTACCTCTCGGCGCAGCACCGTACGCCGCTGACCTTCGACGCCGAGCGGCTGCGCGACGCCACGACCGTCCACCAGCGCTTCACGACCTTCCTGCGCTCGGCCCGTCGGGCCTGCGAGGGTGTCGCCGCCGACGCGGCGACGGCAGCCCCGCATGTCGCGGCCTTCCGGGACGCGATGGATGCCGACCTCAACGCGCCTGCGGCGGTGGCTGCTCTGCACGAGCTCGTCAGCGCGGGGAACGAACTCCTCCTGCCCGCAGAACGGGGTGATGCGGCGGCACAGGCCGCCGTGGCCGGTCTCGCCGACACCTTGGTCGACCTCGGGGACGCGGTGCTGGGGCTGCACCTCGAAGCAGCTCTGTCGGACGCGGCGGGCCTGGAAGGGCAGTTGTCGGTGCTCGTCGAGTCCCTCCTGGAGGGGCGCGCGACCGCCCGGGCCGAGAAGGACTTCGCCACCGCCGACGCGATCCGCGACCAGCTGACGGCCGCGGGCATCGTGGTCGAGGACCGTCCTGACGGCGCCCGCTGGTACGTGGCCAACGCCGGTGGCGGCCACGCGACCACCGCGTGAGCGCGGGCCGGGCCCGAGGCCGAGCGAGCGCCGGAGGTGCTCGTGGCGAGTCGGGGGGTGCGCGCGGAGGAGGCGAGGGCCGCGGCAGCGGAGCTGGCGGTCGGGAGGGGAGACCCGGGCCGGAGGACGGTCGGCGAGCTCGCCCCACGGGCCTGGACCGTCTCGACCCGGCCACGCACCGGTTGGTCGGCGGGGTCCACCCGGTCCGTGAACTGCTGCGCGCAGGTGGGGACGTCCGCGAGGTACGGGTGGCCAGCGGCCGCACCACCGAGCCGGTCACCGACGAACTGCTGCAGTTGGCCCGCGAGGCGGGCGTGAGGATCCGGACGGTCGAGCGCGACGAGCTCGACGTCGCCACCGGCGGGCTCGTCCACCAGGGCGTGGTTGCGGTGGCCGGTCCGTTCCGCACCGTCACCCTGGCGCAGGTGCTCGACCGGGCGGCTGCCGCCGGTGAGCCGCCGCTGCTGGTCGCGCTGGACGGCGTGACCGATCCCCACAACCTCGGCTCCATCGCCAGGACCGCCGAGGCCGTCGGGGCCCACGGCCTCCTACTACCCGGACGGCGCACCGCATCGGTCACCCCCGTGGTCGAGAAGGCGGCGGCCGGGGCTCTGGCGCACCTGCCGGTCGCCGAGGTCGGCAACCTGGTGCGAGCGCTCGGTCAGCTCGGACGGGCGGGAGTGTGGTCGCTTGGCCTGGATGGCCAGGCCGACACGACCGTGTCGGACCACCCGCTGGCGGACCAGGCCTGCGTGCTGGTGGTCGGCGCCGAGGGTGCCGGACTCTCGCGGCTGGCCAGGGAACGTTGCGATGCCCTCGTGCGGCTCCCGATGCGCGGTCACGTCGGCTCGCTCAACGCCTCCGTCGCTGCCGCGGTCGCGCTGTACGAACTGCGCCGCCAGCGCGAACTGCGCTGAGCCCTCGGCACGCTGGAGCCGAACGCGAGCTGCGCGGAGCTCTCGCGCGTTGGAGCTGACCGCGAGCGCGATCCGTCTGTGCTTCACCCGCAGTGGGTGAGGTCGCCGCCCCCTACCGGCTCTAGCGTTCCGGCTCCTGAACCAACGACCGGAGGGAGTCACGTGGACGAGTTGCTGCAACGACTGCAGGGGATGGGCCTCGACGAGGCCAAGGCCAGGGAGGTCGTTCAGACCGTCCGATCCTTCCTGGAGGAGAAGCTCCCGGACCCGATCGCGGCCAAGCTCGACGACGTGCTGTCCGGTAGTCCTGAGACGATGGAGAGCCTGTTGGGCAAGGTGCCCTCCGACGCGCTCCCGAAGGACCTCGGCGGGAAGCTCAAGGGCCTGTTCGGCGGCTGAACGGGTCGGTCTCGCCACGCGGCACCTGAGCTGGGCGACGTCCAGCCGACGTCCAGCCGACGTCCAGCCGACGTCCAGCCCGGTACACCCGTACACCCATGACCCTGGCGGGTTGCGGCAGCCACCAACGAGCGGCAGCCCCCTCGTTCTGTCGGGCCGGAAGGCGTTGCCGGGAAGGTGCCGCTTGCCCCCGGGAGCTGTGGCGAACGATACTCGACCCACGGCGCAGCGTGGCGCCGACGTCGCTCCGCAGGCCGTCGAGGTCACGTGGATGCTCACGCTGGGCAGCGCCGTTCCCGCTCGAGGGGGAGGCGACGTCATGGCTGGCATCGACACCAGGGTCGTGCACGGCGGTCGACACGAGTTGCGTGCGCTGGGCGTCCACGCACCACCGCTCGATCGTTCGACCACCTACCCGATCCGCACGCTCGCGGAGGGCACCGAGGATCTCGATCGGATGGCCGAGGGTGACGGGGTCCCGCGGTACTCCTCGGTCTACGGGCGGCTGCACAACCCCACGGTTGCCCGCTGGGAGCAGGCCATCGCCGACCTCGAGCGTGCCGAGGCCGCCGTGGCCTTCGGGTCGGGCATGGCCGCGATCACGGCCACGCTGCTGGCTGCTGGTGCGATCGGGCGGCACGTGGTTGCCATCCGACCGCTCTACGGAGGGACGGATCACCTGCTGGCCAGCGGCCTCCTGCACGTTCGGACCACCTGGGCGAGGCCAGATGGGATCGCCGACGCCATCGAGGACGACACGGTGCTGGTCATCGTGGAGACCCCGGGCAACCCGACCCTGTCGCTGGTCGATCTGCGCGACGTGGTCGCACAGGCGGGCGAGGTCCCCGTCCTGGTCGATAACACCTTCGCGACCCCGATCCTGCAGCAGCCGTTGACGCTGGGTGCCACCTGGGCGCTCCACAGCGCGACCAAGGCCCTGGGCGGGCACGGCGATGTGATCGCGGGCGTCGTCGCGACCGGGGAGGAGCGGGCCAGGGCTCTGCGGCAGGTGAGGATCGCCACCGGCGCGCTGCTCGATCCCCAGGCCGCGGCGCTGCTGCACCGCAGCCTGCAGACCCTGGCGCTGCGGGTCCGGGCGGCCCAGACCAACGCGATCGAGCTCGCTCGCCGGCTCCGGACCCATCCGGGCGTCCTGCGGGTCTGTCACCCGAGCCTGCCCAGCTGTGACCAGGCTGGCGTCGTGCTGCGACAGATGGAGGGTCCCGGGAGCCTGCTGACCTTCGAGGTGGCCGGGGGGCACGCGGCCGCGGGCACCGTGATGGAGGCGGTGCGGCTGCTGACGCCGGCGGTGAGCCTCGGCGCCAACGACACGTTGATCGAACACCCCGCCGGTCTGACCCACCGGGTCGTGGATCCGAGGGCGTTGGCCAGCAGCGGCGTGACTCCCGGTCTGCTCAGGGTCTCCGTCGGGATCGAGGACGTGGACGACCTGTGGGCCGACCTCGACCAGGCCATCGAGCTGGCAACCGGCCTCGGCGTCGCCGCCGCCGGACGCAGCTGGTGGGCACGACCTGACGAGGCCGTGGAGCGGACCTCCACCCGGCCGACCCCGGCCGGTGCCTCGGCGAGCGGGTCGCGCAGGTGAGTGACGGCTCCGGCCGTTCGTATGCTCGACCACGCCAGCCGGGAACGCGGTGATGCCGGCGGCATCGAGGTGGGCGGGCACCAGGCTTCCTCCACCTCGATGGTCACCTTGATGGCCGCGCGGGTGGCTCGGCGACCTCCAGGACCTCCGGCTCACGACCCGAGCTCTGGCGGCGCTGTCCGGAAGGACGGCCCAGTAGCGTCACCGCCGTCGCGTCCGATCCCGCCATCTTGACCGGAGTCCGCCAGTGCAACCGAGCGACCTCGAGCACCTCGCCGTTCCCGGCGATCCGCAACTGCACCCTGACGGTCTGCGGACCGCCTACGTCCTGACCGGGATCGATGTCGGCGAGGACCGCTACGCGCGCACGATCCACCTGCATGACCGCGCGGGCACACGTCGGTTCACGCACGGTCCCTCGGACACCTCGCCCCGGTGGTCGCCCGACGGCCGGTGGCTCGCCTTCCTGCGGACCGGCACCGAGGAGGGGCAGCACCCACAGCTGTACGTGATGCCAGCTGACGGTGGCGAGGCGCAGCAGCGCACCGAGCTGCCCCTGGGGGTGTCCGACCTGGCCTGGGCGCCGGATTCGACGCGCCTGGTCGTCGTCGGGGCCGTCTGGCACCCGGAGGTGGCCGACCTCGACGACGAGGAACGCCGTCGACGGCCACGGCGTCTCACGCGGCTGCCCTTCCGCACCGACGGGGGCGGGTGGATCCACGACCGTACGCACCGGCTCCACCTGGTCTCGACCACCGGCGAACGGCGTGCCATCGAACTCGACACCGGCCCCCGTGACGCCACCTCGCCGGTCTGGCATCCCGATGGCACCTCGATCGCCTACCTGTCGGACCCCGATGACTGGCTGCAGACCGAGCCCCACTCCCAGGTCTTCGCCCTGAGCGTGCCTGCCAGGCTGCGCACAGCCTCGAACGCCGAGGGAGCGGACGCGGGCCGACCGTCGGTCGCCGCGACCGTTCCATCGTCCGCCGGGGGCACGGACCCGGCTCCCTCGGCCATCGAGGTGACACGTGTCCCGCTCACCCCGCCGGGGGAGTGGACCGACGTGCGCTACGACCCCGATGGCCGGGTGTTCGTCACGGGGCTGCGTGATCCCTTCGACTGGCCGGGCACGCCCGCGATCTGGCTGCTCGACCATACCGAGGAGACGGCGGCCGACTCGGCGGCCAGTAGCCGGCCGCATCCGGCCGGTGCGCGGCTGGTCTCGCTCACCGCCCACCTCGATCGTGACGTGCAGCCCGGTTCCCCGGGGGTCGCCACCACCGGCCCGCGCTTCGTCCGCGATGGCTTCCTGACCGTCCTCGAGGGACGTGGGACCACCGGCATCGTCCACGTCCACCTGGCAGGGTTCGACCCGGACGGGGGCCAGCCGCCCGAGGTCACCGAGGTGGTCGGTGGTCCTCGCTCCGTCACGGGGTTCGCGGTGTCCGACGACGCCGAGGTGGTGGTGTTCACGGTCACCGACCCGGCCAGCCCGGGGGAGCTGTACCGATCCAGCGAGGGGCGCGAGCGCTGCGTCACGGATCTCACCCACCGGTTCCGCGCCGAGGTCGACGTGCGTCCCACGGAGCGGTTCACCTTCGAGCGGAACGGGGTCGAGCTCGACGTCTGGGCGACCCTGCCGCGGGGGTTCGACACGGCGGCGCCGGCCAGCGTTCCGGTGCTGTTCAACATCCACGGCGGACCGACCGCCCAGTACGGGGAGCACTTCTTCGACGAGTTCCAGGTCGAAGCCGGTGCCGGGTACCTCGTGGTCGGGGCCAACCCACGAGGTTCATCGGGACGGGGGACCGACTGGGCACGAGCGGTCGTGGGAGCGTGGGTCGAGGAGGACAGCGTCGACACGCTCGATCTCGAAGCGGTCGTCGATGCGGCCTGTGCGCGGTACCCGCAGGCGGATCCGGCCCGTGTCGGCATCATGGGGGGCTCCTATGGGGGGTACGCGACGGCACGGCTGCTCGCGCGCACCGACCGGTACCGCTCGGCGATCGTCGAGCGGGGGCTGCTGCAGTGGGAGTCCTTCGTCGGCACCTCGGACATCGGGCCGTACTTCGACCGCATGTTCCTGGCCGCCTCGCTGCTCGACGGCCGAGAGGCCCACGCCGCGGCCAGCCCGGTCTGGACGACCTCGCGGATCACGACCCCGACGCTCGTGCTGCACAGCGACGCCGACTGGCGCTGCCCGCCAGAGCAGGGCGAGCAGTTCTTCTCCGGTCTGCTCCGTGCGGGGGTGCCGGCCGAGATGGTGCGGTTCCCCGACGAGGGGCACGAGTTGTCGCGCTCGGGGACGCCCAAGCACCGCCTCGAGCGCTTCGAGGCGGTCCTCGAGTGGCACGGGCGCTACCTCGGCGCCCCCGCCGACGTGACATCCTCGGCCACCGGGGCCGGGACCGACGCCGGTACGGGGGAGCCGCGTGGGCCGGCCAGGGTGACCGCCCCGTCCGCCCCCTCCGTGGGCGTGTGAGCCGTGACCGGCCAGGTGCGTTGGCTGTCCCGGGGCCTCGATCACGTCCCCGAGGGGCAGGCGTGGTTGTCGGCCAGCGAGGTCGAGCGGCTCGGCCGGATGCGCTATGCGAAGCGTTCCAGCGAGTTCCTCGTGTCGCGCGCCGCAGCCAAGCAGGCCATCGCCCACGCCGTCGGCCTGCCTGTTGACGATCCGCACGCGCTCCGCCGGATCGAGGTGCGGCATCGGCCGACGGGGGCGCCGGCTCCCTTCGTCGACGGGCAGCCAGCAGGTCTGGCGATGTCGTCGACCGATCGTGCCGACCGGGCGGTCTGCGTGCTCGCCGCCACCGCCGGGATCGCGGTCGGCTGCGACCTCGAACTGGTCGAGGAGCGGTCGCAGGGGTTCGTGACCAGCTACCTGACCCCGTCGGAGCAGCGGATCGTGGCCGCTGCCCCCGTACAGGACGTGACGGTCAACCTGCTCTGGAGCGCGAAGGAGAGCGCGCTGAAGGTGCTGGAGACCGGGCTCAGGCGCGACACGCGCAGCGTCGAGGTGCGCTTGAGCGAGGAGGTGGAGGCCGGGTGGTCGGCCTTGGCGGTGCACCCGGTCGAGGGTGGTGCGTTGCCAGGATGGTGGCGTCGGGCGGGACGGTTCCTGCTGTCGGTGGTCGCGAGCGCCCCGATCCCACCGCCGGTCGCCTTCGAGGAGCCGGACGGGCTCGGGACTGCCATCCCCACCCACCGATGGCTCGAAGCGCCGCTCAGGCCGGGGCCTACTTCCGAGCCCACTTGATGCCACATCCCATGGCGGGGCGCTGGTCCCTGGGGACAGGCGTGCCCGCCAGGACCGCCAGAACTGCGGTCCGCAGGTCCTGCCCGGTGAGAGGGACACCGTTGCCGGGGCTCGATCCGTCGAAGGCGCCGCGGTAGACGAGCCGCTGCTGGGCGTCGAACAGGAACAGATCAGGGGTGCACACCGCCCCCATCGCCCGCGCCGCGCTCTGGTCGGGATCGCGCAGGTACGGGAACCGCCAGCCAGCCCGGGTGGCCTGTGCCCGCATGCCGTCGGGACCGTCCTGTGGGTGTGTGGTGGCGTCGTTGCTGCTCACGCCGACCACGCGCAGGCCCTGCTCTGCCAGGTCGGCGGTCACCTCGCCGAAGGCGCTCTCGATGTGGCGGACGTACGGGCAGTGGTTGGCGAGGAACGCCACCAGCACCGGTCCCGTCCCGGCCAGTTCGTGGAGCCGCCGCTCGACGCCGTCACCGTCGATGAGGTTGACGTCGGGCAGTGGGGTGCCGAGCGGCGTGGTGTCGGAGACGGTGGACATGACGTGAACCTGTCTGGGGAGTGCGCGGGTGCGAGCTGCGCCCGTGGTGGCGCGCGGGTGCGAGCCGAGGAGGGGATTCGAACCCCTGACCGTCCGCTTACAAGGCGGATGCTCTGCCGAACTGAGCTACCTCGGCGTGGGCAACGATGCTACGCGGCGAGGTGCGGGCCAGCCAGACGGACGACCACCCCCGTGTAGTTGCACCGATGTGTTTCGTCTG
>Ga0102938_10001646_pt1 | contig 16895 bp, 14 predicted proteins | sample SalPonR2_B_D2_MG_FD_84516 | JGI IMG/M metagenome (GOLD analysis project Ga0102938, IMG submission 84516) | Salt pond soil microbial communities from South San Francisco under conditions of wetland restoration - Salt Pond MetaG R2_B_D2_MG | ecosystem: Environmental > Aquatic > Marine >...
ACTCCCCCGCATCGGCCGCCACATTCATCCGTAAGCGGTGTAGTAAGGCTGCTTGCGCCGCCGGCACATTCGCAGCCTCTCCCTTCCAAACCTCCTGCACCGGCTGCTCCAAGCCACGCGAGAAGGAGAAAGCAAACTCCCACGGCAAACCGCCACGTTCAGTCTCAATTGCTGCTACCGCATTTAGGTTGGCGGTGGCTCGTTCGGGGGTTTGACCGCCCGAAAGGAAGACGATACCGGGTACATCATGCGGAACGCTATTTTCAAATGTGCGAACCGTTGCGGCGCCAACTGCTTCGGCGGTTGATTGCTGTTCGAAATCGCTACCCGCAAGAACAAAACTCGACTTAAGAATCACTGCTTTAAGATCAACCCCGTACCAGGTGAGCAGATCAAAAAGTTTACTCAACACCATCGTCGTCACTTCCTCAGCTCGTTCAATCGAGTGGTTGCCCTTAAAAATAACCTCTGGCTCCACAATTGGGACAATACCGTGCGTATGACACAGCTGCGCGTACCGCACGAGCTGAATACAATCGAAGAGAATATTTTGCTCGGTTGGATAATCTGGGCCAATATTAAAGACCGCACGCCACTTGGCCGCCCGAGCACCCATTTGGTAGTACTCAGCGAGTCGGTCACCGAGGTGATCAAGCCCTTGGGTCACCACTTCGCCGGGAAAGCCGTCGTGCTCAACAGTCGACGCATCAACCTTGATGATAGGCACAATCCCTTTGGCCGTTAGATAATCGACAAACGGCGTGCCGTCGTCGGTGTGATTGCGGATGGTTGCATCGTAGAGGATAATGCCCGAGACAAACTCTTCAACGCCTGGAGTCGTAAATAATACTTGGCGGTAAGCACGACGGTTTTCAGCACTGTCTTCGACACCAATACCTTGCAGCTGGCGACCCATCGTACCGGAACTTTGGTCGGCGGCTAAAATTCCCTTATGTTTAGTGAGTAGCGTGGCAGCAGTCTCGTACAGCTTTGAATGATCCATATCCCTTGAGTATAACAATCATTATGCGATGGTCACGGGATGGATGTGGGTTAGCTCCTGATTTTCCACCCGCGGCGAAATAACTGGGTTACGAGTGTACCGAGTCCGAGGACGAGTCCCGTAATCACCATCAGGCCAACCATCGTATTCGCTTCACTGTAGCCAATCATGCTACTGCGTACCCCGTCGGCAAAATAAAAGAACGGATTAAAGCGAGTTATCGTTGCCGCAATCTCAGGGAGAAAGGTAATCGAGTAGAAGATACCACCGAGGTAGGTCAGTGGCGTAATAACGAACGTATTTAAAACCTGCAACTGCTCAAACCCTTCCGCCCAGAGGGCCACAATAATGCCTAACATGGCAAAAATGGAGGCGATTGCCGCAATGTAGAGAAAGAAGCCAATCGGATTAACCAACTGCACTGCGCCGAACAGCATACCGACGCCCAAGATTAAAACCGAAACCATCAAGGCGCGCGCCATCGAACTCACCACAAAACCGACCAGCATCTCTAAATAACTAAATGGCGTGATGAGAATCTCCTCGATCCCCTTCGTAAAGCGCATAAAATAAAGGTTGGATGAGGCACTCGAGAATGACGCGTTAATAATCGACAGCATCAACACACCCGGAAACACGAATGAGATAAACGGTACTCCCGCCACATCTTCAATCCGCGTACCGATAACGTAGCCAAAGATAAAGATGTAGAGAGCCGCAGAAATCACTGGGGCGACCAAGGTTTGAATCACGACCCGGAAGGTGCGCTGCACCTCGCGTCGAAACATCGTATAGAGACCAGTCCAATTTATGTTCATACAGCAGTACTTTTATCGTCCTCGCGGGTGATCGCCAAATAGGTCTCTTCTACCGACTTGCCGTCTTTCATAAAATCGGCCTTAGTGCCCTCCGCCACAATCCGCCCGTGGTTGATGATAGCGATATCGTTACAGAGGTGCTGAATTTCTTCCAGGTAGTGACTGGTGAGAATAATGGTCTTCCCCCGCTGATTCATTTCTTGCAGGTAGTTCCATAAATCGTGCCGTTGTTCGACATCGACACCCGCGGTTGGCTCATCGAGAATGAGCAAATCTGGTGTGTGCACCAGCGCCCGGCCGAGCATCGCTCGACGCTTGAGGCCGCCAGAAAGTTTCTGAAACTTAATGTCACGATGCTCCTCTAGGTCGAAGCGAGAAATCAGTTGGTCAATGCGGACCTTACGCTCATCGCTGGGAATGCCATAGTACCCACCCATGTAGTCCATCAGTTGCGTGGGGGTGGCAAAAATATCGACGTTAAACTCTTGCGGTGACAGACCGACTAGTGTGCGCGCACGTTTATACTCGCGCACGACATCTACCCCATCCACCAAAATCTGCCCGCTGGTCGGCTGGGCGATACCGGTAATGCAGTGAATGGTCGTACTCTTCCCGGCGCCATTTGGACCAAGGAGGCCATAAAACGAGCCTTTTGGAATCGTCAGCGAGATATTGTCGACAGCGACTTTCGCCTCTTTGCCCGACCCATACACTTTGGTCAAATTTTTAATTTCAAGCATTGGAGTTGCACTTTGCATCACGCCAGCATAGCATATCAAGATGATGCATGAGAGCGAACGACTTCTGAACGAAAAATACCACGGCCAGAAAAACGAAGCTTGGCTGGCCGACTGTGCGCGGCTTGAAGCTGGTGAGCCCCTCGCGTATGTGATTGGCTGGGTGCCGTTTTTAGATTGTAAAATTTGGCTCGACTCGCACCCCTTAATCCCCCGCCCTGAGACCGAGTTCTGGCTAGAACAGGCAATTATGCGGATTGAGCACCGCCAGCTAGAAGCACCCCGAATCCTCGACCTGTGTGCCGGTAGCGGCTGTATTGGCGTTGCGGTAGCCAAAGCCCTCCCTCACGCTCAGGTAGACTTTGTCGAGCTCGACCCCGCCCACCACACAACTATCGAAAAAAGTGTTCGCGAAAACTGCTCAGTGGAAGATTTACCTGCTACCAGATATATCTTCGGGGGTGATGTATTTGCTGAGATACCGGCTGATACGAAGTACGACTATATACTTTCGAACCCACCCTACATCGACCCAGCGCTCGACCGGACCGAGGCTTCTGTTCGAGATTACGAGCCAGACCTGGCGCTCTATGGTGGCCAGGCTGGTTTGGAGTGTATCGCGCGTATCATTCGTGAGGCATCAGCGTACCTCACGCCTCACGGCGAGCTCTGGCTTGAGCATGAGCCAGAGCAATCGAAGACACTTGCGGCACTGGCTGCTGCAGCTGGGTTTATAGTAACGACCAGCCAAGATCAATACCAGGTGGAGCGTTTTAGCCAGCTAGTGCTACAATAAAGCGGTACTATGCCGACCAGCAGTCTTGCCCTCCCCTTTTTCACTGAAGCGACCACCAGCACAGTATTCTTAGTGCTGTATATTTTTCTGTGCCTCGTTTTTGTGGGCCACTGGCTCGTCGCCAGCTACCACTGGCACACCTTTGGCAGTGAGCGAAAAATATCCAATCTTTCTATTACCATCTATGGCGTTGGTGGATTATTGCTACTAGGCACCATGGGTCTCTTACTCTTTGCTCTGTAAATATGTTGTACGAACGCATAAAACTCGAATCAGACGAAGAGATACTGCAAGTTGTCCGCAAACACTGGTGGATTATTACAACCCGGGTATTGAGTGCGGTCGTCTCAATGCTCATGCCTCTAATATTGTTTGGCACCGCACAGGGATTGCTCAGCGACTATTTCGACACCACAACAGTAACTACTACGTACCAAATTGAATTGTGGTTTATATACCTCGGCTGGGTGCTCTTTCACTGGATTGCCATCGCTAATTTTTGGACCGACCACTACCTCGATCTCTGGGCCATCACCAATCGACGCATTGTTGCGATTGAACAGAGTGGTTTCTTTCACCGCTTTTTAAGCTCATTCCGGTTGGAGCGCTTGCAAGATATGAATATTTCTGTCAAAGGTATCATCCCCACCCTACTCAACTTTGGCCGCATCGAAGCGCAGACTGCTGGCGGCAGTAACGAAGAGTTTGCCACCAACAATATGCCGGACCCCCGTGGTCTTAAAGCGCTCATTATTCGCGCGGCCGATGAACGGCAGCGGGCGCTCGGCACCCAAAACCCACTCAATAGCGATGGGACTCTCTAGTAGATTGCTTGCGAGCGAACGGTATCAGCGCTATGCTACCCAGAACACTATGAGCTATGAGTAAAAAACTATCGACTCAATCCTACAAAGGTGTCCGGGATTTCTATCCTGAAGATATGGCGGTGCAGCAGTATCTGTTCGATATCTGGGCCCGGACAGCTGAAAGCTTTGGGTTTCAGCGATACGATGCGTCGGTCTTAGAGCCAGCCGAACTCTACCGTGCCAAAGGTGCCGAAAACGAGGAGATGGTTACCGAGCAAACGTACACCTTTACCGACCGAGGCGACCGGGAGGTGACGCTGCGACCAGAAATGACCCCTACCGTGGCACGCATGATTGCGGGACGGGCGAAGGAGCTTGCCTGGCCTGTCCGCTGGTACAGCATCCCTAACCTATTTCGCTATGAGCGCGCTCAGCGTGGGCGCCTCCGCGAGCACTGGCAACTCAACTGCGATATTTTTGGTACCGAAGATATCGCCACCGATGTGGAGATAATCGCGTTAGCCTACCAGATTTTCATGAACTTCGGTGCCAGCGATGAGATGTTCACCATCCACGTTAACGACCGCCAGCTCATGCACCAACTCTACACGTCGCTCGGGTTAACAGACGAGCAAATAGCTGCCCTCACCCGACTCAACGACCGGCGCGATAAAATGGCAGTCGACGCCTACCGGCTCGAGCTCGACGGTATTACGGGTGATGAGACTATTTCTGAAGAGGTAGTCATGCTATTAGATAAAAGCGACGACCAGACCGACGTCGTCGTTGGGTTGGCGGAGCTGGGGATTACCAACGTGGTGTTCGATAAAAGTTTAGCCCGTGGCTTCGATTACTACACCGGTACTATTTTTGAGTTTAAGGACACTGCTCCAGAGAACAAGCGCTCACTCCTTGGTGGTGGACGCTACGACAACCTCACGACACTGTTTGGTGGCGATCCTGTGCCGGGTGTTGGGTTTGGATTTGGCGATGTCTCACTGCGCGACTTCTTGGAAACCCACGACCTGCTCCCCCAACCAATTACTAGCCCAACAGTTATCGTTGCCCCCATGGGTACCGAGCATAACCTCAGTGCGCAACAGATAGCGCAGGTGCTTCGAACGAGCGGTGTCAGCGTGGCAGTGGATAGCAGCTCGCGCAAAGTTGGTAAAAAACTTAGTGTCGCCGCTGATACGCTCTCTACATATGCGGTTGTTGTCGGTGAGGACGAAATCGCTCGAAACGAGTACACACTGAAAAACCTCGTCGACCACAGTACGACAACTGGTACACTAGAAGACTTAGTGGCTTTCTTGGTAGGCCACGACTAATCTCTATACTGATGCGCTACGTTGTTTTTGATCTAGAAACGCAGAATATCTTTCAAGATACTGGCTCGAGTGACCCGACAAGCTTGGATATTTCGGTGGCGACCGTCTACGACTACGGTACCGATATTTACACCACCGTCACCATCGACGACCTTAATGCGCTCTGGCCCATTATCGAGCAAGCTGACGCGCTGGTGGGCTACAACAGCAACCACTTCGACGTTCCCTTGCTCAATAAGTACTACCCTGGCGATCTCACGACCATTAAGAGTATCGATATGCTTGAGGATATTAAAGCGTCGCTCGGTCGTCGCTTGCGGCTCGACAGCGTAGCGAGTGCAACCGTAGGAGCGAAGAAGAGTGCGGACGGCCTACAGGCCGTCCGCTGGTGGCGTGAGGGTGAAGTCGATAAAATCAAAAAGTACTGCGAGCAAGATGTAAAAGTGACCAAAAAGGTGTTCGACTATGCCCTCGAGCACGGCCACGTCTTATTTAAAGACGGCTACCGCAAACGCGAAATCCCTCTCGACACCAGCGCCTGGACCGAAAAAGAAGAGGTCTCGATGACCCACTCGCTTCCGTTTTAAGCAATATTTGCTAGAGTACCCTCAGACACCAATCAGGAGGACTCAGTCAATGGCACGGAAGACAATTGCTCAGTTAGAAGAGCAACTCAAACAGCGCGATGATGACATCGCTGCCCATAAGTCGCAACTGCTGAAAGCAGGCGAGATGTGCGAGAAGATGAACGAAAAGATTCGTTCTCTCGAGAATGACCTCCAAGAAGCACTGAGGACCATCATACGTCTTGAAATCGGTGAACGTGTTGCCCTAGCGGCAGTTGATTCATTAAATGAAAGTATCGATGAGTTATTGAAGGGTAATATGACTTTCAGGATGACGGTGAAGACCGTCTCTGATACAGAATAAAATAAACTGGAACTACGAGGACCCTGCGGGGTCCTTTTCTTTATGGATTCCCGTAAAATAGATTTGGTTAGCGGAGCGACGAAAACAACTAGCAACCCTGAAATGTTAGGGGTTTCGACATCCAGTAGGTTTAAACTATGTCCAACTTTTCTCTTTATGGCTAAATGAGATGAAATGCGCGGCGCAGGAGAAAATTGTCGCGAGCCGTATTTTGAATACGGTGAGCGTCAATTTTTGAACTGCAACAAAGCAGTTCGCTCATTTAGCCGTAAAGAACGATGAATACGACAAAGCCGGCAAGTAATAGCCTGTACCAAATAAAGGGCCAGAGGGAGTACTTACGTACGAACGACAGCATAAAATGGATCGCAATTAATCCCGTCACAAATGAAGCAGCTGCGCCAATCGCGACGGGGGCCAAAGACACGGTACCCTCACTCGTGATAAGCTCGAGCAGCTTCTTACTCCCCGCGCCCAGAATAACCGGCACCGCCAACAAAAACGCAAAGCGGGCCGCCTCGCTGCGCGACAAGCCTAAGAGCATACCGCCGGCAATGGTGGCGCCTGAGCGGGACATCCCAGGAATGAGCGCAGAGGCCTGAAACAGACCGATATAGAGACCTTTTTTAATCGTCATCTCATTGGTCGGTGGTCGCTGGTTGTACACCCACTCAGCGTACGCAAACAAGAGCGAACCAAACACCAGCACGCCAGCCACTAAAAGCGGTGAGCGAAAGAGTGTTTCCATGGTAGACTCTAGTGAAAGACCGAGCAACACCGCCGGCACCGTACCAACCGCAATGGCTTTGAGGAGCAGTAAATCGCGCTCATTCACCGGTAATCGACTCAAAGAGCGCAAGAGTGCCTGGACTAAATTCCAGATATCTTTATGAAAATAGAGAATCACTGCTGCCGCAGTCGCTAGGTGCAAGACGGCATCAAAGGCGAGAGCGTACGTATCGTCAATACCAAATAGACTCCGGGCCAGAATGAGGTGGCCGGTAGAGGAAATGGGTAGAAATTCGGTAGCTCCCTGCAAGATACCAAGGGCGATCGACTCGACGATACTCATTGCCACCAAGTATACCAGGTTTTTGGGCGTGATATACTAAGTGGCATTAGTATTGTTTATTACCTTATTTCTTATGGATCCCATGGAGCAATCAACTAACCCGACGACGGAAGCGACGTCGAACCCCGTTACCCCTGAAGCCACCGCAACCAATCCGTTTGGCCGTAATAGTATCCTCATTCCGGTAGCAATCTTGGCCGGCTTCGGTCTGGTGGCGGCGGCTATCTTTTTTAGTGGTAGCGGGCAACCACAATACGTAGTCGATAATGGTCCGACTGAAAACCAAGTCCAGCCAGAAGACTCGGGCGACCCTGAGAATATCAACCCTGTCACCGAAGACGACTGGATACGTGGTAACCCGAATGCTCCCATTCAAATCGTTGAGTTTTCAGACTACGACTGTCCGTTTTGTAAGAACTTCCACGATACCATGAAACAAATTATGGCTGAGTACGGTCCGAGTGGTCAGGTATCGTGGGTATACCGGCACTTCCCCCTCGCGCAGCTACACCCTAATGCCCCACGCATTGCCTTAGCCGCCGAATGTGTCGGTAACCTGGGGGGCAATGAAGCCTTCTGGACCTTCTCTGACCTCGTCTTTGATGAGCGTGGCACGAATGAGCCCACCAACATCACCCGCCTGGAAGAGTTCGCAGTCACCAGTGGTGTTGATGCCACCGCCTTTAATAATTGTGTTGAAAACGAGGAGTACCTCGACGATGTGCAAGCAGACTTCGATAACGCAGTCGCGGTCGGTGGGCGTGGTACGCCTCATAGCATCGTGATTGTTGGCGACCAAACCGGTGTCATTAACGGTGCGCAACCCTATGGCGCCGTTAAGCAAATTGTTGATAATCTCCTCGCGCAACTCGAAGGCACCGCTCAGTAACGTACGGTCCAAACCACTACCCGCTTCAGCTTATGCTGGAGCGGTTTTTGGTTGCATGAGCGCACAGTATTCGACAACTGCGGGGTCGCACGCCGTTCGTTGCCAGTCACCGCTACTCAAGGCGGCCGCTGCAGCAACCAGGTCGCTTCGTACAGAATCAATTTCCTCGTCGGTAATCGTAAATGTCTCTTCCTTAATCTCACCGCGTGAGGTTGGCTCTACAAACGAGAGTGTCATCGTGCGGGTAGCGCGTTCAGGCTCACCAGCCAACTCAAGTAACAGCGCATAAAACACTAACTGCTGTTTGTAGGCACCGTCGTCGTTCTTAGTCGTACCTTCAATAGCATTGCGACTCTTGGGTTTACCCGTTTTATAATCGACGACGCGCACTACCCGCCCATCCTCGCCGACGTCAAGGCGATCGAGTTTTCCGGTCAGTACGACCTCCGGACAGTCAGGGAGACCGGTCTCTAATACTACAGACAATTTCAATTCTTCAATTGTGCGAGCCGGGAGTGTTGCGTCGAGATGCTCTCGATAGACGGCGAGTGTTTCTAATGCTCGTTCGTGCTGCGCAGCATACTCAGCCGCACTCAGTGGTTGTCGCGCCAACTCAGTACGTAGCCACCCGTCGAAGTCATTGACACCGGGCAGGTGGCCGGTAGTAGTATAGGTTCGCGTAGCTCGTTCAAGCACATTGTGGATTGCCGTGCCGTACAGTAACGACAACCCTTGCACCTCAGGAATGCGTAATAGATTTTTCCCAACATACAACCAGGGGCTGGTTACGTAGTTATTGAATGAAGTCGCTGAGAAGCCACGCTCAAGAAAAAGAGTGCGTATTAACGTGCCATCGACGCTGCTGGGAACAGCTACAGCACTGAGTGCCGTAGTCGGTGAAAAGGTATCAGCCTCTTGGCTGGTATCACAGACCGTAACGAAAGCCGGATTAAGCTCTGCCAGTAATCGTGACGGGGTGAGTTCTTTTCCTTCGCTACTCTGCTCACTACTCGAGAGGTATAGCGCGTGCCGGGCGCGCGTCATTGCTACGAACATCAGTCGACGCTCATCGTCGAGTGGTTCGACCGCGTCGGCAATACTGCGACGCACTAAGGGGAGTTTAAAGTATTCGGGCTTGGTCTGCCCACCCCAGGTGCGATCGGTACAGTACGGTACAAACACTGCGTTGAACTCAAGCCCTTTCGACTTGTGCGCTGTCATTACCTGAATGGCTTCGGTCGCCGCATTAATGTACGGCGCAGTCAGTGGTAAATGGTACTGACGTCGTATGGTGAGCCCTGACACTACCGACTGCACACTACGAGCGTTCTGATGGCGAACCAATGATTCTATTTCATCGTATAACCGTCGAACGACACGCGTGCCCTCAATCGGGTCGTGCCGCATAACGTAGGCTAAAAAACCACTCTGCTGCAATATCTGCTGGACAATACGGTGCGGAGGCATAGTCGCACTCGCGGTACGCGCCGTCGCTATGGTGTGCCAGAGCGCGTCGACTGACTCAGGGTCATCGAGACCAAGCTCAGCGTGTACCGCTGTATCAGACAAAATCATTGTCAGTGGCCGATCGTATCGCTGTGCCGCCAAAATGCGTGTTCTATCGGCAGTGGAGAGTTGCCAGTACGGAGCCAGTACCACCCGCGCCAGCGCAATCGTATCTGCCGGGTTGGCTACCACCCGCAATAACGTCTCAAGCTGTTCAGTAATGGGATGGTGAAGAATATCGCCATCGGCCGAGGCGGCCACCACCTGCCCCTGACTCCGCAAGAGACCAGCCACGTGTTCAACTTCTCGGTTGGTGCGCACAATGACGGCTATCTCATGCGCCGGTACACCGGCGGCCACCTGCGCGGCGACGGTGCTCACGAGCCAGTCATCCTCGACTGCTTGGTGGTGAAACGTTCGTTGCTCCACTGTTGCAGTATCGACCGCAGCGGCCGTAAGTGGTACGCGCAAGTCCATGAGTGGCCCCTCCTCGACCGCCACCAAGCTGTGTGCTGCATCAAGCACTGGTTGCCCTGAGCGATAATTTGCAGTTAAGGTAATCGTTTTGGTGTCGGGGTATACATCAGTAAATTTTAAAAAGTTCTCAAGCGAGGCACCCTGAAAGCGGTAGATCGCTTGCTTCTCGTCACCTACTGCAAATATATTTGGTCGCGTATGATACGACACTATCAACTCCAACAGAGTATTTTGCGTACCATTGACGTCCTGGTGCTCATCGGCCAAGACGTACTGGTAGGTCTCCTGCACGTCGCGTAACATCGACTCATCACGCTGGAGTGCCGCGACCGTCTCAAGGAGCATGTCGTTAAAGTCATACCAATGCGCCTGGCCGAGTGCAGCCTGGTAGCGATCGTAAACAAAAGCGAGTTCGTGGTTTTTAGCGATGCTTTTTTCGAGCTCGGCGTAGGCACCGCGCACCTTACCTTTATGTGCTCCCTTCTCATGCACACGCGGCTCAGCGGCGAGGGTTGCCTCCTGCTCAGCTATAATCTCGCGCAGTGCTGTGGGTGTAACAAACTCTTGCTTCAGGGTACCAATCATACGCTGGACGTGTGGCACGTACAGGGTCGGATTTCCCGCTGGCCGCAACCGGGTTATCTCGGTACTGGCGAGAATAGTTTCGAAGAGTTCAAGCTGCTCGAGGTCAGTCACGGCACGACTACCCGCAATGGTGGGGTAGGAGTCTGGATAACGCGCAATAAGGTGATTAGCCAAACCATGGAAGGTAAAAATAGCTACCCGGTAGGCTTCAGCGCCAATGTAGTGACGAAGACGGTCGCGCATTGCTTTAGCTCCACTGTCGGTAAACGTGAGCGCGAGAATATGTTCGGGTGCGGTGTCAGTCTGGCGCAGGATATTGGCAATCCGTAGAGCCAAAATCTGCGTTTTACCGGTCCCCGGCCCGGCAATCACCATGACCGGACCCTCGATGGTATCGACTGCTTCTCGCTGTGCGTCGTTCAGTGTGGTATACGCCTGGTCGAAGGTGGCCGTGAGCGCGGCACTGCGTTGTGTAGACATTGCTGCAGTATACCAAAAACACCCACGACTAGCGCGGATGTATTCGGGCGACAGCAGTTTAGGTTGCCGGCTGTTGTTTTAACAGGTACGTCAAGACTGGCGGCGTTATTAGCGTCGTTAAAATTACCATAATGATAATTACCGAAAAAACGCCGTCAGTCACCACACCCAACCCAGCGCCAATTGTGGCAAAAATGAGTCCTACTTCCCCACGGGGGACCATCCCGAAACCAACAATCCACTTATTAACACCCGCGCCCGCAAAGAAGCCAGCCACAATTTTGCCCGCGAAAGCAACTACCGTGATACCAAGTGCGCTGAGAATAATGGTGGTGTCAGCAAAAGTCGTCAAATCGACCGCCATACCGGTCACGACGAAAAAGATTGGTACAAATACCTGTGCTACTGGCTCAATCAAGTCTTCAATGTGACGATGTTCGTAGCGGTGCACCAAATCTGCAATCTTACCCTTTGCCGGTCCCGTTACTTCGTCTTGAATAAGTGCCAGTTCCTCAACGTACTCCGGTCGGCGAAAGCGCCGGAAGACCACCGCATCGAGAATGAGTCCACCGGCAAAGGCACCAATGATGGGTGCGAGCCCCATCTGCGCGGCTACGTAGGCAAACAGAAGGCCGACCGAGAACGCCAGGGTAAACTTCATACCCACCCCAGCATGAATCTTTGAGAAAAAGAGACTCAGGTGTGGCGCAAGTAGTTGCCCGAGAACAATAGCGCCACCTAAGAAGAGAAGGGCTTTGAGAATAATAATCGCCACGGCGCTACCAGTAATTGCCCCTACCGTTGCGATAGCTGAGACCACCGCCAAAATAATCAGACCCATCACGTCGTCGATGACGGCCGCTCCTAGTACAATTTGACTCTCGCGTGTTTGAAGTTTGCCAAGATCTTTAAAGACCCGGGCGGTAATACCGACCGACGTCGCGGTCAGGGCAGCACCCAGAAACAGCAACGTAGTGGTGCCTGCCTCAGGTAGTAACCAAGGGCCGACAATGTATACACCGAGTCCAAACGGTACCACCACTCCCGCAATCGCGACGAGTACTGCTGGTAAGCCAACTTTCGTCATTTCTTTAAAGTTCGATTCGAGACCAATCTGGAACAGGAGTATCACGACACCGAGCTGCGCTAAAAAGGCAATAATGGCGTCTTGTTTGATTGGCTCAAAGATGGTGATACCAACAAGGGCGAGGTTACCCAACACCACACCAACCAAAAGTTCTCCTAAGACCGACGGCTGGCCGAAGCGCTCGATAAGACTCGAGGCCTTGGCAGCGAGAAGTATCACCGCAATGAAGAGGAGCGCGGTGGTGTGCGCACTGTCGCCGCCGGCACCCCAAACTACCATCGGTAGAGTGGCGGCGACTCCAGCCGCAAGCACAGCATACACTGATAATCGGGACATCTGCGTTAAAGCTTTCATGCCGAAATAATCGTTCTGTATCGTTCTAGAAATAAAAGGTGCGCAGGACTGGTGCGCAGAACGTCGGACATACTACTCCTCTAATTGTAGGTGTCAACTTAATTGGAGTTGATAACTACACTGGTGTGTGGTCTGGACAGACGCGCACTTCGCGCTACAATAAATCTATGGACTTAAAAACGATTATCAAAGACGCGGTCGTAGTATCTGAAGCGGCGAGCTTAGCAGACGCCCTACATGCTATGAATACCGGATACACCAATACCTTATTGGTAGCTGGCGATGACGGCAAACTCGTCGGTGAGGTGAGTGTATCTGACCTCTTTGACGCTATTATCCCTGTCGACACCTCCGGCGACCAGGCGTTCGCGCACCTCGAAGATGAAGCCGCCTTTAAAGCGTCTGTTCATGAAGCCCAAGATACACCGGTAGCAGAGTTTATGTCGACTGACTTTGACACCGTTACCCCCGATGGCACTTTGCTCCAGGTGGCAGCAGTGGCGATTGGCCAAGGCCGGGCGCGGATTGCTGTGGTTGACCACGATGGCCGTCCCGTCGGTATTATCTCTCGCAGCGGCCTTAAACAAGTACTCGAGGCCTACCTCTAGTCGACCCCACCAACGACAAATGGTCTAGGAGTCCCCTAGACCATTTGTTGTAGTAGGCTGTCTGCTGCGCTGAAATTGTAGTAATTGGATGAGATGCGCGGCGCACAAGGAAAATAATTGGAGACGTCCGTCGAGATACGGTGACAATTATTTTCTGTCGTACAAGAAAGGAAATCGACAATTTCTGTGATCTCAGAGTTAGTAGGACTTGAGACGTCGCGCTTTGTCGTGCTGACGTATCTTCTCCAGCGCCTTAGCTTCAATCTGACGAATACGCTCACGCGTTACCCCAAATTCTTTACCCACCTCTTCGAGCGTGTGGTACGTGCCGTCGAGCAAGCCATGGCGCATCTCGAGAATTTTGCGCTCCTTCTCTGAAAGCGTATCAAGAATTTCCATAATTTGATCGGTCAAGATACTATGCGCAACTTCTTGGTCGGGTGAAACCATTTTCTCGTCAGAGATGAAGTCAGACAGCCGTGAGCGGTCGTCGTCGTCACCAATCGGTAGCTCGAGCGAGATGGTGTCTTGGCTAATCTTTTCGATTTGGTAGACCTTCTCTACCTCAATATCCATCTCCGTAGCAATCTCTTCCGGCATCGGGTCGCGACCAAGGTCTTGCGCCAGTCGACGCGACACTTGTTTGTACTTAGCCATAGTCTCTACCATATGGACTGGGATACGGATGGTACGTGACTGGTCAGCCAACGCACGGGTAATCGCTTGGCGAATCCACCACGTAGCGTAGGTGGAGAACTTAAAGCCCTTGGTGTGGTCAAACTTATCGACAGCTTTAAACAGACCGAGATTACCCTCTTGAATCAAATCGAGTAGGGTGAGGTCGGGCGAACGACCAACGTACTTTTTCGCAATCGAAACAACTAAACGCAGGTTCGCCCGAGCAAGCAGATTACGCGCTTCTTCATCGCCTGCTAGTATTCGCTTAGCCAGGTCTTTCTCTTCTTGCGCGGTCAAGAGTGGGTACTGCCCAATTTCACGAAGATACATCTGAATTGAGTCGTAGCTAGAGTCGTTGCGCCGGTAGGCATTCTTTTGGGCTAAGACGGCTTCGGTCGTATCGTCGCCGAGCATACCGCCACTTTTAAGTACATCAACATTGGCGACTTCAAAACGCTCGTAGAGAGCATCGAGAAATGCGACATCACGCTCAATCGACGGGAAAAAGCGCATGATTTCGTCATACGTCACGTAGCCGCGGTCACGACCCATTTTCAGCAATTCTTCGGCTTTATCCTGTTGCTCCCGTTGTGCTTTTGTCGGCTTAGCTGGTGTAGCTACTTTTTTTATTGGACGTTTAGCTGGTAGCACCTTTTTGACTACTTTTTTCGAAGTAGCCTTTACTGGAGCTTTGCTCGCTGTCTTTTTCGTCACCTTCTGGGTAACTTTTTTGGTGGTTTTGGCAGTAGTTTTTTTGGTGACCTTTTTGGTCGTACCCACTGATTTTGCTGCCTGTGTAGTAGCTTTTTTTGCTACTTTTTTTGGTGCCGCTTTTTTGGTTGTGGTTTTTTTGCTTGGCATCAATATAAAAAATCCCAACTATCTACGGGATAGCGCACACTATACGCTATATACACAATAACGCAATGAGCTACCCCGTAAAAATTGACTCTGTGAGTACGTCGCCACTTAGTTTTTGTGTCAGCGCCTCAATCTGCGCTAGTAATGTAGTTTCATCTGCGTCTGGTGCATGCAAGGCAGCCCGCAGCTCACGCAGCTCTGCTCGGTAGGTCTGCTGTCGTAACTCTTCTAAATACGCAGCCACCTCGGCTCGTATCTGAGCTGGCGAGTAGGTTGCTAATTGCTCTTCTAACTGAAAACTCAACTGGTTAACCGTCTCCGCGATTGCGTCTGTATCGGTGACTGCTCGACCAGTAATGCGTTCAAAGTAAGTCGCTACAACCGACTGACTCGTTGTTTCAAGTAGTGGGTACACCGCTTGAATGTAGGCGCGGACCGAATCGAGTCGCGTAGTGGTATTGGTAGTTGGACTTGCTACAGGTGGCGGTTCCGTAGCGGTCTGCCCTGGCACGTCAGTTTGGGCTTCGAGGAACCGAGCGAGCTCAAGTCGAATCGCTGTCTTTTCTATATCAAGGGCATGCGCTACCACACCTACAAAATGCTCTTGGTCGATATGGTTTGGGATTGTGGCCACAAATGGTAACACCTCCTCGCGTACCTGCAGCTTAAAGGTGCGTTCGTCTTTTTGTTGTTCGCGGAGTACCGCGAGTAAAAACTCAATCACATGTGAGGCAGCGCCAATATACGACTTAAATCGACCCACATCATCATGAATAATATCAGCCGGGTCTTCTCCTTCTGGCAAGCGTGCTACTTTTACATCCATGCCGCGCGCCAGCATGACCGTTGCCGCCTTCTTTACCGCGGCAATACCAGCCCGGTCGGCATCGAGTGCTAACACACAACGATTAGAAAGTCGTTGCAGCAGCGCCACGTGGTGTGATGTCAGGGCCGTACCCGAGACCGCCACCGCGTTGTGATATCCAGCCTGGTGCGCCAGTACGACGTCAAATTGCCCTTCAACAATAAGCGAAAAGTTCATTTTACGAATGCCCTCTTTGGCACGATGGTAACCGTAGAGCGCCTCACTCTTCTTAAACAACGGGCTCTCCGGCGAATTAACATACTTGGGTGCCTTATCGTCGGGGTGGAGCAACCGTCCCGAAAAAGCAATCACCCGCCCAGACGGATCAAAAATGGGGAACATCACGCGGTCACGAAATACGTCGTACGGCTCTTTCCCCGCTTCGCCTTTAATAAGACCAACCGTTCGCAATGTATCGGTCGTTACCTGTTTAGCTTCGAGAGTGGTCTTACCTTCTCGCCAGTCATTGGGGGCATAGCCAATCCGCCATTGCTTCGCTGTCAGCCCACTTACCCCACGATCTTTAAGGTACCCGATTGCCTCCTCATGCTCACGTAACGTTTGTTCGTAGAACACCGTAGCGGCCTCCATCGCAGCGTAGTGGTTGTCGCGCTCGGTCCTCTTCTTGGGGTCTTCCCGGACCAGCTCAACCCCGGCTTTATCGGCCAGTATCTTTAACGCCCCCTTAAAGTCGACCCCTTCCAGTTTTTCGATAAAGGTAAAAATGTCGCCTCCTTGGTTAGTCGAAAAACAGTAGTACATCCCCCGGTCGGGCGAGACGTAAAACGATGGCGTGCGCTCGTTGGTAAACGGCGACTTTCCCTTAAGGCTCTTCCCCGCCGACTTGAGTTCAACGTACTGACCAACCACCTCGACAATATCGAGCCGTTCCTTTATCTGTTGCACCGCATCACCCGAAACCATAGTACAAGCATTGTACCGGAAACCGACCCGGCGCACACCCTGCAACATCACTGAATCTTTCGTAGTTTTATTGGTAAATGCTCTTTGG
>Ga0102938_10001647_pt1 | contig 16885 bp, 15 predicted proteins | sample SalPonR2_B_D2_MG_FD_84516 | JGI IMG/M metagenome (GOLD analysis project Ga0102938, IMG submission 84516) | Salt pond soil microbial communities from South San Francisco under conditions of wetland restoration - Salt Pond MetaG R2_B_D2_MG | ecosystem: Environmental > Aquatic > Marine >...
ATAGATCGCCCACTCTCAAACCAAACCCCACCAAAACCCCAAAATGTACAAAACACATCCCACCAACCCCGGTTTGCGTACAAAACCGGCGTACAAAGCGGACATTTTGTACGCTCCTTCAGGCGGCGGTGAAGGTGATCGGGCGGCGCAGGAATTGCGTCGCGCGGCTCGACACGCGCTTGGGATCGCCGGTGGTCAGATATGCCCCCTCGCCCCCCTCGCCGCGCATCTTCGGGTGGCGCTCAAGGTAGTCGGCAAGGCTTTCAGCGACCAGGTTGGCCTGGCTGTAGACCTGCACATCCGGCCCCAGGGCCTCCTGAAAAACGTTTTGCATCAAGGGGTAATGGGTGCAGCCCAGGATCGCGGCCTCGGGTTCGGGCATCTTGCGCTTGAGCGCGTCCACATGGCTGCGCACCAATGCCTCGGCCAGGATCAAGTCGCCCTCCTCGATGGCGTCGACCACCCCGCCGCAGGCCTGCGCCTCCACATCCACGCCCACCGCCCGAAACGCCAGCTCCCTCTGAAACGCCCGACTACTCACCGTCGCCGGCGTCGCAAACAGTGCCACATGCTTGACAGCGACCTCTCGCGGGGGGGAATTATCGCCCCATTGGCGCTCGGTAAGTGCTTCAATCAATGGAACAAAAACGCCCAGCACCCGCTTGCCGGGGGGCACGCCCTTTTCCTGCATCCGGCGCAGTGCGGCGGCGCTGGCGGTGTTGCAGGCGAGGATCACAAGGTCGCATCCCGACCCCCAAAGCCGCTCCACCGCCTGCGTCGTCAACTCATGGACATCATCCGCATCGCGCACCCCGTAAGGCGCATGGGCATTGTCCCCATAATAGATGAAGTCCACATCGGGCAGCCGTTTCTGGACCGCGTCCAGCACTGTCAGGCCACCCAGCCCGCTGTCGAAAATCCCAACCGCCATGTCCGTCCGCGCCCCGGCGCGCCCCTATTCGAACTCGAAACCGACCGCATCGGGATCGACCGGTCGTGGGCTCAGCTCATACGTCTTGTGACGCAGGAACGCCATAAGGGATTTGCTGTCCGAGGCCCGCGCCGTCAGTGCCTCGCGCGCAATGGGCTCGCCCAGAACGACCCGCACGGGGGTATCGACCCGCTTGCCGAACTCCTTGATCAAAAGCCCCATGCGCAAGGTGTAATGCAGGTGGCTCGCGACCTGAAAGAGGCGGCTGGTATGGCCGTCAAAGAACACCGGCACCACGGTCGCATTCGATTTTGCGACCATCCGCGCGGTGAACCCGCGCCAACCCGGATCCATCGGCTGCGCAAAGGGCTTGGCGGCGGTGCTGACGGTGCCGCCGGGGAAAATCCCGACCGCGCCACCCTGCCCCAGATAGTCCAACGCATTGCGGCGAGTCTGAAGGTTGAGCGCCATCGCCTCCTTGGTGCCATCGAAGCTGACTGGCAGGATCACCCGACGCACGTCCTCGGCCTTGCGAAACACTTCATGCGCAAGGATGCGGAAATCCCCGCGCGTCCGGCTGAGGATATGCCCCATCATCAGCCCGTCGAGGATACCATAAGGATGATTGGCGATCAGGATCAGGGGCCCCTCCCGCGGAATGCTGTCAAGCTGCCCAGCCACCACATCGAGCGTCAGCCCGTAGCGTTCGGTGATGACCTGCCAGAAATCACGGCCCTGGGCGACCTCGTGCTCATAACCACTGGCGCGTTTGATCAGCCGGATACGCCCGGTCAGGTTCTCCATGGTGCGGATCATCGCCCGCCCGCCGCGCGTCTGGGCCGCATGGGCATAGCTGATATCGCGCGCGATATGGCGTTGTTGGGCCATGGTCACCTTTCCGGTTTAAGGCGTCTTGTCATGCGATGGCGCTGCACGCGCCATGTGACAGATGTGACCAGAAAGCGTTACGGTTTCATGACAATCACTCTGCTGCGCGCGCCATCGGCGTGCCACCATTGCCGATCACGGCCAACAATTCCTCGCGCCGCTTGGCGGCTTTCTCGGCATTGGCCTGCTTGACGGGACCAAAGCCGCGAATATCCATGGGTAGCTGCGCCAGCGCCACGAGAGCATCCATCACCGCTGCGTCGGCCTTGGGCAGCACCTCCTGCATGTCCTTCTCATATTGAGCGATCAAGCCCCGCTCCATCCGGCGCTCGGCGGTATAGCCGAACGGGTCGAGCGGCGTGCCGCGCAGCCGCCTCAACGCCGCCATCCAGCGCAGCGGCCTTTCCAACCAAGGGCCGAACGCGCGCTTTTGCGGGCGTCCGTCCTTGCCGGTCTTCGCCAGAAGCGGCGGGGCAAGGTGAAAGCGCATTTCAAAATCGCCATCGAACTCGGCTTTTGCCTTTTCGCGCGTGCTCAGCAACAGCCGCGCCACCTCGTATTCATCCTTGTAGGACAAGAGCTTGTGATAGCCCTTGGCCACCGCCTCGCGCAGCGTGGGGTCTTCGATACGGTCCAGCATCCGCCGATAGCGCCTGACCAGCCTCTTGCCCTGATAGGCGGCCAAATGATCGGCGCGATATGCGATCCTGTCCTCCAGCGTCGCGGGCATCGGCGTAACGTCTGGGGCGATATGGCGCGCGATATCATCGGGGAAGGCAGCGGCCCATCGTCCGATCTCGAAGGCGCGCAGGTTCTTTTCAACCGCCGCGCCATTGAGTTCGATCGCCCCGGCGATCGCCTCATATCCAAGCGGCACAAGCCCTCGCTGCCAGGCGGCACCGAAAACGATCATGTTGGAAAAGATCGAATCCCCCATCGTGACGCGCGCCAGATCATGCGCATCGAAAAGCTGCACCTTGTCACGCAGCCGCGCCTTCAGGGATAGTTCCAGCTCTTCGGTCGGCAGTCGGAATTCGGTGTTGCGGGTAAACTCGCCAGTGATGATTTCGTGGCTGTTGACCACGCCACCTGCGCCATCCCCGCGCATCAGACCAAGGGTCGAAGGCCCGGCGCTGACCACCAGATCGCCGCCAATCAAAGCATGCGCCTCGCCGGTGGCGACGCGGATCGCGCTGATATCGCTTGGCTTTTCGGCGATCCGGCAATGGATATGCACGGCCCCGCCCTTTTGCGCAAGGCCCGCCATCTCCATCATGCCCGCACCCTTGCCATCAAGCTGCGCCGCCTGCGCCATCACTGCGCCGATGGTCACGACACCCGTGCCCCCGACCCCGGTGATCACCACGTTGTGGGTGCCATCAATTCGGGGCAGTTCAGGATCGGGCAGATCGGGCAGCACGAAATCGCTGGCTTCTTCCTTGCGGATCTTCGCACCTTCCAGCGTCACGAACGAGGGGCAGAATCCCTTGAGACAGCTGAAATCCTTGTTGCAGGCTGATTGATCGATGGCGCGTTTGCGCCCCAGTTCGGTTTCCAGCGGCGTGACCGCAACGCAGTTCGACTGCACCCCGCAATCTCCACAGCCCTCGCAGACATCGCTGTTGATGAAGACCCGCTTGTCGGGGTCCGGAAACGACCCCCGCTTGCGGCGGCGGCGCTTTTCGGCGGCGCATGTCTGGACATAAACAATAGTCGATACGCCACTGATTTGCGTGAATTTTTCCTGCACCTCGGGCAGCTCATCGCGGCTGTGCCAGCCGATATCGTCGGGAAAGTCACGCCGCGCGGGTTCCTCCTTGGGATCATAGACCAGGGCGATGTCGCGCACACCCATCGCGCGCAGTTCGCGCACGATCCGGTCCGGGCCAAGCCCGCCCTCGTTGCTTTGTCCGCCGGTCATCGCCACGGCATCATTGTAAAGGATCTTGTAAGTCATGGTGACGCCCGCCGCCACCGCCGCCCGGATCGCGAGCAGGCCCGAATGGTTATAGGTGCCGTCGCCCAGGTTCTGGAACACATGGTCGCGCGTCGAAAACGGCGCCTCGCCGATCCAGTTCGCGCCCTCGCCGCCCATATGGGTGTAACCGCTGGTCTCGCGATCCATCCAGAGCGCCATGATATGACAGCCGATCCCGGCATAGGCGCGGCTGCCCTCGGGCAGTCTGGTCGAGCTGTTATGCGGGCAGCCCGCGCAGAAATAGGGCAATCGCGCCGCCAGCGTCTCGGTGTTGTCAGCCTGGCGCGATGCGGCGATCCGGTCCAGCCCGGCCCGCACCCGTTCGGTGCCGCGCCCCTCTTCGGTCAGGATGGCGCCGATCTTCTCGGCGATCATCACCGGGTCAAGCGCCATGCGCGTCGGGAACAACTCTTCTGAGTGCATGCCGCCCGCGCCGCCCTTGTACCAGCCATAGACGCGCCGCCCACGCCGGTCGTCAAAGATCGCCTCCTTGATCTGCACCTCGATCAGCTTGCGCTTTTCCTCGACCACGACGATCAGTTCCAGCCCCTCGGCCCAGTCGTGAAAGCCCTTCATGTCCATCGGGAATGTCTGGCCGATCTTGTAGGTGGTCAGCCCCGGACGTTCGGCCTCGTTTGCGTCGATGCCCAAAAGGTCCAGTGCATGCACCAGATCGAGCCAGTTCTTGCCCGCGGCGACGAAACCGATCTTCGCGCCCGGTTTGCCCCAGACCCGTTTGTCGATCTTGTTCGCATGGGCAAAGGCTTCGGCAGCGAACCTCTTGTGGTCGATCATCCGCGCTTCCTGCGGAATCCAGTGATCGCCCAACCGGATATTCAGCCCGCCCTCGGGCAGGTCCACGTCCGGCGCGACGAACTGCATCCGGTCAGGACTGCCATCGACGACGCTTGTCACCTCGACGGTGTCCTTCATCGTCTTGAGTCCGCACCACACGCCCGCGAAGCGGCTCAGAGCAAAGCCGTAAAGCCCGTAATCCAGGATTTCCTGCACACCGGCGGGCGACAGCACAGGCATGTAAGCATCGACCATCGCCCAGTCCGACTGGTGACACACAGTCGAGGATTCGCCAGTGTGATCGTCGCCCATGGCCATCAGCACGCCGCCATGGCGCGAGCTCCCGGCCATGTTCGCATGGCGCATCACGTCGCCAGAGCGATCGACACCGGGGCCCTTGCCATACCAAAGGCCGAACACCCCGTCATGGGTGCCCTCGCCGCGCAGTTCCGCCTGTTGGGTGCCCCAAAGCGCCGTGGCGGCCAAATCCTCGTTGAGGCCCGGCTGAAACAGGATGCCCGCCTCGCTCAGCGGCTTTTGCGCGCGCATCATCTGCATATCCACGGCCCCCAGGGGCGAGCCGCGATAGCCGGTGACATATCCGGCCGTGTTCAACCCCGCGGCGCGGTCGCGCGCGCTCTGCATCAGCATCAGTCGCACCAGCGCCTGCGTGCCGTTCAGCAGAACCGGCGATTTTTCAAGATCGTAACGGTCACTCAGGGATACTTTTGGCTTACTCATGGCGCGTCTCCCTTCCGGTGCTTGGCACCTTGCCTATATATATACCGATATTAGGTCATAATTAGTGACCTATAAAGCGAAATTTCCCCAAAATCGCCGGACGCGCTGTGGTCAAGAAAGGTTTTTCTGGTATTTCAACGGCGGGTAAAGTTGAAACCGAAAGTTGCGCTTATGGATTGGGACAAACTCAGAATCTTTCATGCGGTCGCCGATGCGGGCAGCCTCACCCATGCGGGCGATCAGCTGCATCTGTCCCAGTCGGCGGTGTCCCGCCAGGTTCGCGCGCTGGAAGAATCGCTCAACACTACCCTGTTTCACCGTCATGCGCGCGGCCTGATTCTGACCGAGCAGGGCGAGTTGCTGTTCGATGCCACACGCGCCATGCTCAAGCGGCTCGACGCCGCCACCGCCCGCATCCGCGACAGCGAGGAGGAGGTGTTCGGCGAATTGCGCGTGACCACCACGATCGGATTCGGCACGCTCTGGCTGGCGCCGCGCCTGACTCATCTTTATGAAAAATACCCCGATCTCAAGATCGACCTCATGCTCGAGGAACGCGTCCTCGACCTGCCGATGCGCGAGGCCGATGTCGCCATTCGCATGAAAGAGCCCAGCCAGGCCGACCTGATCCGCAAACGGCTGATGACGGTGCATATGTGCCTTTACGCCTCGCGCGACTACCTTTCCCAAAACGGCACACCCGAAGAACCCGAAGATCTGCGCAATCATCGTCTGATCTGCCAGAATCCGCGCTCCGCACAGGTCGGCGCGGGCACCACGCTCGTCAATGAGCTGATGACCCATGACATCCCGTCCCTTTTGGCGGTGAACAACTATTTCGGGGTTCTTCAGGGGGTTCTGCACAATCTGGGAATCGGCGTGCTGCCCGATTACCTGACCCATGACTTCCCCGAACTGGTGCGCGTTATTCCCGATGTACAATCCAACGAGGTGCCGGTCTTCCTCGCCTACCCGGAAGAGCTGCGCCACTCCAAACGCATCGCCGCCTTCCGCGACTTCGTCCAGAACGAGATCATCAGCTATCGCAAGAAGCTGAGGGAACAGGCGGAAAGCTGAATTTCCGGGCAGAACGCGAACATGCGAACCGCGCTATGCATTGGGCGCATAACAGGCATGCTGCACCTGCGGCAAAATTACCCTTGAATGGCGCATTCAATCCTCATATTTCCCGGTTGTGACGATGGTTGCCTAGGGCGCCATCATCATACCTCCCTGTTGGACTTTGGCCGAGCTTAGTGCTCGGCCATTTTTTTTGCGCTTCATGTCCGGCCGTCCGCTTTGCGCTCATGTTTTCGGCAAAGCGCCCGCGCCAGGGCGATTCACTTCCCGATCACTGGCAAATCCGAATCCGACATCGGCGACAGCACGCGCGGCGCGCCTTCGGTGATGACGATGTTTTCCTCATGCACCATGATCCGCCCCGGCGCGATCTCCACGCCGGGTTCCAGCGTAATCACCATGCCCGCACGCAGCGGGGTTTGATCCTGCGCCGTCAATGACAACCCCTCGGTCAGTTGCATCCCCAGCCCATGCCCCAGCCGCCCGGCGCTTTCATCCACTTCAAGGATATCCGCCATCACCCGCCACAGATCGCAGGCGCGCGCGCCCGGTCGGGCGGCCTCCAGCCCGGCATGCACCGCCTCGATCAGGCGCGCATGGGCGGCGCGCTGCGCAGCACTTGATCGGGCGATGGCGACATTGCGGTCGAAGTCGCAGAAATACCCGTCCCAGACCGCGCCGGTATCCAGCATCAGGACATCGCCCGCCTCAAGCGGCGTATCGCTCGCGGGCGAGATCACGTCAGCATAGCCATCCGGCCCCGCACCGCCGGCAAGGTAAGGCACCCAATCCGCCCCCTCCTCCAGCAACAGGCGCTGAAAGTCGCGAAACACCCGGCTCAGCGCCACGCCGGGCGCCGCGATCTCGTCAAGCCGTGCAAAGGCGCGCCCTGCAATTGCGCAGGATCGGGCGATCTTGGCGATCTCGGCCTCGGACTTGATCGCGCGACACTCCGCGACGATGCCCCGGTCATCCGTGAAGCCAAGCCCGCTTGCCTGCTTGAGGCGCTCGAAATCCGCCAGCGGCATGCGCAGATGCGTTTCCATATGCGAGGGCACGCCGACCGGCCCGCCACATTCACGCAGCGCATCGGCCACGAGGCTCACGCCGTCATCCGCCAGATCAGGCGCGGCCCATGTGCGGATATCCCCGATCCATGTCGTCGCCATCAGCGCCGCGCCGATCGCCGGAATCACCGCCACCGGATCGCCCTGCGCGGGCAACACCAGGAACCAGGGTCGGCTGGGGCTTTCCCAGAACCGTGTCAGGAAACCCGTGAAATACCGCAGTTCGGGCTCGGTGGTCAGCAACAGCGCCGCCAGCCCCTCGGCCTGCATTCCCGTCTGCGCGCGCGCCACGCGGGCGCGGTATTCGCCCTCAGCAAAGCCGCGCGTCGCGCTCACGTTTCGGCCTCTTCGCTCAGGATGCACAAGGCCCGCGCATCTCCCGGCAGATCCATCAGCCGCAGTGCGGCCACCCCCGCCGCGCCTGATTCACTGGTCGCCAGCCCCTGCGCCGCCAGTTCAGGCAGGACGGCGCTGGCCGCCTCGTCCGAAATGGTGGCAAACTCGTCCGCATCGCGCGCCAGACCCTTCAGGGCAATCAGCGAAGGAGCCTTGCAATCAAGCCGCCCCATCGTCGAGACCGGCCCGGCGCTGTCCACCGGCCGCCCCTCCCGGATCGAGCCGATCAGCGCCGGTGCCGCGTCGGGTTCCACCACCACGATCCGCGGCCCCGCGCCCCAGACCTTTCGAAAATAGGCCGCACAGGCACCCGCCAAGCCACCGACACCGGCCTGAAGAAGGATATGCGTGGGCGGCGCGGGCATCTGGCGCGCGGCTTCGGCGGCCATGGCAAGATAGCCCTCCATCAAGCGATGCGGCAGATCGAAATATCCTGGCCATGAACTGTCCGACAAAAGCGTCCAGCCCTGATCCTCGGCAGTCTGGGCCGCCGCCGCCATGCTGGCCTCATAGTCGCGCCCCGCGCGCACCACTTCGGCGCCCTTGGCCTTCAGCCTCTGGGCAAAGCTGTCAGGCACCGTGTCCGACAGGTAGATGACTGCCTGCGCACCGAACACATGCGCGCCCGCGGCCACCGACAGCCCGTGATTGCCCGCGCTCGCGGTGATGTATGTGCGCCCCTCCAGAGCACGCGACATGTCCGCACCGCCATCGCCCCTATCCTGCGCCGCCGCCTCATGGGCGATCACATAGGCCGCGCCAAGCGCCTTGAAGCTGCCAAGCCCCATGCGCCCGCGTTCGTCCTTGACCCAAAGGCGCGCACCGAACCCCGCGACCTCGACCAGCGGGGTTTCCCCGGCCACCGGACATTGCGCCAGCAGCGCCTCGGGCGCATCCGCATCGACGCTTGGCCAGGGCGCACCCGAAAGCACATCCTCGGGCAGGCCCTTTCCCCGCCAGGGGTTTTCCACGATTTCCATCTGTTCTCCGACTTTGACGCACCATTGCAACGCCAATTGCCACTGCGGGTCAAGCGCTGTTCGCCGCCCCCTTTCCCCGGCCCGCGCCATGCACTAAAGAGACACCCGGACCATCCAGGGGGATTTCAATCAGATGCAGGAACCGGCAGTCACGCCCGAGCTGATCGAGGCCCACGGCCTCAAGCCCGACGAATACCAACTGATCCTCGAGATCATCGGTCGCGAACCCACCTTTACCGAGCTGGGCATCTTCAGCGCCATGTGGAACGAACACTGTTCCTACAAATCCTCCAAGAAATGGCTGCGCACCCTGCCCACCAGCGGCCCGCAAGTGATCTGCGGCCCCGGCGAGAACGCTGGCGTCGTCGATATCGGCGACGGGCAGGCGGTGATATTCAAGATGGAAAGCCACAACCACCCCTCCTATATCGAGCCCTATCAGGGGGCCGCGACCGGCGTCGGGGGCATCCTGCGCGACGTGTTCACCATGGGCGCGCGCCCGATCGCCTCGATGAACTCGCTCAGCTTCGGCGAGCCAGAGCACCCCAAGACGCGCCAGCTCGTGCATGGCGTTGTCGAAGGCATCGGCGGCTATGGAAACTGCTTTGGCGTGCCCTGCGCGGGCGGCGAAGTGCGCTTTGATCCCGCCTATAATGGAAACTGCCTTGTGAATGCCTTTGCCGCCGGCCTGGCGGATGCCGACAAGATTTTCTATTCGGCCGCCTCGGGCGTCGGCATGCCGGTGGTCTACCTTGGTGCCAAGACCGGGCGCGACGGGGTTGGCGGCGCGACCATGGCTTCAGCCGAATTCGATGAAACCATTGAGGAAAAGCGCCCCACCGTCCAGGTCGGCGACCCCTTCACCGAAAAGCGACTGATGGAGGCGACGCTGGAACTGATGGCCACCGGCGCGGTGATCTCGATCCAGGACATGGGCGCGGCAGGCCTGACCTGTTCGGCCGTGGAAATGGGCGACAAGGGCAATCTGGGCGTGCGCCTCAATCTCGAGGACGTGCCCTGCCGCGAAGACGCCATGAGCGCCTACGAGATGATGCTGTCGGAAAGCCAGGAACGGATGCTGATGGTCCTGCGTCCCGAAAAAGAGGCCGAGGCCAAGGCGGTATTCGACAAATGGGACCTCGATTTCGCCATCGTCGGCGAGACCATCCCCGAAGACCGCTTCCTCATCATGCATAACAACGTGGTCAAGGCCGACCTGCCGCTCAAGGCGCTGTCGGGCAACGCGCCCGAATATGACCGCCCTTGGGTGGAAACCGACCCGGCGGAACCGCTCGACCCCGCCAGCGTGCCGGGCGTCGACCCGATCGACGGGCTGCGCGCGCTTCTGGCCTCGCCCAATTACTGCTCGCGCCAATGGGTCTATGAACAATATGACACGATGGTCATGGCCGACAGCGCCCGCACACCGGGCCAGGGCGCGGGCCTCATCCGCGTGCATGGCACCGACAAGCTGCTGGCCTTCACCTCGGACGTGACCCCGCGCTACGTCAAGGCCAACCCGGTCGAGGGCGGAAAACAGGCCGTGGCCGAAGCCTATCGCAACCTGAGCGCCCTTGGCGCGCTGCCGCTGGCGACAACCGACAACATGAATTTCGGCAATCCCGAAAAACCCGAGATCATGGGCCAGTTCGTCGGCGCGATCAAAGGCATCGCCGCCGCGGTTTCGGCGCTCGACATGCCGATTGTTTCGGGCAATGTCTCGCTTTATAACGAGACCGACGGTCAGGCGATCCTGCCCACCCCGACCATCGGCGCCGTGGGCCTGATCCGGGACCCCGAGACCGCGATCACTGGCGACGTGCGCGACGGGCATGTGGCGCTGGTGCTGGGCGAAACCACCGGCCATCTGGGGCAATCCGCACTTCTGGCCGAGGTCTATAACCGGGTCGAGGGCGACGCGCCGCCGGTCGATCTGGAGGCCGAAAAACGCCATGGCGATTTCATCCGCGCCAACCATGCGCTGATCAAGGCCTGCACCGACCTTTCGGATGGCGGGCTGGCACTGGCCGCCTTCGAGATGGCCGAGGCGGCGGGCGTCGGCGTGCATCTTGACGAGGCCGACACCGCCGTTCTCTTTGGCGAGGATCAGGGGCGCTATCTCATCGCGTGCAATTTCGACCAGGCCGAGGCGCTGATGATCGAGGCCGGGCGCGCCGGCGTGTCGATCCAGAGCGTCGGGCGCTTTACCGGCGACGCGGTGCGCATCGGCGGCGCCGAGGCGCCGCTGGCAGAGCTTTCGCAGGTCTTCCGCAACGGTTTCGCCGCGCATTTCGCCTGACCCTTCACGGTACGTCGGCCCAGGGCGCGCCGCCCCCGCATCTTGCACAGACCCCTTTCGCGTTCTACATCCATGACAGACCCAACGAAGGAGACGCGCCGATGCCGATACAAGCCCAGGAAATCGAGGAGCTGATCCGCGCCGCCTTTCCCGAGGCCAGCATCACCATCACCGATCTGGCCGGCGACGGGAACCATTACGCGGCCGAGGTGATCGACGCCTCGTTCAAGGGCATGAACCGCGTGCAGCAGCAACGCGCCGTCTATGCCGCGCTCAAGGGCAAGATGGACGGGGCCAATGGCGATCTGCACGCGCTGGCGCTGACCACCAAGGCGCCCGACTGACCCGATGGAGGCGCTGCCGGTCATCCTTGGCCTTGTCGCCGTGATCGTCCTCGTGGCGGCCCTGGCGCGCAGCCGGGCCGTGTCGGAGCGCAAACCGGCGCGTGGCTGCGACCCCGGTCAGGGTGATCAGCTGGTCGATATCGGCTATGCCTCGGGCGGCGCCGGGGGCGGCCATGGCGGGGTGATCCGCGTGACCCGCGACCCGCAGCAATATGCCCGCGGCTTCGTGCCCGCAAGCGCCCAAAAGCCAAATCGCAACGAAACACAATGACCAGACGCCCGCCGCCATGACCCCAAGGAGAGCCACGCTTGTCAACACAGGGCGAACTACCGCAGAACCCGTTCGAAACGGGCGATGTCGCGAACCTCGTCGCCCAGCCGGTGATCATCATTGCCCTGATCCCCTTCGTCCTGATTTTCCTGCGCGCGGGCTGGCTGGAATACCGCCGCTGGATGGTGCATGGTCGCTCGGACAACAAGCGTTCGGCCTATGACATAGACGAGGACGCACCCAGCTACACACCGCCCGAAACCGATAGCGAGACCGAAACCGAAAACCAGACGCCCGCTAAAAGCGGGCAAGACCAGACCTGAAAGGCACATGATGACCGACGCAAAGAACCGCATCGAAGAAACCGTCAAGGGCCATGACGTGGTGCTTTACATGAAAGGCACCAGGGACATGCCGCAATGCGGGTTTTCCAGCCGCGTGGCGGGTGTTCTGAATTACATGGGCGTGAGCTACCAGGACGTGAACGTGCTGGCCGACGAGGACATCCGCCAGGGCATCAAGGACTATTCCGACTGGCCGACCATTCCGCAGCTTTACGTCAAGGGCGAGTTCGTGGGCGGCTGCGACATCATCACCGAGATGACCCTCTCGGGCGAGCTTGATCAGCTGTTCGAGCAGAACGCCGTCACCTATGACAAAGACGCCGCCGAGAAGATCCGCGAAGCCAACGCCTGATCCACGAGCAGGCATTGCGCGCCTTGAGCGCGCGACAGGAGGGGGCCAGCCCCCTCTTGGCCTTCGGCCAATTCACCCCCGAGGTATTTTCGGCCAGATGAACTGCGCGGCCGGGCGGCGTTTCAGAGCGGCCAGAGAACCGCCAGAAGCCCACCCGCCAGCGCCCCGCCACGCAGCCAGAGCGCCTTGCGCCGCACCAGCGCCCAGCTGACCATGGCAAGGCCGATCCCGATCTTGAGCGCCGCCGACAGCGCCGCGCCGGGGGATTGGGCCAGCGCGATGAGGTCCGGGTTGGCCACCATGCCAAGCGGGATGAGGTAGAGCCCGACTCCGAGCGCCATGGCGGTCAGCGCCACGCGCAGCCAGTTTTCCCCGATCATGCCCGCGGCAATGAAGACCGCGCCGCAGACCGGCGGCGTGATCGTCGAGAGAAGCGCATACCAGAACACGAAAAGATGGGCCTGAAGCGGATCCATTCCCAGCTCGATCAGCGCAGGCCCCGCCACCGAGACACAGATCACATAGGCCGCCGTCGTGGGCACCTCCATGCCCAGAATGAGGCAGGCAAAGGCCGTGAGAAGCAGGGATGGCCAGAGGAGCCCGCCCGAGGCCGACAGGATCAGCGAGGTGATCTTGACCCCGAGCCCCGTGACCCCCAGCACGCCGATCACCAGCGAGGCGCAGAAGATGATAGAGCCGATCAGCGCCACCTGCCGCCCCGCCGTCAGGATCGCGGTCTCTGCGCGTCGCGCAGCGCGCCCGAGGTCGAGCCGCAGATCGCCCCCCGTCAGCAACAGCGCCGCACCCGCGAAGATCGCCAGGCACGCGGCATATTGCGGCGTGACGCCAAGCGCGAACATTCCCCATAACAGCAGCGCGAAAGGCACGAGGAAAAAGCCCGAGGTGATCGCCACATCGCGCAAGGCCGGGCGGTCCTTGGCGGCGAGCCCGCTCAGATCGAAGCGGCGCGCATAGCCGTCGATCCCTATCCAGACCGCCCAGAAGTAAAGCGCCGCAGGCAGCGCCGCCGCCGCCATGATCGCCGTATAGGGCGTGCCCGTGAGTTCAACCATCACGAAGGCCCCGGCCCCCATCAATGGCGGCATGATCTGTCCGCCCGAGGAGGCCACCGCCTCGACCGCGCCGGCGATGCGCCGGGGATACCCCAGCCGATCCATCGCCGGCAGCGTGATCGCTCCGGTCGAGGCGACATTGGCCGAGGCCGAGCCCGAGATCGAACCGAAAAGCGCCGAGCTCAGCACCGAGACCTTGGCCGCCCCGCCCCTGAGCCGCCCCGCGGCGGCGGCGGCGACATTCATGAAGCCCTGACCGGCCTCGCCCGCATTCAGCACCGCGCCGAAGATGACGAAGATCGCCACCACATTGACCGACACCGCCGTCAGCGACCCCCAGAGCCCGCCCTCGGCGATGGTGAGCGTGCCGAGGAAACTTTCAAGCGGCGTGCCGGAATGGCCGAAGCGGCCCGGAATATGCTGGCCGAACAGCCCATAGAGCAGCGCCGCCGCCGCGACCAGCGGCAAGGGCCAGCCGATCGCGCGCCGCGCCGCCTCGAGCACGACGCAGATCAGCAGGATCGCGATCATCACCTGCCCTTGCCCTTCCAGGAAACCGTATTGATCGGCCAACGCGTTATGGCTGAAGGCCACCCAGAGCGCGGCCCCAACGCCAAGCGCCGTCAGCAAGAGGCCGCTCCTGCGCGCATGACCCTCGCGCCCCCAGACCAGCACGAAGGGCAGCACGAACACAAGGTGCAGCGGGCGGCTCACGAGGTTGGGCACGAGGCCCGAGAAGACGAGACCGATATGGAAAACGACAGAGGCCAGCGCGAAGCTGGCCCAGAACACCCGCGCCAGACCGGCTGGCGCGGGGCTTTCGGTGTCGGTCAGGCTCACTTCTGCGCGTCGCTCAGGGCGATCCCGGCCTCTTCGTAATAGCGTTGCGCGCCGGGGTGGATCTTGCCGGTGATGTTCTCCATCAGCCCGGCATCGACGCCTTTCCACCAGGCGGCGCTTTTGCCAAGCCGCTCCTGGCTTTCCCAAAAGGTCCGGGTCAGCTGATAGGCGGTCTCGTCATCCATCTTGGTGGTGGTATAGGCCGCCACCGGCAGCGAGGTGGTGGCGATATCGGCGTCCTGCCCGGCATAGGTGCCCGCCGGGATCACCAGCTTGGTGCGCTTGGTTTCCGCGATCTGCTCGTCGCTGAGCGACAGCACCGTGACCCCGGTCGAGGCGGCGGCCTCGACCACGTTGGGCGCGGGCCAGGAACCAGCGGTCACGAAACCGTCGATCTGGCCGTTCTTGAGCGCCGGGACCGCGTTGCTCAGCTCGACATCGGCAATCTCGACCTCGTCGGCGACACCGAACAGCCCGAGATATTTCTCACCCTCGCGCGCCCCGAAACTGCCCTTGCCCAGCAGGATCGTCTTGCCTGCCATGTCGTCAAAGTCGGTGACGCCGCTTTCGGCGGACATCACGAAATGCATGGTCAGCGACGGGATCGGGAACAGCGCGCGGATCTCGTCAAAGGCCGGGTCGCCCTTGCCTTCGAACATCGCCTTGCCGCCCTGCGCCAGCCCGACCAGCGCCGGGGGCGTCGTGAAGACGTAATCGGCGCCGCGCGCGCGCACTTCCATGACGTTCTGCACAGAGCCCTGGCTTTCCTCGACGGTGACGCTGATCTCGCCATCAGATGCCTCTTGCATCGCTTCGGCAATCTGCACGCCCATCTGGTAATAGGACGAGGCGGTCTTGGCGGATTTATAGGTCACGCGGGTCTCCGCCCCGGCGGGCAAAGCGGTCAGAGCGGCCAGCATGGCCGCGGCGGTGATGGAACCGAATTTCATGATAATGCTCCCTGTCATATCGGGCGCATCTAGACAGGGTTCGCGCCGCTGGTCAATCGCAGCGGCGCGGGTTTCGCATCAGTCGCCGCTGCCCGACGCAGGCGCGCCCACCTGATCGGCCAGCGCCTCGGCGCGCGCGGCGATCTCGGCCATGGCCTCGTTGACGCTGGCGGGCACGATCGGCACCTCGATGGTCTGGGGCGCGGGCGCGGGCGCATTACGCAGCTGATCGAGCTCGGCCTCCTTTTCGGCCATGCGATCCTCCATCCGGCGCAGCTTGTCCTCGATCCCGGCGGTCTTGTCGGCCAGCATCAGCCCCGCCATCAGCAACAGCCGCGCCTCGGGGATGCGGCCGATCTGGGCGCTCAGCACCGAGGCCTCCTCGTCCAACAGCTTGGCGGCGGCCCTCAGGTAGCTTTCCTCGCCCTCCTGACAGGCCACGTCGAAGCTGCGACCACCGATCTGAATCTCGATTTCGGGCATCACGCATCCTCCGGTCGGGTTTCGTCACCGGGGCCGTCGCTCAGGACGCGCCCCATCTCGGCGAGGATCGTGTCGGCCTCGGCACGGTCGCTGGCACGGCTGGCGCGCAGCCCTTCCAGTTCGGCCAGCATCGACTTGTTGATCAGATGCGGCTCGCCCACACCCTCGCTATTGGCGGCCCGCAGCGACTCATTGGATTCACGCAGCTGCTGATTGGCCTTGCGCAGCGACTGAAGCTCCTGATCCAGCGTCTCGATGCGGGCAGCCGTCTCGCTGCGTGCCCCGGCGGCGGCGGCTTCCAGCCCGGCCAGCTGTTCCTTCATCTTGCGCACCCGCTCGCCCAGCTGGGCATTGGCCAGCCGCTCATCCTCAAGCTGCGCTTCCAGTTCCTCGATTTCGCCGGGCGCGGCTGCTTGCCCCTTACCCGTGCCCTGCTGCTCCAGACCTTGCGCGATCCGGTCCAGCGCCGCCGTGATACGGCGTTGAAGCTCGTCGATGTCGCTCATGGCGTCGCCCCTTCTTGCGGTTCTTTGCCGGCCCCGCGTCGCGCGCGAATCGCGGTTTTGCCGGATTGGACCCGAGTTTAGCGAAACCCTGCAGGAATTGCGCCCCCTTAGCGCAGATCGCACCGGGCGCGCTTGATCTTTGACCCCGTCCTGATATTGAGCGCCCAGAGATAGCCAATTCAAAGGAAGATCCCCGTGGATATCGCTGCCCTGCGCTCTGCCAATCCCGATCACTGGACCAAGGCCGCCGCCATCCGCGCATTGACGCTGGATGCGGTGCATGCCGCCAATTCCGGCCATTCCGGCATGCCGATGGGCATGGCCGACGTGGCCACGGTGCTGTTCGAAAAACATCTGAAATTCGACGCTGCCGCCCCCGAATGGCCCGACCGTGACAGGTTCATCCTGTCGGCGGGGCATGGCTCGATGCTCTGTATTCGCTGCTCTACCTCACCGGAAACCGCGACATCACGCTCGACGAGATCCGCAATTTCCGCCAATGGGGCGCCAAGACCGCCGGGCATCCGGAAAACTTCCTCGCCTCCGGGATCGAGACCACCACCGGGC
>Ga0102938_10001648_pt1 | contig 16884 bp, 15 predicted proteins | sample SalPonR2_B_D2_MG_FD_84516 | JGI IMG/M metagenome (GOLD analysis project Ga0102938, IMG submission 84516) | Salt pond soil microbial communities from South San Francisco under conditions of wetland restoration - Salt Pond MetaG R2_B_D2_MG | ecosystem: Environmental > Aquatic > Marine >...
GCTCGACTGGGAGAGATCGAACACTTCATCGATGGGACCGATGACGCTGACGGCTCGCTCGACGATCGGCATGCGGCCCAGCCTGCCACGGTGGCGGCCCGGATCTCTGTGCCGATGTTCGCGCCGGCTGGTCGCTCTGGCACGATGAAGCGATGAGCGACACCTTCACCGCACTCGTGCTGCGCGAGACAGACGACGGACACGTCGGCGCGCTGGAGCAACTCACCGATGCCGACCTGCCCGACGGAGATGTCACCGTTTCCGTCGACTATTCGTCACTCAACTACAAGGACGGCCTCGCCCTCGCCGGCAAGAACCGGATCGTGCGGAGCTACCCGATGGTGCCTGGCATCGATCTCACCGGCACCGTGCTGGCGAGCGACTCACCGAAGTGGAACGTCGGCGACGAGGTCATCTCCACGAGCTTCATGGTCGGCGAGCGGTACTGGGGCGGATTCTCCCAGCGCCAGCGGCTGCAGTCCGACTGGCTGGTGCGCCGACCCGAGTCGATGTCGGCGCGTACGGCGATGGCGATCGGTACCGCCGGGCTGACCGCGATGTTGTGCGTGATGCAGCTCGAGACCGCCGGGGTGCAGCCGTCGGATGGCCCGGTCGTGGTGACGGGTGCCGCTGGTGGCGTCGGGTCGGTGGCGGTTGCGTTGCTGTCGGGGTTGGGCTTCGAGGTCACCGCGGTGACCGGGCGTCCCGAGACGCAGGACTACCTGCGCAGTCTGGGGGCGTCCGCGTTCCTGACCCGCGAGGAGATGAGCCAGCCGCCGAGACCGCTGGAATCGGAGACCTGGGCGGGAGCGATCGACACGGTCGGCTCGACGATGCTCGCCAAGGTGCTCGCGCAGATGAAGTTCCGCTCGACGGTCGCAGCGTGTGGCCTCGCCGGCGGTGCCGACCTGCCGACCACGGTGATGCCGTTCATCATCCGGGCGGTCAGACTCCAGGGCGTCGAGGCCGTGATGGCCCCGATCTCGATGCGCGAGGCGGCGTGGAGTCGGCTGGCAACCGACCTGCCCGTGGCGGTCGTCGACACGATCACCGAAGTGGTGCCGCTCACCGAGGTGCTCGAGCGCGGCCCGGCGATCCTCGACGGTCACGTGCGCGGTCGCTGGGTCGTCGACACCAACGCCTGATCAGCTCCGATCGTCTCCTGGATGACGCCTGGGGTCTGACCCCTGGCGTCAGTCGACGGGGGCGCGGTCGTGGTAGTCGGCCCACTCCCATTCGCTGCCGTACTCGTCGAGCAGGTCGAGGAACGGCATCGGTGGGAGCGCTTCGGGGCCGACGACCCCTGCGCGACGCCACACGCCGGTCGACATCAGTTCGATCGCCACGGCGGGCATCACCGCGGTCTGCCACACCACCGCCTGGTGGCCGAACTCCTTCATCGACCAGGCGTTGTCGACCACGTGGTACACGTACACCTCGCGTGGCCGGCCGTCCTTGCCCAACCCGGTCACCCAGGTGCCGGCACAGGTGCGGCCGTGCATCATCTCGCCGAGCGTCGCCGGGTCGGGCAACGTGGCCGCCACCACGTCGCGCGGCGACACCTGCATGCCCTTGACCTCGACCGTCGCGGTGGAGTGCAGGTCGAGCTTGCGCAACGTCTTCAGTACGTCGATGAACTCGTCGCCCAGGCCGTACTTGAACGTCACCCGCTGGGTGTCGATCCACCGTGGCATCAAGATCACCTCCTCGTGCTCGACGTTGACGCACTGCAACGGGCCGATGCCGTCGGGGAACGTGAAGACCTCCGGTTCGGAGAACGGTTCGGTGGTGAACCAGCCCCGCTCGCGTTCGTAGACCACCGGAGGGTTCAGACACTCCTCGATCGTGGTCCAGATCGAGAACGTCGGGGCGAAGTCGTAGCCGTCGACGACGAGGTCGGCGCCGTCGCGCACACCGATCTCGTGGATCTCGCTGAACAGCTCATCGGCGGCGTAGCGCGCCGCGACGTCGGAGAACCCGGGTTCGACGCCCATCCCGCACAGGGCCATCAGCCCCCTGGCCTTCCAGATGGGCGACTGCGCGAACTGCCCGTCGCCGAGTCGGATCCCGGTCTTCTCGTACGGCTGGGTGGGGTGCGGCACCGACAGGTTCATCGCCATGTCGACGTAGTCGCAGCCGGCCGCGAACGCACCCTCGAAGATCGGCGGGTTGAACCGCGGGTCGCAGGCGTTCAGCACCACGTCGGAGCGCATCTCACGGGCCAACGCCGCCACCGAGTCCTCGGACGAGGCATCGATGTGGGCGGCCGCGACCCGACCGTCGTCGGTGTTCGCCGCCGTCTCGACCGCGGCGTCGGCCTTGTCGACGTCGATGTCGGCGACGGTGATGTGGGTGTAGGCCGCCCGGGTCGAAGCGATCGCCACGAACGCGGACCCGACACCACCCGCACCGACCACGAGGACACGCATTGCGGCAATGTACTCCTCCGGCGGCGCCGTCTCGTTCGTCGGGGAGACCCCGGAGACACCACGTCGGTACGCTCGGGGAGTGCACGAGGAAACACTGCGGTCGAGGTCGCTGTGGCTCGATCAACTCGACGGTCCGATCGCTGGTCGCGAGGGACTCGCCGGCGATGTCGATGTCGACGTCGCGATCGTCGGCGGGGGCTACAGCGGCCTGTGGGCCGCTCACTCGCTGTTGCGTGCGGATCCCTCGCTGCGCGTCCTCGTGATCGAACGCGAGATGGTCGGTTTCGGAGCGTCGGGCCGCAACGGTGGCTGGTGCGTGGGGGAGTTGGCCGGCGGGCTCGCTGGTGCCGTCACCACGTGGGGGCGCCCGGCCGGTGTGGCGATGACCCGCGCCATCGTCGACACGGTGGCGGAGATCGGCCGGGCGATCAGCGCCGACCGCATCGACTGCGGTTTCGAGGCCGGCGGCGTGATCCGCCTCGCCCGGACGGCGCCACAGCTCGCCCGTCAGGACTCGGAGGTCGACCAGTACCGCGAACATGGCTTCGGTGACGACGTCCTGCGACCACTCGACGCCGCTGAGGCGTCCGGGCGGCTGGCGGCCACCGACGTACTCGGCGGGCTCCACTACGCGCCGGGTGCCCGGGTGGATCCGGCGCGCCTCGCGCGCGGACTTGCCGACGTCGTCGAGCGGCTCGGCGCCACGATCGTCGAGCGGACCACCGCCACCGACATCATCGCCGGCTCACCGGCCGCTCGCCCGGTGGTCGTGACCGGGTGTGGCCGTGTACGCGCCGACGTGGTGGTCCGCGCCACGGAGGCCTACACCCGCGACCTGCCGGGTCTGCGACGGCTCCTCGTGCCCCTCTACTCACTGATGGTCGCCACGGAACCGCTCGATGCGTCGACGTGGGAGTCGATCGGGCTCCGCAACCGTGAAACGTTCGCGGACGACCGCCGGATGGTGATCTACGGGCAGCGAACCACCGACGACCGCATCGCTTTCGGCGGGCGCGGAGCGCCCTACCGGTTCGGGTCGGGGATCGACGCGGCCCTCGAGACGAACTCGGTGATCCACGACCGTGTCGTCACCACGCTGGTCGAGCTGTTCCCCCAGCTCGCCGGCGTCGACATCACCCACCGGTGGGGAGGTGTGCTCGGGGTACCGCGCGACTGGCGTCCGTCGGTCGGGTTCGACCGTTCGACCGGTCTCGCCTGGGCGGGCGGCTACGTCGGTGAGGGCGTTGCTGCGGCCAACCTCGCCGGCCGCACGATCGCCGATCTCGTGCTCCGCCCGGACTCGGCGCTGGCGGCGCTGCCATGGGTGCAGCATCGATCGCCACGTTGGGAGCCCGAGCCGCTGCGGTGGGCGGCGGTCAACGGAGCTCGGCGCCTCGCCGGTTGGATCGACGAGCAGGAGTCCGAGCGGCAACGCACACCCCGTCGTGCTGCCGCTCTCGACCGGATCGTGGGATGATGCGGCGATGAGCGTGGACAACCTGTCGCATGTGTGGTTCAAGGTGACCGACCTCGAGGTCGCCTCGGGCGAGGGCTCGTGGGTCACCACCACGTCCGGTGAGCGCTACCTCGACTTCAGCGGTGGCATTGCCGTCACGTCGACCGGGCACAGCCATCCCCACGTGACCGCCGCGATCGCCGCGCAGGCACAACGCTTCGTCCACGCGCAGGCCAACGTCTACACCCACGACCTGATGCAGCCACTCGCAGCGCGTCTCTGCGAGATCACACCGGACGGCATCGACACGTTCTTCTACGCCAACTCCGGAGCCGAGATCACCGAGGCCGCCGTCAAGCTCGCCAAGCAGGCCACGGGTCGGCCCAACATCATCGTGTTCCAGGGAAGCTTCCACGGTCGTACCCATCAGGCCATGGCGATGACGGCGTCGAAGACCGTCTATCGCGCCGGCCATGCCCCGCTGCCGTCGGGGATCTTCATCGCGCCGTATCCCGACGTACGCGCCGATGATCTGCAGGACGAGATCAGCCGTGCCCTCGCCGGGTTCGACGAGCTCATCATGTCGGTCACGGCACCGAACGAGACGGCAGCGGTGATCATCGAACCGGTGCTCGGCGAGGGCGGGTACATCGCAGCTCCCGCCGGATTCCTCGAGGAGATCGCTCGTCGATGCGCCGATCACGGGATGTTGTTCATCGCCGACGAGGTGCAGTCCGGCTTCGGGCGCACCGGCAAGATGTTCGCCATCGAGCACTACGACGTGTCGCCCGACATCGTGTGCATGGCCAAGGGCATCGCATCGGGGTTTCCGTTCTCCGCGCTCGGGACGCGACGAGCGCTCGACGACCGCTGGCCGACCGGCTCGCACGGAGGCACCTACGGCGGCAACCCGATGGGCTGTGCGGCAGCGCTGGCCACCATCGACGTGCTCGGCACGGACGGGTTCATGGACCATGTGAACGCGCGCGGCCAACAGCTCGCGGACGGGCTGCGCCTGCTCCAGGAACGTCACCGGTCGATCGTGCAGGTACGTGCACTCGGCCTGATGGTCGCCGCCCAGTTCGACACCACCACCCGAACGTCGGCACTCGTGTCGCACTGCCTCCGCGAGGGCAAGCTGATCACGATGACGGCCGGTGCCGCGGGGACGACGTTGCGCTTCATGCCGCCACTGACGGTCACCGCCGCCGAGATCGACCTCGCGGTCACCGCCCTCGGCAACGCCCTCGACGAGGTCATGTAGCCCACGTCGGTGTTGCACGCTCCACGACCCGGGCCACCCGAACTGCAACGCCGGAGCGAGCTGTGCGTGCAGCTTTCAGCGCCCGTCCGGACGGCCGTACAGCGCCAGGGACGCGTTGGTGTAGCGGCCGTCATCGGTGACCTCGGGGCCGAACCAGTCGGGTGGTTCGAATGCCGTCATTGCGTCGGTCGAGGAGAATTCGACCTCGGCGACCACGAGGCCGTCGAGGTCGCCACCGAACACGTCGAGTTCGATGACGTGCTGGCCGTACGGGATGCGTCGGCGGGTCTTCTCGATTCGATGACCGTCGGTGTGCGGCCACGCAGCATCGAACTCCCGACGATCGATCGGCCATTCGAGCTCGGTCCGTTCGGCGCCGTCGCCCGCCTTGATGGTGAGCGTGCAACCGTCACGGCCGGCGTCACGAACCCGAATCGAACGATGCTGGTCAGCGGCGAGATATCCCTGACGAAGCTCCGATGCCGGGGCCTCGCGCGCCTGTTCGGGTGCTGCATCCACGAGGTACCTCCGCTCGCGTTCGACGAGCGTTCGGTCGGGTCCGTCGGCCGGCGCAGCCAGCACGGCGAGTCCGCCGGTGTCGAGCTCGGGCCCGAGGTCGACGGCCAGCCGCCAGTAACGGCTGATCCGGTGAGCGAAGGCGTGGTCGGGCTCGGCGTAGATCGTGGCCCCCGAGCGAAGCGCCCGTTCGCGCAACGCTTCCTGCCGTTGCCGTGCGAGCTCGCGAACATGCTCGACCTGGCCGGGCGGAGCGTCGCGGTCGTCGTGTGCATCGAGGACTTCGACCAGCACGGTGAGGTCGTGGTCGTCGCCGAGGGCCTCGGCGAGGTGGTCGAGTCGGTCGACGAGCGGGTCGAGCACGCTCGGCGCCGCGTCGTGCACGAGCTGGATCTGGTACCACAGGTACTTGACCGACTTTCGCCACTCGTGCAGGCGACGGTCGGTCGGGTCCGACCGAACTCGCCGCAGCGCGGAGCGCCCCTGGCGGTACGCCGCCAGGATCCCCGCCTCCGGCGTGTAGAATCCGCGCGGGATCTTCCACTGCTGCGACATCGCACGAGCATCCGCCAGCAGCGCCCGAGCGGTCGCGATCCGGTCATCGCTGTCAGAGGTGCCCGCTCGACTGGCATCGGACGACGTCGCTGCCTGGCGTTCGCACATCGCCTGCAGCACCGCATCGTGGGGGCTCGTCGCCAGCAGGGCGTCCAAGGTGGCGAGCACCGCATGGGCGTCACGAAGTGTCGACAACTGGTCTGCTGCGTCGCGCACCGTGCGGTCGAACGTGCCGAAGTCGTCGCCCAACGCCGGTTTGACCAGTCGCGCCAGCCCGCGTGATGCCTTGCATCGCTTGCGGACCTCGTGCACGACCATCTCCAGGTCGACGTCGGACCCGCCGGCACCGAGCACCGAGTCCAGGTACCCGATCGCGTCGTCGAGCCGTTTGGCTGCAACGCGTCGGACCTCGTGCTGGAGTCGGTGGCCTGGCCGGAACGCGTCGCCCATCGCCGTCCAGTGAACCCGTCCGCCCGGTCGGAGGCAAGCGTCGATGACGCGGACATGACGATCGGCCCTGGCCGTGGCGCGCTGTTGCCCCGTAGCGTCGATCGCATGGGCAACAACGTGACTTCCTGTCCGTCGTGCGGCGCGAAGAACCGGGTGCCGATGTCGGCGGCCGGCACGCCCCGCTGCGCGAAGTGCCAGAGCGCCCTGCCGTGGATCGTCGACGCCGGTGACACCGAGTTCGTCGCAGCAGTCGACACCAAGCGGCTGGTGCTCGTCGACCTGTGGGCCCCGTGGTGCGGGCCGTGTCGGATGGTCACTCCCGTGCTCGAGCAGTTGGCCGACGAGTTCGCGTCGACGCTCAAGGTGGTCAAGGTCAACGTCGACGAATCGCCGCGAACCGCCGCTCGCTACGAGGCGCGCAGCATCCCGATGCTGCTGTTCATGCGTGACGGCGAGCTCGTCGACACGGTCGTCGGTGCGCAGCCCGAGCACGTGCTGCGGGCACGGATCGCGAAGTTGTCGTGACGGCCCGCCGGTTCGGCTACACCATCGTCGCCTCGTCGCTGCACGACCCGCACGCGGTCGCGACCCTGATGGCGTCGGCGCGGGGGATCCTCGACGATCTCGGTGGCGTGTCGGATGACGGTGGCGATTCGAACGACGTTGCCGTCTCGGAGCCGCATCTGTTGGTCGTGGCGACCGGCGGCACCGAGCGGATGCTGCTCGACGAGATCGCCGACCGTCGGGTCAGCCACCCGCGGCAACCCGCGATCCTCGTTGCCCACCGTGGCCACAACTCGTTGCCGGCTGCCTTGGAGACGCTGGCCGCGGTGCAGCAGGCGGGCGGTCGCGGACGCATCGTGTCGCTCGGTGGTGACGTCGACGCCGATCGTGCGGCGATCGATGAAGTGGTCGGCGACCTCGAGGCCATTGCGGCCATGCGCGCCGTCAAGCTCGGGGTGATCGGTGGTCCGTCGTCGTGGCTGGTCGCGAGCACGCCCGACCCCGACGTCGTCAGACGGCGATGGGGGCCCGCCGTGGAGACGGTCGAGCCGACGAGGATGATCGAGCTGACCCGCACGCCGGTGACACCGACCGGCGTGCTCGCCGAACGGTTCACCAGCGTCGCCGACCCTGTCCGCTCCACCGTCGAACGCCAGGCCGTCGATGACGCGATGGGTGTCCGGGCGGCGCTGATCGACGTGCTCGACAACGATGGACTCGACGCGGTGACCGTGCGATGCTTCGACCTGCTCGGCGATCCCGGCACCTCCGGTTGCCTCGCGCTCGCGAGCCTGAACGACGACGGCATCGTCGCCGGTTGCGAGGGCGACGTGCCCTCCGCGTTGGCGATGCTCTGGGTGCGCCACCTCCTCGGGCAGCCGACCTGGATGGCGAACCCGGCATCGGTCGACGTCGAGGCCAACGAGCTGGTGCTCGCACACTGCACGGTCGCGCCGTCGATGGTCGAGAGTTTCGGGCTCGACACCCACTTCGAGTCGGGCATGGGCGTCGGGATCAGCGGGCGGTTCGCCGAGCAACCGGTCACGCTCATCCGACTCGGGGGCGGTGATCTCGACGAGTGCTGGATCACCGAGGGAGACATCGTCGCCACCGGCGACGACGGCGATCTCTGCCGCACCCAGGTGACCGTCGCCCTGTCGACGGGCGACGTCGGCGACCTGCTGACACGTCCGCTCGGCAACCATCTGGTCCTCGCCGCCGGGCACCACGGGGCTCGACTACGGCGCTGGTGGCACCTCGTGGTCGCCGACTGACCCGACCCGCACGCCGTCGACTCACGCCCCGATCGGCACCGTGCGACGACGTGACGGTGTCGAGGCGACGGTGTCGACGCCCCGGTGTCGACCCCCGGTGAACCGTCGCATCCCGTGGCAGTAGTGTGTCGCTCGATGTCTCGCCCCGTGCTCGCCGTGTTCGATCTCGATCGAACGCTGATCACCTCGTCGTCGGCGACGGTGTTCCGCAAGCACCTCGCCGCCCACGGTCTCGGCGGAGGTCAGGACCTCCCACTCGTCGACGTCCTCACCAAGTTCTACGAGCAGTTCGGCGAGACCTGGCTGATGATGCAACCAGCGCGCCTGTCGAGCCGGGCGGCCAACGGGTGGAGCGTGGCCACCGTCGAGGCGGCGATGCAGAACGCAGCCGACGAACTCGTCGAACTGGTGCTGCCCGGTGCCGCCAAGGCGATCGCCGAACATCGAGATGCCGGTCGCCGTCTGGTGATGGCGACCACCTCGCCGCTGGTGTTCGTGAAGCCGTTCGCCGACCGCCTCGGTTTCGACGACGTGGTGGCGACACAGTGGGAACGTACCGACGACGGCGAGTCGTTCACGGGGCGGATGGCCGGCCAGTTCGTGTGGGGGCGATCGAAGGCCGATGCGGTGGCGCTGTGGGCGGACCGGCACAGCGTGGACCTGAGCGGCTCGTGGGCGTACAGCGACAGCTACTTCGACGCGCCACTGCTGGCGATGGTCGGGCATCCGGTGGCCGTCAACCCGGACCTGCAGTTGCGTCTCACCGCTGCGGTGCGGGGATGGCCGGTGGTGCACTTCGACCGCTCCGCCGGTGTCTCGAAGGTGCTCGGACGCGAGCTGCAGGAGTGGGGCCGTCCGTTCATGCGCCGAGAGATCGTCACGCCGAACGCACGCATCGAGTTCGACGGCCTCGAGAACATCCCGGAGACGGGGCCGGCGATCGTGGTGTTCAACCACCGGTCGTACTTCGACCCGATCGTCATGGGCCTCGTGCTCGCCAAGACCGGCCGCAACGTTCGCGGGCTCGGCAAGAAAGAGGTGTTCGACGTCCCACTCGTCGGGCGGCTGATGAAGGCCTCCGGCGGCATCCGGGTCGACCGGGGCACGGGCTCCGACGAGCCGCTCGACGCTGCGATTGCCGCCGTCGACGCCGGCGAGCTTCTGATGGTCGCCCCCGAGGGCACGATCCCCCGGGGCCCGGCGTTCTTCGATCCGGTGCTGAAGGGTCGGTGGGGCGCGGCGCGCATTGCCGCGGCGACCGGGGCGCCGGTGATCCCGGTCGGTCTGTGGGGCACCGAGCAGGTGTGGCCGCGCAGCTCGCGCCTGCCGAAGATGTCGCTGACCGACCGCCCCCGGGTGACCGCCAGCGTCGGGCCGCCGGTGAAGCTGGCCCACCGCAGCCCCGACGCCGACACCAAGAGGATCATGAAGGCGATCAGCGCCCAACTCCCGCCAGAGGCCCGCCGGCGCCGCACCCCGACGCCCGAGGAGTTGGCGCGCACCTATCCGCCTGGCTATCACGGGGACCCGGAGGCCGAGCTGTCGCGTCGGCCGGGGACGAACACCTGAGCTGGGCGACCAGACGAAGGAGTGATCATGGCCGAGACCCGAGAACGAGAATCGCGCTTCAGTGACCGCATGTCCGACCACGAAGCGTTGATGTGGAACGTCGAGAAGGACCCGTGGCTCAACCCGAGCGGCGCGTCGCTCACCCTGCTGCAGGGATCCGTCGACGACGAGCACTTCCGTCGCACGATGCGGAGAGCGGTGGCCAAGATCCCCCGGCTCCACGAACGCGTCGTGCCAGGTCTCGGACGCCTCGCGCCGCCCGCGTGGGTGCCCGACCCGGAGTTCGACATCGACTTCCACGTGCGTCACGTCCGCCTGCCGAAACCCGGCACCGACCGCCAACTCTTCGACCTCGCCGCGCAGCTCTACCAGGAGCCCCTCGATCGCACTCGACCGCTGTGGCGGTTCGTGCTGATCGACGGTCTGAAGGGTGGCCGGTCGGCGATCTGGGCGATCGTGCACCACGCCGTCAGCGACGGCATCGGCCAGCTGCGCATGGCCGAGATGTACCAGCAGCTCGAGCCGGACGCCCCGATGCCCGACGACGTCGATCTCGAGACGATCGTGGCCGAGGCCGTCGAAGCACACCACGCCAAGCAACTCGGCGGCGACCTCACCGACGGGTTCCCCAACGCCGTCGGACAATCGCTCGCGCACCTGGTGCGACGTCAGCTCGGCGTGGCCCGCCGCGTCGCCGGTGAAGTGGTGATCTGGCCGGCCGACCCGCAGCGAGCGAGGGACACGATCGACGGTGCGGTCCACATGGTGTCGTCGACGCTCGGAGCGTTGACCGGCTCCGGCAACGAGGTCGAGGGCGGGTCGCCGCTGTGGAGGGAACGTTCTCGACATCGTCACCTCGAACACGGCTCGGTGCCACTCTACGAGCTGAAGGCTGCGGCCAAGCGTGTGGGTGTCACCGTCAACGACGCGTTCCTCGCCGGCATGGTCGAGGGCTGCGTTCGCTATCACGCCGATCGTGACGTCGAGGTCGATGCGTTCAACACCAGTTTCGTGCTGAGCACGCGTCACGACAGTGCCATCGGCGGCAACTCGTTCACGCCCGTACCGGTGCAGGTGCCCGGGACGTCGATGCAGCTCAGGGACCGGGTTGCCGATGTCCACGCGCGTCTCGCCGAGCGGCGTGATGCGATGGCGTCGAGCGGTGGTGGGATGAGCGCGCTGTCCGGTGTCGCGAACTGGTTGCCGACATCGGTGATCACCAGCGCCGCGCGCGCCACCGCGGCGAAGATCGACTTCGCCACCTCGAATCTGCGCGGCGCTCCGATTCCGTTGTACGTCTCCGGTGCGCGCGTGCTGAAGATCGTCACGATGGGTCCCGTTGCAGGCACGGCGTGCAACGCCACGGCACTGAGCTACGAGAACAGCTTCGACATCGGCCTGTTCATCGACCCCACCGCCATCGAGGCGCCGGGCGACTTCCGCGATGCCGTCGACACCGCATTCCGCGACATCCTCCGGCTCTGACCAGCCCGCACGTCACACGGTGACGGGCCGACTGTGACGCCGGGCCTACGGTGTCACGCATGCAGGTCTCACAGCTCTGGCGCTATCCGGTCAAGTCGATGATCGGGGCCACCGTCGAGTCGATCGAACTCGACGAGCTCGGCATCGTCGGTGATCGCACGTGGGCGGTCCGCGACCTCGAGCGCGGGGGTATCCGTGGGGCCAAGAAGATCGGTTCGTTGATGCAGTTCGGCGCCCGTGACATCGCCGACGGCCACGTCGAGATCACCCTGCCCGACGGCTCGACCGTCCGCACGACCGATGCTGACGCCGACGACCGGGTGAGCGCTGCGCTCGACCGGCAGGTGCGCCTCGAACGGCTGGCCCCTGCCGATGACCTCGACCACTACCGCCGGGGTGCGCCCGACTCCGACGACATGATGGCCGAGCTGCGCGGTATCTTCGGCCGCGAGGCCGACGAACCGCTGCCCGACCTGTCGGTCTTCCCCCCGGTGGTCGCCGAGTTCGAATCGCCTCCCGGCACCTACTACGACGTGTTCCCGTTGATGGTGATGACGACCACGGCGCTCGACGCCCTCGCAGTGGCGCTGCCCGGCTCGAACGTCGACGTGCGCCGTTTCCGTCCGTCGATCGTGATCGATGGCGCCGGCAGCGATGCCGACACCCCCGGGCATCCCGAGTTCGACTGGACCGGTCGGACCGCAACGATCGGGACGGCCACCATCGAGTTCGGTGCCCCGTGCCCGCGCTGTGTGATGGTCACCCGCGAGATCGATGCCGAGATCCCGATCGACCGTGCCGTCCTTCGCCACATCGTGCGCGACCTCGACCAGAACCTCGGCGTCTACGCCACGATCGTCACTCCCGGCACCGTCGGCGTCGGCGACACACTCACCTTCACCTGACCGGCCGGCGGGAGCGACGAGCGCACGGTCCACATACGACGTGTTCGCTCATCGCTGCGGTTGATACGGGGGTCAGCGGGGGTGGGCGATGCCCCAGGAGTTGTACGAGGCGATCTTGGCGCCGGGGAGGTAGGCCGACTCGACGTCGACGAGGTCGAAACCACCTGCTTCGATCAGCTGGGGAATCGGCCGGATGATGTGGCAGCCGCCGGCGAGACGCGTCCACACCGGGTCGATCCGATGCTGCCATCGGCGCACCGCCGCGTCCGGCGCCTCACCGTGCTCGGAGAACAGCAACCGACCACCGGGCTGCAACACCCGGCGCATCTGGTCGAGCGCGCGCTGGGGGTCGGCGATCGTGCACAGGGTGTAGGTGAGCACGATCGTGTCGACACTGTCGTCGTCGAGCGGAATCTCCTCGCCGGGCAGACCCAGCCACCGGACGTCGAGCTCGGAGGCCTCGATCGCCGGGGCGGCCTTGCGGCGCATGCCCTCCGACGGTTCGAGGCCCCACACCAACTCGACGTGGTCGCGGTCGTAGAACGGCAGGTTGAGACCGGGACCCATACCGACTTCGAGGACGCGCCCGCTGGCGAGCGGCACGATCTTGCTGCGCTGCCTGGCGATGTCGCCGCTGCCGCAGGCGAGGTCGATCAGGTGCGGCAGCACGTAGGTGTCGTAGATGCCCATCGTCAGCTCGCTGCCTCGGGGCAACCCGGCTGTTCGCTGTCATCGAGATGCTGGTCGGCCACTCGCATGCCCGCAGTCTTCCAGGCTGTCGATCGCTCGAGCGGCTCGACGGGTCGGCGGTGGACAGCGAGGAGCTGGTGGGATCACGCTGCGAACGGGTGGCGGCGGGTCGCCACCAGGGTGCCGCGCCGGGTGACCACAGTGCCTTCGGGGTAGGTGCGACAGATCTCGTGGATGCAGTCGACGTGTTCGTCGATCACCGACTCGATGAGGTCGTCGACGTCGTCGAGGGGGTCGGCGACGCCGTCGTTCGCGTCGGCACGTTCGCGCGCCGCGGTCTCGAACAACTCGATCCAGCCGCCGCGGTCCATCCAGTCGAACACGGCATCGCGCAGGTCGTCCTCGGTGACACCGGGGCGGTCGACGACCACCGCCGTGGTGGTGGCGAACCCGCTGGCCAAGCCTGGGAACCCGCGAGTGCAGCCGCAGCGCTCGCCCGAGGCGCACTCGGCCGCGAGCGGGGTGACCAGTTCACCTTCGACGGTGAAGCTGTAGTCGTCGGGGTCGGACCCCTGCAGTTCGTTGGTTGCGATCAGGACCAGCACGTGTACTCCTCTCGTTCGGTGCCCGACGGGCACGCCTGTGACCAGTGTGAACGAGGGGTGTGGCAGAGTTGGCGAGATCATCGACCGCCACACGCAGACCGCACCGCTGATGTACCTGATCGCGGTCTGCGGCGCCGTGGTCGGGGCGGTGGGACCAGGTGGCTCGCGGCTGGATGTTCAACACTGCCGGCCACGACGCCGTCGAGTCGACGCTGCGGTCAGGGCGAGTCTTCCGGATCGGGACCGATCAGCCCGACGAACTGTCGGCGGTGCTCGAACGCGCCCACACTGCGTGGAGCGGGTCGCCGGCGGCGCCCGGATTGCGGAGCTGCACGGTCGGTTCATCGAAGCCGTCGGTGAGCTCGAAGTAGGCGCTCACGATGGCGCTGCGGCCCGTGTCGCCGGTCGACAACCAGCCGCGGATCGCCTTGGTGGGGAAGCAGCGGTTCGAGAACGTGCACACGAACTCGCCGCCAGGGCGCAGCACCCGTGCGACCTCGGCGAACACCTCCAGCGGCCGGGTGAGGTAGTCGACCGACACGCAGCACGTGACGGCGTCGAACGACGCGTCGTCGAACGGCAGGTTCGGGTCGACGTTCAGGTCGCGGACCAACCACTCGCTGGCCGCGTCGTTCGCCGCCAACTCGGTGACGTTCATGCCCATGGCAACCAGCCGTGACGGCGGAGTGGAGAAGTGCGAGATCCACGACGAGCAGATGTCGAGCACGTCACCGGTCAATCCCAGTTCGTCGTACAGCTCGGTGACCGCAGCCATGGCACCGTCGTCGATGTGGGTCACGAGCCGATCGACGGCGTAGAACCGATCGTCGCTCGTTTCGTCGGCTCGATCGAAGAACCCGGCAGGGAACGGTCCGATCATCCGGACGCCACGTCCGCTTCGGGTGACGCGAGCGCGGCACACGGCGGTGCGCACCCACCACCGAGTCGGTACAGGAACAACCTCGTGGTGGGGATGCCCAGACGCACCGCTGCGATGTGGGCGCGTCGTCGGTGGTCGAGCCTCAGTTGGTGGAGGCGTCCTTGGCGGCGTCGACGGCGTCGTCGGTCGCCGCCGCAGCATCGTCGCTGGTCCCGCTCACTGCGTCCGCCGCGTCCTCGGCGGCTTCCTGGGCAGCATCGGCGGCCGGCTGGATCTTGTCCTTGACAGCGGTCTGGGCCTGCTGGGCCGACTTGCTGACGGTGTTGCTGGCCTTCTTGGCGCTGGTCTTGACGTCGTCAGGACGCATCGCAGCGACTGCGGCGGCTGCTGCGCCGAGGATGGCGAGGAGGAACAGGATCTTCTTCATGGAAATCTCCGATGGTGTCGACGGATGGACGCTCGCGGCGAATCGCTCGCTCGTTCGACCGTACCGTTGATGGCTCGCTGCGGCAACCGTGGTCGTCGGTCCGCGAGCCGCTAGAACAGAGAGATGCGTGCGGGGGTGCGGAGCTGGTTGCCGGGTCTGCACGTCGCCGCGCACTACGAGCGGGGGTGGATCCGCGACGACGTGATCGCCGGCATCGTGCTCACCGCGGTGCTGATCCCGGCCGGCATCGGCTACGCGCAGGTGTCCGGGCTGCCTCCGGTGACCGGGCTGTACGCCACGATCGTGCCACTGGTGGTCTACGCGATCGTCGGGCCCTCTCGGATCCTGGTGCTCGGCCCCGATTCGGCGCTGGCGCCGATCATCGGGGCCGCGGTCCTCCCCCTCGCGCTCGGAGACACCGATCGCGCGGTCGCACTCGCCGGGCTCCTCGCGATCCTCGTCGGTCTGTTCCTCATCGTCGGCTCGGTGTTCCGGCTCGGTTTCGTCACCGACCTGCTCTCGAAGCCCATCCGCATCGGCTTCCTCAACGGGGTCGCGCTGGTCGTGATCGTCGGTCAGCTGCCGGCGTTGTTCGGTTTCTCGGTGTCGGCCGACTCGTTCTTCGGGGATCTGCGCGGCCTGGTCGACGGAATCGGTGACGGCGACGTCGACGCACGGGCGGTGAGCTTTGGGCTGGGGTCGATCGTGGTCATCCAGGCGCTCCGAGTGGCGCGCAGTCGGGTGCCCGGTGTGCTCGTCGCGGTCGTCGTGTCGATGGCGCTGGTGGCCGGACTCGGCTGGGGCGACGAGATCGCCGTGGTCGGTTCGCTGCCCCGAGGGCTGCCGGCGCCGTCGCTCGGCGGTCTCGAGTGGGGCGACGTGCTGTCGCTGCTCGGACCGGCGCTCGGCATCGCATTGATCGCGTTCGCCGAGACCGGAGTGCTCTCGCGTGCGTTCGCCGCGCGGCACGGACAGCGGATCGACGGTACCGACGAGATGCGTGGGCTCGGCGCTGCCAACCTGGCGAGTGGCGTGCTCGGCGGATTCGCCGTGTCGTCGTCGATGACCCGGACCCCGGTGGCCGAACAGGCCGGTGCTCGCACGCAGCTCACCGGGGTGACCGGGGCGCTGCTCGTCATCGCCTTCGTGCTGCTGATCCCCGACGTCACGAGCGTGCTGCCGTCCGCGACGTTGGCGGCGGTGATCATCGTGGCTGCGGCGAACCTGATCGACGTCCCCGAGGTGGTGCGTCTCGTCAGGGTCGAACCGATCGACGGGCTGTTGTCGATCGCCGCCGGCCTCGGCGTGGTGCTGATCGGCGTGCTGGAGGGCATCGTGATCACGATCGCGCTGTCGGTGGTGGCGTTCACGAACAACGCATGGCGTCCGTACCGGGCGGAGCTCGGCAGGATCCCGACGGTGCGCGGCTATCACGATCTGAGCCGCCACCCCGAGGGGCATCGGGTCGGCCAGATCGCCATCGTCCGCTTCGATGCACCGCTGTTCTTCGCCAACTCCGGCATCTTCGGTCACTACGTCCGCTCGATCGCCGACTCCGAGCCGCGACCGAAGCATCTGGTACTCGCCGCCGAGCCCATCACCTCGATCGACTCGACGGCAATCGACGAACTGATCGCCGTCGACGACTATCTCGCCCAGGCCGGCGTCGACCTGGTGTTCGCCGAGTTGAAGGACCCGGTCCGGGACCGTCTGATCCGCCACGGCCTCGCCGAGCGGTTCGGCCCGGAGCGGTTCGCGCCCACCGTCGGCGCCGCCGTCGACACGATCCTCGGTCACGAGCGCGACGACATCGGCAACCCGAGCGACCGCACCTGAGCCGGCGGACCGGTCGCGGGCGGACCGGTCGCACTCAGA
>Ga0102938_10001649_pt1 | contig 16881 bp, 14 predicted proteins | sample SalPonR2_B_D2_MG_FD_84516 | JGI IMG/M metagenome (GOLD analysis project Ga0102938, IMG submission 84516) | Salt pond soil microbial communities from South San Francisco under conditions of wetland restoration - Salt Pond MetaG R2_B_D2_MG | ecosystem: Environmental > Aquatic > Marine >...
CAGGCGGAAAGGCGCCGACGGCGGGCTGCAGAAAGCGCCGCGCGTGACCAAAGGCTTCGGTGATGCCGCGCGCGTCGGTGTCCTGCGTCAAATTGCAGCGGGTCCCACCGGACATCAGGATCTTGACGCCCGCTTTCGTGTTTTTCTCCAATAAAAGAACCGCCGTCCGTGATCGCCGCGCCGCTTCGGTCGCAGCGATCATGCCGGCCGCACCGGCCCCGATCACGACGATGGGAATCTGAACGTCTGTCTCGGATGCCATCGTTAGAACTTCGGAGTAATCTGAAAATCGGTTTGCCTCATTGACATCGCATACGACCCGCCTTCCTTCATGCCTCAGCCACGCACCAACAATCGATACTGTAACACGTCGGGCTTTTCTTTCGCGCAGGCCCGATCGTTGATCGGCGACCTCGGGCGTCCCGATCCGGCGATTTACTGGGCGGATTTCCTCACCTCGATCGTCCTGGGACATCTCACTTTTCACGCGATGTATTTTCTGCCCCGCTGGTATCCGCAAGCGTCTTGGTTGCCGGTCGCCTTGATCGCCGCGTACGTGGCGACCGTCGTCTTGTACATGCGGGCGTTGATGTTCATTCACGAACTGGTTCATCTGCCCGAGAAAGGATTTCGGGCGTTCCGAGTCGCTTGGAATGCCCTTTGCGGCATCTTCTTTTTCGTCCCGTCGTTTTTGTATTATCCGCACGTCGACCATCATCGCCGCAAGCATTACGGCACCGATCATGACGGCGAATATCTTCCGCTCAGCCACCACAGCCGGTGGGTGTTCGTCGGTTTCATTGCTCAGTCGCTGGTCATTCCGTTTCTCGCCTTGATCCGATTTTTGATCATCAGCCCGATATGTTGGGTTTATCCGCCCGCCCGCCGGTTCGTGCATCGTTACCTGTCGACGATGGTGGTGGATCCGTTTTACGAGCGCACCGACGCGTCGCCCGGTCTGATGCGAATCGTCGTCTTGCAGGAAGCCTGCTGTTTCGCCTGGGCTTTCTGGTTTCTGATTCGCGGCGGCATCATGCGTGGTGAACCGATCGATCCGTTTTGGGGCATCGCGTACGCGGTCGGGGTTGGCGTTTTGGTCTTGAACGGCCTTCGCACGATGGGGGCGCATCGCTGGACCAATGCGGGCGGCGAGATGACTTTCGAACAACAGCTGCTCGACAGCGTGAACTACCCCCATCATGCCTGGGCGACCGAGCTTTGGGGGCCGATCGGAACACGTTATCACGCGATCCATCATCTGTTCCCACGCATCCCGTACCACAACCTGGGCAAGGCCCATCGTCGACTGGCCCACGGCTTGCCAGCCGATTCGATCTACCATCGCACCACGGCGGACGGATTGATCGAAGAACTGATCGCACTGTGGCGACGAGCGGGCCGTCGCCGATCCGCTCGCGTGTCGTTGCAAAAAGTCGGCAAGCTGGGGTAGAGGTTCGCCGACGTTCGAGTCCGGTGTGATCGGCTTCCTACTTTCGCCGGAAGGCCAGTCCGCCGGTCGTCGATCCGCTCATCGTGAACGTGAACCCGCTGCCGACGTTTTCCCAGGTGCCTCGCATCTGTTGCAGGTCGGTCGAACGGACAAGCGTCAGCTCTTTGCCGTCCAACCGGTACTGACCGGCAAAGGTACTGGTCTTTTCCTGACGGGTCGCCGTCCAGCGGAACCCGCCGTCGCCGCTGAGCACCAGTTCGACGGATTGCTCGCCGGGCAAGTCGACCGTCCAGGTGCCGAGGTGCGGCTGGGATGTCGCAGCGGTCGGGGCGCTGAATTCCGGGATCATCGTCGGTGCGGTGGCGGTTTTCTTGGTCGGTCGCGACGGGGTCTGAGCCGCGGACGCGGGTTCGCCGATCGAGGCTAAGATCTGCAAAGCCGACGCCTCCGCACTCGGCTTTCCGTCGTCGGTGCGAGACGAATCCGACGGAGCGTTTGTCACGGCAGAGGGCTGGGCGGGAGCGGCTTGAATCGTGACGGCCGGTGCCACGGGGACGCTGCGGTACACCGGCTGGGGCGCGGAGGTGATCTGCGGCACGAGAAACGGCTGCCCCGTTCGGATTTGTAGCGGCGCCGTCGGACGGATCTGATGCCGAGCGACTTGGGTCTGGCGAGCGTTTTGCCGGGACCGTGTCAGGATCGATGGCACGCCGGTCAACAACCCGCGTCCCCGGAACGATCCCAGGCGACTACCGCTTCGTGCCCCGCCGCACGCATCGGCCGGTGCGGTCGACGAAAGGGTGATCGCGGCGGTGACGGTCAGGATGAACAGATTTTTCAGAGAACGTTTCATGATCAGGATGCCTTCGTTGGAACGGACTAGGGAAGCAAGAGTGGGAGGAAGCCGGACTCGGTCGCCCTCTTCCTCGTCTGCAAGACCAAGCGGCCCGCGGCGGAGGTTGTTACAAGAAAAAAGGCGCTTTCCGGTGCCGGCGTTTTTCCGGCGTGGACGAGGCCCCCGATGACCGCGCCCGGGTCACGACGATCATTGGGCCAACCAAGACGCCAGCGTCGCCTCCGCCGTTTCGGTTTCCTTTTTCGGATTCAGTTCCGCGCTCATCGCGCCGGCGATTTTGGCGACATAGTCGATCGTGCCGGTCAAGGCTTCGTCGGTCGCGGTCGCGTCCAGCTTGGCCATGTAGATCAGCAGGTGCTCGCCGGCTTGATTCTTTTCGACGGCCCAGGAACCGATTTTCGTCGCCGAGCTTTGTCGCAGCACCCGCATCATCAACTCGCTCGACGGTGCTTTTTTGCTGATCGAAACCAGCGACCAGATTCGCCGCACGTCGGCCCGCCCGTGGTACTCGGTGTCTTTGGCCACGAACACCTGCTGCGTTTTTCCGGTCTTGTATTCGTGTTTGACTTGGTAGTGCCCGGTCGAATGCTTCGTGTGAGCGATGTCGGCGGCCTCGAGCAGTTCTTTGGCCGGCAAGGGAGCCGGCTTCCAAGCGCCGGCGATGAACGCACGGATTTCGCTCACATCGACGCAAAAACTGACCAAGGGACTGTTGGGCGAAAACGACTGAGCGATCGCGACTAACCGGCCGTCCTCATTGACGACTGGGCCGCCGCTGTCGCCGGGCACGATCGGGCTTTGGGTTTCGACGGTTCGGAATCGGTGCTCGCCGTGATTCGACTTGAATTTCTTGTCGTAGACGGATCGGACGCGGCCGGCGGTGTAAACCCACAGGATGTCGCTGTCGCCGGGATTGCCGATGGTGTCGACTTTTGATCCCGGCGTCGTGCTTTTTTCGGCCAATTCGATCGACCTCGCGCCGGCGGGTGTTTCGGAAAGCTGGATCAACGCCAAGTCGCGTCGACGATCGATCGCCACGACCTTGCCGGGCTGAGCCGACCTCACGACGTTGTCCAAGTAATGCTTTCGCTCGACCCGCGGCTGACCGTCGCGCATCTCGGGAAAAAACACCACCGCCGAACGGCTGTCGCCGACGACATGAGCGTTCGTCAGGACCAATCGCTTGTCGGCATCGACGTAAACGCCCGTGCCGGTGGAGGTTTCATCATCGGCGTCACTGGTGATGATCCAAGCCGTCGATTTTAACGTTCTGGAATAATTGTCGGCGTCGGCCTGAACAGTCGGAGCGGCGCCGAACAGACCGATGACGACCAGGCAGCCGCAGGTCAAAGGAAAGAAAGGACGGAAAAACGGCTGACGGAGGTTCAGCGGGCAGAACATCTTTTTCATCGGGGCACCTGTGAATGTGAGAGGCGATGGAGTAGTCGGAACGATTGATAGGCTGCACGTCTCAGCGGAAGACGAACGCGTTTGTGACGGGTTTTTATTCCGGAGCTTTTTCGAAGGCCAATCGCAGCCTCAATCGGTCGGCCGCGTCACGAATCACCCACTGAAACTCGGTCAGAGAGATGTTTTCGACCGATCCGCTCAAGGTCGTGCCGTCGTCACCGGCCAAGGTCAAGCGATTCCCGCTGCGTGTGGCTTTGCCCCGAGAGACGTTCGGACGCCCCGCCTTCAGATGCAAAAGCACGAACGTCGCATCGGCGTTGATCTTCAGCGCGACCGCCTCGCCGCCTTCCAATCCGCAAGACCAGCGACCGACCAGTGAGACACGCGGCTTGGCGATCGCCGTCGTCTTCTTGACCTCGGAGTTCGTGTCGGCGTCGCTGGCCGATCGTTCGTAAACCGAACTCATTTGAAGCTTCGAAAACAAGGGGTCATCGGCGAAGGTTCGCGTGACCTGTTCAGTGCAAATGAAGATTGTCGCAAGAGAAATGAAGAATCGCATCGGAAGGCCCATTCAAAGACATGAAGCAAGTGAAACTGTCCGAGCGGGGATCCGTTCGCTTTGTTACTTGTGGCTTTGTCCGGAATGTTTTTCTCCGAGGGCGCGTAACATTCTCTCGTCGCTGTCGCTTGGCCGGTTAGTCACCTGACTAACGACGATGCCCCGAGACCCGGCAGACTCACATCGCTCGTCACGTTTTCACCCTCTGCCGTTCTGAGGAACAAGACGATGTTGAAGAAATCCATGATTGCACTGACCGCCCCGATAGCTTTGATCGCCGGCACTGTCGTCGCCGACGATGACATGCCGTCCGTGGTCGCCGAACTGGAATCGGCAGGCCTGTCGTCGTCGGTCGTCGACGTCCGATCCGATCCGATCGGTCGCGACTTGTCGGGACAAGCCGACGTCGCTGCCTTGTTGGGTGACGGCGAAGAAAGCGACGAAGACGCGATCGCAGCCGGCTACCGAAGTTTCCGTGGCGTCTTCGGGGGCATCGGTGGATTCGGAGGTTCCCGAAACTTCGGCCGTCGCAGCTCGGGTTACGGCTACCGCGGCCGTTCCACGTCGGTCTATCGCCGCTACAGCTACTGCAGCCCGGTCGTTTACTACTCGCCGGTGCAGTACTGCCGCTACACCCCCGTCTACACCAGCTATTGGGGATGCTGGTAATCCCGTCGATCCATCCAACGCAAGACGACGATCCGAGGATCGTCGTCGTGATTCGCAACGACAGCGTCCGCGACGTGTTCCATTTTCACGCTCCGTCGGTCACGCTGTTGGGGCGAATCCGACCGACTTCACCGAGCGTCACGGTCCAGGGGGAGAAGGTGGACGCCGATCAAGTCGCTTGCTTACGTTTGATTCGAGGCCGGATGATGTGTGTCGCCAGACCCAACACGCCGAACAACCGGATCGTGTAATAGTTCAAATCGATTTCGAACCAGCGATGCTGCACCGATGCACTCGCCGGGTCTTCGTGATGGTTGTTGTGCCAGCCTTCGCCGGCGGTCAACAAGGTCACGAACCAATTGTTCCGGCTGTCATCGGACGTTTCGTAGTTGCGATAACCGAAAAGATGGCCGATCGAATTGACCGACCAAGTGATGTGCCAAACCCAGACCGTCCGCAAGATCACGCCCCACACGAACAAACTGGCGGCGACGCGGTACGCTTCGGGGGTGCTTCCGAACCAGGCGATGCACCCGAGGAAAGCGACCAACGCGTACACGATCGCGTGCAGAATCCAAAGTATCCCCGCTTGGGCGGGCAAGCGCTCGATCCAGCGATAATAAGGATCCGACAAAATGTCGCGAGCGTACTTCTGGTACATCGAAAACGTCTCCAGCGGAGTCCGTGTTTCGTGAACCAACCAGTTGACGTGCGACCAGAACACGCCGCGGCGGGGCGAATGCGGATCTTCTTTTTCGTCGCTGTGCGAGTGATGCATGCGATGCCAAGCGACCCAGTGGGCCGGGGTTTCCTGAGCCGCGCACATCGCGAAGGTCACGAGAGTCCGCTCGAACCACTTCGGCGTGCGAAAACTGCGATGTGCCAGCAAGCGGTGGTAGCCGATCGGGATCGCCATTTGTCCGAAGACGATCACCCCCAACAGGAACGCGATCACACCGGGCCAAGAAAAAAACCAAGGCACCAACGCCAGCAACGCCAGCACGTGCAGTGTGGCGAAGAAAATCGTGTAGTCCCAACGAATCCCCGCGCGATGGATCTCGCTTTGGCGGATCGAAGCGGACATGTCGGCATCAGTTGCCATCGAACTTCCAAAAAAGCGGGTCGAGGTTCCTGCGGAGACGTCGGAACGGTCGAAATCGTTCTCTCGACGCGTCACAGTGATGAGTCAACGTAACCCAATGCGGCGGCGGCGCGAGCGGGTAAACTGTCAAAATCGATGGACACTCCGAAACGATGCCCCGATTTGTTCGGCTATCTTTCGTAATCCGCACCCGAGACGCCTTTCGACGTCGTCTTCAAAGCGATGTCACCCTACCGTGCGTTGACAACGACTCCCCCTCTGCCCCGATACGAGCGATCCACCATGACGTTGATGAAACCCGATTTCCGATCCCTGTGTCGCACCGCCGCGGCGATGTCCTGGCTGATGTTCCTCCCGGCGGCTTCCGCTGCCGACCCGACGTCGATCAAGATCTGCACCTACAACATCCGCATGAACAGCCCCAACGACGGCCCGGACGTCTGGCCCCACCGGATCGACGCCGTGACCGAGTTCATCCGCCGGCACGACGTTGTCGGATTGCAAGAGGTCACGCCGACACAGTTCGTCGATTTGAAGCAGCGATTGTCCGGCTTTGATTCCTACGGGCTCGGACGCGATGACGGTGACAAGCGTGGTGAAGCCGCCGCGGTGTTTTTTCGAAAGGACCGTTTCGAACCGCTCGAGAAGATGACCTTGTGGTTGTCCGAAGACCCCCAGGCGGTCGGCGCGAAAAGTTGGGACGCCGCGATCACGCGAACGATGACGTGGATCGTGTTTCGAGACATGCGATCCGACGCCAAGTTCTTGTTCGTCAATACCCACTTCGATCACGTGGGCAAAGCGGCGCGGCTGAACAGTGCCATTCAAATCGTGCGGGTGACGCGACAGAATCCCGACAACCTGCCGATCATCGTGATGGGTGATTTCAACTGCACGCCCGACGCACCGCCGTACCTGAAATTGACCGAGGCCTTCCGCGACGCCCGTTTGGTGGGCCGGGCCGATGAATCCGAACCGAACAGCACCTGGAACGGCTTCAACGAGATCGTTCCGGGTAGGATCATCGACCACATCTTTGTCAACGACCGAGTGCAAGTCCAAAACTTTGCGATCCACAATCCCAAAACGGCCGGCGGTCGATTCGCCAGCGATCATTTGCCTGTCGTCGCGACCATCTCGCTGGTCAATCCTCCGCCGGCCGATGCGGCCCGCCCCTAGCCGGCTGGCCTACCGGTCGATCGCGATACAGGCCGCTTCCACGGTGCTGCGGACGTACAGTCGTCCGTCGCTGTAGGCGGGCGTCGACCAGCACTTTCCGTCGAGCACGTCGGACCGCGCCAGTTCCTCGTAACCGTCCGGATTCGCCGAGACGATGACGACTTCGCCGGCATCCGAAAGGACGACCAAGCGTTCGTCGATCAAGATACAGTTTCCCGGTCCGAAGCCACGCTCGGACCATTTGATTTCGCCGGTCGCCAGTTCGACACACTGCAGCGGAGCCTTTCCGTATTTCTTGAATTCGAAGATTCCGTACAAGTGCCCGTCATGGACCAGCGGCGTACTCCAGTGGTTCATCAACTCGTTGGCTTTGAACCAGACCTCGTCGGCTTCCGGATTCTCCGTGACTTCAAATAACCCCGCGCCGACGCCGTAACCCGCGGAACAGTAAACCTGGTCGCCGTCGATCACCGGTGAAGCCGCGGTCGAAACGCTGAAAGGAAACTTGGCTCGCCACAATTCATCACCCGTTGCCGCGTCAATGCCGACCAAGCCGGATTGCACGAAGAAGACGATCTGTTTGCGGCCGCCGATCGTGGCGAGTCGCGGCGTCGCGTGGGTAATCGTTTCATCGCCAGCTTTCCAAACCGTTTCGCCGTTTCGTTTGTCGAAGGCGAGGAAGCTTTGGCCGGCACCGCCGCCACTGACGAAGACGTGGTCACCGTCGATCAGAGGACTCGTTGCGTTGAGCCATTTGATGTTGCGGCCCTCGAATTCGTCGACGACATCACGTTTCCAGATTTCGTCGCCGGTTTCGGCGTCCAAGCACCTCAACACCAAATGTGCGTCGTAAACGAACACGTGCGGGCCGTCGACGACCGGGGTGGCCCGGGGACCGTCACCGCCACGGTTGTCTCGGGCGCCCGCGTTGCCCCCGTCGTGACCGTAGTCACTGTTGCCCAGCGGCACCCGCCAAAGTTCGTCGCCGGTCTCGGCATCGATCGCCAAGCAGACCTCCTGGTCGTCGGCGCCGATCAGTGTGAAGACGCGTCCATCGGCGACGGTGAAGGAGCTGAATCCGAGTGGCGTTTCGGTTTTCCAGACGACTCGCGGAAAGTCCGCCTTCAGGTTCGCGGTCGACAGACCCTCGGGCGACTTGCCGTCCCCGGTGGGGCCACGGTAAGCGGTCCAGTCCGCCGCGAAAGAGCTTGACAGGCTGGTCAGAAGCAGCAAAGGCAAAAAGTATCGGATCGGTGAGGGGCGGGTCATGGCAGGTTGGCGGGTCCAAGGAGGGTGGTGCGCGTGCGGTAAAAACGATTGCCAATCGAAACGATTCGATTCAGCCGACCCGATGACTCTCAGGAGTCAACGTCGCCGGGAACCGCGGACGAAGCGTCCGAGTTTTCGTTGTCGATACGATTCATTATTCTTCCGTGGACCTTCATTCGTAAGGATCGGTCAGGAAAAAAATTTCGTGTACTGTCACCGGGAACCGCCCCGCCGGGTGCTCGGCACAATAGGGATGCGGCACCGGTTTCCCGCTCGCTGCTGAGGGCCGCCACGCTTGGTGAATTTCCATGGATCTATCTGAAATCCGATCGCGACTTCAGTCTTCCGAGCGAGGAGAATCCGATGATTGGCAAGTGCGGGCGATCGAAGACAACGCCGCGGCTTTCAAGGTGCCGGCCGACGCCTTGATTTGGCGGTCAGACTGATCCGAAGACTACTCGATCCGTTATGAGGAATTGCCGGCGCGACTGGACGCTTTGAGCCCCGGGGAGCTTGAAGCGATTTTCGAACCGCTTGCCCCGAATTTGGGATCCGAATTGGTCTGCGGATGGCGTCTTTATTCAAAGCGTCCGCTGCGGCTGATGGGCGGCTTGGGGTTCAACGGTCTTCCTCCGGAAGCCCGAGCTTTCTGGTTGCGTAGCTTGCTGCGATGCATCGGTCGGTTCCGTCCGGGAATCATCGATGTTCGCTGGCTCGCCGTCTGGGGCGGCTGGCTGGACGGCACCGAGGATCGATCGGTGACCGACGTCTTCAGCGATCGGTTCGCAGTGCCGGGACCGTTTTGGGATCTGTCCGATCACGTCGGTCGCCTTCTCGGCGCGGCATTGCACGAAGGTCACTGGGCGAGTGACGACGTTTTCGAGACGCTCTCGCTGATCGCCGAGGGCCGACATCCGATCGGCCGCTTCGGATCCCATGTCGCCCGGGCGTTGGCACACGCCGCAAACAACGAAGCGACAGCACGCCTGGTCGATGTCGTCCTTCGCCAAAGCGATACGAGCCGATCGGAGGAATCATCGCGAGACCTTCTCGGGTACTGCATCGTGGCGGGGATGGAAGGCTTGGTCGATCGGCCGAGTGATCTTGCCGAATGGTTGAACGCCGTCGCACGCGTCGGACGCGACGGTGTGACGCTTCCCTGGAACCTGATCGCGTCGATCGTTTTGCCGTTGCCCGTCGGTACGTCGACCCAGGGGAACGGTGATCCAAAATTGGCTGCGGTGGAGACCTTCGCCGATCTGCTGCGTGATGCGCCGAGGCGTCAGCTGGCGATCCGACGCGACGATCCTTTGGACATGATGATCGCTTTGAGTGTGGAAGCGGCCATCGATCCGGCGGCGGTCGACTCGGCCGCCGGCCAAATCCGTGATCACGGTTCTTGGGATCGATCCCAGACGCTCGTGACGCTCGTGACGCTCGGGCACCTGTGGGACCCTCCGTCGGTCGAACCGCTTTGGAAACGACTCGTTCGAGCGTGCGTGGATGCGTCGGTGACCGACGAATTGCTGCGCCAAACGCTGTTGATGTCGCGAGCAGGCTGCCTAGACGTCGACGCCTCGCCGCCGGACGGTTCCGCCTTCGACGCTTTGCTTGCGATCGCCCACCGCGTGCTGGCCGGCGGGACGCCGAAACGCTGCAATCCCGGCGCGAGTTGAACCTCTTCATCGAATCGTTGGCGTTGGACCCGCAAACGCGACGCGCCTTGGCCACGTTCGACGAGGAACCTCCGATGGCCAAGCGTTGGAACGACCGGAAACCTCTCAAGCATGAGGAGGCCGTCGATCGATTGGCCGGTTACTTCGTCCGAACGACGACATCCACGTTGCCGCCCGAGCGCCTCGTCGAACAGATGTTCGACCTGACCGAAAGTTTGTTGTTCCGCATTCCCGCTGACGTTCGGAAACGACTGTCGGAATTGCCACACGATCACCGGGACACCTTGCTCCGAACACCGGGAATCGACTTGCAGTTGCGTCGCATCGAACAGAAGCTGCGAGAACTGCCGGATCGACAAGCCGGCTCGCTGCGGCGGCGGCACGTCGATTTGCTCCTGTGGGCGAATGCGAAACATCCGGGACGCTGTGACATGGCGACCGAGCTGGCGATCGTCGCCGCCGCACACGGGGCCCTCTCGCTCGGCGATTTCGTTTGTGGCTTGGTCGCCAACGCGGACGGCTACGGCAGTCGTTTGTCGCTGGTCGATTTGCTCCGCCGTGAAGATTGGTGGAATCGAGGCATCGATCCGGAGCGTGAAGAACGGATGAGATGGATCGTCCAGACGCTTGAATCGATCATCCGAGAACAGGAAGATCATCCGGACGATCAGTTGCCCGAGTGTTTCGGGGATTGGTACCAAAGATTGCCAAGGTCGGCACGAGACAAGGATTTAATCCGCCTGTTGCGTCGGCATCGCGACGTCGAACTGACCCGTTGCTTGTCTGAACTGACGCAGCTCGCTGAAGAAGGTTTGCTCGATGAAAACCGCGCGTTGCGGTTGGCGCTGATCAACCCGGGGTTGGTCCCATCGATCGCCGATTTTTTGGATTGGCTCGAATTGCCCGAAATCCTGGTTTGGCTCTTCGCGCATCTCGGATCGAACGAACCTTCGCTCGCCTACGCGATGGGTTATACCGGCGACAGCTTTCAAGTTTGTCACACGTTGCTGGTCATCCGGGCCACGGGCGTGCATCGTATGATCGTGAGAGCCGGCAAACCACTGAAATCCGTCCCGTGTCAGATGACGACGCGGGGCGCGTCGCGATGGGCGAAGTGTCCTTTTCCGATTCCGCCGACTGGACGGACATGATTTCGATCACGGAAGTTCCGCCCGTTGTCCTTAGCGAAGTCATCCGTGACCTGACCCGGGCGCAACGGGCCGCCGGGCAGGGCTAGGTGATCAGAACAACTTCGCCAAGTCGCCGTCGATCCGACCGGCTTGATGTGACATCGCCGCGTTCATGACTTCGATCGCCATACGGGATTCCAAGGTGACGCCGGCACGAACCCCGACGCAGGGATCGTGGCGGCCTTTCTCGAGTCGAAAGTCGATCTCTTGGAGGTTCTTTTGCACGCTCCGCTGCATGCTGTGGATCGTCGAGGTCGGTTTGAATCCGACGCGGAACACCAACGGCATTCCGCTGGTCATCCCGCCCAGTAATCCGCCGTGCGTGTTGGTTTCGTAGCCGTGCGAGCGAATCGGATCGTTGTTCTGGCTACCCTTCCGCGAAATCACGTCCGTGCCCGCGCCGACTTCGCACGATTGCACGGCGTTCAGGCCGCCGAGCGCCCCCATCAAGCGGACCTTTAGACTTTGATAGAGCGGATCGCCCAGCAGGGGTGGCACGTTCAAGCCGACGACTTCGACGCCCGCACCGAGCGAATCACCGGCCTTTCGAGTTTCCTTGATCAGCTTCGCGGCTTCAGACGCAAAGTCCTGATCGATCGAGGGAATTTCGGATGCACCCAATTGGGATTCGATCGCCTCGATCGCCTGAACATCCAAGCGGACGTTCTTCGTTTTCGCGATCAGTTCGGCCACGTGATCCGATAGGCTTCGAGTGGCTTTCAACGATCCGACTTGGCTGATCGATGAAACGAAAACGGTTCCGAAGGTGCACCGCAAGAACAACCTAGCGATGGAACCGCCGACGACGTCGCTGATCGTGCTGCGGTAACTGGATCGACCGCCGCCGCGAACATCGACGAAGCCCCGCGACTTGTGATGCTTCAACAGATCCGTGTGGCCCGGCCGGACCTGACCGGTCGGCCCGGTGAATTGTCCGTAGTCGCCCGACTTCTTTGATGTCGACAAAACCATCGCGGCGATCGGTTCGCCGGTCGTGAAGCCCGCTTCGTAGCCTTCGGTGGCGAAGGTGGCGTCATCGACTTCGACCGAGATCTTTGATCCCGTCAGCAGTTCGTCGTGATCGGTTTGGTACAGTCCGGACAAGAAAACGACTTTGTCTTTCTCGTTTCGGGGCGTGCCGTGTTTGTTGCCCCCGGGCCGACGGCGGTCCAAAAAGGCCTGCACCTCGCGACGGCGAAGCATGAATCCCGCCGGGCAACCGCAAACGATCGTCGTGACGGCAGGCCCGTGCGATTCGCCGGCACCGGTGACGTTGTAAAGCGGGCCGCCCAGAGTTTCCATGTCGTTGTTTGCCGATCCGCGTCAGTCGATGCCGTTGGGTTCTGCTTCGGATCGCAATCTTAATCACGATCGGGCTCACTGACGATGGGCAGGATCACACGGGTCAATCCGACCTATTGATCCCCCGCCGTGCGGTAGTCGATCAGCCGTCCGACGTACTTGCCGACCCGGGGCGGGGGCGACTTCAACTGGCGGGGCAGTTCGGTGACCTGCTTTTGGATGCTTTCGGGCAAGTCGCCCCAGGCCTGATCCAAAGCGTTTAGCGCCGCGACGGCGACGAAGTGACCATGGTTTTCCACATTCGCCAACCCGAGCAGCACGCCGGGCGCCCGCTTTTGAAGGTCGGTTCCGGACATTTCGAGGGCGACTTCCGCCGCCGCGACACGCACGCTCGGCGACGGGTCCAGCAGTGCCGCTTCCAGCACTTTTTGGATCGATTCGTTGTTCTGCCAAGCATCGTCGGACCGTGAAAGCAGACCGCGAACGGCCCAGAAGCGGACGCCGGATTCCGGGCTGCGGATCCACCGGGTCATTTGGCGAATCGACGGCGGGGCGGAACGATCTGTCGATGCAAAGGCGACATCGACGACTTCGCCGATCTCGTAAGCTTCGCTCAAACCAAACGTCCGCGGCGGGACATCACCACTGCGACGATGGATTTCCGCTTCGGGCAGTAATCCCAAATCGCGTGTTTCGATCATCCAGTCCTTCACCGCCGAGCGTAAACGCGCGACGTCGTCGGCGTGCTCGGGGTCTTGGGCCAAGTTGATCGTTTCGTCGGGATCGGTTTCCAGGTCGAACAACTCCTCGGACGGTTTCGGTTGCCAGAACTTTGCCTGAGCTTCGTTCAATTTGCCCTCGTCGAACAATCGTTTCCAAACTTGCGTCGTCGGCGTTTCGAACATGTAGCCGACGTGTTTCAGGTAAGGTCGCTCCGGGTAGAAATGCTTCATGTACACGAATCGACCGTCGGTGACGCTGCGGACTTCGTCGATGCGTTCATCCATTCGGCCGCGAAAACCAAAGATCATCGGTTTGGCCGGGCCTTCGAACTTGCCTGCGAAAGCGACGCCTTGCATGTTGGCCGGCGGCCGGATGCCCGCCAGGGACAACGCCGTGGGGGCCAAGTCCACGAAGGCGGTCAAGCGATCCGAGGATCCGCCGGACAGGTACTTCTCCGGTGCAAGTTCTTGAAACTGAGCGGGGATGTGCAACAGCAACGGCACGTGCAATCCCGAGTCGAACGGCCAACGTTTGCTGCGTGGCATGCCGCTACCGTGGTCGCCGTAATAAAAGACGATCGTGGAATCGGCCAGGCCGTCTTCGTCAAGCTCTTTCAAGACCTGACCGACTTGCCGGTCCATCTCGGTCAAGCGGTCGTAATACTGTGCCCAATCTCGACGGACTTCCGGCGTGTCGGGGTGGTATTCGGGAAGCGGGGCCTTGGCAGGATCGTGGACCAGGGTGTGCGGCTTGTTGCGGATCTTGCTTTCGTGGCTGATGGTGAAATTGAATACCGAAAAGAAGGGCTGATGCTTGTCGGACCGATTTCGCCAGTGGGCCTTTCCGCTGCTGTCGTTCCAGCCGGCATCGGGGTCGGCAAAGTTGTAATCGGTCTTTGAATTGTTGGTCGTGTAGTAGCCGGCTTCGCGAAGAATCTGCGGATACAGCTTGATGTCGTCGGGAAGCCGCACGCCGCTGCGCATGTGATGGCCGCCCAGGCTGGTCGCGTACATCCCCGATACGATGGTCGTCCGTGCCGGGGCACAAACCGGTGCGTTGGACCAGCATCGCTTGTAACGCAAGGATTTCGAGGCCAGCGAATCGATGTTGGGGGTGTCGGCATAGGTGTCGCCGTAACAGCCCAGTTCCGGGCCGTTGTCCTCGCTGGTGATCCACAGAATGTTGGGACGCTCGTCCGCGTGACTGATGGCCGTCGGTACGCCCCCTAGCGAAACCGCCATCAGCCCGAGCAGGGAAAGAAGCGACGTTCGCCCAATGACGGGGCGAATGTCTTGTCGTGGGTCGGTCATCGGCTTGCCTTCCAAGTGCACAGTTCCATGGGAAAACAGTCAGTCTAGCGAAGATTCGAGCCGTAGTGCCAAGGGATGAACCAATAACGACGCGATCTCCGCTCGCACCGATTGCAGACATAGACGGCCCGCACCAAACACAGTTTTTCCCATAGCGAGCGGCCTTCCCGGTACTTGACCGACCCGCAACGTCGGCAGGTTTCAAAGTCCGTCATCAACTGCCGCACCTATTTTCCCTTTTGCCCCCCTAACATCTTTCGTCACGTCGGTCGGGATACTCCCACCGGTCAATTTGTACGCACAGTGACGGCCGGCGAGCAGCGACGCAACGAGCGCACAAATTTTCAGAGGACACGTCGGCCTGATCAGCCGCTACCTGACCGGGTGGACTCGTTTCGAGCGGGGACTCGTTTCGCGGGTGCCTCAACGCGGCAGCGAAGGAAAATCGATTCCGTAGGCGCAGCTTGAGCGTCCGCAGTACAGGCATTCGTAACGTCGTCTGACGAGGAGAAAGCGATCGAGCCAACGACGAGGGGTGCGATGCATTCCCCGTCCGCAGTTCGAACAGACGCGACGTGAACCTGTTTTTCTCCGACGCTTCATGGAATCATCATGCGACGTTGGCGAGGATACTTCCATCGAACAAAATCCGGTGTGAGGGATTCAGTGATTCAGTGAATCGCCTGATGTTGCTCGATCAAGATAAAGTTCAGTCGGCAGTGGTCAAACGGATTCCGAAGCGAGTCGTCCCTTGGTTAGGGGGGCTCTGCGGTCTCTCGGCGCCGCAACGGTACGGCTTGGTTCTCAACTGACGAGCAGGGGGAAAAACGCTGCCGCAGAAAAAATCGAAGTTCGTTCGAGATTTTTTGTGGATGCTGGCCGACACGACTTCGTGTGCCGCCGGCGAATTCTTTGCGACACGTTACGGCGTCGCCGGTTTGACGACGACGACGCGAACGTCACAAACATTCGTTCCGGTCGGTCCGGTGATCAGCAAGGCGTCGACCCGCTCGAAGAACGGATAAGCATCGTTCGTTTGCAATGAACGTTGCGGGTCCAGCGTCGATTCCCTGATTCGTTGATGAACGCTTGCATCGATCCACGCCCCGGCAGCATCGGTCGGTCCGTCTTCCCCGTCGGTGCCGCCGGACAGGATGCAGAGTCGTCGCCACTGCGAATCGGTCAGTCCTTTTTCCAGCAATCGCAGGTAGGCGGCCAACACCAATTGCTGGTTGCGGCCGCCACGGCCGCGAACCGACGGGGCAGCCAACCGGACGACCGGTTCGCCTCCGCTGATCAGACAATCGACGCGGTGTCCTTTCGGATCGGCGCGGAGCATGTCCAGCGCGGCGTCGGCCAGGCGGATGCCGACGTCTTCGGCCGAGCCCTCGGGTCGGACGGCCGACTGCATGACGTGTTGATAACCCAACGCTTCGGCACGAATTCCGGCGTGATCAACGGCCACCGCGTTGTTGCCCAAGATCACGGTGGTCGCCTTGGTGGAAACGGGTGTCGGCGGCTTGTCGGGCGACTGCAACGTTCGATAGACGACCGCCGGTAAGCTTCGCTCGGGATCGAAGTGATGCAGCACCCTCAAGGCATCTTCGTTTGTCGAATCATCGACGACCGTCGGCCCCGAGGCGATTAAATCGGGCGGGTCCCCCAAGATGTCGGAAAGGACCAAGGTCACCAACTGGCCGGCGGCACAGGCTCGCAACAGCCCACCGCCCTTGATCTCGCTGAGCCGACGACGGACGGTGTTCAGCTGGCGGATGTCCGCCCCCGCGGCGCTCAGGAAACGCGTCACGGCGATCTTGTCGTCCAGGCTGATTGTGGAAACGGGAAGCGGCAACAACGCGCTACCGCCGCCGGAGATCAACGCGATGCAAAGGTCACGGCCGCTGGCGGACCGGACCAATTGCATGATCCGCCGGGCGCCCCGGACGGCCGCCTCGGTCGGCTCGTTGACGCCGGCCGGTCGCGCCGCGTGGATCCGGACGCCGGGGAGCTCGACGTCGGTTCCGTCGGGCACGTTCACCCACCCGCTCAAAGAAAAACGATCGCCGATGGCATCGTCAAGGCCAGCGGCCATCGCGGCACCGGCCTTGCCGCCGCCGACGACCAGAATTCGATCAAAACTGTGAAGCGGAACCCGGTGATCGCCCAAGCAAAGGTCGGTCCCGTCG